>Ga0210408_10005854_pt1 | contig 10734 bp, 9 predicted proteins | sample IncBWH4MmetaG_FD_155471 | JGI IMG/M metagenome (GOLD analysis project Ga0210408, IMG submission 155471) | Forest soil microbial communities from Barre Woods Harvard Forest LTER site, Petersham, Massachusetts, United States - Inc-BW-H-4-M | ecosystem: Environmental > Terrestrial > Soil >... | reverse complement strand
CGCACCGCAAAATGGCACTTTTCATTTCGATCCTTCTCCTGTGAAAATCGATGAGTCGCAACATTACCGGCAGAATCATTCCCCGCGGATTCCGGCACGCAAGAACACGGATGATGTCACGTTTCGCTTGCGAATCCAATAGTCCGGTCCGCGTTGCCGCAACTCGCGGCGCGGAACAATTATCCCGGCGCGCGGATGCCGCTCGTGATTCTGCTACAATTCTTTTCGCGGATATCTCATGCCCACGAGCAGCGGACTTTTCCCCCGCCATTTCAACAAGAACTTTCCTTTAGCCTCTCGCGGGGAAGGTTGCTGGATCATCGCCGCCGATGGCCGCCGGTTTCTCGACGCTTCCGGCCAGGCCGCGGTTGTCAACATCGGTCACGGTGTCGCCGAAATCGGCCGCGCTATGGCCGAGCAATCATCGCAAATCGCTTTCGCGCACACTTCGCAATTTCACTCCGCCCCCGCGGAAAAACTTGCCGCGCGGCTGCTCGCGATGGCTCCGCAGAATTTTCGCGACGGCGGCCGCGTGTACTTCACTTCCGGCGGCTCCGAAGCCACGGAAACCGCTATAAAACTCGCACGCCAGTATCACCTCGAACGCGGCCAAAAGGATCGCTACCGCGTTCTCTCCCGCCGCCAAAGCTATCACGGCAGCACTCTTGGGGCCATGTCCGCCAGCGGCAACGCGGCGCGCCGCGCGCCCTACGCACCGCTCCTCGCGGAATGGGGACACATCGCTCCGTGCTACTGCTACCGCTGCCCCTTCGAAAAAACGTTTCCGCAGTGCGAACTGGCCTGCGCCAACGATCTGCAAACTCTCCTCGCACAAAGCCAAAAGGAGGACGCCGCCGCTTTTATCTTTGAGCCAGTCGCCGGCGCGACTCTCGGCGCTGCCGTACCGCCGGAAGGCTACGCCGCGCGCATCGCGGAAATTTGCCGCAACAACGGCATTCTCCTGATCGCCGACGAAGTGATGACCGGCATGGGCCGCACCGGAAAACCATTCGCCATCCAGTACTGGGGGCTCGAGCCGGACATGATTCTCGTCGGCAAGGGCATCGCCAGCGGTTACGCGCCGCTTGGCGCCGTGCTCGTTTCCGCGCGCGTCGTCGAAGCCTTCGCGCGCGGCTCGGGCTCCTTTACGCATGGATTCACCTACCAGGCGCATCCCGTCACCACCGCCGCGGGAAACGCAGTTCTCGATTATCTTGAGGCGTACCATCTTTTTGAGCGCGTGAATACGGCCGCGCAAGAACTACGCGGCGTTCTCAAGACGCTGCAAACGCATCCGAATGTGGGCGACGTTCGCGGACTTGGTCTGCTTCTCGGCGTAGAGTTCGTCAGAGACAAACCCACGCGCGAGCCTTTCCCAAGAGAGAAAAACATCGCCGAAAAAATTCGCCAAGCCTGCTTGGAAGAAGGCGTGCTTACCTATCCCGCGCAAGGATGCGTCGACGGCCTCCGCGGCGACCACCTTCTTCTCGCCCCGCCTTTCACGATTTTGCCCGAGGAGTCCGCGCTCATCGTTCGCGCGCTCCAGTCCGCTTTGGCAAAAGTGTTTCCGTCCTGATACGCTGTCTCGCCGTTCAGTAGCGGTTTGTCCGGCCGCTTCTTGTGGAGAACAAAATCATCATGTCACTTGGTTCCCGCAATTTTTGCGCCTTCTTCTTTGCCTTTCTTGTTCTTGCCTTAACGCTTTCCGCGCAGCAAAATCAGCCCGAACCGCCGGTCACTCCAATTCTCGGCTTTTCCCCGCCGCACGCCGCTGCCCAGCGCCGGCTCGAAACCGCGTTTCAATCGATTCCCTCTCCCGAAAAAACCCGCGAATGGCACCGCACATTCACCGCCGAACCGCATCCCGCCGCTTCCGAACGCAACAACTATCTTGCCGATTTCATCGCCGACGCCTGGCGCCAGCAGGGCTGGGAAGATGTCACGCTCCGCCGCTATGATGTCTTGCACTCGCGCCCGCGCAGTATTTCCTTGGAAATGACGGAGCCGCTGCGCTTCACCGCCTCGCTGCGCGAAGATGCTTACGACGTCGATCCGGATACGAAAAATCCCGCTGCGTCTGGCGCGTTCTTCGGCTATTCCGCATCGGGTGACGTCACCGCCGAAGTCGTCTACGCACGCAACGGCAATCCTGAAGACTACGAACTCCTGAAGAAAAACGGCATCAGTGTGCGGGGCAAGATTGTCCTGGTCCGCTACTCGAATCCTTACAGCTATCGCGGCTTCAAGGCGCTGACCGCTGAGCAGCAAGGCGCCGCCGCGCTGCTCATTTATTCCGATCCCGCTGACGACGGTTACACCCACGGCAAAGTTTTCCCCGATGGCCCGTGGGGTCCGGAGAGCCACATTCAGCGCGGCTCCATCACTTACGATTACATTGTTCCCGGCGATCCCACCACACCCGGCTGGGCTTCCATTCCCGGCGCAAAGCACATCGCGCCGGAAGAATCGCGCTCGCTTCCGAAAATCGTGGCGCTTCCTCTTTCATGGCGCGACGCAAAACCGCTGCTCGAAAACATGACCGGCACGGAAGTCCCCAAGGATTGGCAAGGCGCCATGCCCATTACGTATCGCTTCACCGGCACGGTGCAAGCCCGCGTGAAAGTGGACATGGACACCAGCATGCAGCCTTACACGGTCGTCGAAGCGCGCCTTCGCGGCAGCGAACTTCCCGACGAATGGGTTTTGCTCGGCAATCATCGCGATGCCTGGGTTTATGGAGGCGTGGATCCTTCGAGCGGCACCGCCTCCATGATGGAGCTGACGCGTTCTCTCGGCGAACTCAAGCGGCGCGGCCTCCGCCCGCGCCGCACCATCGTCGTCTGCAGTTGGGATGGCGAAGAATACGCGCTCACCGGTTCAACGGAATGGGGCGAGCAATTCGCCGGCGATCTGAAGAAAAAACTCGTCGCCTACCTTAACGTCGACGAATCCGTCGCGGGAGCCGCCACCACCGCGGGCCCTGAAGGCCTGAGTTTTTCCCCCGCCGCCGTAGCATCCCTCGCGCCGATGCTGGTCGAAGCCTCGAAAGACGTTCGCGCACCTTCGGGAAAATCGCTGTACGAAGCCTGGCGCGCCACCGCCATGCGCGATTCACAAGCCGGCACTCCGCCGCTCGACAGCGCCCTGGTCGAAACGCGCATCGGCAGCGGCTCCGACCACACTGTGTTCCTCAATCATCTTGGCCGCCCCGTGATCAACCTCGGATTCACCGGCGACTACGGCGTCTACCACTCGATGTACGACGATCATTATTGGATGGCGCACATCGGCGATCCCGCGTTTGAATACCACGTGGCTCTGACGCGCATTTGGGGCCTCGTCGCGCTCCGTTTGGGCAACGCGGACATTCTCCCGTTTGACTTCGGCTTCAACGCGGCGGCGCTCGAACAATTCCTGCGGGAGCTGGAGCAAGGAAACAATCTCGAGCCGCGGCGCCTCCGATTGAAAGCGCTTCACGCCCGTATCGCTGAATTTGAGAAACAGGGAAACCTTCTGCGCGGCGCCGTCACTCGCGATCTCCTTTCGGGCTCCGCGTCGTCAGGGAAGATTCAGCGCCTAAACGAACAGTTGCTCCAGGTCGAATCCAACTGGCTCGATGCCGCCGGCATTCCCGGGCGTCCGTGGTTTCAGCATCTTCTCTATTCTTCTCGCTACACTTACGCGCACTTGGAATTCCCCGGGCTGACTGAAGCCGTGGAAAAGCAGGATTGGAAATTGGCGAAGCGGCAAGCGGCGCTGCTCGAAAAGGCCGTGGAGAAAAACACCAAGTTGCTGCGTTCCGCGCAATCGTCTTGGGAGAAAAACAAGCCATGATTCGTTCAACTTGTTTTCGCGCTCTTGCCTTCCTTTTTTGTTCGCTGGGGGCGATTTCTTTGGCCGGGGCTCAAGCAACGCCGCCCGCCAAGCCACGCGCCCGCGATCTCGGCGTCCCGTTTGACGGCACGCCCGGCCCGTTCAACGCCATCACCGACGTTCCCGGCGTCACCGTCGGCCACACTACGCTCATTTCCGGCGAAGGAAAACTCCAAGTCGGCAAGGGGCCGGTTCGCACCGGCGTGACGGCCGTGCTTCCGCGTGGAAAAGATTCGATGAACAATCCCGTTTTCGCCGGCTGGTGGTCGCTGAACGGCAACGGCGAAATGACCGGCACAACGTGGGTGGAAGAGTCCGGCTTTCTCGAAGGCCCGGTGATGATCACCAACACGCACAGCGTGGGTGTCGTTCGTGACGCAGTGATTCAATGGCGCGTCAATCACGGCCAGCCCGATCCCACCGGTTATTGGTGGTCGCTGCCCGTCGTGGCGGAAACTTGGGACGGCTGGCTTAACGACATCAACGGCTTCCACGTCAAGCCGGAACACGCGTTGCACGCCATTGATTCTGCCCACGGTGGTGCTGTTGAAGAAGGCGCCGTCGGTGGCGGCACGGGAATGATCTGCAACGAATTCAAAGGCGGCATCGGCACGTCCTCGCGCAAGCTCGACGCCAAATTTGGGGGCTACACTGTCGGCGTGCTCGTGCAATGCAATTATGGAGTACGGCAGAACTTGCGTATCGCAGGCGTTCCCGTAGGGAAAGAGATTTCGGAAGACCCTGCTTATGGCTCGACAGCATTCGCGCAGGATGATTGGGGCTCGATTATCGTGGTGGTGGCCACGGATGCGCCGCTCCTTTCACACCAACTGAAGCGCCTCGCCCGCCGCGTTTCTCTAGGGCTCGGACGCGACGGCAGTATTTCTGGAAACGGTTCCGGCGATATTTTCATCGCCTTTTCGACAGTGAATCGCGGCGTCTCCACTACCGACCGGGTCATCGATTTGAAAATGCTTACGAACGATCATTTGGACCCCCTCTTTGCCGCGACGGTGCAGGCGACCGAGGAGGCTGTCATCAACGCCATGGTCGCCGCCGAAACCATGACCGGAATTGAAAACCACAAAGTCATCGCGTTACCACACGACAAACTCCGCGCCGTCCTCAAGAAATACAACCGGCTGAATCCCTAAGGCTCACCGTATGAAACGGATTCTCGCGGCTACAGCAACTCTTATGGCGGAGCCACGATATGGCTTGAAGACTTTTCCGTGTTGACGTACAAGGATAAGCGCATGGGGAGGCCGCGATGAGTCAACCAATCACCGGCAAGGCCGGAGCGTTTGCCGGCGTCACGCTCCTATTGATTGTTGGTTTCTGGCTTTGCTCCTGCACGGGCACCGTCGCGGATGTAGCGTCCGCTCGGAAGGCCGTGGTGCATTTTCATCAGCAGTTGGACCAGGAAAAATATGCGGACATGTATGCCGAGGCAGCGCCGGAACTCCACGAGGCCACCAAGCAACAGGATTTTCTCGCCCTCATGTCGGCGGTTCACAGGAAACTTGGCGTAGTGCAGGACGCCACGCAAATGCAATTTAATGTGAACTGGACAACGTCGGGGACGCGAGTGCACCTCAATTACCAGACGAAGTTCGCCGGTGGGACTGCCACCGAGGCTTTCACCTGGAAAATCGGCGGCGAGCACCCTTCTCTGGTCGGCTACAACATCAATTCAAACACGCTCATTAAGCAATAATCCGCTGTGCTGCTTCAAATCACCGGCACGGCCGTCTTGCGGGGCGGATTGAAGAACGGCAGGGGCACAACCTTTGCGGAAACGGTGCGGCGCGCGGCCTCGACGGTCATTTCCATGTTGAGTGTGGTGCCGATGGTGGAATGCTCGCGGCTCACGCATGCCAGCGCGATCATTTTTTTCAGAGTGGGCGACCATGTCGTTGAGGTGGCTTTGCCGATTTGTCTCCCGCCGCGATACACCGGAACCGCCACGCGAGAAGCAATGCTCGGCACTTGCGGGGCCATCTTCAATTTGTCATAGAGCGCTTCGACTTCGTTCCAGTTGATCTCTAGCCCCACGAGCGCTCGCTCCGCGCCTTTTTTCGCTTCCAACGCCAGTGCTTCGCGGCCTACAAAAGTTTCCTTCTTCAAGTCCACTAGCTTGCCCAAGCCGATTTCCGCGGGAGAATATTTCTGGGACTCGATCAAGGCTTTCTTGCTTGAGATATAATCCACTTCGATCAAAATCAGCCCCGCTTCGATTCGCGCGATGTCCAGCGCGATCATTCCCGCGGGATGAATGTCGAATGCTTTGCCTTTGGCCATCAGCGCATCCCACACTTTCACCGCGTCGCGCCACGGCATCCACACTTCGAATCCCAAATCGCCCGTATAGCCGGTGCGCGAAATGTCTACGGGCACGCCGGCAATTTTTCCTCGCGTCACGCGAAAATACTTCAGATTCGCGATGTTCGCGTCCGCGGCCTCGTGCAGCAATTTTCCCGACATCGGGCCTTGCAACGCCAACGCCGCGGTCTGCTCCGAGATATCTTCAATCTTCACGTCCAGGCTTAGTGCATTCTGCTGAAACCACCGCAAGCTGGGGTCCGCCGCCGTCCAGCGATACTCGTTCTCGCCCAGCCGGGTGATCGTTCCGTCGTCGATCACTTTTCCTTCCGGATCGCACCAGCAGCAATAAATCACCTGATCCACCGCAACCTTATTGATGTCGCGCGAAATCACGCGGTTCACGAACTTGGTGGCGTCGCGCCCGGTTACGCGGTATTTGAAGAGCGGCGAAATATCGATCAGCGCCACGGAATTGCGGATGGCATTGTACTCGTGCTCGTGGTGCATTTCGTAAACGCTGACGGTGTAATAGCCCGACCATTCCCGGTAATTCAGGCTCTCGCACAGCGCCAGAGTTCTCTCGTGAAACGCGGTTCCGACCGGCACGCATCCTCCTTTTGAGCCCGCGGCTAACGCAACTTTAATGACACTGGATTATAGGAGTGAACTCGCCGCCCTCGCAAGGTTGGCTTCCTCAATGAAAAAAATAAGGCCCCTGAATGGCTTACATTCCCTTGGCCGCCATCACTGTTTTTCTTCGCACGAAAAGCTAACCCTTCCGTGGTGAGGGCCGCGCCGCTTTACAGAGGGTCGAAGCAGGCCCTATAGTCATCTGGCGGTCGCATTCGGACACTGCATGCGAAAAAATCTCTTCTCTCGAACCTTGTTGCTTCACTGCCTGCTGCTCTTGTTCGGCGCAAGCTTCTCTGCGGCGGAAGACCTCAAGAAAATTCATCCCAGCGGTTATGTGACGGACCTGGCCGGGGTGATTGCTCCGGAAGCCAAGGCACGGCTCGAAGTGCTGTGCACGGAGGTGGAGCAAAAAACTGGCACGCAGATGGCGATTGTGACCGTGCAATCGCTCGAGGGAGAAAGCGTCGAGAATTATGCGGTAGACCTCTACAAGCAGCTTGGAGTCGGAAGCAAGAAAGACAATCGTGGAGTGTTGTTGCTCGTGGCTCCGACCGAGCGCAAATATCGAATTGAAGTCGGCTACGGGCTCGAGCCGGTGATAAATGATGCGCGCGCGGGAGATGTTGGCCGCGCCATGGTGCCTTACCTCCGGCAACGCGATTACGGCAAGGCGGCGGAAATTGCCGCATGGCAATTGGCAAAATACATCGCCGACGATGCCGGCGTAACTCTGAGTGGCCAGCCGCCGCCGGCGCGAAATCAGAATCGTGGAGGGGGCATCGGATTCCCCGTGTTCTGGGTCATTCTTGGCTTGTTTATTTTCTTTCGCGCCATTGGGAGTCTCTCTGGCCGGGGCGGCGGCGGGAGCCGCGGAAGCGGATCGGGCGGAAGTGGTTTGCTCTGGTTTCTAGCGGGCATGCTCGCGAACAGCGGGGGAAGAAGCTCGGGAGGCGGCTGGGGCGGAGGAGGCTTCGGCGGAGGTGGAGGTGGCGGAGGATTCGGGGGATTTGGCGGGGGCAGCAGCGGAGGAGGAGGCGCTTCGGGAGACTGGTAGCGCTCAGGAGACTGATAACGCGGCAGGAAAGGAATGGATTCGAAATGCTCTCCACGGAAACAAGACTGACGGAACTGGTCAACCGGCTGAAGGAATTCGCGGCGGCCAACCTCGAATGCGTGATCTTGTTCGGGTCAGCGGCGCGGGGCGATTTTCACGCGGGGCACTCGGACCTCAATGTGGTTTGCATTCTTCGTTCACTGGGCGTCGAGGAACTGGGGCGCATCGCGCCGGTAGTGAAATGGTGGTGCGGCGAGCAGAAAGAGCCTGCGCCGCTTTTTTTCACGAAAGAGGAACTGCGCCACGCCGCGAATGTTTTCGCCATCGAGATTCTGGACATGAAACGCGGGCGGCGCGTGCTTTTCGGGCCGGACGTCGTTGCGGAAATTGAAGTACCCATGAACTTGCATCGCGTGCAGATCGAGCATGACTTGCGTACCATCCTGCTGAAATTGCGGCAACATTATTTGCGCGCGCCGGGCGATTCGAAAGAGCTGGCGCCGGTGCTGAGAAAATCGTTCTCCGCGGTGCTGACGCTGCTGCGTCATGTGGTGATTGCATTTGAAGAGGAGCCGCCGGTGGCCGCTCATGATATTGTTGCGCGAGCGGCGACGCTGACGGGTGCGAGCTTGCCCGCCTTCAGCGCCATGTTGAAGCTGCGCGAGACGGGTGAATTTCACGGTGAAATTGTTCCGGCGTACGGCGCGTATCTAAAAGCATTGGAGAAAACTCTGGATGCGCTGGAGCACCACTTTCCGAAGCGCGAGTGGCGGCGCGTGAAGAATGCCCATTCGTAAATCCAACTGAGCCGAGGCGGATATGAAAATAGGTCTGATCGTTTTGGCAGTTTTGGTGGTCATTGCGCTGATGCTAGGGAGTTCGTTCGTCAGCCGCAGGAATGAGATGGTTGTGAAACGCGAGGCGGTAAACGCCGCTTGGGCGCAGGTGGACGTCGTCCTGCAACGCCGCGCCGACCTGATTCCCAACCTGGTGGAAACCGTGAAAGGCTTTGCGACGCAGGAGCAGACCGTCTTCGGCGATATCGCCAAGGCGCGTTCTGCGTTGCTGGGCGCGCATTCGCCGGCTGAGAAAATAGCGGCGAACGGACAATTGGATTCCGCGCTAGGGCGCCTGCTCGTCGTTGTTGAGAATTATCCGCAACTGAAATCCAACGAGAATTTCTTGCGGCTCCAGGATGAACTGGCAGGCACGGAGAATCGCATCGCCGTGGAGCGCCGCCGTTACAACGACACGGTGCAGGATTACAACACGTTTATTGCGCTCTTTCCGAACAGCCTGGTGGCGAGCATGAGCGGCTTCACGCGCAACGACGCGTATTTCAAGACGGAAGAAGGCGCGCGCCAGGTTCCCAAGGTCAGTTTCGGAACTCCCAACGCACCGGCGGCAACACCGCAGCCAGCGCCGGCAAAGCATTAAACGCGGTGCTACCGCCGACGGTAGGGCAACTTAGACGAGCGCGAGCGGCGATGCAAACTAAGCGAGCGCAAGCCGGTTGCGGATTTCCGCGACAATTTCTTCCGGGGACTGAGCCGCATCGATGGTGATGGCGTCGGCGGGTTCCTCAAGGTCGGCGAATTGACCCGCCAGGATGCCCTCACCGGCAAAATGGCCGTGGCGCTGGCGGATTCTTTCGGCGAAGAGCGCGAAATCCCCTTTTAAATAGATAGTTTTAACTTCGGGGCTGGGTCGAAGCATCTCGCGGTAGGCGCGCTTGAGGGCGGAGCAAGCGAGGACGACGTTTTTGCCAACGGCGATCCACTCGAGGATGGCTTTGCGCATCGCTTCGAGCCAAGGAGCGCGGTCTGCATCATTTAGCGGAATACCGCGAGACATTTTTTCGATGTTGGCGGGCGGATGGAAGGCGTCAGCGTCGGCGAATTGCCAGTCGAGTTGCGCGGCGAGCATGGTGCCGATGGTGGTTTTGCCGGCACCGGTCGTGCCCATGATGATGACGATCACAATTCCTTCCGTGGAGCTTCATCAGAGTTGACCGAGGAATGAAGCTAAAAACCGCTCTTACATTATGTCACTGCGATTACAGACCTTGCGGCCGCAACAGCGCGCTGTAGCTGCCGGAAAAGCGGGAGCCCTTCGGCTGCGCTCAGGGTAAACAAGCTCCCGCACTCCAAATTAGAACTTCCTGGTTTCCTGGCGCGACCAGCGCTCGACTACGATTTTGGATTCGGTGAAAAATTCTACGGCGTCGCGGCCCTGGCCATGGAGGATGCCGAAGAAACTTTCTTTCCAGCCGCTGAAGGGGAAATAGGCCATCGGCGCAGCAACGCCGATGTTGATGCCGATATTTCCCGCGGGGGCTTCGTAGCGGAACTTGCGGGCGGCGGAACCGCTGGTGGTGAAGAGTGATGCCTGGTTGCCGTAGGGACTGCGGCGAAGAAAGTCCATAGCTTCGTCAATGGAATTGGCGTGAATCAAACTGAGTACAGGACCGAAAATTTCCGTGTTGGCAAGCTGGCTGTTCGAGGGCAAGCCATCCAGAACGGTGGGGGTGAGGAAATTTCCCGATTCGTATTTGGGGATCTTGGTGTTGCGCCCGTCGACGATGGGTTTTGCGCCTTCACTGATGCCCACTGAAATCAGCGTTTCGATGCGCTGCTTGCTTTCTTTCGTAATCACCGGACCCATCTGGATGCCGGCGTCGAGGCCGTTGCCAGTGCGAATCGAAGAAGCAGAGTGGGCGATCGAGTCGCGGAACGTTTTTTGCGCTTCGCCAATCGTGACAGCGACGGAAACGGCGAGGCAGCGCTGGCCGGCGCAGCCAAACGCACTGTCACTGATGATTTGCGTGGCAAGCTCCATATCCGCATCGG
>Ga0210408_10005851_pt1 | contig 10738 bp, 6 predicted proteins | sample IncBWH4MmetaG_FD_155471 | JGI IMG/M metagenome (GOLD analysis project Ga0210408, IMG submission 155471) | Forest soil microbial communities from Barre Woods Harvard Forest LTER site, Petersham, Massachusetts, United States - Inc-BW-H-4-M | ecosystem: Environmental > Terrestrial > Soil >... | reverse complement strand
CGTGCGCGCGCGAGTTTACGCCAGGGTTGCCGACCTTTATTACTGGCGAGGCGAGGAGTCACTTGCTCGCCAATTTTACCCGTTGGCGTTACGAAGAGATCCTTGGATGCCGACGGTCTGGGCCAAGCGTCTTCTCATGGCTGCTGGTACCGTCGGCGATTGGATCCGCCGGAGCCGCGCTCGTCTTCATCATCGGGCAGCCAGCTAGGCTTATCTCGTCTGATCGAAACGCATTGGTGATAGCGAGTTAACGCACATCCTCGCATTCCGCCTTCATTGTCTGATTCTCCGGGAAGAGTGCGCTCTGGTGTACTTCAGATGATATCCCCTATGGCCAAAACTCTTCCACGAAGTGGCAAGTTGCTGGACCGCGGGAATGCTTTTCCCGGGGCTCTGCAAAAACGACCATTCGTCGACGCTGCATCATCCTGATGCTAAACGATTTATCTGGGACGAACTACTTATCGACTATCTTAAATTGGCAGGAGCATTGCCTCGTAAGGTGATTGAGCTTCACAACGCGCCTTTCTGCTGGGGCGCCGCGAGGTACATGACTTTGATCCGCATAGCGATGGTTGGAGTCGGATACTGGGGGCCCAACCTGATCCGCAATTTCAGCGATCTGGATGATGCCCAGGTGGTTGGCTGCTCAGACCTCTCCCAGGAACGCCTAAACAAGATCGCCAAGCGCTATCCGGGCGTGAAATGTACCCAAAATTACGAGGAATTGCTAACCGATCCTGACGTCGATGCGGTGGTGATCGCCACGCCGGTTTCCACCCACTACCCCATTGCCAAAGCCGCTCTCGAGGCTGGCAAGCACGTCATGATCGAGAAGCCACTCGCCGACTCCAGCGAGCACGCGCTGGACCTCGTCGAAACGGCTGAGCTCGTTGGGCGAATTCTCATGGTGGATCACACGTTCATCTACACCAGTGCGGTTCGCAAGATGCGAGAGTTGATCGATTCGGGCGAGCTTGGAGACATTCTCTATTTCGATTCCATCCGCGTAAACCTCGGCCTCTTCCAGAAGGACATCAATGTTATTTGGGATCTCGCGCCTCACGATCTATCGATCATGGATTTTCTTCTGCGCGCTGAGCCCATTGCAGTGTCCGCCATTGGAGCGAGTCACGCAGGCAACGACATCGCCAACATCGCCTACATGACTTTGCGTTTTGCCAACAACATCATCGCGCACTTCCACGTGAACTGGCTGGCGCCGGTAAAGATTCGCCAGACGCTTCTCGGCTGCTCGAAAAAGATGGTCGTTTACGATGATGTTGAACCCACCGATAAAATCCGCGTCTACGACAAAGGAATCGTCGTGAACGGCTGTAATGGCAACGGCTCCTCGGAAAAGCGTTATCAGGCAATGGTCGGGTATCGCACCGGCGACGTACTCATCCCGAAAATTGACACTACCGAAGCACTTCAGCGAGTTGCGCAAGAATTCGTCTCCTCGATTAACGAAAATCGCGCTCCACTCACTGATGGCGTCGCGGGCTATCGCGTCGTGCGCTATCTGGAGGCAGCACAGCGATCCCTCGAAAACAACGGCCGCGAAGTGCTCCTTGAAGAAGCAGCAGTCGAAGTCTTGGTACGGAGCTGATTTAATGGATTTCTGCCGGATTGCCCCCGATGTCAAGCTCGGTCGCGATGTGAAAGTGTTCGCCTTTGTGAATCTCTACGGCTGTGCAATTGGCGACAACTCCAAGATCGGCACGTTTGTCGAAATTCAGAAAAATTCAGTCATTGGTCGAAACGTGAAGGTTTCCAGCCACACCTTTATCTGCGAAGGCGTACACATCGACGACAACGTGTTCATAGGTCACAACGTTTCTTTCATTAATGACAAATACCCTCGCTCCGCAAATCCAAACGGGCAACTGCAGACAGAAGCAGATTGGAAGGTCGTTCCCACGCGCGTAAAGCGCGGAGCGTCTATCGGCACCAGTGCAACGATTTTGTGCGGAATCACAATCGGAGAAAACGCCATCGTTGGAGCGGGCAGCGTTGTCACTCGAGATGTGCCAGACAACGCCGTGGTGGCAGGAAATCCCGCCCGCATTATGAAGAAAGTGGAGGCTGCGTGAAGGTACGTTTTGTCGATCTGTCTGCGCAACACAAGCCGCTGGAATCGGAGCTCAAGGAGGTCTTTAGCCGCGTATTGGCCAACGGCAGTTTCGTTCTAGGACCTGAAGTCGGAAAATTTGAAAAGATGTTTGCCTCTTATTGCCAGGCAGAGCACTGCGTCACCGTTACCAACGGAACAGCGGCGTTGCAGCTTGTCTTGCAAGGACTTGGCGTTGGTCCCGGCGATGAAGTGATCACGGTTGCGCACACGTTTATCGCTACTGCTGAGGCCATCAATGCCGCCGGTGCGCGTCCGGTTTTCGTGGATATCGATCCTCTTTCTTACACCATGGATCCCACGAAGCTTGAGAAAGCCATAGCCTCCAAGACTAGGGCCATTATTCCTGTTCATCTGTACGGTCAGCCTGCAGATATGGACGCCATAAATACCATCGCTGCAAAACACGGTATCCCAGTGATTGAAGACTCCTGCCAGGCGCATGGCGCAGAGTACAAAGGTCGCCGGACTGGGTCGCTAGGCAAAGCCGCCTGCTTCAGTTTTTATCCGAGCAAGAATCTCGGAGCCTGCGGCGAAGGTGGAGCGGTCACGACCAACGACGCCGAACTAGCGAAAAGAATTCGCATGCTTCGTGATCATGGATCGGTGAAGAAGTACGAGCACGATTTCCCGGCCTACAATCTCCGTCTGGAAGGCCTTCAGGGTGGCGTTCTCGCGGTGAAACTGCCGCATCTCGATGGTTGGAACGACAATCGCCGTGTCCTCGCGGCTCGCTACCAGGAGCTTTTCGCAGGCAGTAAGGTTGTTACACCTTCGGAAATGTCGTACTCCCGTCACGTCTACCATCTTTATGTGATTGTGGTGGAAGATCGCGAAGCGTTGAAAAAGGCTCTATCTGAACAGGGGATCGAAAACGGCCTGCACTATCCGGTTCCTCTTCATCTGCAGAAAGCGTATGCCTACCTCGGCTACAAGGAAGGGGATTTCCCTGTCAGCGAATACGTAGCGGCAAACCATGTCTCGCTGCCGATGTACGCGGAGCTTCCGATAGAGCACGCGGAGCACGTCGCAAAGACCATTCTGGAGGTTTTGGAATGCCAGCCAGTAGCCACTCCGAGCCGGCTGTAGCCGTCCGAGAGGTTCCCGCAACCTTCGGTCGGAAGGAAGTGTGTCCCGATCCGGCATGGGAATGGGAATTTGCAGCCGCTTTGAAGGAGAAACAATCTCGCGAAGAACTGCACGTGATGTACTCGCGGTTCAGCGCCGGCGAGAGCGACCTTGACTCGCTGATGCGGCGCGTGCTCGTTCGTGCGATGTGCCCGCGCGTTGGTCACGCGTTGCAGGTAGGACCGGGGGTCGTCTTCAAGCACCTCGAGACAATGGAGTTTGGCGACGCCGTTTTCATCGGTGCGCAAGCAATGATCCAGGGGCGCTTTGACGGAACTTGCAAGATCGGCAACCACGTCTGGATTGGCCCGCAGGCGTACTTCGACGCCAGATCCCTCGAGTTGGAGGATTACGTCGGGTGGGGGCCAGGTGCCAAAGTGCTTGGTTCAGCCCACACAGGCGAACCGGTCGACGCTCCCATCATCAGCACAGGCCTGGTGATCAAACCAGTTTTCGTAGGTTTCGGTGCCGATGTCGGCATGAACGCCAGCATTCTGCCCGGCGTCAGCGTCGGCGCGAACGCGATCGTCGGCGCCGGCGCGGTGGTGACGCAAGATGTACCCGAATACGCCATTGTGGCAGGAGTTCCCGCACGCGTGCTGCGCTCTCGACTGGATTAACTGGAGCAACGTAGCAGGTCAAACAATGGAGCGGAAGGTGAAAAGATGAGCGACTTTCACGGACAGCGAGTCCTTATTACCGGCGGAGCCGGATTGGTCGGCTCGCACATTGCCGATTTATTGGTCCGCGAAGGCAACCCCGAAATCATCGTCCTCGATAATTTCGTCCGTGGGCGTCGTGACAACTTGGCGTGGGCCATGGCCAATGGCCGGCTGAAGATTGTTGAGGGCGATATTCGTGACACAAGAATATTGCGTGAAGTGATGCGTGGAGTTGACGTCGTGTTTCATCAAGCCGCGATCCGAATTACGCAATGCGCCGAGGAACCGCGCCTTGCTCTCGAAGTGCTTGCCGACGGCACTTTCAACGTTTTGGAGGCGGCGGTAAACGCCAAGGTCAAAAAGGTGGTCGCCGCGTCTTCCGCCTCTGTGTACGGGCTGGCCGAAGAGTTTCCAACCACCGAAAAGCATCACCTGTACAACAATCGAACTCTCTATGGTGCTGCCAAGGTCTTTAACGAACAGCTCCTCCGAAGTTTCCATGAAATGTTTGGTCTCGACTATGTCGCCCTTCGTTACTTCAACGTTTACGGCCCGCGCATGGACATTTACGGAGCGTATACGGAAGTTCTGATTCGCTGGATGGAGAGGATTGCTGCGGGTAAGGCTCCGCTGATCCTCGGTGACGGAACCCAGACTATGGACTTTGTCTACATCGAAGACATAGCGCGAGCCAACGTTCTAGCGGCGAAATCGGATGTCACTGACGAGGTCTTCAATGTCGCAAGCGGTGTAGAGACGAGTCTAAACGATCTTGCTTCAAGCTTGGTGAAGGTCATGTGGTCTGAATTGCAACCCGAGTATGGCCCAGCCCGAAAGGTGAATGCTGTCCCGCGCCGGTTGGCAGAAACGGGTCGCGCTCACCAGATGATCGGGTTTCAATCTCGGGTTTCCCTGGAAGACGGGTTGCGCCGGCTGGTCGCTTGGTGGCGTTGGACCAATCAACCTACGCCCGAGACGGCGCGAGCCTGGAGCCTGGTGGAATCAGCGCTCTGAGCAGCGAACCGAATCACAGAGATAAACGTTTGCGACGATCGAGAGAGGTCCAGCCTTGAGCACGGTCACTGAAAATCGGCGGATGATTCCTGTCGCTCGCCCTTACGTGGGTGCAGAGGAAGAGGAAGCTGTTGTGCAAGTGCTGCGAAGCGGCTGGCTGAGCCAAGGCCAGCGTGTCGCCGAGTTCGAACGGGAATTTGCCGAGTTCGTAGGTGCGAGGTACGCTGTTGCGGTTTCGTCCTGCACTACTGCTTTGCACCTAGGTTTCGTAGCCGCCGGAATAGGTCCGGGTGACGAAGTGCTCTGCCCAAGCCTTTCCTTCATTGCCACGGCCAATTCCATCCGCTACGTCGGCGCCACTCCTGTTTTTGTCGACATCGATCCGGTGACTTTCAATCTCGATCCGAGTCGAATTGAGGAAGCAATCACTCCCCGGACGCGCGCTATTTTGGTTGTGCATCAAATCGGTTTGCCCGCAGCTCTTGCGGAGATTAGCGAAATTGCGAATCGCCATAATCTGGTGGTAATTGAAGACGCTGCCTGCGCGATTGGTTCGTCCTATCATGGCCAGCGCATCGGCATGCCTCATAGCTTTTTGGCCTGCTTCAGCTTTCATCCACGGAAAATACTAACGACGGGGGAAGGTGGCATGGTCACCACCAGTGATGAAAAAGTGGCCACCCGCATTCGGCATCTTCGCCAGCACGCCATGAACACCTCGGATCTTACACGTCATCAGTCCCAAAAGGTTGTTCTCGAATCCTACGATGAAGTCGGCTACAACTTTAGAATGACTGATATGCAGGCGGCGATTGGACTGGTACAGCTGGGTAGGGTCGAAGGATTCATCGCCCGCCGCCGCGCCCTCGCGCAACGTTACTCCGAGAACCTGAAACGGCTAGGCTGGCTGATACCGCCGAGCGAGCCCCAAGGAACCCGACACAATTATCAGTCATACATGGCGCGGTTAACTAAGCACGCGCCCGTTTCAAGGGACGAACTCATGCAGCGGCTGCTGGATCACGGCATCTCCACGCGCCGAGGAATAATGGCTACACATCGCGAACCTCCTTACCGCGACCAACGCTGGGACCGAACACTCCCTCAGACCGACGCCGTCACGGAAGAATGCATCATCCTCCCTCTTTTTCACGAAATGACCGAGATGGATCAGGAATTCGTGATCGCATCGATCGGTGAAACTGAACAAACATAGAATCACCTGATACCAGCAAAGGCAATGTGCTGCACAATGTGAGCACATGTTTGGTGTGGGCAACCCCAGATTCAACAGCCGCATGCTCCTTCCCGCGGCAAGGGCTTTGTAAGTTGTCAGGTTTCAGTGATTTAAAAGCCTTCACCATATAGCCTACCCCGCTGCGCGATGTTGGTAAGGGCCCCCAAAGTGCATCAACCAGAGGTGGCAGTGTGTGTGTCCGATGAGGCGAACGATTAACCTCACGGATCCTCGGAGGAAATGGATGCCCTTTTTGCAAGCCGTCGGAGCCCCGGCGCAGGGGATCTTAGACGTTGGACGGCGCCCGGCCATTACTAAATGTCGGTCGTGCCCCTCGCGGGCTAGTTTCCTTCCTCCGTTCCTCGCATTCGCTTTGTGGCTTTTGTACTCAGCGCCGATGCGCGCGCAGACCTTCGGTTGCTCAGGCTCGACGCCCAATGCAATCGCCTGCGAGAATTCCAAGCCAGGCAATCCTGCGACGGAGTGGGACGTTACTGGCGCAGGGGATCCGACAATTCAAGGTTTTGCGACAGACATCAGCGCGAATCAGGGGCAAACTGTCGTTTTTAAGATCAAGACCGACGCGAAGGCTTATGCGATCGAGATCTATAGAATTGGCTATTACGGTGGGAATGGCGCCCGCAAGATAACAACCATCAGCCCTTCAGCAACTCTGCCCCAAAGCCAACCAGCCTGCATAACTGATGCACCGACGCGTTTATACGATTGCGGCAATTGGGCAGTTTCAGCATCCTGGCAAGTCCCGGCGAATGCAACATCCGGCGTCTACATCGCGCATCTGATTCGGAGCGATACCGGGGGCGACAGCCACATCGTCTTCATTGTCCGGAATGACTCAAGTCACTCCGGCATGCTCTTTCAAACTTCCGATGAATCGTGGCAGGCGTACAACGGATACGGCAGCGCAAGTCTTTATGGTCCGGATGGCACGTTCGACTTGAACAATCGCGCTTACAAAGTGAGCTACAACCGTCCGTTCGACACCCGGGGCTTCGCCTCTGAGCCGGCAACTTGGTTGTTCGGTGCCGAATTCGCGATGATCCAGTGGCTCGAGCAAAACGGTTACGATGTCACGTACTTTACAGGCCTGGATGCTGCGCGCAATGGAAGCTTGATCTTAAATCACAACGTCTATGTAACTGTAGGCCACGATGAGTATTGGTCCGGGCAGCATCGGGCAAACGTGGAAGCTGCTCGTAATGCCGGTGTTAACATGGCGTTTTTCAGCGGTAATGAAGTTTTCTGGAAGACGCGCTGGGAAAACAGCATTGATGGGACGAACACGCCGTTTCGTACCCTGGTTTGCTACAAGGAGACCCTTGCATCGGCGAAGATCGACCCTTCATCTACTTGGACAGGTACGTGGCGCGATCCGCGCTTCAGTCCTCCTGCAGACGGCGGGAAGCCGGAGAACGCGCTGAACGGTACAATTTTCATGGTCAATCAAGGCGGCAGCGACAACGACGGCACGCAATCCATAAAGGTCCCTGCGGCAGACGGCAAGATGCGCTTCTGGCGCAATACGACAGCTGCTTCTCTGATGTCGGGTCAGACCTACACATTGCCGCCACAAACTTTGGGATACGAATGGGATGAAGATCTCGATAACGGTGCCAGACCGGCCGGCGCCTTCCAACTCTCAACATCAAGCTACAATCTTACTACGGACCTCCTCCTTGATTACGGAGGAACCTATGGAGCTGGTACTGCCATACACCATATGATGATATATCGTGTGCCAAGTGGAGCTCTGGTATTTGGTGCGGGTACGGTGGATTGGGCCTTCGGACTCAGCAGCAATCATGACGATCCCTTTGGTACACCTCCGAACCCTGATCCCAATATGCAGCAGGCCACGGTAAATCTCTTCGCAGATATGGGCATCCAGCCCGCGACGCTTCAAGCCGGCCTAGTTCCTGCAAGCGCCTCTACTGATACCACGCCGCCTAACTCAACCATTCTTAGTCCGGCATCGAATTTCAATATTACAGTGGGCACACCGATAACCGTGTCCGGCACAGCGAGCGACGGCGGTGGCGGCGCTGTCGCCGGAGTTGAAGTCTCCGTCGACGGAGGGACTACCTGGCATCCCGCCTCTGGTCGCGGAAGCTGGACCTATAACTGGACTCCCGTAGGGACCGGACAAGTAACGGTCAAGAGTCGCGCAGTTGACGATAGTAGTAATCTTCAAACGGTTCTATCTGGAGTCACCGTCAACGTGGTACCTCGTCCCTGCCCCTGCACCGCATGGGGCTCATCTACCGTTCCGTCTGATGCGGATAGTGGCGACACTGGCTCTGTTACCTTGGGAGCGAAATTTCGTGCCGATTCTAATGGTTTCGTTAGTGGAATTCGCTTTTACAAGGCAACTACTAACACTGGACCTCACGTCGGGGCTCTCTGGACGTCGTTAGGCACCCTTCTAGCCAGCGCGACCTTTGCCAACGAAAGCAGCTCCGGCTGGCAGCAGGCGACATTCAGCAGTCCTATAGCGATCACCGCGAACACGACCTACATCGCCTCCTACTTCGCGCCGGCTGGCCACTATTCTGCCGACGGAGCATACTTTGCAACTTCCGGTGTAGATGATCCACCGATTCACTTGTTGGCGAATGGCATCGATGGACCGAACGGCGTTTACTCGTACGGTTCGAGCATTACCTTTCCGAGCTTCTCCTTTAACGCGACAAATTATTGGGTCGATGTCCTCTATAACTCTGCGTCGTCGCTGCCACCCTCGTTGAATGCGACCCCTTCAAGCCTGACCTTTACCGCTTCGGTCGGCGCCGCCAACCCGCCCAGCCAGACGATCTCGATCTCCAACACCGGTGGCGGTTCAGCGCTGAGTTGGACTGCATCATCAAGCGCGAGCTGGCTAACGATTTCCGCCACCTCGGGCACTACGCCTTCAATCATCACCGTTTCGGCGAACATGTCCGGGCTCGCTAGCGGCACCTATTCGGGGACAATTACAATCACGGCGCCCGGGGCACCCAATTCTCCACAAACAGTGCCTGTGTCTTTGACTGTCGCAAATGTTTTACTGTCCTCAAACTTTGAAACCCAAGGCTTGCAAGGATGGGCCTTCTCTCCGTTAGGTTTATCAGCCGGTTGGACGGTGATAAACCAGTCCGTTCGGTACAGTGGGATCGGAAACACTCAGATCTACGCCGGAAATTCTGGTTGGACGGATTACACGTTGGCGGTTCCGATAAAATTATCAAGCGCGAACAATTGGCCTGGCGGAATACGGGGACGAATGAATCCCTCCACCGGCGCAGGTTATGCCGTCTGGTTGTATCCCGCACAGGGCTTGGTTATTTTGTACCGCACTACTGCGTGGAGCATTGATCAGACGCTTGTCCAGCTCGCGCAGGCCTCCGCGTCACTCGATACAACCAATTTCCACACGGTCAGTATGGCCTTCAAGGGTACGCAGATACAGGTTCTCTACGACAGCAATGTCGTGATTACGGCGACGGACGCAACCTATCCCAGCGGTTTACTAGCACTAGAGGGCGATAATCAGGTCATCACCTACGGCAATGTCGTAGTGACGGGCCCCAGTCCTAATACGGCTTCCCTCGCACCTTCCACCAGTTCGTTGAGCTTCAACGCTAACCTAGGTGGCCCGAATCCCCCTGCGCAAACAGTGCAACTGACAAACGGTGGGGGAGGTTCGTTGGTCTGGACCGGCGCGCCCAGCGCAACCTGGCTGAGCGTGGCTCCGGCCGTAGGCACCACGCCGGCGACTCTTCAGGTTTCCGCGAATTCCGAGTCGTTGGGCGCCGGAAACTACGGCGCAACCATTACGTTGGTTGCATTGGGAGCTGTTAACTCGTCCCAAGTGATCAACGCGAACCTGACAGTGGTAAGTCCCCCACCCTCTATTTCTGTGACGCCCGGCAGCATGAGCTTTACGGCCAATATTGGACAAGCTGCTCCGCCATCGCAAACACTAGCTGTCATGAATCCCGGATCGGGCAGTTTTTCATACACAACATCTACCGATGCAGCCTGGCTGTCTGCATCCCCCACTTCCGGTTCAACCAACGGGAGCGTCACCGTTGCGGTGAACACTGCGAGCTTGGCAACGGGCACGTATAGTGGCCACGTAATTGTGACCGCTAGCGGCATCTCCAATTCCCCACAATCGGTTCCAGTGACCTTGACCGTTCTGTCGCAGGACATGGCCGAAACATTCGCGGATCTCGGCAGTGGCTGGATCATTTCGCCTATGGGCAATGCGAGCGGGTGGAGCGCGTCGAGCGGCTTGTACACCTATAGCGGAATCGGACTGAGCCAAACCTGCGCCGGGAACGCCACGTGGTCGAATTATCTTTTCGACGCAAACATCAAGCTGTCTTCGCTATCCAATTGGCCGGGCGGCGTACGAGCTCGCGTCAATCCGTCCACGGGCGCGGGCTACGTGGTCTGGCTATACCCCGGCTCCAATCAGATAATCCTTTATAAAGTCGGAACCTGGAATATCAACGACGCTTCGCTAACTCAGCTTGCTGCTGCGCATTTGACGTTCGACAC
>Ga0210408_10005849_pt1 | contig 10741 bp, 8 predicted proteins | sample IncBWH4MmetaG_FD_155471 | JGI IMG/M metagenome (GOLD analysis project Ga0210408, IMG submission 155471) | Forest soil microbial communities from Barre Woods Harvard Forest LTER site, Petersham, Massachusetts, United States - Inc-BW-H-4-M | ecosystem: Environmental > Terrestrial > Soil >... | reverse complement strand
CTGTATTTCGTTTGCGTTTTGCTTCTGTTCCGCCTTGACGGCACCGAGAAGCGGCGCGTTGCGGTGATCCTCGTGCTGTTCATTGCTTCGGCATTGTTTTGGTCGGGGTTTGAGCAGGCGGGGTCTTCGTTGAACCTGTTTGCCGAGCGCTACACGGAGCGGCTGCTGTTGCATTACACGATTCCGGCCGGATGGTTTCAATCGCTGGGAGCCATATTCGTGATCAGCCTGGCGCCGGTGGTGGCCGCGGTGTGGTTGAGACTGGCGCGGCGGGAGCTGAATCCACCGTTGCCGGTAAAATTCGCGCTGGGACTGATGCTGCTGGCGGCGGGGTTCCTGGTGATGGCGGGTGCGTCCAAAGTGGTGGCCGCCGGGCACAAGGTGTGGCCACAATGGCTGATAACGACGTATCTATTGCACTCGCTGGGGGAGTTGTGCTTAAGCCCGGTAGGACTGAGCTCGGTGACGAAGCTGGCGCCTCGTCGGCTGGTCGGCCAGATGATGGGCACGTGGTTTTTGGCGACCTCGCTGGGCAATCTCATCGCGGGTCTGACAGCGGGGCGGTTCAGCGCCGAAGGCGTGACGCAAATGCCGGGACGGTACTTGCAGATTGTGCTGACGGCAGCGGGGACGGGCCTGTTGCTGCTGGTTTTCACCAAGCCGATTCGGAAATTGATGACGGGGGTGGAGTGAAGCGCGAAACGTTACCCCCGTCTTACCAGTAGTAGAACGTCTGGGCGGAAGTTGTGCGTTGCTGCATTTGGCCGAAGCTCCGCCACTCGACATGGCCGTCAAGCATGCCCACGTTTCCGCCTGCGGGGACAAACCCGTCCACGTGGGGACAGAGGTGGGGCACCTTGTAAGCGCCTTGAACTAAAACATAATTGGGGGTGCCTGGGTGCGTGATGATTGCGTCAGCGATCAATACGCGTCGAGAAGCGGGTGGCGGCGGGATAGTATATGGGCTCAACACGAAAGGCTTCGTGGGTTGGGCCGTGACGGTCGCGTTGACATTGGATGCCGAGAGCGATGGGCTGCCCGGCAACGTCGGCGCATATCCAATCACATGAACTCTTCCAGGAGCGTAATACTCATAAAGCTCCTCATTGTTGGTTGCGGTGAAACGGGGTGCGGTGCCGGGACAGTACATGACTTCCTGCGGCGTTCCGTATTGGTTCAGAATGTCGCCCACATACCAATCCAAGTCCCACAGCCACGAGCCGAGCCCGAGTTGGGCGGGCAGTTTGTCGGCATTGTCGCTGGCGTAGAGCAGCATGCTCAGGCCGAGTTGGCGCAGGTTGGCGGCACACTGGGCGACTTTGGTCTGATGCTTCAGCCCGGTGGCGGCTGCTAAGCGAAGACCAGCGAGCAGGACGAGCAACGCGACCACGACCAGAAGTTCGAGTTTCGTGAAGGCCTCCCGGGTACCGGAGGGCAGTTGAGTATGACCTGAGGTTCTCATTAGTTGATGGCCATGACGCGGTAATAAACAACCGGCTGAGCCGCCGGTATGGCGAGTGAGCCCGACGAAGCCGCGACGATAGCGCCGCCGAGGTTCAACCACAAAGGATCATTCAAATCGTTCTTATACTGAACCTGGTAACTCTTCCCGGGCACCGCCGGCCAGCTCAACACGACGTTTTGAGTGTTCGAAACAGCCGCCGAAATCTGGAGGTGAAAGAAGGAGGCGGGATCCTTCGGGTCTGTGCCCGTGAGAAACTCCTGGAGGTTGGTAAAGCCGTCTCCATCGGCATCATCCTGCGCGCGTGATAGATCGCCGGCCAAGCCTGTGGGGTGGCCGAAATATTTAATCATCCACCAGTCAGGGATGCCGTCCCCGTCGCTGTCCAGCGTGACGGTTGGTTGTTCGGCAAAAACATCCGGCAACCGGTTGAGGTCCGCGGGGAGCAGGGTGGACTGGCAACTTTGAAAGACCACGGTTTGGGCGGCCGCATCCATAACCGGCCGGGAAGCGCGCACCGTCCAGTCCAAGCCGGCGGTTCCGGGGTTGAGGACGGTATTAGAACCCGTGGCGCGGTCATAAAGGACCAGGCTGCAACCGGGCAGCGTCCCTGGGGCAATGTCGGTCGCCGAACTGCGGTAGAGGACGCATCTGCCATTGGGGCTGAGGACCGGCTCGTCTGAAGGGCCGTTCCCTGCGATGGAGTGGTCTACGGTGTCACTCACCAGGGCGACGGTGCCAGCCAGAAGGTCACCCAGGTAAACCTGATTGTTCGTGAAGGGTCCGGTGACAACATTCGAGCGAGCCACAAAGGTGACGAACCGTTCGTCGGCGCTCCACTGCGCGGAACTCCGGGCCGAAGCCAGACTGAACGTCGAAAAGAGAATGGCCTTGCTTGCCAAATCGGCGACTTTCACCGCGCTGTTGCCCTGGTAGAGCAACCGTCTTCCGTTTGGGCTGATGGCCGCGGAAGTGGCGGGTGCGGTGTAAATATTTGTCAGATTCAAGGCGTCCCACACCACGACCGCACTACCTAACGGATAGGAGAAGGCGACATAGCGTCCGTCAACGCTCATCGAGGGTGGAAACACGGCCGAGGAAAAGGCTGACGAATTGGTGGTAAGGGCGATGGTGACACCGGAGGCCAGGTCGCGCCAAAAAGTGTTCCAACTGGCTGTGGTTGGGGGCGAGACCAGATCAGAGGCCGTGCTCAAGAACGCGACATAGCGCGCGTCCTGGCTCATCGTCGGAGAGGCTGAGGTGCCATTGCCGGGAGTCACACCGTCAACGCTGACACTCACCAACGTCGTAGTACCGGCGACCAGGTCACGCCGAAAAACGTCGCCGAATAGATTGGTGTAATTTGGGACAAGGTTGGTCGCGGTGCTGGCGAACGCGACGAACTGGCCGTTGGTGCTGATGGCAGGACTGGTGGAATCCCCTCCGGAAGCTGAAGTTCCATCCAACCCAATACTCACCAAAGTAATCATTCCCGTGACCAGGTCCCTGACGAACACGTCTTGCCCCTGGTTAAAATCGTTGGTGACCAGGTCATCGGCACAACTGCTGAACACCACCCAACGGCCATTCGGAGTCATCGAAAGCCGGGAAACGGAACTGAAACCGTTGCCTGCCAAAGACCCAGCCGCCGGCGCGCGTTGGGAGATGAGTTCATTGCTGGCGCTAAGGGTATCCCGCACGAAAACGTCCAAAGCGTGATTGTTGTCCTGGCTCACTAGGCTGCCATCAGGACTGGCGAAGGCAACCAAGCGGCCGTTGGCACTCAGGCTGGGCGCACTACCATATTCGTCAGAGAAACCAATCCCGTTGGTATCGGCATCCACGAGCGCGGTAGTTCCGGCGGTCGTATCTCGCAGATAGATGTGGAAACCATTGGAGAGCGTGTTGGCGACGAGATTTGTGGTGTTGCTCAGAAACGCCACAAACCGCCCATCCGGGCTGAGGACCGGGGCATGGGAAGCGCTGTTGGTCGAGACGGAGCCATCCTGGCACACACTCACGAGCACGTTCGTTCCCGCGAGCGTGTCGGCCAAATAAAGGTTTGAATGCGGAACCTGGTTATTCGGCACTGTTCCGGTTGCGAAGATGATAAACCGGCCATCGGGTGTCATTTCCGGGCCATAGACATCATCGTTGAAGGCCAGCGGAAGCGAGTTTGTGGCGACCACCAGGAGGGAGTCAGCGTTCGAGTCGTACTGCAAAATAGCTGCCGAGTTCGAGCCCGTGTCGGGGCTGACTTTGAAGGCGAGGAACCTGCCATCATCACTCAGCACCGGGTGGTAGGATAAGAAAGGGTTTGGCCGGTTGGTCGGGAGACCGGAGACCACAACCGCGTTTGAACTGGCCCAGAGGGTGTTGCCGGCCACGAGGTCGCGAACATACACCTCTCCTGCCGAGCCTGAGGGTACGCCGGGCACCAACCCGCGCGCGGTGCTGAAGAAGGCCACCGCGCGGCCATCGGGAGTGATTACCGGGGAGGCCGAAGGGATAATAAATGGCTGCACCAGAGTCAGGGGAGATTTGACGGCGCCGACACTGACCAGGGTAGTGGTCTGGCTGACGAGATCGCGCACGAAAATGTCCGGAATGCCGTTAGTGTCGCCCGTGATCAGATTGCTGGCCTCGCTTACGAAGGCAACGTAGCGTCCATCGGGGGTCATCACGGGGTCGGTCGAGGCCGCATTGGCCCAACCGCCATCGGCCGCTACACTGATGAGGATGTTGGAGCCGGTCTGCAAGTCCCTCATGAAGATGTCCGTCGCATCGTTGGTATCCCCGGGCAACAGATCAGCAGCATCGCTCTGGAAAACTACGAACCGGCCGTTGGTGGAGACCTGTCCGTAGATTGAATTGGCATTGCCGCCGCCGGTTCCATTCATGTTCGCGCTGACCAGGACCGTGCTATTGCTGGCCCGGTCGCGAACAAACAGGTTTAAGGCGAGCAGGCTGTTGCCGCCAGTAACAAGATTATTGGCGGAACTGGTGAATAAAACGAACCGGCCATCCGGGGTCATGGCCGGCGAGACGGAATTCGCGTTGCCGCCAGCCGGAAAGGCGATGGCTGGATTTCGTGTCGAAAGCAATTGCGGCGGCACGGCATCGGCGAGATTTACCAGCGTAGTAAACCCGAGCAGGCAAAGGATTGCGGGAGGCGCGATTACAAGTTTTAAACACGGTTGGACGCAACGCGGCCGAGCGGTGACCGAAGATGGAGGATGGAAGATGGAAGATGGAAACAACGCCGGGTTGGCGGATTTCTGCGTTCGCACAGGAGATTTGCGAAGCCGGCGAAATCTTTGATGGATAGCAGCAGCGCGGAACACGGATGAAAAGAATGGTTTTTCAGTGGTTGGTGGAGGAGGCAGCGCAGAGGCCGTTTTCGACGGGTTGGGTTTCTGGGGAAGGTTCAGCAGCAGCAGCAGGTGGCGGCTCAGATTGGGACTGCGAGATCAGGCTGCGCACGAGGGCGGGTAAAACGGGAGGACGCACCGATTCCATATCCCAGCCGAGAATCGCCCGAGCAGCAGCGCCGCACACGCGGCCCTGGCAAGTGCCCATGCCGCAGCGGGATTGTAATTTCGCGTCCCGCCAGTTGGCGAACCGGCGGATCTGGCCCAACGACACGTCTTCGCAGCGGCAGAGGACGGTGTCATCAGCGGCGAGGGTCTTAAGTTCGGGCCGCAAGGCGAAGGCTGTGGCGAGAGCGGCGCGGAACCGGTGCCAGGCGGCGCGCTGTGCGAAGAGGGCCTCGGCTTTGGAGGTCTGGCCGGCGGCAGCGTAGCCGGCAATGCGGCCTTCGACCTGGGCGCAATCGGCGCCGCCGATGCCGGTGGGCTCCCCGGCGCAATAAACGTTTGGGACACTAGTGGCCTGGGAGGAATCGACGCGCACAAAACCGGATTGCAACTCGCACCCGAGGGCCAGAGGCAATTCGACGTTGGGCACCAGGCCGAAGCCGCAAGCGAAGAGGTCACACTCTTCGGACCAGGCGCGCCGGCCGTCGGTGAGGGTGACCTGCCGCAATTGTTCCTCGCCGTCGGCGCGCAGGGGCCAGACGCCGCAGCGGTAAGGCACGCCCAGCAAGCGGAGGCGCATTTGAGCGGCCTGGCAGAGTTTGGCTGGGAAGGAGGCCAGCGTGAGGCCGAAGCCCATAATGCGGTGCCAGGAGGCTTGTTCGGAAATGGAGAGGACGCGGGCGCCCTGGGGGCGCAAACCCTCGGCGACCGCAAGCAGAAGCGGCCCGCTGCCGCCGACCACGATGCGGCGGCCACTGACAGGCCAGCCATGCTTGGCGAGAGCCAGCAAGCCGCCTGGACCGACAACACCAGGCAAGGTCCATCCGGGGAAGGGGAGGAATAATTCGCGCGCGCCGGTGGCGAGGACGAGTCGGTGGTAGCGGACCTGGCAAGGCTGCTGGTTGTGTTCGGCCAGGAGCAGGCCAGGCAGGGGCGCGGCGACGACGCTGGCGCCGCTTAGCAGGGACGCTCCGGAGCTGCGGAACCGAGCGAGGCATCGTTGGGCTTCGGGCGAAGAAGGATGGGCCTCCTGGCCGCGCCAAATTTGGCCGCCGAGCCAGGGTGTCTCATCGAGGACGGCGGTGCGGCAGCCCGATTCGGCGGCGACGCAGGCAGCGGCGAGGCCGGCGGGACCGGCGCCAACAACAACGAGGTCAAAATCGAAGGTGTGGTCAGTCATCGGTGCGGACCTCCATTCCATCGGCGCAGAGAGTGAGGCAACTGCGGACCTGGGGCTGACCGTTGACGGTCACACGACATTCCATGCAGATGCCCATACCGCAGAGCGGCCCGCGGGGCTGGCCGAGGACGGAGCGGCGGAAGCGGGTGGCACCGGCGCGAGCGATGGCCGCGGCGACCACGGTGCCGACCGGGACGCGGAGGGGGGCGCCATCGACGAGGATTTGCAACTGGCCACTCATAGGTGGATCAAATCTGAATATTACGCATGGGTGGAGGCGCCGTTCGCGAATCGGGCCGGGGAGTAGGGACCGGAAGGAATCTCGGTTGGCCGTTCGAGGAGGAGGTCGGCGAGCAAACGACCGGTGGCGAGAGAAGTGGTGATGCCGAGGCCCTCATGACCGGTAGCAAGCCAGATGGAATCGCAATCGAAGGTTGGACCGATGAGGGGTAGTTTGTCGGGCGTGGCGGCGCGGTGGCCGGTCCAGGCGCGGACCGAGGAGAGTGCGCCGAGGCCGGGCATGTATTCGAGGGCGCGTTGCAGCATGCGGTCAAGAATGGGCTGGTCCACGGAGGAATCGTCGGCGTCGAACTGGCGGGAGGAGCCGATGAGGACCTGGCCGGTTTTGCGGGGCTGGATGTTGAAGGCGACGGAGTCCTGGCCGAGGCAATGGGCGCTTTTGAGGTAGCCGAGTTCGACGTTTTGGTGGTGGACGAAACCTGGGTAGCGGTCGGTAATCAGGAGGTGGCCCTTGCGTTTTCGCACCGGGGCGTCCGGCGTGAGTTCGGGAGCCCAGGGCCCGGTGGCGTTGACGGAGAAGCGGGCCGCGAGGCGGGAGCCATCGGCGAGGGCGACACCGCCCGCCGGAAGGAGGCTGCGGACGGTCACTCCGATGCGGATTTGCGCGCCAAGTCGTCCGGCCTGTTCGAGGAGAAAACGGGCGGCGCAAGGGGGGTAAAGGACTGCGTCGTCGGGAATGCGCAAGCCTCCAGCGAGGCCTGGACGCAAATTGGGTTCGGCCTGAGCGACGCCCTCGGGACCAAGGATTTCAGCGCGGACGCCGTGAGCGGAGTAGCGTTGCTGTTTGCGGCGGACTTCTGACATTTCATCTTCGTCAGCGGCTACCCAAAGGGTCCCGCAGGGGTCGTACTCGACGTCGGGAGGCAATTGGTCCACGAGTTGGCGCCAGAGGGAGCGGGAGTAGGCGGTGAGGGCGAACTGGGCGTCGGAATCGTCCATGACGACAATGTGGCCCATTCCGGCGCCAGTAGTGCCGCCGCCGATAGGTCCGCGGTCCACGACCAGGACCTTGAGGCCGCTGCGGGCGCACTCAGCAGCGCAGGCAGCGCCGACAATGCCGGCGCCGACGATGATGACATCGAAGGACTGGCTCATCGGCGGATGCCCCAGCAGAAAGGGTCGTGCTCATTGAGGAGGAGGGTGGCTTCGGCGTTGACAAAGGCGGTGCCGGTGATTTGGGGCGCGATTTTTCCGTTGGCGCCGTTGAGCCACTGGTAGCGGCCAGTGAGGGTGCTGCCGATAATGCTCTCCTGGACCCAGGGCGCACCCGGGGCGAGTTTGCCGTCGGCGGCGAGGCAGGCAAGCTTGGCACTGGTGCCGGTGCCGCAGGGGGAGCGGTCGTAAGCCTTTCCGGGGCACTGGACGAAATTGCGGGAGTGAGCGTCTGGAACGGTAGGGGGGCCAAAGAGTTCGACATGGTCCACTTCGGGGAAGCCCTGGGCATTGACGGCCTGGCGCAGCCGCCAGCAGAAGTCGGTGAGAGATTCGGAATTGGCCAGGGAGAGTTCCTGCTGGTGTTGTTCGACGAGGAAAAACCAGTTGCCGCCCCAGGCAACATCGCCGGTGACCTGGCCGAGGCCGGGGACATCGATGGAAACGGCCTTGTGCGCGCGCCAGCTTGGGACATTGGCGACCGAGATTTGGCCGCTGGGATCTAGAGTGACGGACACGATGCCTACGGGGGTTTCGATGCGATGCGTCCCGGGACCGATGCGGCCCAGGTGGGCGAGGGTGGCAACAAGGCCGATGGTGCCGTGGCCGCACATGCCAAGGTAGCCAACGTTATTGAAGAAAAGGACGCCGGCAACGCAGGAGGAGTCCTGGGGCTCGACAAGGGAAGCGCCCACGAGGACTTCCGAGCCGCGCGGCTCATTGACAACGGCGGAGCGGAAGGCGTCGTGCTGGGTGCGAAAAGTTTTTAGTTTGTCGGCGACGGTGCCGTTGCCGAGGTTGGGGCCGCCGCTGACGACGACGCGGGTGGGTTCGCCGGCGGTGTGGGAATCGACGATGGAGACTCGCTTCATTTGCGCTTGGAAGATGGCTGAAAGAGTGCCGGAACGGAGTTGCGGTGGCGTTGAGGTTCGGCGAAAGCCTGTGCGCCCGGCCCGGTTTTGGGCTTCCGTCCGTCGGCTGCGACAGTGGAGTCAGCCAGGCTGGGACGGGTGGCGATGGCGTCGTGGATAATTTTCAAGATTTGTTTGCGTTCGACTCCGGCCAGCGGCAAGCGCGGGGCGCGAACCCATTCGCGGCCCAAACCGGCTTCCTGCACCGCGAGCTTGATGTATTGCACGAACTTGGTGTGGACGTCCAGGTGGAGCAGCGGGGTGAACCAGCGGTAGAGGGCGCGGGCGGTGTCCCAGTCTCCGCGGCGGGTCAATTCCCAGAAGCGCTGGTTTTCGGCCGGGAAGGCGATACTACTGCCGGCAACCCAACCGTCGATGCCGAGGATGGCGCTTTCGAGCACGAGGTCATCGACGCCCGTAAAGATGGCATAGCGATTGCCGAGGAGGTTGCGGAGGTCGGTAATGCGGCGGGTGTCGCCAGAGCTTTCCTTGAGGGCGACGAAGTTTTCGATATTGGCGAGCTCAGCGAACATTTCCGGAGAGATGTCGTTGAAGTAGCTGATTGGGTTGTTGTAAACCATGATGGGCAACCCGGTGGCGGAGGCCGCGGCGCGGAAATGGGCGAGGGTTTCACGCGGGTCGCCACGGTAGAGCATCGCGGGCATAAGCATGAAGCCGTCAGCGCCGAGTTTTTCGAGGTCGCGGACATAGCGGCAAGCCTCGGCGGTGCTGGTCTCGGCGACGCCGCTGAGGACGGGGACCCGGCCGCCCACGGCCTCCAGCATGGCGGCGATAAGGCGGCGCTTTTCCTCGGGCAGGAGCGACTGGTTTTCGCCAAGGGAGCCGAGAAAGATGATGCCCTCGACACCGGAAGCCAGGAGCGCCTCGGCGTGACGCGCAGTGGCTTCGAGGTCAAGCGACTGGTCGGTCTTCAACTGGGTGGTGATAGCGGGGAACACTCCGCTCCAGCAAGTTCTGCTCATTTATCAGGATTTTACGGGGTGGTTTAGGGGAATGTCTTGGCTGGAAATGACAGGCGGGCTGTAAATTCTGACTGCGGAGTGAAGCGGAGGGATTAACAGCCGAAACACGAATGAGGGAAAAGAGGGAAAAACGGGCCGGGAAAGCATGCGGAGACGGGTGTCGTTAGGGTTAGAATAAGCGGAGTTGAAGCCAGGAGTCATGAGCGGTCGCGCCGCGCGGACTTTGGTTGGCGGGCAGGGACAAGGGATTGGTCGGCCCGGGCGAGGCTTCGGAACTGGGTGGGCGTCTGATTGGTAGCGGAACGAAAGGCGCGAGTCATAGCGCTGTGGTCATAGAAACCGCAGGCGTAGGCGATGTCGGCGACCGAGCGGTCGGTTTCGGTAAGAAGGCGAGCCGCCGCGGCAAGGCGAGTTTGGATGATAAGTTGGTTGGGCGTGACCCGGAAAATGCGTTTGATTAGACGGGCGAAACGTACCGGGGGCAGGCCCGCCAACCGGGCAAGCGAGCCAGGGGAGATGGAGTCGTCACAATGGTTCTCGAGGTATTCAAGAGTGCTGGCAAGGCTGGCGGGGATGATTTCACGGTCGCCCGGGGCACGGAGATCGCGGGAGATGCCGACAACGCCGACGATGGCGCCTTGGCGGTTGCGCATGGGAAGCTTGGTGGTAAGACACCAACCGGGCCGACGGCGGGCGTACCAATGCAATTCGAGGTGGTCGATGATAGTACGACCCGTGCGCAGGACGGTCTGGTCCTGGGTGGCGTAGAGATTGGCGAGTTCTCCGGGGAAGATTTCGCGGACGTCGCGACCGAGCAACTGGCGCTTTTCTTCGAAGCCGCAGCGCTCGACCAGGGATTGGTTGACGGCGAGGTAGCGCCCACGGGCGTCTTTGATGAAGAAGGCGGTTTCGGGGACGTGATCAAAGAGTTGTTCGATGATGGCCAGTTCAGCGGAGATGGCCGGCATGGCGTCGGTGGGGGAGGCGGGGTGGACTAGGAGGTCAGATTTCACAGGCTGGTTGTCATGCTATGGGCAGGCCAGGTGGTCGCAAGTTGAAAGTTGCAAGTTGAAAGTCGAGGGTTCGAGGTTGAAGCCAGTTCTCATTTTGAACTCCCGCGAGGGCCCGGAAGCAGAGAAGTAAAGTAGAAACCGTACTATCTTGCATTAGGTAATTGTGATAGAGTGGTGCTGTTCTTCACCGCACCGCTGCACCAC
>Ga0210408_10005848_pt1 | contig 10741 bp, 16 predicted proteins | sample IncBWH4MmetaG_FD_155471 | JGI IMG/M metagenome (GOLD analysis project Ga0210408, IMG submission 155471) | Forest soil microbial communities from Barre Woods Harvard Forest LTER site, Petersham, Massachusetts, United States - Inc-BW-H-4-M | ecosystem: Environmental > Terrestrial > Soil >... | reverse complement strand
AGATCCAGATGGTACCCTCTAATCTATGCGCTTGCGTAGACCGCCAGTGGGCGCAACTCATACGCCCTATTCCGATCATGTCGACCGAAACCTTGGTATCCTGCGCTGAGACCAGGCAGACCGGAGCGGCAAAGATCAGTGCCGCAATCAAAACTCGATTTGTCATGCGCCAAATCCGGGCGCCCTTTTACAGCATCATTACAAATCAGGCCGCAGCGTGACGGCTGATCGCGACTGGAAACGAAGGTTCGACGATCAGATCGAGCTGCCCGACAATCGCCAGCTTGTCACCCTACGGGACGCAGGCAATTACCTTACCAAGCTGCCGAAGGCCGAGCAGCAGCATCCGGCACGGCAGACCGCGGTTGAGGCGCTGATCCTGGTCGCTGAGAAGGACGGCCCGACGATGTTCGCGCGCATCGGCATCATGCGAGCATTGAACTGCGGTCACGTTCGCAAGTTCAATCCGAAGGAAAAGGAGCCATCGGGGCCGGCGCAAGCTGAAGAGGGATGAATAGCCCCGCCCGCCATGACTCCAGGATCGGCGCTGGTGGGTTTTGGGGTCGGAAGGCCGTCCGGCACCGGCCGGCGCCCGAAACGACCCTGAGACTCGGCAGGTGGCATGGATTGGATTCCACGGGAACGAATGTGCCCGGGTTCGATTGAGTCCCCGGAGGGCGACTTACGACGTCGACGGGGATCGGAAAGCCGAAGTACCCTCAAGCCTTAAATTTTTTTGCCACCACCGGATAGTTTTGGATGGCTTTTATCCCGATGAGATTGAAACCAGAGTCGGGCGCGAATCGGATCAAAAGCGCCGACGACGCTTATTCCTTCATGATGTACATGAGGCTTTCCTATCGAAACAAACCGCATTGGCAATTAGCAAGGCAGGCTCTCAACCAAGCCAGCGCGTCAGACGCGAGCGAAATTCAGGCTTGGCGAACGTTTCGGGCCGCGGTTGAGGCGGAAGGATGGCTCGCTGAATAGCTAAGCTCTCGTTCGCCGGCGATCTAAGCCGCGGGCCCTAGATGATCTCTGGAATACCGAGACCGCCAGAAGGCGGTCTTTTTGTTTGGTGCGTTCCAGAAGTAACCCGCAGGGCGAACATCAAGCTTAACGAGCGAGTTTTGTTGCTGCGGGCTTTCGAACTCCTAACGTTGTCGTAGTCGTTCGGTTTGGCCCGACACCCAGTCCCCCGCCGGGCCATGCGTACCGTGCGATTAGGGGTCGCCGCTTCGCGGGGAGACGGCGGCCCCGCTCAATCGTGTGTTTGGACGGAAAGCTCAATGACGCGGCGATGCGGTTTGATCCTCTCGATCGTGACGGCAGGATGTTGGATCATTTTACTCGCAATAGTTTTGAATTCTGTTTTTGCTACCAACAAACTCATCAAACAAATCCGGAGCAAGGATCGGCAAAGTACTCAGGGTCGATGATATCGCCTCCACACCGTTCGCGGCACGCTGCGCAAACGAGACTCGATCGATCCGGGAGTTCCGACTCGATCTCGTCGCCAACTCCGTCGAGACAATTCAAGATTGGCGTTGCCATAAAATGTCCTTTGGGCGCCAGAATTGCTGACCATTGCAGCCGCATATTCGCACCGTCGGTTTGCAAGCCTTTAATCGGTTTTGCACATTCTTCCCGTATTTGATCCGACCGACCGCTTCAGCGTCTCGAAACTTGCTTTTTGGGAGTTTACGATGACAACACGTGGTCGTTTTCTGCTGTTCACTCTTGCAGGCGCGGTGGCGCTGATGATTTTTCTCAACGACGCCGCAGGTGCCTCCGATTGCCTTGCAGCGCCCAAATCGAACGCCGGCGGAAGGCGAACGTTGGTATTATCGAACGAATCGCGAGACGAACCAGAAGTGTTGGCATCTTGGCGCGCGGGCGCCTATGGGTGCGTTGCCCGCGCTGCAAGAGTCGAAAGCGGAGGTTGAGTTCTCAGCCCAGCCTAAGCCGCTCAGTACTCGCGAGCAGCAGGAGCTGTTCAGGGATTTTCTGAGGTGGCAAAAAAATCGCGCGCGATGCAATAAGCATTTCGGCAAAGCCGCCGAGGTGGATTGGCGCGATGCCGGCATTGAACCGCCACGTCGAGCGCGTGTTCGATCCTAAGCGCAAAGAGCCGCATTGGGGGCGTCGCAAGCTGGCCCGCGACCGCTAACTTTCCCTCAAGCGAACATCGGAATGAGTTCCTACAAGCGGAACCATCGACATCTTTGCATAAGAGACACGCGCAATCGTTCCATGGTGCGCGAAACATTTACCGCCCCGGTGACTTATCCCACCGTGGGGTCAAGCCGAGAGGTACGCGAATGGAACCCCACGGCAGGATCACGGACAACATCGAGATCGACCACAAGACTAGCCGGTCGATCTGTGACGAAGTGGGTGGATGGTTGCAACAGGACCTTAGTCTCGAAGCCTCGCCTCTGCCGCCCTACCTTGATCGTCTAGTCGATGAATTGCGCAAGCGAGACAAATGACCGCCTGAAAAAGGCCGCTGAGCGTTAAACCCTTTGTTCGCGAGAAGCGGCGACAGTTGCGCCGGGCTTGCGTATCACGGCCCACCTTTCTGGAAGCCGTCGCTGGACCTCAACCCCGGCGGCGGCTTTTTGCTGCGCTGCTCACGGCCGCGCACACCCCCTCAGCCCGCTGGCCGCGAGCGCCCGGATGCTCGCTGATGCGCCCAGCCCTCCTCCCCCAAACAATTTTGTGGAAAAGTTAAACAAAGCTCGCCCCACGATGTAGGGTCGTCGAAATGCGTCACGCATCCATATTCTTGGTAGAAGATGAAGCCCTGATCCGGCTGTTGCTAGCGGACATGATTGAAGAGCTTGAGCATCGCGTGGTTGCTGAGGCGGGCAACATCCAAGAGGCGCTGGTTTTGGCGGAGACGGCTGTTTTCGATCTCGCCATTCTCGATATCAACATCGCCGGTTCTAGCATTGTGCCGGTCGCCGAGATCATCGACAGGCGGGGCCTGCCGTTCCTTTTTATCAGCGGTTATGGATCAGCGGCCCGACCGGAAGCATTCATAGAGCGACCGGCGCTGCAGAAGCCGCTGATGCTATCGAAGCTCGGCGAAGCAATTAACGCGATCCTCGGGACCGCTGGTGAGGCATCGTCCTGCGCTGACGACTCTTCGCCGAATATTCAATGAACCGCATCGGTCGCCGCACCATCCTTGCCATGTTGCTGATCGCGGCGATCGCCATGATATGGGCAGTGTTGGCTCGTTGACCGCAGCCGATCGGACAGCATCTGTGGCACGGCAGAAAAACATCACCCTCGGGGAAATGCGAGCGTCATCCCCGGTTCTGGGGTACGATCCTCGATGGGTGGGAGAACTTCGGAACGTGCAAAAAATATTCCAATTCGGCTGGTACAGCATCCAGCAGGCTTGGCGTGGTTGCTGGACCCGCGCCAACGAGCAGGCTGGCTTGTTCGGTGGCGCGATCCTTGCTGTGCTTCTCTACTTTTTCCCGCCCCGGTTCGCGGGCCACGGCATGATTATGGCTCCAGAAACAATTTGGGGAACTGCTGCGCTAACAGTCTTGTTGACGGCCGGTTCGGTAATTCTCGCGTTTCTTATAATTTTTACTACGCGGCTCGTACTTGCACCCACGCGCCTCTATTGGGACAGTGGGAACGGGCAAACAACTTAGATGTTGAGTTGAGGATTGCGCAAAAACAACGGGATACTGACGATACGAAATGGACAATCCGCGAGCTGTTTCAGCATATTGATTCCGATTTTCTGGAAGATGAGCGTTACGAAAAAATCGCCGACGAATTGAGAGACGCCCTTTCGACGGGACGATTGCGCATGTGGGGAAGGCTAAAGGAAACTGATTCCGGTTCCTGGGTCGGCCCTCGCGCGGCACTAAAACCAATTGAAGAGTCGTATTGGTACACCGCCTATTTCACCTATTTCTTTTTCGATGAGCGTACTTCTGACGACGTGCATTGCTACGCCGACAGAAAGACGGGAAGGCCTGCTTATACGGACCTGCAAGTCAGCCGTAGCGCGACGCTTGCGGTCTGGCCGGGAGAGCCGGGCGATATTGCCGACAGTTATCCCAATGTTCGCGTGGCTGATTCCCCCGCCGTGATTGATCTATTTCACGGTAGAGAGCGCAGTAAGTTGATTGCGCTATTAGCGGCGGAAAAACTGTCGACATGGGCGAGGCGCGCCACTAGCGTGGCAAACGATCTCGTAAAACGAGACGGAGAAATTTGGAATGATCATTCCTTTCAATTTCATCCGAAAGGGAATGGGGAGGGAACAATCAATCAAACATTTTTGCGCCCTAACCATCCACTTGAGCACGTCAGTTACTACGATGTGTGCTTCAACTATGCGCAACTGCGACGGGTCTGGCCGACCCTTCCAATGAGCCGAACCAAATGCGACATACGATGACATTCAGAATCCCTAATATACAACCGTTCACCGCACGATCCTGCGCAACCGAAGGCGATGCCGGTGATCCTGACCACGGATGAGGAGCGTGACGTTTGGATGCGCGCGCCTTGGGATGAGGCCAAGACGCTGCAAAGACCGTTGCCGGATGATGCATTGAAGATTGTCGCCCGTGGTGCCGACAAGGAAGATCAGGCAGCGGCGGCATGACGAGCGTGGGTAAGGGATAGCAGGTTTCTCATGGAGATTGCAGTCGTGAAGAACGCGCTTGGGTCGCTCGATAAGGTGCTGAGCCAAGCGAAGCAGGCGCTATGGGAAATCGAGAGAGAAGAGTTTGTCGATCCGGGCTTTGGCGACCCTGGCGGGTATGAATATCCCCGTAAAGCTCTGGCCGGGTTTCTAGAAGAGCTTCACGACCTTCTCTTGGTAGTGTTGGAGGCAGCAGGCCTGCCCGAGACACGGGCCTCGCTCGCTAGCGGATGGACCGCATTTATCGGTCAAGGATTAGATCAAACGAACTGCGACCCGGAGGCGCAGTATTGCGATAACCCGGCGCTAACATTCCTCGAACGCTTGATTAGAGGCCTACGCATGACCCTAAGCGAGGCTATTTCGAGCGAGGAAGCTTGGACGTTGAGCAGGTTGGAGGCAATGCTGCGCGACACGCCGGGATTGGTGCATAGGAGACAAATGGCTCCCGCGAATGAAGCTGAGCTTCAGAAGATCATGCACGACTATTTGAGCGCATGCTTTCCGGACTTCAGACTTAACCCTCCCATCGGTGGAGCGCTCAAGAACTTCAAACCGGATTGCGGCATCGCGAGCGTCGGCGCGGCAATCGAGTTCAAGATCGTCCACACCGAAGAACAAATGGCAGTTGCCTTCAGCGGCGTCGCCGAGGACACGGCGGGGTATAGAGGCTCAAAGGACTGGACGCGCTTTTACGCCGTGATTTATCAGGCTCAACCATTCATGTTGGAGAGCCAGCTTCGAAGCGATTTGAAGCGCATTGGTGCGGCAACCTGGACACCGATCGTCGTGAATGGCCCCACTAAAAGTGAAGGAAAGAAGGGCAGCCGGAATAAAAAGTCTGTCTAGGAATGTGGACCAGCCACGAGTGAGGTCCGAATTGAGGCACTGGCCCTGGCGGGCAATCTTCGGATATGGATCCCGATCCCACGCAAGGCGATAGGTAGGAAGCGCCACGATGGCGTCGCAGCACACTGGCAACCTTTTGTTTCACTGTTGGTCGCACACGGACCGACAGGCTGGGTACAGAATTTTCGAGAGCATTGTTGAGAAAGGGTTTCTGCTGACGATAAACAGCGGCCCCCTTGATAGCTTTCAGTATTGCGCAGGCGGACAAGTCGTTCAGATGGATGTGATGCAGCTTGCCCGCGTGTGCTTTACAGAAATTCCCGCACGTCTATTAGACATGCATGGCTACGGACATTTTGGTGTTGGGTTTTCGCGGCCGACAATGGTGGATTGGGGCGCATGCCCGGCATGGTATCTTCCAAATCATCCCGGGAGTCGTTCCCTAAGGGAAAGCGGTGCCGAGGTTATTCGAGGACTACATGCCTCAGCCGTCGCGCTTGATAACATGAGGGCGATTGTCCGTGATGTGCCAACAACGCTCAAGCAGCATATTCCGGAACAGTATTTGTCCCGAGACTTCGACTTCGAAGTAGGTTTTACGCACGGCCCGAAACTTAGAGGGTCATCGTTGCTAGACTGGATAACGCAGACACCATGAGCGAACCAGCAACACAGGACGACGATGACTTCGACTTCCCGCCGCTGACGCTGCAGGATCGCATCAATTACATCCTCGACGATCTCGACACGGCCGCCGACGAGCTCTGCTTTGAAGACCTGGAGCGGCTCTGCGTCGCCATCCGCAAGAAGATCGACGAGATTGATCCGTCGATCCCGTTCTAGGCGTCTGACCTGTCTCGGCGGCGCCGCGAGGGTGCAATTAAGCTTGTCGGGTCGGGGAAAGAAGCTATCATGGGAGGCAGGCGCAAAGACGCTGAGGCTTGTGAAGCCTCGAATTAAGGGAGGAAGGAAACAATGAATGATTTCAGGTTGGTCCGGAAAAGCGCAATGACAGTGGCGCTCCTTGCAGGTGCCGCCACCGCAACGCTGATGGGATCATCGACACCCGGAGCCGCCGGGACGGCGATCTGCGAATCTCTTTCTGGTCTTTCACTTCCGCAGACGACGATTACCGCCGCACAGTCAATTCCAGCGGGGACCTTTACGGCGGCGGACGGCGAGGTGTTCACCAACCTGCCGGCCTTCTGCAGGATCGCCGCAACACTCAGCCCCTCAGTCGACTCCTCCATCCGGATCGAATTATGGATGCCGGTTACCGGGTGGAACGGACGGTTCGAAGGCACAGGCAATGGCGGCTATGCCGGCACCATTGCGTACCCGCCGATGGCCGACGGTGTTCAACGCGGCAATGCAGTGGCCAATACCGACATGGGGACCGCCCCTTCCACGGTACTCAACGGTGATCCGCTGATCGGTCATCCGGAAAAGTGGATTGATTTTGGCTATCGTGCCACCCACGAAATGACAGTGCGGTCAAAACAGATCGTCGAAGCCTTCTATGGAGGTAACCCCAAATTTTCATATTTCAGCGGGTGTTCGACCGGGGGACAGCAGGCGCTGAGCGAGGCGCAGCGCTTCCCGCACGACTATGACGGCATCGTCGCCGGCGCGTCGGCATACAACCGGACCCACCTTCACACCGCCGTTGTCTGGGATTTTCTCGCTGCCAGAAAGACAGCCCACAGTCTGGTTCCGCAGAGCAAGCTTGCGGTTCTCAATCAGGCTATTGTTGCTGCCTGCAACACCCAAGACGGTGGCGTTTCCACCGATAACTGGCTGATCGATCCCCGCGATTGCAAGTTCGATCCCGCACAGTTGCAGTGCAAGGGCGCCGATGCTGCGACATGTCTGACGGCCGATCAGGTTTCGACGATGCGGGCGATCTACGGCGGTCCGCGCAATCCCAGAACCAACGACCGAATCTATCCCGGCCTGGGTCCGAGAGGCAGTGAAGGCATCGGAATAACCGCGTTACTCGAGGCTGGCGGGTTTCCGCTGCCGACGGATGCGCTGTTCGACAGCCTGTTCAAGTGGGTGTTCGGTGCGCTCTGGGTTCCAGAGAACTTCAATTTCGACTCCGACATGGCGCGGGTGGACGAGGTCCTGCGCCCGATCCTCAATGCCACCAATCCGGACCTCAGCGCATTCAGGCAACGGCACGGCAAGCTGATCATGTTCCACGGGTTTGCCGACGGCCTTCTGGCTCCGCAGGATTCGATCAATTACTATAGCGAAGTTGTGGCGCACGGCAACGGCAACGGCAACGGCAACAAAGTCAAGGCGATAACGGTTAGCGCCAACAGCAACGGTCAGGGGACTCGCGCCAGCGGCGATGACGCGGTTGATGTCCTCGACCCGGACGCCTTGCACGAGACGCAGAAATTCGCGCGGCTGTTCATGGCACCGGGAATGTCGCACTGCGGAGGCGGTCCCGGTGCGAACGTGTTCAACGGCGACGACAATCTCGGCGGCCCCCGGGACTCCGACCACGATGTCCTGAGTGCCCTGGTTCGATGGGTGGAGCAGGGTGATGCGCCGGACCGGATCATCGCAACCAAGTTCGTGAACGACAAACCGGCAGCGGGCGTAGCTTTTACGCGACCGCTCTGTCCTTACCCTCAGCTTCCGGCATACCGGGGCACCGGCGATACCAATGACGCCGCAAGCTTCGTTTGCCGGGCGGACGAACCGGACTTCAATCAAGTTCCTGCGCCAGAATACCGGCGATAGAACCTGCAGTCGGTCCGGACCCTCAAGGCCGGTGGCCCGTTCAAAACAATGACTGCAGCGTCTGCGGGTTACTCCCAGGCGCTGCAGTGCTCACCATCGATCACGGCTTTGCGCTGCAGCGCAAATTCCAGCGCCAGTGCGTGTGGATAGAAGGGCGACATGTGCCGTCCACCCACATATTCCTTGCGACACATTCCACGTCGGTGGCCGACAGTGTGCGCTCGCCCGCGGCGGCACCCAGCACAATAAGGTCCAGCATCTTCGCGGAGCGCCGCTGTGCAAACGGACAGGCCAATGCAAGGATTTTTTTCCTAAAAATAGACTGCACCGGCCCAGTGCAGTTTCCGATTTGCGGCACGCATTTTGCTGCGACGGTCTCGCTTGCGGCCAAGGGGGCACATCTGGTGCCGACCCTTTCGTCAGGGGGGGTCATACCCGATATGACCCCCTCCGAGCGCAACCTGTGTGCCGACCCTTTGGTCCAGGGGGGTACCCACAATCATTGTCCTTGAGGAGGTAAGTGTCGAGCACCGGTATCGGCGCCTTCAGCACCTCAGAAACGACTTTTAAAGTCTCTTCGCGGTTGGCGAGTGCCTTCTTCATGCCGGAGGTGATATCGCGCACGTAAGCTCTTATTAGGTCGGGATTCTTGTCGACGAAGTCGGCGCGGCAGGCCTCCAAGATGTGAACGATATTCGGCATTGCCTGCGACAACGAAAACAGCTTACGGGTGCCGCCCTTGGCCTCAGCGCGCGCCGCGAAAGGCTGGTTCATGTTGACGGCATCGACACGGCCCTGACGCAGTGCATCCTCGGAGACGGCGAAGCCCACTTCGACTAGTTTGATGTCCTTCGTAGGATCCACACCGTTCTGCTTCAGAAGCATGTTGAACGGCCCCTGAGTGCCGCCGCCGATGACCGAAATACCGATGATCTTGCCCTTGAGGTCGGCGATGGTCTTGATCGGCGAGTTGTCCATGACCGCCCAATAGACGGAGAAACCGCCGGGCTTCTCGAACACATGCTGCGCAACGATATAGGCCTTGAGGTTACCGCCGACCACGCCGTTGGCGAGCGACAGCGGCGCCTGCGTCGCGCAATCGAGCGCGCCGGCCGCCAGCGCCTGCGTCATCGGCGCGGTACCCTGAAACTGCGTCCATTCGACATTGTAGGTCTTGCCGAGATCCGGGAATTCCGCAGGCCTTCGCATCATCCAATATTTCGATTCCTCAGCCGGGATGGTCCATCCGACGCGGATCATCTGTTGCGCCCGCGAGGCGCCCACACTGCCAAAGACGCAAGCTACCGCCCCGGCCGCCAGGACTAACCTCGAAACCATACGCATCATCCCCACTCCGTTCTGTCCGGCGCCGACAGGCCCCATCGCCATCGTCTGAGCTGCAAATGTTTCATGGTTCAAACAATCAGGCAAGCTATTGGAAGCTCGCCCAGTTTTGCCCGATCTGGTCAGGATTTGTGCTAAGGCGCTTACAGAGCAGGCGTTTCGAGGATGAAGGAGAAGCGGAATGACCGGACAAGAAGCCGAAAAGCTCGGCTTCCGGTTGGTCATTGCTGACCACGCCATGGGGCTTCCCGTGTTGCGTGTGCTTTCCTTGTGTACATGCTGTCGCCACTACCCGGCGCAGCGTCTGGGCGTACTGCTTCGCTCACTTCACCCAGCCGTATCAGCCTTCCCCGAAAGGGTCGTCGGGTCGGCCTGCGCATTGTCCTTTTCGAGGATTGCTCAGCGTTCACTCGCGTTACGGCCTGCACACTCGCGCTGCCACCAATTCGTGACACGCTAATCGAAGGCTTCAGCCACTTCGTTACCTCCATGACTGCTCCGATTGCTTCCGGCTGGAGCGGTTGCCGGGTGGGACTTACACCCACTGGAAAGCGCCGCCTTTGCACGGCGCACGCCAAACTCGGAAGTCGTTTGACCCATTTCGGAACTCGCAACTTCTCGGGTGAAGTCCGGTCAGACCGCGGACCACTCTTAGGTTTGATATTGACTCACATCAAACAGTAGCTTGGCGCGGCGTGTTAATCAGCAACATGGGGCGGCACCATTCGACATTCATGGAGATGAGCAAATGGTTACGCAAAGCAATATCCACTTCTTTACAAATTGGGCCAAGGAGCGTCTCGACGAAATGGACGCAACGATGACATCGCTTGAGGGCAAGGCTACCGAGGTGCAGGCCGATGTCCGCGACAAGGCCAAGAAGGTTCTTGCTGACCTGCGCAAGCAGCGTGATGACTTCCGCGACACCATGAAGAAGCAGTCGGAAGCTAACGAGGCCGCCTGGATCCAGGCAAAAGCAAAACTAGAGGCTGACTGGCGCTCGTTCGAGGCCGAGGTCAAGAAATATGTCGAAAGCTTCGGCAAGCAAATCGAGCACCAGCAGGCGACGTTCAAGCTTCAAGCCGATGCCCAATTGAAAGCGTGGCGCGAAGCAGC
>Ga0210408_10005845_pt1 | contig 10745 bp, 7 predicted proteins | sample IncBWH4MmetaG_FD_155471 | JGI IMG/M metagenome (GOLD analysis project Ga0210408, IMG submission 155471) | Forest soil microbial communities from Barre Woods Harvard Forest LTER site, Petersham, Massachusetts, United States - Inc-BW-H-4-M | ecosystem: Environmental > Terrestrial > Soil >... | reverse complement strand
GTAGCGTATTGCTGTTTGCCGGCCACAAGCGGTCCGAAGGGGGCTTTCCCCTCGGGGGAGTTCATGCGCCGGATGGCCACCTGATCGACGCCAAGTTTGCGCGCCGCTTTTGCGAGCACCGGCTCCATGATCGCGATTCCCTGCATTCCTCCAGGTGAACTCTGCGAGGCGCGCGGAGGCGTGTTGGTGAGAACCGTGACCGAACGCCAGCGCATCGCTTGCGGCTGGTACAGAACCGAGACGATGCGCCCCGAGGAGAAGGCGTCTCCCACCATGTCGTACGGGCCGTTGTCGCAAACCACATACATATCGAGGGCCGTGATCCGGCCTTCCTTGGAGAAGCCAACCTTCATGCGGCCGTGCAAGCTGGGGCGCGCGCGGCCGATGTAATTCTCTTCCTCGCGGGTAATGCGCATCATAACCGGAGCGCCGGTCTTTTTCGCCAGGAGCGCGGGGATCACAAGCGTGATATCGCCGGTAATCTTGCTGCCGAATCCGCCGCCGGTATACTCACTGATAAACACCACGTTGCTGACATCGATGCCCAGCCAACGCGCGATCGCGGGAACAGTTTGCGCGGTACTCTGGGTACCCGTGTGCACGTAGACTTTGCCGTTCTGCCAGTACGCCATGGCTGTTCGAGTTTCCAGGCACTGGTGGCTCGTGTTGGGTGTAACGAAAGTTTCGTCGAGGACCAGCGCGGCGTTTTTCAAACCCGCGTCGATATCGCCGACGTGCCACTCTTCGGTCTCCTTGCCCATGGGCAAACGCCCGGTCTTAGCCTCCTCGAAATCCTCCTTGGTCCATTTGATCGTGTGCAGCTCGGGGGGAGACTGAGCGGGTCTCTCTCCAGGCTTTGGCGGAGGGGGCGGGATCCGAACCCAGCAGTTTCCGTCCGTTCTGGCATTCGGGCCGCCGGGCCGCAGACTCACCAGCGGGTCGACGACGAATGGCAAAGGCTGAAGATCGATTTTGATTTTTTCGATTGCTTCGGCGGCAGTGAGCTCATCGACCGCGGCCACGGCGAGGATCGGCTGGCCTTGAAACAACGGCTCATTGGTTAGCGCCTGATATCCCCTCGGGTTTGCGAGGATCACTGTGCCGTTATCGTTGATGCTGTTGGCCGGGGCGGGCAACTCATCCGCAGTCAGAATTGCTTTGACTCCGGGCATGGCCAGCGCCGCGCGCGTGTCGATACTGCGAACGCGTGCATGCGGCATGGGGCTCAGGGCCAATTTGCAGAAAAGCATACCGTCGGCGCGATAATCCTCGGCGTACTTCGCCTTGCCGGTTACTTTCGCGTAGAGGTCGCCCGTCGTGTAGTTCTTGCCGATCACTTTGTATTTGTTGGGGGGCGTGATGTTTGGCATGGGTTACGCCTTCCTCAGATTCTCTGCGCCGTGCATCATGGCGGTGAGAATCTTGTCGTAGTCCTGGCACCGGCACAGATTGCCTGAAATACCGTGCGCGAGTTCCGCGCGCGTGGGGTTGGGATTCGTTTTCAGATATCCTACGGTCGTCATCAAGAAACCGGACATGCAGAACGCGCACTGGAAGCCTTGTTCGTCGATGACGCCCTGCTGCACGGGGTGCAGTGTGCCATCGGGCTTAGCAAGGCCTTCGACCGTCTGGATTTTTTTGTCCCGCACTGTGTGCGTGAACACCGAGCAAGAATAATACGGAACATCATCAATCAGCACGGTGCAAGCGCCGCATTCGGCCTGATCGCAACCGATCTTCGTGCCGGTGAGACCCAGTTTGTAGCGCAGAGTATTCACCAGCGTCTCTTGCTTCATGACGTCGACGCGCCGCTGTTGGCCGTTCACATTCAAAGTGATCAGCCGGTCGACAGCGCCCGGAGCCGATGCCTGCGCCCACACCTTGGAGACGCGGAACAAATAGCTTGTGGAGGACACGACGCCCGTCGCAATGACGCTTTTGATGACGTCCCGCCTCGAAATTTGATTGGTGGTGTTGGAATGGGAACAACCGGGGTCCGTCAGTTCATGGTCTGCCATCGGAACTCCCTCGCATAAGGATTTGCTTTGATATAACCCCGCAGGTAAGCGTCTGTCAACGGTATAAATAATATGGACTTACAACCGAGCGGTAGCAGGACAAACGGGGCAGCGAAACGATCCGCCATTTCGCAATCAATGGCCCGCGTTGAATTTTCCTTTCCAGTTTGGCTGGGCTTAGGAATCTCAAACGATAGTGTGTTTCCCCAAGTCTACTGTCACCGTATCGATGGGCAAAGAACCGAGAGGCTTGGGGTTCACGGGATGGAAGGTGATGTTTAATTGATTTGCATCCACTTTGATGCGCAGGTATCCGTAATTTTGCTGATCATGTTTGTTGAGGGTGAGCCCTTTCGCCTGCACGGCAGGATTCACGTCGAGATAACTGACATCCACATCGTCCCCCGGTTCTTGCGCCTGCTGCCCGATCCTTCCAAAAACTAACGGATTCACGTGGTGGCCGCCATCGCCGCATACCACAAATGGCACGGTGAAGTTTTTCCCTTTGAAAGCCACTTTGCGAGTGTACCGCTGGTAATTATGCGCATGACCCGAAAGGAATGCGTGGGGATAGACGCCAATCTTCTGGCAGATGGCATCAATCTGGCCGAGCATAACGGAGTTCCCGGCGTGTTTGCCACCCGCTCCGACCACGGCTCCCCTGGGTTTCTGGGCAGAATAGCTGAACGGGGGGTGGTGAACCGCCAGGAGGACAGCCCCAGCATAACCTTCCTGCTTGATGCGGGTGAATTGGGCAGTCAGAAAATCAAGTTGAAGGTCGGGCACAGCAGCCCACTTTCCATTCTCGCTCGAAATCACCCCGGGATCTTCCAGCGCGTTGCTGAAGATCCCGATGATTCGCACAAAAGGAGCGTCGAGTGTGAAGTAGACACCGGGCTGGGTCATGGCGGTTCGGTGGAGTGGGCCGGCCTCTTGCGTCACCACCAGCGAGGTCGCGCAGAAATTGCGCGTAAAAACGGTCAGGGGTTCCTGTCCGGCCGGCGTGTTGGGCACAATGAAGGAATCGTGATTTCCGGGGATCGCGAATATCGGCGCCGGATAGTCACGAAAGGGTTCGTAGAATTGATCAAAGTAAAAGAGTGACTCTCCAAAATTGTAGACCACGTCTCCCAAGTGATACAGAAACGCCGGCCGGTCGGCTACGGCCGATGCTTTCGTATCATTCGTCAATTCATCCGACACCTTGATTTCCCCAGGCAGATTCCTGGAGGCTGAGGCTCCGCTGTCTCCGATGGCATGAAACACAATCTGCTTCGCCTTCTCGATTTGCTGGACAACCTCTGCGCCATGCGATCCCCAAGCGCTATGAAGGGGAAACAAATCGTGCGGCGTCAACCGCGAGGCGTCGAAGCCCACCACGTCTTTAAACAACAAGTCTTGGATGCCTTTGAACAAACCCGTGTCGTTTGGCGTCACTTTGAATTGTGTCGGGTCCGGCGTGGGGACACCTTCGCTAAAAACGGGCTCTCCGAAGACCGGCTGCGGCAAAGGAGCGTTCGGTTGTCTCGGCATATTTCCCTCGCGGAAGGATCAAGTTTCACTCAACCCTGGTTGCAACCAGGGTTCATACCGAGATTATGAATGCAAGTCAAGTACCTCCATTTAAATTTAATAATCCATTAATAAAACGGAGCCGAGTCACGGGGAAGTCGGCGCCAGCTCGTTTCATGCTGTGGATCGTGGCTACGTTCGGATGGTCATGGCCGCCGAAGCAAAAGGATGGGGCGGAGTGAACTTCCCGCCCCTGCCGATTGCGTTCTTCTCGTTCAGTCGGCTGCCACGGATTTTCCTTCGGAAGCGAGGATCGTCTTGATGTCAAGGCCAAGGCCTTTCGCAATGCCGCCGCCATATGCCGGATCGGCTTTGTAGAAGTGTTTGCATTGCAATTCCTGGATACGCTTCGGAGTTTGTCCAAGACTGCCTACGATGTTGCTGATCAATCGCTGCTGCGCATCGGCGGGCATCAGGCGGAAAAGGTTTCCCGGCTGCGTGTAGTAGTCGCTATCGCTACGATGATCGTGCCGCGCCACCGTGCCGCTCACCATTTTCGGACGCTCGACGTAACTCGGATCTTGTGTTGGACCGCCGAAGCTGTTGGGTTCGTAGTTTACTTCCGGCCCGCCATTTCCATCGAAACGCATGGCACCGTCTTTGTTGTACGTGTGGTAAGGACACTGCGGCTTGTTTACGGGCAAGGAATCGTAATTTACACCCAGCCGGTATCGATGCGCGTCCGGATACGAAATCAGGCGCGCTTGCAGCATCTTGTCCGGCGAGAAGCCCAAGCCGGGGACGACGTTCCGCGGCTCGAAGGCAGCCTGCTCGACCTCCGCGAAGTAGTTCTCCGGATTGCGGTTCAATTCCAGCTCGCCGACATCATGAAGCGGGTAGTCTTTGTGCGGCCAGACCTTGGTCAGGTCAAACGGATTGAGGTGATACGTCTCCGCTTCCTTCTCCGGCATGATTTGTACGCACACGCGCCACTTCGGATAGCTTCCCTGCTTGATGGCGTTGAACAAATCGCGCTGGGAATAGTCCGGGTCAATCCCACGCATCTCGTTCGCCGATTCCGCGTGGAAATTCTTGATTCCCTGCTTGGTCTTGAAATGCCATTTCACATAGAAGAGTTCATTCTTATCGTTGATCAGACTGAAGGTGTGGCTGCTGTAGCCGTTCATATGGCGGTAGCCGTCCGGAGTGCCGCGGTCGGAAAAGAGAATCGTTACTTGATGAAGGGACTCGGGCGAAAGGGACCAGAAGTCCCACATCATCGTCGGCGACTTCAGATTTGTTTCCGGATCGCGTTTTTGGGTATGAATGAAATCTCCGAATTTTAATGGGTCGCGGATGAAAAATACCGGCGTGTTGTTGCCGGTCATGTCCCAATTGCCTTCTTCCGTGTAAAACTTTAGAGCGAAACCGCGCGGATCGCGCTCAGTGTCCGCCGAACCCTTTTCGCCGCCGACGGTTGAGAACCGGATGAACGTCGGCGTCTTCTTCCCTACCGCGCTGAACAGTTTCGCTGTCGTGTACTTGGTGATCTCCTTGCTCGTGCAAACAAAATGGCCGTGCGCACCTGATCCTTTGGCGTGCACCACGCGCTCGGGAATCCGCTCGCGGTTGAAATGGGCCATTTTTTCAAACAGCAAGAAATCTTCAAAGACCACCGGGCCGCGCGGCCCCACCGTGAGCGAATTTTGGTTGTCGCCTACGGGCCGGCCCGCGTCCGTCGTCATGATGTTCTTTTTTTCTGCCATGGGTTCCTCCTCAGTTGACTCGCATCTGGGCGGCATGCCAAATCCACTCGCCGCCCTGCAAGGCTGAGGAAAGCGTAATGCGCGTGGCCACTATACTTCCAATATATAGTTCGCCTATCATGGATAGGCTGCGCCTATGGCTGGATGGACAAACGTCGTCCCGGTTTTCTGTTCCTCGAAGTCCCTGGGGGGACGCCACACCGTGCCCCGTCGTTTAAACGGTGGGGCAAGGCGTTCGATCATGCACAGCCCCGGAGAGGCGGCACACGGGGTTTGCAATGTGCCGCCCCTCCGGAGCTTGGCGCTCTGCCCTTACTTCTTCCACCGCTTGCGCGGTGGGCTACGTTCTTTCGTCCCTTTCGGGACTGGCCAAAGTGATTAAATTAATTTTAGGTCTGTGATAAAGATTCCTAAGGGAGGGCATGGAAAGTGGAACTGCACCAACTTCGTTATTTCTGCGCGGTGGCTGAGACCGGCTCGTTTAGCCGCGCGGCCGAGCAATCCCATGTTGCTCAGCCTTCTCTTTCCCAGCAGATTTTGAAACTGGAAGATGAACTCGGCGCCCGCCTCTTCGACCGTCTCGGCCGAACCGTTCGACTCACCGATCTGGGAAAAACATTTCTTCCCCGCGCCCGGGCTGTCCTCCGCGAACTTGAGGCCGCCAAGGGCGACGTCCGGGAGCGCAAGGATTCCATCGGCGGACCTCTCTCTGTCGGCGTCATTCCCACTGTCGCGCCCTATTTTCTTCCGCCGCATCTCACGTTGTTCACGCGCCAATTTCCTCAGGTCCAGGTTACTGTCGTCGAAGAAATTACTCCCGTGCTGCTGGAGCGGCTCCGCGGCAGCCGGGTGGATGTCGCCCTCCTGGCTCTGCCCATTCGAGGCCATGAGTTCGACGCGAGTCCGCTGCTTACCGAACGTCTTTTCGCTGCGCTTCCGAACAAACACCCGCTCGCGAATCGGCGCTCCGTATCTCTAAAGGATCTGCGCAAGGAATCTTTCCTGCTGCTTCGCGACGGCCACTGCTTCCGTGACAACGCGCTTGCCGCTTGCGACCGCGCGCGGGTCAATCCGCAGATCGTCTTTGAGAGCGGCCAATTCAGCAGCATCCTCGGGATGGTTGGGACTGGAATGGGCGTCTCCATTGTTCCTGAAATGGCCATTGAAAAGCGCGCCCACTGCCGCTACGTCCGGATCGCCGATGACGAAGCGAGCCGCACGATCGGCGCCGTTGTGCTCCGCGGGCGTTCGCTCACGCGTGTCCATCAGGCGTTCCTCGCACACCTTCGCGCCGCCTGTTCTGCGTCGCCTTCCTAGTCCTGATTTCTCACGGTAATTCCGTGGAGTCGACCGGTGGTTCCATGCTTCGTTTCAATGCGCGGGTTTCGTGGCGCCGGCGTCCCGCCGGCGATTTTGCGCTGCGACTCGAGTTCAAAAACCGCCGGCGGGACGCCGGCGCCACAACACCATCCTCATTAATGTTGCTATTTGGAGAGTTTGATTTATTGGCGAGGCCTTCGGGCGACTACATTGCCACGCGAATGTAGCCGCGTAGCTGGAGATTGGTAATGGTTGTCATGGCCCACTGATCGATTTGGATCTCCGGATTGATCGTGGCCATATCGATTTTCCTTCCCAATACTCCCTGGCCGCACACACGGAAGTCGACTCCTGCCTGCTTCATGCTGTGGAGCAGGGCGATATTGGGATTGTCGTGACCATCCTTGAGGGCCTTGTAGGCCGCATTGTTCAGGGCGATTTCAGTCCCCTCTTGGTGAAATACCACGACGAACTTCCGGCGATCGGCGGGCACGCCACCCTTGGCGAGCGTGTTGAAATACCGCGAAATGACGGTGAGACCAGGATTCACTTCGTCGATCTTTGCGGCCCCTTTGGCGATATCGAATACGATCTTGTAAGTGAGACTTGGATCGGGCATCTCATGTTCATTGGGGAAATCGATGGCGGCATCGACGCTGGGGATGGGCAGGGCTTGCGCTGATTGCGCATGCGGCGCGTGCGGGATTGCCATCGATATTGCAAATACTGCCAGAGCTCCGATCCACACTTTTTTCATTTCGGTCTCCATGAACGGTGGCATTCGTTTGTAGCGCGCAGAGTCGTGGTTATTCTACATCCTTAAATCATGGATCAAGACTTCTTTTCGCGCATTTTGAAGGCGCTATTTGACATAGCACGCATGGCGACTTGATTCCAAACATGCCAGCGGCTATACAGTCTGCGGAAAAAATGCTTTCAATTGTCATCCCGAGCGCAGCGAGGGACCTGCTTTTTCACAAATGCCAGCAGAAAAGCAGATTCCTCGGGCAACGTCAGCCCTCGGAATGACAAAATCGGCGTTTTACCGCAGCCTGTATAGCCGCCGTTACCCCGAATCCTTACGGCACGGCTGAAGCTGTGCCCTACAAAACGAGCAAGCTTTCATCGCGTGGATTGACGAAATCAAGAACTACGATTGCGACGGAGTCATAATTTTGCCGCTGCGCCGCCATCAATATTGACCATTTCCGCAGTTACAAAGCGCGCTTCGTCGGAAGCGAGGAACAACATGGCGTTGGCTACGTCTTCAGCGTAGCCGGGACCCTTGATCAGTTGCCACACTTCGAAATGGCGGGCGAAGACATGCTCGCCGGCCGCGGTGGTGAGGCGTCGAGTGAGGATTTGCCCGGGCCGGACACAGTTCACGCGAATATTGAAGCGCCCGCCGAGGCTGGCGATGTAACGCGTGAAGCCTTCGAGTCCGGCCTTTGCGGCAATGTACGATGCCGAAGGCAGAGAGGGATACCGTTCCAAAACCGCGTCACTCACGCCGGACACGGCCGCCAAGGAAGACACATTGACAATGGATCCGCGCCCGGACTTGATGAGATGCGGCCATGCTGCTCTGCAAGTGAGGAAGCAAGCGGTCAGATTCACTCGCAGGATACGGTCCCAGGTCTCGTCGGATTCCGCGGGAAACATTTCGCGGGCGCCGCCTCCGGCATTGTTGATGAGCACATGCAATCCACCATAAAGATCAACCGTTTGTGCGACGGCCGCTTCAACAGCGCCGCGGTCCGTGACGTCGCACGGGAGAAAAGTGACTTCCCCGCCGTCTGCGCGAATTGCCTCCTGGACCGAGCGACCCTCTGCTTCCCGGCGCGCCAGGATTGCTACTTTTGCGCCTTCTTGCGTGAAGCGGCGCGCGGTGGCTTCGCCAATGCCGCTATTGCCGCCGGTAATCAGGGCCACCTTATTTTGGAGCCGGCCTACCATATGTGTGTCGCCTCCCCGGGCAATTAGTTTGCGGGCATGGAAACTGAGTCCGGGCGCGCAGCCAATTTCCAAATGCTGCGAAGATCCGCCAGCGAATTCATATTCCTTATCGAATCGATGATTTGGCCGCAGCGCGTCTTTGGAAAAACCCGTGTCGCGAGCGACTCGAACTTGGTGGACAGCTCCTGCCAGGTCAACGGATTTTCCGGATCACCCTTCGGATAGCGAACATATTTTTCAAATTGCTTGCCGTTTGTCAGATGAACCTGCACGCGCGCCGGCCATTCTCGCGGAAAGTTTTCCTCCAAGCGAGCGTCTTTCGTAAGGATCACTTTGCTCATGAGACTTTTGAGCGCTGGCGAATCGAAACTCGGACCGCTGAATTGATCGAGGCCCGCCGCACGGTCAATCAGAGCAATGGCGGCGCCGTAGGGCATGGAAAATTGCGCGTCCACAACGTTCGCCGGGGAGTATTTGCGTTCTCGCGGTTCGCAAACGAGCGGCCACCCTGCTTCCAGAACCGCGACTTCGACGCGCTCGATTTGGTCGGGATGAATGTTGTGCTCCGTCGCAAGCTCGATCAGGCCATCGATAGGGGCCTGCATGTAGCGGCAGCAGGCATGTGGTTTAACGCTGGTGCTCAGGATCTCAAAATGTTTTCCTAGATCACGCGTCGCAAGCTCAGGGATTGGATTGCGCGAATACGCAGAGAGAAAACCATCACGGCCCTCTAATATGGTGCTCGGCCCTCGAAAGCCTTCGGCGGCAAGCTTGGCGGCCAGGATTCCGTTCTGCGCGGCGAGGCCGGGATGCAGCCGCTTGGTCCACGCGCCTTCCGCCAGAAATTCCAGTGAACCTGCGGCCATGCTGCCGGCGATTCCGACTGCCGAAAGCATTTGTTTTTCGTTGAGGCGTAGAAGTTTGGCTGCCGTGACGGCCGCGCCGAAAACGCCGCAGGTCGAAGTCGGATGAAAGCCCAACTCGTAATGGAGCTTGGGTTGCAACGCCATGGCCAGCCGGGCGGCGACTTCGTAGCCAGCAATTACGCCGGCCACAAATTGTCCCGCGTCGATTTCGGGATGAGCTTCACTTAATGCGATGGCCGTTGAAAAAATGACGACGCCGGGATGAATGGAACCGGCCTGATGCGTATCATCCAGCTCCAGGCTGTGAGCTGCCGTGGCGTTCGCGAGGGCTGCAAATTCCGGCGAAGTTTTCGTCGCGGTACCTACGATCGTACACGGCCCGAGGCATGCCGAACGATACAACATGCGATGAACCGGGAGAGAAGAATCTGAGAGTGAGCCTGCAATGGCCACTCCGAGATAATCGAGGAGCAAATATTTTGTTCGATCGAAGACGTCGTTCCCCAGTTGGTCGGGATTGAGCGTGTGACAAACGAAAAAGACCAACGCTCGAGTGAGCGGGAGCATGGATTTTCTCTCCTGGACGGATTCAGCCTGTATCTGCAATACGATACCCTATAAATTCATTTCTGCTATGCTGCCTTCTTGCCCTTTGCCAACGTCGCCGTATTCAACCTTATTTGGGCAAGACTTCTGCCCGCATCGGGAGGCGTCTTCCGTTGAATGAATCGAACCGCGCCGGGGAAAATTCGCATGAAGAGCTGAAATCCGCGGTGCACGAATTATGCCGGGACTATCCCGACAGTTATTGGCGGGAGCTCGACGAGAAACGCGCCTATCCCGAGGCCTTTGTCCAGGCCCTGACGAGCGCCGGTTATATGGCTACGCTGATCCCCGAAGAGTACGGCGGCGCCGGTCTGGGGGTTACGGAAGCTTCCGTGATCCTGGAAGAGATTCACCACACGGGCGGAAATGCCGCGGCGTGCCACGCGCAGATGTACATCATGGGAACGCTCTTGCGGCATGGATCGGAAAGCCACAAACGGCAGTATTTGCCGAAGATCGCCGATGGTTCTCTCCGCTTGCAGGCTTTCGGAGTAAGCGAACCGAATACGGGCACCGATACCACGCAGCTAAAAACCACGGCGGTGCGAAACGGGGACCGCTATGTCATCAACGGGCAGAAGATTTGGATTTCGCGCGCCGAACATTCCGACTTGATGCTGCTGCTGGCGCGTACCACGCCGGCGGACCAGGTGAAGAAACGGACGGAAGGCCTCTCCACTATTTTGGTTGATCTCCGCCAG
>Ga0210408_10005842_pt1 | contig 10753 bp, 8 predicted proteins | sample IncBWH4MmetaG_FD_155471 | JGI IMG/M metagenome (GOLD analysis project Ga0210408, IMG submission 155471) | Forest soil microbial communities from Barre Woods Harvard Forest LTER site, Petersham, Massachusetts, United States - Inc-BW-H-4-M | ecosystem: Environmental > Terrestrial > Soil >... | reverse complement strand
GACGGTGGAGGACAACACCACAGTTTTTGGTGCTATCGCCAGCGAAGATGCTCACCGGATCGCGAATTCCACGATCGAATTGTACGATTCGCCGAAAGAGAGTGACGATCCCGTGGCGAACCGCTATCAGTTGGCGATCGCCGACCAAAGCGGCAAGTTCAAGCTGAAAGCAGTCGTTCCGAGCCGTCAATATTGGTTAGCGATTGTACCGAAGGCAGCTTGTGTCTCCATGGCCGAGCAGGAAGCTCGGCGAATTCCAGTAACCGCGCAACGTCGCGCCCACGACACAGAGTGCCAAGACAATATCAGGGTATTCCTGGACGCCGGTTGCAACCTTAAGCTGAATTGATTGTCTGATGCCCAAAAGAACTGATATCTCGAAAATTCTGATTATCGGCTCTGGCCCTATCATCATTGGCCAGTCGGCGGAGTTCGACTACTCCGGGACCCAGGCTTGCAAGGCGCTCAAGGCCGAGGGATTTGAAGTGGTGCTGGCCAACTCCAATCCGGCCACTATCATGACCGATCCCGAGATCGCCGACCGGACTTACATCGAGCCGCTCACGCGTGAGTACATGGAAGAGATTATTCGTATCGAGCGCGAGCTCTCGCCCGGCCAGGGATTCGCCATCCTGCCTACGGTGGGCGGACAAACTGCGCTCAATCTGGCGATTGAACTTTCGGACGGCGGCGTGCTTGAGAAGTACAACGTGCAACTCATCGGCGCGAACGTAGCCGCGATCAAGAAAGCCGAGGATCGTCTTTATTTCAAAGACGCGATGCAGAAGATTGGCCTGGATGTTCCCAAGTCAGCGCTGGTCAACAATCTGAAAGACGGTTTGGAATTCGCCGGCAAGATCGGGTTTCCTGTCATCGTGCGGCCTTCGTTCACGCTGGGGGGCAGCGGCGGCGGCATCGCATACAACCGTGAAGAGATGCTCGAAGTGCTGGCCCGCGGACTTGACTTCTCGCCCGTGCACGAGGCTTTGATCGAAGAGTCGGTGCTGGGTTGGAAAGAGTACGAACTCGAGGTGATGCGCGATCTGCGCGACAACGTCATCATCATCTGCTCGATCGAGAACTTCGATCCCATGGGCGTGCACACCGGCGACTCCATTACCGTCGCTCCGGCGCAGACCCTTACCGACCGCGAATACCAGGCCATGCGCGACGCCGCCATTGCGGTGATCCGCGAAATCGGGGTCGAAACCGGCGGATCGAACATTCAGTTCGGGGTGCATCCCACGACGGGGCGCATGGTCGTGATCGAGATGAACCCGCGCGTCTCGCGATCGTCCGCGCTGGCTTCGAAGGCCACCGGGTTTCCCATCGCCAAAATTGCGGCCAAGCTGGCTGTGGGCTACACGCTGGATGAAATTCCCAACGACATCACACGCAAGACGCCAGCGTGCTTTGAGCCGACGCTTGATTACGTGGTGGTGAAAATTCCCAAATGGCAGTTCGAAAAGTTTCCCGGCGCCGACGAAAACCTGGGGCCGCAGATGAAATCCGTCGGCGAAGTGATGGCCATCGGCCGCACGTTCAAGGAGGCGCTGCTCAAGGGTGTACGGGCGCTCGATACCGGCAAGAAAGTTGGGGCGGAGAAGATCGAACCAAAGATCCTTACTCAACGGCTGGTGACACCCCATCCCGAGAGGCTTTCCTACGTGCGCTATGCCTTGCGGCAGGGCCACACGGTCAAGCAACTGGCCAAGATGACTTCCATCGATCCCTGGTTTCTGTACCAGCTTAAAGAGATTAACGACATGCAACTGGAGCTGGAAAAGCATCCGATGGAATCAGTTCCAACCGAGGTGCTGCGCGAGGCCAAGCGCATGGGCTTTTCTGACGGTCGTCTGGCTGGGGTCTGGCGGCTCGACGGCAAGGGGGCTCAGGAGAAAGTTCGTCATCTTAGGAAGAAACACGGTATTTCTCCGGTTTACAAGCGCGTGGACACTTGCGCCGCGGAATTTGAAAGCTATACGCCTTATCTGTATTCGACTTACGAAGAAGAAGACGAGGCAACGCCTACCGGGAAAAAGAAAGTCATCATCCTGGGGAGCGGGCCCAATCGCATCGGGCAGGGAATCGAGTTTGATTACTGCTGCTGCCATGCGGCGTTTGCGCTGCGCGACGACGGTTACGAGACCATCATGATCAACTGCAATCCGGAAACCGTCTCGACCGATTACGACACCAGCGATCGTCTGTACTTCGAGCCGCTGACGCTGGAGGATGTCTTTGCCATCTGCGAGCACGAAGCTTCTAGCGGCGCACCGGTAGGCGTGATCGTTCAGTTTGGCGGACAAACGCCCTTGAATTTGGCCCTGCCTCTGAAGGCGGCGGGCGTAAACATCGTCGGCACGTCGCCGGAGTCCATTGATCTGGCGGAAGACCGCAAGCGCTTCGGCAAATTACTCGACGAACTTGAAATTCCACAGGCCCCGGGCGCGATGGCGGCATCGGTGGAAGAGGCCATCGAAGGCGCCAACCGGGTCGGATATCCCGTGCTGGTGCGCCCCTCGTATGTGCTGGGCGGACGCGCCATGGTGATCGCCTACGACGAAGAGATGGTCGTCCGCTACATGAAGGAGGCGGTCGAGTATTCGCAGGATCGGCCGGTGTTGATTGACCACTTCCTGGAAGACGCGATCGAAGTGGACGTGGATGCGCTCTCGGACGGCGAAGATGTCGTTATCGGCGGCATCATGCAGCACATCGAGGAAGCCGGCATACACTCCGGAGACTCTTCCTGTGTCCTGCCGGCCGTGGATATCCCCGAGCGTCTGTTGCAACGTATGCGGGACTACACGTTCAAGCTGGCGCGGGCATTGAAGGTCGTGGGACTGATGAATATTCAATTTGCGATTCCGCGGGCCAGTGTAAATTCTGACGGGTCCCTTCGACTTCGCTCAGGGCAGGCTCCGACCCTCCCCGACACGGACCGTGATGGTGACAAGGTCTATGTGCTGGAGGTTAACCCGCGGGCTTCGCGGACCGTGCCTTATGTTTCGAAAGCGACCGGAGTACCGATGGCGAAAATTGCGGCGCGGCTGATGACTGGGCGCAAATTACGTGAATTCCTGCCGGAGTTTATCGAGCGCCGTGCCGACCTCGACACCGGGCACTGCTACTACGTGAAGTCGCCCGTCTTCCCTTGGAACAAGTTCCCGGGCGTGGATACAGTGCTCGGGCCGGAGATGAAGTCGACCGGTGAAGTGATGGGAGTGGCGGACAACTTTGGCGAGGCCTTTGCCAAGGCCCAGACCGCAGCCGGCCAGAAGCTGCCCACGCAGGGGATGGTCTTCATCAGCGTGACCGATCATGACAAGCCGGGCGTAGCTGAAGTTTCGCGCAAGTTCGTGGACATGGGCTTCAAGCTCGTCGCCACGGCCGGCACCGCTGATGTGCTTGAAGCCGCGGGCATGACCGTCGAGCGTGTCTACAAAGTGAAGGAAGGACGCCCCAACGTGGTTGACTTGATCAAAGGTGAGCGCATTCACCTCATTGTGAATACGCCTCACGGTGTCGATCCCTGGTTTGACGAGAAGGCGATCCGGCGCGCCGCAGTGCAGGCTCGGATTCCCACCATTACTACGCTTTCAGCGGCTCGTGCCGCGGCTGAGGGCATCGCCGCTCTGCAGCGCGGGGAACTGCGGGTACAGGCATTGCAGCACTTGCACGCAGAGCGTACAGTGAAGGGCCAAAGAGGGTAGTTTCGCCTCGGAGGTATGGTATGGCGCAGGAAAATAGCGCTCTGATTCGCCGCTGGTTTGAAGAAGTCTGGAACAAAGGCCGGATGGAAGCGATCGACGAGATGGCCTCGCCCGACGTGGTCGGCCATGGTCAGGCCCAGCACAACACCGACATCGGCCTCAATGAGTTCCGCACTTTTGCTGTGGGTCTTCGCCGTGCGTTTCCTGATATGAAGGTAGTGATCGATCAGGTCATCGAGCAAGGGGACAAAGTGGTGGCCCGCTGGACATCGACCATGACCCACAAGGGCGAATTCTTGGGATTCCCGGCGACCGGGAAGAAGGCCACCATCACCGGTACTTCGATCCAGAGAATCTCTAACGGCAAGATTGTCGAAGGCTGGGACAACTGGGACCAGCTGGGTCTGTTGGTGCAGATTGGGGTTGTGCCTGCCGCACATTTTGTGAAGCCTGCAGAACGCCGCTCGGCCTAGCTTTGAAGTCCCTTGGTACGACCTGCACCCGGAGCGATGGGAGGGGTCCCTTCGACTTCGCTCGGGGCAGGCTCTTCGACTCCGCAAGAACTTCGCATTTGCGAAGTTCCGGCTACGCTCAGAGTTTGTGACTTTTTTGAATTTATGACCAGTTTGTCGTCGTAACTATTTTGTTTGCAACCTCGATTTTTAACGACATCAAAAAAGTCACAAACTCTCAGGATGACAGGGCGCGGGGATTTGATAAGCTTCTAAAGCAACGACACTCTCATGCTGCTGAACGGTATTTTTCCTCCCATTACGACGCCGTTTTATCCTGACGGCAAGGTCTACTTCAAGAAGATCGAGCACAATGTTGAGCGCTACTCGAAGACACCTGCGGCTGGTCTCGTTGTCCTAGGCTCAACCGGCGAGGCCGTCATGCTGTCCGACGACGAGCGTCGCGAAGTACTGAGGGTGGCGCGCGAAGCCACCGCGCCGAACAAGGTTTTGATCGCTGGGACGGGGATCGAGTCGGCCGTCGAAACGTTACGGCTGACCGAGTATGCGGCTGAGCTCGGGTACGACGCGGCACTGGTGCGCACGCCGCACTTCTACAAGAAATTGATGCAGCCGCCGAGTCTGTTGGCCTTCTATCGGACTGTCGCCGACTCTTCGCCACTGCCGGTGCTCATCTACAACGTCCCGCCGTTTACCGGATACGACATGCCGGCGGAGCTGGTGATCGAGCTGGCAGGGCATCCCAACATCATTGGGATCAAGGAATCGGGCGGCGACGTGGAAAAAGTCCGCCGCATGGTCGAAGGTACGCGGCAGGTAAAGCGCTCGGCCACGGTCACCGAGACGTTTGACGCGGTCACGCCCCGCATGTTGAAAGCGTCCACGGGCGGAAACGGGCAGGGCGGGGAACTGGTGCAGGTGGCGGCGCTGGGCGGCGGCAAGCCGTCGTCGTCCGGCGTGAATGTTGTAGGCGGAATCAAGATGCGGCAGAAGGAAGTCGGATTCCAGGTACTGGCGGGGCTGGCGCAGAAGCTGGAACCGTCGCTGCAGGCGGGGGCAGTCGGCGCAGTATTGGCCTTCGCAGATGTGGCTCCAACCGCCTGTTACGAGATTTACGCCGCCTGGAAAGAAGGCGATGCCGCCCTGACGCGCCTGAAGCAGGCGCGAATCACCAATACGGCCCAACGTGTGGGGAGCGAGCTCGGTATCCCGGGCATGAAGTATGGCATGGATCTGAACGGGTATTACGGTGGTCCGGCCCGCTTGCCGCTGTTACCACTCACGGCCGATCTGAAACATGAAGTGGAGCGATTGCTGGCGGATATCCGGAACTGATGTTCGGAACCGGAGCCCGCAGTGCAATAGTTTCAACCAAGGGATCATCCCGTGCCGGACTACAGCTTCTTTAAGCCAATCAGCCGAGAGGAATGGGAACAGGGCCTGGATGAGAGCATCCGAATGGGTCTAGCCAAACCCGGAGAAACCTACGAAGAATACCTGGCCGCAGCCGCCGACGCCTTCTCCGGGCTAGACATGGGCGACGACGAACAGCTCGCGCTCCGAAGTTAAGACGTTAAGATCACGCTGTGAAACGGTTGTGCGATTCCAGCGAAGGGTTTAAACTCGTGGGGTCTCAATCTGAAATCCACCGGAAAGCGCCCGTATGTCCGAAGATCTGCGATTCGTTCGATATTCCGTGATCGTTCCGCTGTGGAATGAACGGGAGAGCATCACGCCTCTATACGGGCGGCTCAAGGAAACTCTGGACGCGACTGGCCACACTTTTGAGTGCGTGTTTGTGGACGATGGCAGCACAGACGGCAGTTTCCCCCTGCTCCAGGAGATTGCCCAGGTAGACAGCCGGGTCACGGTCGTGGCTCTGCGCCACAATGCGGGTAAGTCCGTCGCCCTGGGCGCTGGCTTCAATGCCGCGCGCGGCGATTTCGTCATCACGATGGATGGGGACCTGCAGCACGACGCGGCCGACATCCCAAAATTTATTGAGAAGCTGGAAGAGGGCTTTGACATCGTTTGCGGATGGCGAAACCAGCAGGGCGGTTCCTTCCTGCAGCGCGTAGCGACCCACTGCGCCAATTGGGTGCTTGGGAAACTCACGGGGGTTCGAATCCACGACTGGGGCGGAGGATTTAAGGCGTACAAGCGTCAACTGGTTTCAGAAGTGCCGATTTATGGAGAACTCCAGCGGCTGATCCCCGTGCTGGCGCTGCGACGAGGTGCGATGATCTGCGAAGTTCCGATCACCACTGCGCCCAGGGAGCACGGCGTCTCGAAGTATGGGATGGCGAGTAAACTGCCCGTCTTTTTTGACCTGCTCACAGTTCGATTCCTGCTGCGTTACCTCTCTCGCCCGCTGCATTTTTTCGGGACGGCAGGCGTGGTCTCAATCTTCAGCGGCGGCGCGCTCGGCCTGTGGATGCTGCTGTGGAAGCTTCTCTACGGCATGCGCATCATGACTGAGCATGGTCCCTTGTTGATTTTCAGCGCTGTGCTGATACTCGCAGGCGTGCAACTTCTGGCGCTTGGACTGCTGGCTGAGATGCAGGTGCGACATTATTACCAAAGCCGCGGCCGGCACACTCCGTATGACGTGGCCTGCGTCATACGCGCTCAGAGGAACGAAGAAGAAGTGTCAGACTGAACAGTCGATGGCACCCATTCTGACCTCTTTTACAATCATTCATCAAAGTCCTGACCCATCCGCGAGGCCGGTCCACGTATGAGCCGCCGTTACGAGTGGATCGTTATCCTCTTTGCCGCGGTTATTTTCCTCAGTGGAATTATCAGTCCTCCGTCGTTGATGGATGATGTGGACGCCTCCCAGGCATTGATCGCGCGCAACATGCTGCAATCGGGAGACTGGGTCACGGCGCGGCTCGATGGCGTTGCTTTCCTTGACAAGGCCCCTCTCAAGTATTGGATCACCGTCATTTTTTTCTCCGCGTTTGGGGCCTACGATTGGGTTGCGAGAATACCCAGTGCTCTCTCTGCGATCGCACTTTGTTGGGTGACTTTCTGTTTTGGCCGATGGGCATTTTCGCCGAAGGTGGGCTTTTATGCGGGACTATTCCTGTCCACCTGCATAGGACTGTTCCTGTTCACTCGCATCGTGATCCCAGATGTAATCCTGACGCTATCGGTGACGGTGTCGCTGTGGGCGTTTCTCCGCGCCCTGGACGGGGAAGAGGAGCATCGGCGCTTGTGGGCTTACACCATGGCGGCCAGTCTGGCGGCCGGACTGCTGCTCAAAAGCCTCATCGGGCTTGTGTTTCCGGTCGGCGTGGCCTTCCTGTTTCTGGTGCTCACGCGGCGTCTTTTCGATGGCCGGGCCTGGCAGCGGCTGTATCCGTTCACTTCATTTTTGATTTTCATCGCGATCGCCGCGCCTTGGCACGTGCTGGCCATCATCCGGAATCCTCCCTACTTTAACTTCACCATGCATGCTGGACCAGGCCAGTACCACGGTTTTTTTTGGTTCTATTTCATCAATGAGCAGGTGCTCCGGTTCCTGAATGCGCGTTATCCGCGGGATTACAACACGGTGCCGCGCCTCTACTTTTGGCTCTTCCACCTGGTGTGGCTTTTTCCCTGGAGCGTGTACCTGCCAACGCTCGTGCGCCTGAGCTACAAACCGGTGGACCGGCAAGGCCGGGCGCGCTTGCTGGCGCTGTGCTGGATTGCCTTCGTGATGCTGTTCTTCACGTTGTCTACGACCCAGGAATACTATTCGATGCCCATCTATCCAGCCTTGGCGCTCCTGCTGGGATGCGGAGTTGCCGCGAACGACGATTCTATTCGCGTGGGAGCAAGAGTCACATCGGTCGTGGCTGCGTGCGCCGCGGTCGCGATCTGCTGGATCCTGGTGAGCGTGCGGGAACTGCCGACTCCGGGAGACATTTCGACAGCCCTCACGCAAGACTCCGATGCCTACACGCTTTCGCTCGGACACATGCACGATCTCACGCTCAGATCGTTCGCCTACTTGCGAATTCCCCTGGTGATCGCCGGTCTGGCCTTTCTCATCGGGGCCGTCGGAACATGGCGTCTACGCGGCGAACGTGCGCTCCTCGCCATGGCTGTCATGATGGTGATCTTCTTTCAGGCGGCCCGGTTGGCGCTGGTGACGTTCGATCCTTATTTGTCGTCGCGTCCAATCGCCGAGGCTCTCAATCGCGCTCCGCGAGGAAAATTGGTCATCTACGGCAACCACAATGCGATTTCCTCGCTGCTTTTTTACAGCGAGGACAAGTGTCTTATGCTGAATGGCCGTTACTTCAATCTCGAATATGGCTCCTACGCGCCCGACGCCCCCCCGGTATTTATCGGTGACGATGATTTTTCGCGCCTCTGGTCGCAGCCGGAGCAATGGTATCTGGCGTTAACCGACGACAACCTTCCGCATGTGCAGAAAATAGTCGACCGCGACCATTTGCATTTAGTCGCGGCGGTCGGTGGCAAATCGCTGTTTTCGAATCTGGATATTGCACCCCCTTCTCTATAACTTCGCCGGGTCCAATTTTGCTTGTGCCTTCTTCTCTGCGCTGCTATGATTTGAACGAACGTTCGAACTATGGCGACTTCATCTCCCATCCAATCGCAACTTACGCCGCGACGTCGTGGCTCGGCATCGGGGCCACGCTTGGAGACCCGTTTCGATCGCCGCCTGGCCGGGATTCTGGTTCATGCCACCAATGTTTTCTGCGACAAAGGCTATGCGGCCGCCTCCATGCGCGATCTCTCCCGCGCCAGTGGCGTTTCGCTCTCGGGCTTGTACTACTATTTCGAGTCCAAAGAGGAGTTGCTGTACCTGATCCAGAAGCATACTTTCAGCACCATCGTGGATCGGCTGCGCCAGCGGTTGGATGAGGTCGCGGACCCGGCAGACCGGATTCGCATGTTCATTCTCAATCATCTCGAATATTTCCTGGCCAACCAGAAGGCCATGAAGGTCCTCTCCCACGAAGATGAGGTGTTGAAAAACAGCTGTGGAGCGGAAATCGCGGCCCTCAAGCGTGAGTACTACCGTATCTGCGTTGACCTTATGGACGGCTACAAGCGAGCGCGCGGCCTGGAATTCTCCAGCCGGACCGCGGTGCTCAGCCTGTTCGGGATGATGAACTGGATCTACACCTGGTACAACCCTCGAGTAGACGCGGATGCTATGGAACTGGCGCGCGAGATGGGCGATATTTTTCTTCAGGGCATCGGGACGGCGCGAGTCAAAGGACCGCAGAAAAAGAGGCCTGCAGTATCGGGCTGAAAACAACATCTTAACCATTGTGAAAAGGAGTACGACTATGGCGACTACAGTGCAGCCGGCAAGCGGCGAGGCTACCAAACAACTGATCAACTACCGCGTCGATGCCGGTGTGGCGGTGATCGAATTATCCGATCCTCCGGCGAATACGTATACCTATGAGATGAACCGGCAACTGGATGAAGCGATTCTCCAGGCACGGATGGACAACGATGCGTATGTGATCGTGCTCACCGGCGCGGGTGACAAATTCTTCTCCGCAGGCGCAAACATCAAGATGCTGGTCAGCGTCGATCCCACGTTCAAGTACTACTTCTGTCTCCACGCCAATGAGACCTTGCTGCGGCTGGAGCACACGCCCAAACTGGTGATCGCGGCACTGAACGGACACTGCGTAGGCGGCGGCCTGGAAATTGCCATGGCGGCCGACATCCGCATCGCGCGCCAGGATGCGGGCAAGATCGGACTTCCGGAAGTGAATCTGGGCGTATTGCCCGGCACTGGTGGAACGCAGCGACTGTCGCGCATCGTGGGCAAGAGCAAGGCGATCGAACTGATGGTGACGGGCAACACATTCTCTTTCGAAGAAGCAAAAGAGTTGGGGATCGTCAACGACATTTACGAGCGCGATAATTTCATGGCGAACATCATGGAATACGCCCGCCAGTTCTGCCCCCCCAACAAGGCAGCAAAAGCGGTGGGGCGGATCAAGCGCGCAGTGCAGACGGGGTGGGAGATTCCGATGGAGTCCGCGCTGGCGGTGGAGCGCGAGAATCAGCAGCTCCTGTTCCAGAGCGAAGACGCCAAAGAAGGCCTGGCTGCGTACGTGGAGAAACGCCCGGCCGTATTCAAGGCGAAATAATGAAAGCGCAAACCAGCAAGGACACGAAGTACTACAAAGGACTGCCCGCCAGGGAATCCCTTCGTGGTCGTTCGTGCCCTTGGTGGTTAAAGGTTTGGAGACTATGCCAGGCAAAGTAGCGAAAATCGGAACCTTTAGTGATTGGGTCGGACTCTTTGACGATTGGCGCAAAGAGATCGGCGTCAATCACGATGAGATCGCCAGCTTCAAATTCGACACGCTCTTCGGCGCAATCGAGACCGAGGAAATCCAGTTTGGTTCCTACAAGGGCCGCCGCAAGTGGGAAAACCTGCGCCAGGTGCCGACTCAGCAAATGCGCGACGCCCTTATCAACATGATCGTGTATCAGGGCGATACGGAATTCGCCAGTGTCGAGCAGCAGCGTTATCTGTTCGAAAGCGCTCCGACCGACTGGGACCGTCGCGCC
>Ga0210408_10005841_pt1 | contig 10753 bp, 6 predicted proteins | sample IncBWH4MmetaG_FD_155471 | JGI IMG/M metagenome (GOLD analysis project Ga0210408, IMG submission 155471) | Forest soil microbial communities from Barre Woods Harvard Forest LTER site, Petersham, Massachusetts, United States - Inc-BW-H-4-M | ecosystem: Environmental > Terrestrial > Soil >... | reverse complement strand
CCGAAGCTAGCGCCAACGGCTCGGTGGTCGCCGGAGCCGGTGAACCGGGTTTTGGCGTATCGCTGGTGCCGTTGCGATATACGTCCGCGGCGACGGTAGCGAAGACGGCGGAAAGCTTTTTCTCCCGGCCGGGTTCGATCCGCATCGTCCCGTCCCGCAATCTGCTGCTGGTTCAGGGTACGACGGCCGAGCGCCAGGCTGCTCTCGATATGGTCGCGACGTTCGACGTCGAATGGCTGCGCGATCAGTCGGTCGGTGTCTATCCGCTCAAGTCGACTTCGCCCGAGACGATGATCGGAGAGCTTGAGCGGATATTCGAGACCCGTGAGGATGGCTTGGGACAGGGAGTGATCCGGTTTCAGCCGATCTCGCGGATGAATGCGGTCATGGTCGTCACCAAGACGCCGAAATTGCTCGCCCAGACGACGGAATGGGTGCGTCGCCTCGATCGCTCCGATTCCACGGGCACAACGCTGCATACCTATCGCCTAAAAAACGGAAATGCGACGCAGGTTGCCAAAATCCTCAACGATATCTTCCTCCAGCGGTCCGGCTCGACTGCCGATACGCCCGCCAAACAGATCGCGCCGGGTGTTGACAGCGCGCAATCCCGATTGGACTCCCTGGGCAGTGGTACCGGCGGCGGAAGCGTGACGACGGCATCTGCCAGCGCCGGCAAGAACGGCGCCGGCAATCCGATAGCCGCCGCTTTTGGGTCCTTCTCGGATCGGAAGGGAACCGAGGCGGACGCGCCAGAAGGCGCTTCGCTGCAGTCCGGCGGCAATGCGTCGCGCAACATATTTCAGAACGTGCGGATTAGCGCCGACGCCGCCAACAACGCGATCGTGGTCTATTCCAATCAGGAGGAGTATCGGGTGGTTGAGCGCGCGCTGCGCGACCTCGACCGGCCGAAACTGCAAGTGGCGATTGACGCAACAGTGGCCGAAGTCACATTGACTGAGGATTTGCAGTACGGCGTCCAGTTTTTTCTCAACAGCAAGAACGTATCGGGTGGTGTTCTCGGCGCCGGCGCTGCGCAGGTCGGCGCCGGCGCTGCGCAGGCGACAGCGCAGACGACAGCGCAGGCGGCAGCGCTGGCGAGTGCGCAGTCGATAGCGCAGTCCGTCCTGCTGCAGAGCGTGGGGCCGGGTTTGAATTTGCTTCTGGGATCGCAAGCGGGGCCGCGTGCCATCCTCAACGCCTTGACCACCCTGACCGACGTCAAGGTGCTGTCGTCGCCCTCGCTGGTCGCGCTCGACAATCAGCCAGCTCTGCTTCAAGTCGGAAATGAAATTCCGATCACGACCAATTCGGCTACGGTTCTCGCAAACTCGGCCGCACCGATCGTCAACACGATTGAGATGCGTAATACCGGCGTCATTCTGAAAGTACTGCCGCACATCCACGCCAACGGTTCGATCCAGCTCGAGATCGACCAGGAAATTTCCAACGTCGTCAACCCCGATCAACAGACGCTGACTCCGACAATTTCCCAGCGCCGCGTCCACTCGGCCGTTTCGGTGGTAAGCGGACAGACTGTGCTGCTCGCAGGTCTCATCAGCGAAAGCGATCAGCAAACCCGTTCCGGAATACCCGGCATTCGCGACATCAAGTTCCTTGGCGACTTGCTTGGCAATACATCGAGCACCAAGTCCCGTTCGGAGATCATCATTTTCATCAAGACGCAATTGATCCGCAACAGCCAGGACGCTGGCGCTGTAACCGAGGAATTCCGCGAGAAGCTGCAGTCGATGCGCGGCGGGCGCTCGGTCATTAGTGGCACTGAAGTTCCGCCGGCGGCGGGTCCGACCGTTCTACCGCGAAAGTGAAATTAATGATTAGCGTCGATGCAGGAGAGCAGATCGAGCCGGGCGAAGATCTCCGTCCGAATTTGGCGATCTTGATCGGCGGGAGCATCGCGATCGGGCTTGTCTCGGTGCTATCGTTGCCGGGTCCAGTCGCCATCGCCTCGATTGTGCTCGGCGTTCTGATGGTGACGGGGGCGGATGTCGATGCGCGAACCTATCTTCTGCCGAATCTGATCACTTGGGGCGCGACCATCTGCGGCGTTGGTGCGGCGTGGTTCCTGGATGAACCGACCTCGTGGTTGGCAATCTCGGATGCAATTCTGCGTGCCCTGTGCGCGGCCGGCCTGCTGGCGCTGCTGCGCTGGATCTACGGTTGCATCAGGCATCGCGAGGGTCTTGGTTTGGGCGATGTGAAACTGGCGGCGGCAGTCGGCGCGTGGCTGCCGCTCGAGGTCATGCCGCTGTGTTTTGGCTTAGCGACGGGCGGAGCGTTGCTGACGATCCTGTGGAGACATCTGCGCGGTGACCGAATTGAGAGAACAATGAAGATACCATTCGGCACCTTTCTGTGTCCCGCTTTATGGTTTGCGTTCTATGCAAGTCGTCTGCCGACCGGATGATCGTCGCGACCCACAATCTCGATGATTTCACACTTTGGAACAACGACAGTCCAATAATTGTCGAAAAGGATTTATTCTCTGTGTCAGCGGCGCAAGGCCGCGCACCAGAACGGGGCGAAAGATGGGGACGGGGAATTCTGCGCGTGCAAACTCGCCCGCGAGTCTGGCTGCTATGCCGGTGTTGCGGGAACAGTTCTGGTTGCCGTGCAGGAATATACTCTTCTCCGATAAATCGAATGATGATGTGTTCGGCGAGATGGCATCGTGATGGAGTTCATTGGAAATAAGTCGAAGCCGATGCCAAGCCGTCAAACATCGGCTGCGGGTGGCGTTGCGGCCGCCGCAGCGCCACTGCGTTCCGTCGAGCAATTCCGTCAGCATTTGCTCAATCAGTTGTCGGACGCGGCTAAAACGAGAGTGCAGCTTCAAGGTTCCATTGATGGGGGTTCTGCAAGTCCGTTGCGAGTGCTGTGGGAGAAGTCTGACCTGCCTGCCGGCAAGCTTGCTGATGAAGTGGCTCGATTCTGGAATCTGCGGCGCTTCAATCTTCAGGATCTGATGAATGCTACCAGCGCCGTCGAGCACTTTTCCGCGCGATTTTTGCGCGAATCGTCGGTATTTCCGTTCCGCGCGGAGCAGGGTCGTTTTGGCTTGGCGGTATCGGATCCGACGGATGCCGCCGCGATCCGTGCGGTCGAAATCGTATGCGGGGGTGCAGTTGAAGTCGCCGTAGCATCGTTCGATGACATCTCGACCGTTCTGGAGCGGCAGCTCGATGAACGCAGCGCCAGCGCCGTGGACGTCGATGAACCGAAGCATCGGTCTCGCGATGATGATATCGATAGTCTGCGCGACCTGGCGAGCGGTGCGCCGGTCGTACGGGCTGTCAACGATTTGCTCGAGCGCGCAATGGAATTGCGGGCGAGCGATATCCACATTGAACCGTTCCGGACCGGTCTCGTGGTGCGGATGCGGGTCGACGGGATGCTCCGCGCGGTGCCCGCGCCAGCCAATGCACCACCGCAGGCCGTCATCTCGCGTATCAAGATTCTTGCCAGCCTAAACATCGCCGAACGCCGGCTGCCGCAGGATGGCGCGGCGCGGGCGCGGGTAGGGCGATCCGAGATCGATATTCGTATCGCTACCATGCCGACGCAGCACGGCGAAAGCGCCGTGATCCGCCTGTTGCCGCGAGATCGTGGTTTGCTGGAGCTGAGCAAGGTCGGTTTAGGCAGCCGAGATGAATCGTCCTTGCGTCGCCTTCTGGCTCTGCCGCATGGCTTGATCGTCATCACCGGGCCGACCGGAAGCGGCAAGACGACAACCCTGGCGACGATGCTGGGGATCCTGAACGAGCCAACACGGAAGATTCTGACGATTGAGGATCCGGTCGAATATGAGATACCCGGCGTCAACCAGTCGCAGGTCAAGCCGGCCATCGGTTTGACCTTCGCCACAGCGATGCGTGCTTTCGTTCGTCAGGACCCCGACGTCATCATGGTCGGCGAAATCCGCGACGCCGAGACGGCGAATATCGCCGTCCATGCGGCGTTGACCGGGCATCTGGTGCTGACAACGCTCCATACCGAAACCGCCGCTGCCGCCGTGCCGCGTCTCCTTGATCTCGGCGTTGAGGGCTTTCTCCTACAATCGACATTGCGGGCGGTCATTGCTCAGCGGCTGGTTCGGGTGTTGTGCGACGGCTGCAAACGCAGGCATGCGCTCACCGTAGGCGATCTTGCGGCCGATCCGCGTTATCGCGTTCTGGGTTTTGCAGCTGGAGAGACGGTGTATCAAGCGGACGGTTGCGAGCGCTGCAGCGGAACTGGCTATCGCGGGCGCGCCGGGGTCTTTGAATTGCTTGAAATGACGGACGACGTCAGGGCCTTCGTTGGCGCCAACGCCGATTCATTGGCGATCGACAGAGCCGCTATTCGTGCAGGTATGACCACCATGATCGACGATGCTGTCGCAAAATGCCGGGCTGGGATCACGACGGTATCGGAAGTGTTCCGGGTGACCTCGGTTCGGTAATCGTATGGACGGCAGTGGCAATGTGTCTGTCGACCACGTAGATCGACATCAAGCGATGCGGGAGAAAGAAATGGCGCGGCGTATGATAACCAGAGTTTTTCTCGACCATATGGATACCGCTCTATCGAAGATAAGAGCGGCTACGCAATTTCGGGCGTGGTGGCTCGCGGTTGGCAGCAACTGGAGTTGGTCGAGACGACGACCGATGCGCGTACATGGTGAAAGCGGGTTCACTCTGGTCGAGATGCTGGTCGTCATCACGATCATCGGCTTGGTGATGGGCCTGGTTGGTCCGCGCGTGCTGAATTATCTTGGAGAGGCCAAAGTCAAGGCGGCAAAGCTGCAGATCGAAAGCTTCGGCAGTGCACTTGACCTATTCTATCTCGATGTCGGCCGCTATCCGTCCGCCAGCGAAGGGCTCGCCGCTCTGGTAGAGCGACCGGCAAACGCCCCGGTCTGGAATGGGCCTTATCTAAAGAATGCTTCGGTGCCGGCTGACCCGTGGGGGCATGTCTACGTTTACCGAGTTCCCGGAGAGAGGGGCCCATATCAGATCGTGTCATTCGGATCGGATGGCGAGGAGGGCGGGACTGGTACCGCGGCCGACATCAGCAACGGAGAAATACTAGCCGCGGCTCGCTAGCGGTGTTTTTGCTTCGCAATCGAGGATTGCAACAGCTTGGGATTGATTCGGAGTAGTGCATGTTCTTTGTCTCTTCGCTTCGTAGCGCTAGACCTCGGCTCGCCAGGGCAATCGCCTCGACGATCGCGCTCTCGCCTTTGGTGCTGGCCTCGCCAGCCGTGCTCGCCGTCGAATTCGGGGGTGGATTCGGCGCCTCTGCGCCACCCACAGTGGCATTTTCGGCGAGCCCGACCAGCATAACCTCCGGCAAAATCGCGACGGTGACCTGGTCCTCGACCAACGCAGCCTTTTGCATGGCCGGGGGCGGCTGGACGGGGATGAAAGCGACCAGCGGCACTCTTGCGGTATCGCCGCCAAGCACCACGACCTACACGCTGACCTGCACCGGGGTTTCCCGTGCGACCGGCGCACCGCTCTACTCGGCAGTAGCCAGAACGACGGTGGCTGTGAATGCCGCCGCTCCGGTGGCGGTCAACGGCGCGTGCGGATCGGCGAACGGCAGGAGCGCATCGTCTGCACCTTCGACCAACCTTTGCTCAGCCGGCTCGTCGTCGTCCGTGGCAGGTTCGGGCCCGTGGACATGGAGCTGCGGCGGTTCTAACGGCGGCACCGGCGCGAGCTGCTCGGTGTCGTTGTTGTCGGCGTCAGGATCGGGGTCAGGATCTGGGTCGGGGTCGGGAACTGCGTCGGGATCTGGGACTGGGTCAGGATCTGGGTCGGGGTCGGGAACTGCGTCGGGATCTGGGACTGGGTCGGGATCTGGGTCGGCGTCCGGATCCGGGTCGACGTCTGGATCTGGGTCTGCGTCTGGATCTGGGTCTGCGTCTGGGTCGGGATCTACATCAACTCCAACACCGACTCCTGTTAGCGGAAACTGCGGCCTGCAGTTGGGCGGTGCAGCGACCTTCTGCGAAACCTTTGACAATAAGAATCCGGGAATCGCGAGCCGCAGCGGCGATCTCGACCCCAATGTCTGGGGAGTATCTCGAGCCATTGGCGACATTCTATGGGCGTCTTCGATCGGTGGCTGTAATGGCACGACTTCGGTTTCCCCGCCCAACGATATCTCTATCTGCAATGGTCAGTTGCGGGAAACGAGCAACGACAAGGGCGACGTAACGGTTCTTGCGATGTATCCGAAGCAGCCGTTTGACTTTGCGGGCCGCACCGGCACAGTTGCGTTTGATGTGTCCAATGACACAGAAGGCTCTCATTCCTTCTGGCCGGAATTATGGATCACTGATACGCCTGTGCCCACACCGTTCAGTCATTTTAATTCATGGGTCTCGTTCCCCGCGAATGGTTTCGGGATTCGATTCGCCGGTAACGGCGAGATTGGTCAGCAAGGCATCTGCTCTAACGGCAACAATTTGAATCAACGGCGCTTTACCGTCGATTCCGCAGTCGTTGTACGCAACTATGGGTTCGAGGATGTCTCTTCCGGTGGCTTTGGGTATGGCGTCGCCACAGGAATGAAGCTCACCATCTCCGATTGCGTGATTATGTCGCCGGGACCAAATGGACCCCTAAACCATATCGAAGTTAGAGTTACGCAAAATCTACTTGAAGTGTGGGCGGCAGACGCTGGTGTCCCGTCATCGCTACGCAAGATTGCTACCATCACCGGGCCAAACCTGAGCTTCTCCCGCGGACTCGTCTGGATCGAGGATGCACACTATAACGCGAGCAAAGGTGCCTGTGGTGGTCCTGAAGGCAGTGACCCGGCTAATGGGCCATGTCAGGACATCCACACTTTTACCTGGGACAATGTTGCGTTCGATGGGCCGTTCACCTATCGCGATTTCAGCTACGACGCGCTCGACAACAGCGATACTCCCGACAGCAGCGGCACAATGAGCATACACCAGAGCGCCAGCCCTGGTCAGTTCACCAGTTGGAATGTGCTTAACGTGCCAGCGAATCCGCAGGCGACGGCAGTCCGTGTCTTGTTCAATTGGAGAACCTACCAAAACAACAAGCCGAACAATCTTATCGTGAAGGTAAACGGCAACGCGCCACACACGATCCCATATCCGTATCCTGCCAACGACATTCCTTTCAGCGTCGGATCGTGGCGCACCTACCCGCTCACCATTCCGCTCACCGAACTCGTGGCAGGCACCAACGTCGTACAAATCGGCAGCGACGTTACAAACGACAACACCCTTATCGCAAACGTCAATATCGTGCTCGTGGATGTTCCCGGCGGTGTGCCCGTTTTGCCCGGATCAAATAATGCATATCCCGCTGGTGGCGGCTCGGTTGGCGGAAACTCGGGCCGCGCCACCGCGCCACCCACGGTGGCATTTTCGGCGAGCCCGACCAGCATAACCTCCGGTCAAAGCTCGACGGTGACCTGGTCGTCGACCAATGCGACATCCTGCACCGCCTCGGGCGGCTGGACTGGGACGGAAGCGACCAGCGGCACTCTTGCGGTATCGCCGACAAGCACCACGACCTACACGCTGACCTGCACCGGGGCCGGAGGTACGTCGTCAGTAGCCAGTACGACGGTGGCTGTGAATGCCGCCGCGGGGTCTGGGTCTGGGTCTGGAACTGCTTCGGGATCTGGGACGGCGTCTGGGTCCGGGACGGCGTCTGGGTCTGGGACGGTGTCTGGGTCTGCTTGGATCAATGTCACCGGCAACCTCGCTGGTATGGCATCTGAGTGCGGACAAACACCACTTATCTCTGCAGTACCGAATTCAAGTGTAGTCATCGGCGGCGTCGCTCAGCATGGCCTCTGGCAATCCACGGTTGATGGCTCATGGTCACAGCTTGGCACCGGTGCAGGCTCCGATGTCATCACCAATCGCCCTCTGTGGATCACGTATGACCCGAACAACTCCAATAATTTCTGGGAAGCGGGCATCTACAACAGCAGTGGTGCATACAAGACGACCAATGGGGGAAACACCTTCCAACACCTTGGTTCTGTTACGCATGATGATTTCATCAGCGTCGATTACACTGATCCAAATCGCCAGACCATCCTCGTTGGCGGTCATGAACAATCACGAGCAGTATGGAAATCAACTGACGGCGGCAACACGTGGACTAATGTCGGCTTGAACCTTCCTTCCGGTACTGGCTTCTCTTCAGATCCGCTCGTTATTAATTCGCAGACGTTCGTTGTGAACTCTAATCAGAGCTGGGCAGGTGGCACACCAGGCATCTATCGCACCACCAACGCCGGCGCGACTTGGACTCTCGTATCAAATGTGAACCCTGTCTATGGACCACTCCTCACTTCAAATGGCACCATCTACTGGGCTACCGCTGGCGGTACACTCGCCAAGTCTACTGACTCTGGTGTCACATGGACATCAGTTGGTAGCGGCTTGCAAGGTGTACGACCAATTCAGTTGCCCGATGGTCGCATCGTCGCCGTTGGTGGCTCGACACTCGTGATCTCTTCTGATGGGGGAGCTACATGGTCAGCGCTTGGTCCTGCACTCCCGTACAATCCTGTATCGCTCACGTACTCATCGGCGCGCCAGGGCTTCTACATCTCGCACTCTGATTGCGGCAATGCCGTTCTCTCAAATGCGTTCATGAAACTAAGCTTCGGTTCTTCTGGAGCGACGCCACCCACGGTGGCATTTTCGGCGAGCCCGACCAGCATAACCTCCGGCCAGATCTCGATGGCGACCTGGTCTTCGACTAACGCAACCTCATGCACCGCCGGGGGCGGCTGGACGGGGACGAAAGCGACCAGCGGCAGTCTTGCGGTATCGCCGCCAAGCACCGCGACCTACACGCTGGCCTGCACCGGGGCCGGAGGCGTGTCGCCAATGGCCAGTACGACGGTGGCTGTGGGTGCCGCGTCTGGGTCTGGGACGGGGTCTGGGTCTGGGACGGCGTCTGGGTCTGGGACGGCGTCTGGGTCGGGATCGGGATCGGGGTCGGCGTCGGGATCTGGGTCTGCGTCTGGGTCGGGATCTACATCAACTCCAACACCAACTCCTGTTAGCGGAAACTGCGGCCTGCAGTTGGGCGGTGCAGTGACCTTCTGCGAAACCTTCGACAAGAAGAATCCCGGAATCCCGAGCCGCACCGGCGATCTCGACCCCAATGTCTGGGGAGCATCGCGCGACATTGGCGACATTAGATGGGCGGCGACTTCGATCGGCGGCTGCAATGGTACGACGGCGGTTTCCCCACCAAACGATATCTCTATCTGCAACGGTCAGTTGCGGGATACGGTCAACGACAATCACGATGTAACGGTTCTTGCGATGTATCCGAAACAGCCGTTCGACTTTGCGGGCCGCACGGGCACAGTTGCGTTTGATGTGTCCAACGACACACAAGGCTCTCACGCCGCATGGCCGGAATTCTGGATCACTGATACGCCTGTCCCCGCACCGTTCAGTCATTTCAATTCATGGATCTCGTTGCCCATGAATGGTCTCGGAATTCGATTTGCGGCCAACAGCGAAATCGGACAGTACGGCATCTGCCCCAACGGCAACAATTTGAATAAACGACGCTTTACCGTGGATTCCGCAGTCGTTGTTCGCAACTATGCGTACGAAGACGTCTCCTGGGCTGGCCCGGCATATGTGTACCCTGCGGCCACAGGAATGAAGGTCAACATCCTAGACTGTGTCGTCATGTCGCCGGGACCAAATGGACCCCTAAACCATATGGAAATAAGGGTTGCCCAAAACTTGCTTGAGGTGTGGGCGTCAGACGCCGGCTCTACGGCGCTGCGCAAAATCGCCACGATCACCAACCCAAATCTGAGCTTCTCCCGCGGACTCGTCTGGATCGAGGATGTACACTATAACGCGAGCAAGGGTGCATGCCCGCCGCAAACTGGTGCCAATCCTGTCTGCCAAAGTCAGCATACATTTACCTGGGACAATGTTGCGTTCGATGGGCCGTTCACATACCGCGATTTCAGCTACGACGCGCTCGACAACAGCACCACTCCCGACAGCAGCGGCGCAATGGATTTAGAGAAGAGCGCAAACCCGAATCAGATGACGACGTGGAACGTCCTCAATATGCCGGCGAATCCGCAGGCGGCGGCAGTCCGTGTCTTGTTCAATTGGAGGACGTATTTCAGTAAGGTGCCAAGCAACATTCTCGTGAATGTAAATGGCCATGCGCATACGGTCCCGTATCCGTATCCCGCAAACGACACGTTTAATCCCCATGATGGAACCTCTTTCGGTGTCGGCGCATGGCGCACATACGCACTCACCATTCCGATCACTGATCTCGTAGCGGGCACGAATGTCGTTCAGATTGGTACCGACATTCAAAATGACAACACGCTTGTAGAGAATGTGAACATCGTGCTCGTGGATGTACCTGGCGGCGTGCCCGTTTTGCCCGGATCAAATAATGCATATCCCGCTAGTAGCGCTTCCCAATAAGGGCTCAGACGCCTGGGCCGTGGCGGTGTTCCGGTTGACTGGCGACGACCGGCACGCCCGCGCGAATGCTACTGTGCCGATCGGCACGTCGCCGTAGAAGATGCGCGAGCTTTCGTTTTGACTGGCGATCAAGCGCAAGCGGTCTTCTGGCCCCACGGTACTGATGGCTTGTTTTTCGGGCCGAAGGTGACGTTAGGCCGCGAGTTTTCTGGCTGAATGCTCTGCCGCCCAAGCCCATGGCATGAGCTCGTCGAGGCGCGA
>Ga0210408_10005840_pt1 | contig 10753 bp, 9 predicted proteins | sample IncBWH4MmetaG_FD_155471 | JGI IMG/M metagenome (GOLD analysis project Ga0210408, IMG submission 155471) | Forest soil microbial communities from Barre Woods Harvard Forest LTER site, Petersham, Massachusetts, United States - Inc-BW-H-4-M | ecosystem: Environmental > Terrestrial > Soil >... | reverse complement strand
GACATCGGACTTCGCGCTCATACCAATATCAAGGTCTTCACCCCGACGGGAGGCCTTCCCGAAGCGGCGGCTGCCCTCCCCTCTGGGCCTCCCTTCGCTGGCTATCTGTTCGAAACTCCGGCCTCGCTCGCCTGCATCTACAATCTCGTTGCCCAGTCGGCTGGCTGCAATCCCAACTCCGTCACTGCGGTTCCCACGGGCGGTTCGACTTCCATCGCCATTGTCGACGCCTACGATGACCCCGGTGCCGCGAAGGACCTGGCAAAGTTCTCCAAGCAGTTCAGTCTGCCGCCCGCGAATTTCCGGGTGGTATTCGCCACCGGATCACGACCGCTCCGTGACCCTGGATGGGAGATCGAGGAGTCGCTCGATCTTCAGTGGGCGCACGCGATGGCTCCTAACGCCAAGCTTTACCTCGTGGAAGCGGCTTCCAACAGTTTCGATGATTTGTTCACGGCAGAGACCGTCGCCGCATCCATCGTAGCTAGCGACGGCGGCGGAGTGGTCTCCAATAGCTGGGGCGGCAGCGAGTTTGCTGCCGAAACCGCGTACGATTCTTTCTTCTCGTGCCCAGGTGTGGTCTACTTCGCTTCTACCGGTGATGGACCAGGCGTCATCTATCCGAGTGCGTCTCCGAACGTAGTTGCCGTCGGCGGCACGACCCTGAGCCGCAACGCCAGCGGCACCTACATCTTCGAGAGCGCATGGAATTCCACCGGAGGCGGCCTGTCCCAGTACGAGACCACTCCGTCCTACCAGAAGGATGTGACGAAGGTTGTAGGCACCCAGCGCGGTGTTCCGGATGTTTCTGCCGAGGCTGATCCCAACTCTGGCCTTTGGGTTCTCGACAGTGGAAATGGCGGCTGGTACATCGTCGGAGGCACCAGCGCCTCATCCCCGATCTGGGCGGGCATCGTAAGTGCTGCCGGAAACAACCGAGGTTCAACTGCGGCCGAACTCACAACCCTCTATAGGAACCGCGGCAACAAGACGGACTTCAACGACATCAAGTCGGGTGTCTGTGGTCCATGGAATGGCAATCTCAGCCAACTTGGTTACGACCTCTGCACGGGCGTCGGCAGCCCCATGGGCTATGGTGTAAAGTAAACATCGAAGCTTAAGTTCCCGAACGCGGCCCCGTTGTAAGGCGGGGCCATTTTCGTTTGCACGACAATTTTGGCGACTGCATCTGTGAAGCACCCGAGGCGACCGGATCGTTTTGCCATCGGCAAGTAACTGTCGTAAACAGGCTGTTTACAACACCAACGCGCTAAACACGCGCGATTCGACTACAATCGCAAAGATCCGGGGGAGACAACAATGCCGCAGAAGAGTATTAGAGCTGTCCTGGTTGTCGTCAGCGTACTGTTCGGGTGCAACGTATCGATGTTCCCTCAGGCGTCCCAGAATCCGGCGGCCGTCTCGGACGCAGGCGCACAATCGAATAACGTCAGGGACCAAGACATCGAGATGCTACGGGCGGACTTACGCTCACAGAGGAAGCAGATCATCGCGCTAAACATGACCCTCACCGCCGATGAGGCCACCAAGTTCTGGCCTATCTTTGACCAGTACCGGCAGGAAGCCATCAAACCCAATGACGAACGCTGGGCGCTGATCAAGGAGTATGCAGCGAACTACAACACCATGACCGATGCGCAGGCGCAGGATTACATCAAGAGATCGACGGCCGTTGAGCAGCAGCTCCTCGCATTGCGTATGAAGTACGTTCCGGTGCTTGAAAAAGTTATCTCGCCCAAGAAGACTGCATTGTGGTACCAGATCGATCGCCGTATCGACCTCCTGATAAATTTGCAGTTGTCCACGCTGATTCCGATGGTCGACGCCAGCAAGTAAGCTAACGGATTTGGGTATGTCGTAGTCGGAGGAGACCCCTCTGAGCGGTATGCTACGCTCATGGTTTTCACTCATATTCTGAATTGCACGGCCTGCCGAAACAAGCCGAGCACTTCTTAAACAACCCCCGCGATGAGGTACACACGACGCAGTAACTGTTGAACTATCGCCATTACACCAGTAATCGAGCTGTGAGTGTACTCGCCGGATTTCGTCAACCATGCATGAGGCCTGGTTCGACTTTGCCCGAAGCTAGTGTGCGGACTGGATCGCGAGATCAGCTTTGAGACGCTGCATGGCCCGTTGGTCAAGTCGGATAAAACCTTGGCTTGGAGAATCTAGATCGGCGATCAGAGCAACGACAATCGCGATCGTGAGTGGCGCGATCACAAGGTTCAGCCAAAAGCGAGAGGCCAAGGTCAAGCCGCGGGTAAACGCGGCGATCACCGAGACACAGGTAATCAAGCTCCAGATAACGAGAGGAACACGATTTTCATAAGCTGCCATTCGCTTCTCATGAAGATCGATCGTTTCATTGAGCGAGTTGATGTATGCAGTGGTGACCGAGGTCGGCTTCAGTTCCGCGACGGCGGCAGCGTCGGTCCATAATTCCTCATGAATACTTCTGGAGCGATTTGATGCTTCGACCACCCGAGCGGTATTCAATCCCGCATTATCGAGATCAAGGCGGGCGTCCACGTATTGTTGAAATAGCTTCCGGGAATGGTCCCGATAAGGCTGAGGAAGTGTACCGGCCCGCAAATACGCGGTGCCGATGGAAATAGATTCCTCGATCAACAGCGAACGCCGCTCGACGAAACGCGCGGCAGCTAAAGTTAGGGTGAAACCCAGTAGCAGGCTCACCAGCACGAAAAGCCCATCCCGGATCGCCACCATTTGCTCTTTGCGTTCGGAATGCTGCAAGACTTGTGAAGACACTCCGACCCGGCGTCCGAGTTCAAGAGAGAGACCCAAGATGCACGCAAGTAGAAAAGCGAAGGCCCAAGGATAATTAAGGAGATTTTCCATTGGCTCAGTTGCTCTTTCGCAAAGGAGTATACCGGAGCGGAGAATCGTAATTGGCGATAAATCGCGGCTACACTCATTGACCAGATTGTGAGTGTAATCGCCTTCCATGAGAGCGCCGGTCGGAGTCAAGTTAATTGTTGTCGATCTTGGCTTCTCAGTTGTCTGCCCCCTGTCGCCACCCTTCCATCCGCACTCTCGATAAAACCATAACGCGATGGAATATGCACCCCCGGCGCGAGTTGCAAGAAAACAGCTTTCGGACTAGAGTTCTTTGGAATTGGATCCGAGGATGGCTTGGCGCAACACCATTCGGTTCGAAAAAGCTGGTCTCTTCTGCTGCGGTCGCAACGCGTGATGACCCTGTTTCATGGATTGAGGAGGTACTATGGAGGCTCACGACAATCAGGAGACAAAGAGACTGAATGAAGCCCGCGAAGGAACAGCTTCGTGGCGGAAGTGGGGCCATACCTATCAGAGCGTCAGTGGGGTACCGTTCGCGAAGACTACAGCGCCGATGGCAACGCTTGGAACTACTTTACGCACGATCAGGCCCGCTCTCGTGCATATCATTGGGGCGATGACGGAATTGCAGCATCTCAGATGATCGCCAAATGCTGTGTTTCGCACCGGCTCTGTGGAATGGCAGAGACTCGCGCTGACGCCCCTTCCTCTTTGGTTGCCTTTACCGTCTGTTCCTGCTCTCCCTTGTAAGCTGGAGTTCCCGGCTCAGGAGAAAGGTTGAAGTTCCATGGTTCTCCAGTAGTCTGCTCGGTGTTGCTTGGAAGACCTAAGCCAGAAATTTGATCATTTTGCGGGAAACGGGAAGCGGTAATGCACTATGGCAATGAAAATCGGGATCCTTTTGATCACCTGGACTCAAATTGTGCCAAGAGCAACGTGCTTCCTGGCGGCATACTATAGCCGTTGGAGTCCGAATGGAGGCAGCCATGAACCAAGAATCCTCATTGATTCGTCTGAATCTGAAGACGCCCCGTGCCGCTGCCATTGCTGGCATCGTTTTTTCTATGTTATTCATCACCAGCCAGCTGCTCATCAGAAGCTCCATCCCCGCGAATCCGCTAGGGTCAGCCACGGAGATTGTTAGTCATTCGAAGACCATCTCTCGCGCTTTGAACCTAGTGCCGTTTGCTGGGATCGCCTTCTTGTGGTTCATTGGTGTGATTCGCGACCGTCTTGGGAAGCTCGAAGACCGATTTTTTGCCACCGTTTTTCTTGGGAGCGGTTTGTTATACGTGGCGATGTTTTTCGCGTCTGCAGCGCTCGCGGCAGGGCTCCTGAGCGTGTTGAGCATCGGACCTGAGAACCTAGTGCAGTCGGGTGCCTACGCCGTAGGCCGCGCCGAGATCTATCAAATGATGAACATCTATGCGGTCAAGATGGCAGGAGTGTTCATGATTTCCGCCTCCACCATTTCACTGCGTACACGGATCGTTCCGCTCTGGATCACCTTCCTTGGCTATGTATTGGCGTTGTTGCTCTTGCTAAGTGTCGGCACGATTGAGTGGGTTCCGATGGTCTTCCCGCTATGGGTCTTCTTGGTGAGTATGTACATCCTGATTGATAGGTTTCGGGGCGATTCTGGCTCGGAGCACGACCCTATGTTGGCCGTTCATTTGGCAGCCAAAGAGCAGTCGGGCGCAATTCAGCGACCATGACCATAAGTTTGTAAAATGAATCGGTGCAGGCCGGGAGGAGCGGCCGCACTATCCCGCGCACCCATTACTAGAGTTTGCGGAGGCTATTCTGTTGTCGATAGTCGCCGTTGCCACGGCCTGGAGTGGCTACCAGGCAGCGCTCTGGACTGGACATCAGCCAGAGCTGTACGGCAAAGCCAACAAACTGCGGGTCCAAGCGCAAGGAGCCGCCACGCATGCCAATCAGGAGCGCTTGTATAACGCTTTGACTGTGGTTGAGTGGCTTAAAGCCGAAGCTCACGGAGACAAAAAGCTCGCGGACCTTTTTGAGCGCCGATTCCTTCCCGAGTTTCATCAGGCGTTTTAAGCGTGGAAAAAGACTGACCCGCTCAACAACCCGGGCGCTCCGGCGGCGCCTGAAAGTAGAGTTTGAAGTTCGGGACCAGACCTACCTAGGTCTGCCAAGCCAGGAGTACTGCCAAGCAATGGAAACATTCTGGTAATTTCCACCGTAACGGATGTAGGCGCCGTTGCTGTAGCTGAACTTCACCGATTGGTGCCTGCTGATCGGAATGGAGACGGTTCCCCCCATCCGGGAGTTCTTCTGCTCGGTGCTGGGGTTCTCGACGCCGTTCAAACTGGTCTTGCCACCGAACCAGAAATTCCCGTCGAGAGAGGCCCAAAACCGGGGCTTCACATCGTAGCTCAAGTGTCCTTCAAACGCGCCGACCGGGTTTTCCGTTTGAGAGGTGACACCGGGGTTGTATTGGTTGCGTGAAAAGAATTCGGGATTCGTGGTGAAGAACCACGCTGCTCCATATGTGTCGAGAAGCCAGTGCCCCCAGCGCTGCGATAAGCCCACTTCGGGTTTGAAAGCCCACCGGTTCCCGCCATAGTTGATTAGTTTCGTCGGGTCGTACTGGCCCGTCGGTGCTACTACCTTGAGGCTTACTCCGAGAAGAGTCTTTTGTCGCCAGTTCGCGAAGTCGCGGAGTTCCATCGCAGGCCCACCCTTCACGTTCACAGAGAATCGAAACTCTGAGTCCAGTAGTCCTGAGCGGTACGCACTAGCTTCGGCTCCCACGACGGTGCCGTGAAAATGTCCAACGCCGTAAGGAAGGGACACAGTAAGGTTGGCCGAGCGACCGAAGAAAAGAAGAGAGTGGTAAAGGCTCAAGACAGGTAAGCTGACTCTTGCCGCTGCTCCTGTGATCGGCACCACGCCATCGAACAGCACGCTGCCGTTATAAAAGGCGTAAGTGAGGACCACCGCATTGGAGTGCAGCGGAGTGATGACATATGCGCGAGGAGCAAGATCCTGGGCACGTAAGATCGGCGTTAAGAAGGCGCCAATCAGAACCCACAACGGAAATTCAAGCCACAGGCGGCTCGTGCGTGGGCGTACCCTACTGCCCCCTGACCGGTCCAATCCGTCCATCGTTGATGGAAACCATGTTTAGAATCGCGGAAATGCATCCGTTCGACTCGATGCTGCTCTGAAACATCACGCCACCTGCTTGTCTCGCGCCGGCTCTTCCTTACCAAATGCACGACCTCTACCGGACATCAGCAACTGCTCTCCTTCGAGCCGGCCAAAGAGTTCGATCAGTTTGGCGACGAGACCAGTCCAGCCCGTCTGGTGGCTAGCCCCCAATCCAGCGCCGTTATCTCCGTGGAAATATTCGTAAAACAGAATGTAGTCTTTCCAGTGAGGATCGGTCTGGAATTTCTCTGTGCCTCCGTAGACCGGTCGCCGGCCGGATTTATCGCGGAGAAAGATCCGTGTCAATCGAGTTGAGATTTCCCGGGCTACCTCAAACAGATTCATCAGTTTGCCTGAACCGGTCGGACATTCGATCTTGAAGTCATTGCCGTAGTATCCATAGAACGAAAGGAGAGCCCGGATCAGGAGTGCATTCACCGGCATCCAAATCGGACCACGCCAATTGGAGTTTCCCCCGAACATGCCCGTGTCGGATTCTGCTGGAAGATAATTCACCCGATACTCTTGCCCGTTCACATTGAAGACGTAAGGATGCTCGGCATGGTACTGGGACAATGCACGAATACCGTAGGGACTGAAGAATTCTTTTTCATCGAGCATGCGTGACAAAGTACGGCGCAACCGTTCCGGGTTCACCAGAGCAGCGATGCCGCGTTCGCCATAGCCGAGATGTGCAGGTCCGGTGGGATGAATACTGTTCAAAAGTTCAGGTCTGCGCCGTAGACGCTCACCTAATACTTGCCCCACCCGCGGTACTCGTTCGCGCTGCCAGGGCTCGATCAAAGTAGTAGCACAGAGTGGCAGCAGACCCACCATGGAGCGTACTTTGAGCCGCGTTGCACTGCCGTCCGGAAGGCGCAAAACATCATAGTAGAAGCCATCTTCCTCATCCCACATGCCGTCCGGCCCGGTCTGATTCATGGCGTTAGCGATCAAGAGGAAGTGGTCAGCAAACTTGATTGCCATGTCCTCGAAAAACGAATCGTGGGCGGCGAGCTCGATGCTGATCTCAAGCATGTTTTGACAGAACAAGGACACCCATGCCGTGCCGTCGGCCTGCTCAAGGTGGCCACCCGTGGGTAGCGCGGCACTGCGATCGAAGACACCAATGTTATCGAGCCCCAGGAAGCCGCCTTCGAACAGGTTCTTGCCGAAACGGTCTTTGCGGTTTACCCACCAGCTGAAGTTCAGTATCAGCTTTGCAAATGACCGCTTGAGAAATTCCAGATCGCCTTCGCCTCGAAGCGCCTGCTCAGTCCGGTACAGGAAGATCGTCGCCCATGCATGAACGGGCGGGTTTACATCGCTGAAGTTCCATTCGTAGGCTGGAATCTGACCCGTCGGATGCAGGAAGAACTCCTGCAGCATCAGGTCGAGCTGTTCCTTCGCGAAGTCTAAATCAACCGTGGAAAGCGCGATGGTATGGAACGCTAAATCCCAAGCCGCATACCAGGGATACTCCCACTTGTCGGGCATCGAGATGACGTGTTCGTTTACCATATGCGACCATTCGCTGTTGCGAATTCGCTTCTGGCTCGGCCGCCGCGGATCCTCCCCATGTTCCACAAGCCATTTGTCCACGTCGAAGCCGAAATATTGCTTGCTCCATAGCATTCCGGCCAGCGCTTGCCGCATGACCCGGGCTTCATCTTGGCTCACACGCGTAGGAGTAATCGGTTGATAAAACTGGTCCGCCTCACGCTGACGATCCTGCATGATTTCATCGAATCGCTGGAAGGGGTCGTCCATCGCCGCCGGTGCAAGGTTGCTGAGTCGCAGGCGTATCGTGGAGGTCTCGCCTGCACCCACGTGGATTCGGTAGTGGGCCGCAGCTTTTGTTCCCACATGTTGAGGATTGACGGCATCGGATTTGCCCTGAACCACATAGTTGTGAAAGCCATCCTTTACATACGGGCTGGGATTGGGGGTACCAAAAATCCGTTCATTGTTCGTCTCATTGTCCGTGAACAGCAGCGGGACAGACCCCTCGCAGTACAAATAGCGGTCGCCCAGCTGTGTGTGTGACGCAAGCGCTACAGGCGAGCCATTCTTCGCCGTGATCTGTTTCAAGGACGGCTTGAGTGTTCCGGGCCACCATGCCCAGGTGTTGCGAAACCAGAGGGTTGGCAAGACATGGATCGTTGCGGCCCCAGGCCCGCGATTGCACAGGCTGATCTTGATAAGGATGTCCTCAGCGGTTTGCTTCGCGTACTCCACGAAAACATCGAAGTAGCGATCGCTGTTGAAAATACCGGTGTCAAGCAGCTCATATTCCATGTCGCCGCGGGTGCGCCGCTTGCTGGTGGCGACCAAGTCATCGTACGGGAAGGCGGCTTGGGGGTATTTGTACAGGTACTTCATGTATGAATGAGTGGGCGTGCTATCGAGGTAGAAGTAATACTCTTTGACATCCTCACCGTGGTTGCTTTCGCTGTTCGTAAGCCCGAACAGGCGCTCCTTGAGAATTTGATCCTTGCCGTTCCATAGTCCCACGCTGAAGCACAGCAATTGCTTCTCGTCACTAATGCCGGCGAGACCGTCCTCTCCCCAGTGATACGCGCGCGATCGGGCTTGATCATGGCTGAAGTAATCCCAGGCATTGCCATCCGGGCTATAGTCCTCACGCACCGTGCCCCATTGCCGCTCGCTAAGATATGGCCCCCACTTTTTCCAAGGAATTTTGCTTGTACGAGTTTCTTGGAGACGGACTGTTTCTGGATTGCCGCTCATATCTCACCTCTCAAGTTTTCTGGTCGTCTCACGAGGGCCCGTGACTTTGAAAGTTCCGGCGGGGGGAACTGAGAAGGCCTAGAGGTCTTCGCCGCAGGCGACTTCCTTCCGGTCCATTGGTAACTCTACTATTGGCCCCGGGCGCCGCAAGGACCGGCGCTTCGGGGAGCAAGGTGGTTCCTGGCGCAAATCTGCAAATGACGAAGCTGCACCCTTCCTATTTCTCCGACTGATGGCTAGCTCTTGCCGCCGATCTGTGTTCCGATAACTTCTCCCGAAACGACGATCTCGACCCGGCGGTTCTTCTGCCGACCTGTCGACGTGCTGTTGTCTGCCACGGGGTTGTCCATACCGAGGCCTTGCGCCGATAAATTGTCAGTGTCCAGTCCTTGCGTGACGAGGTAGTCGCGGACACCGTCGGCGCGTTTCTCGGAGAGGGTCTGATTGTATTCGGCGCTACCGGTGTTGTCCGTGTGGCCTTCAATAGCTAGGCGGAGCGAGGGATAGTTGAGCACGATGCCGGACAGCCTGGCCAGAGCCTCACGCGCCGGAGACCGAAGATCCGCCTTGCCGGTATCAAACAACACGTCGCCCATGTTGACGACCAAGCCACGAGGCGTGTCAGTAGTGGGAAGGACGCGATTAAACTGCTCAAGCAAACGGGCGCGTAGTTGCTGCTTCTCGCGCTCTGCGGCCTGGGTCTGCGCCTGTGCGGCCCGCGTAGCCTCTTCGCGGGCAGCGATTTCGGCATCTGCTTTGCGCTTGGCTTCAGCGGCCTCGGCATCCGCTTTACGCTTGGTTTCAGCGGCTTCGCCGGCGGCCTTAGCTTCAGCCTCAGCCTGGGCTTTCGCAGCGGCGTCCTCCCGCTCCTTCGCAATACGCTCCTCTTCCTGGCGCTGCGCCGCCAGCGCCCTTGCGTCCTCTGAGAATTGCGCAGCCTGTCGAGCCGTCGAGATGACTGTGTTTTTGTCTGCTTTGCTCGCGAGGGAGTTCTCGGCCATTTTCAGGCTGGCCTCTGCCTTGGAAAAGATCTCAGGTGCGTATTTATCAGCTCCACTCGACTTCGCGATTCCCACAGCATTCCGCGCTTCATACATCTCCAGTGGAACATTCGGATCGAGCGTCAGCGCCAAGGGGTTCCCCATCTTCTCATACTGGCTTCGCTTCATGAGCTTGTACTCGCTTACGGAAAAAATTTTTCCCTTTGTGTCTTTTCGGAGCTGGCTTTGCAGAACCACCATTTCGCTGGGTACGCGGACGGCGAAATACGGTTCCGCTGTGACAACCAATGAGAAGGTCTGTGCCGGCGTAGTTGCGCTCAGTTTGCCGTCGCCGTTCTTGTTGAGGAGAATCTCGCCGGTATTACCGGTACGTCCCTCGGGCGTCACCACCCAAAGCACGTACGTGAGAAATTCCGAGCCAAGTGACGACGGTGGCTTGAGGCCTTTCACTTCGACATCGACGTTGGTCCTTCCCGCCTTCGACTTGATCTCGACTTTTGCCTGACCACTCACATCGGGCATCAAGTCGGTGCCCTTCAGATCCACTTTCGTGCCGCCCCCGCCAACTTCGTAGCCGACCGCGGTGACTGATTTGGTAGTTACGTCGGATGCTGGTACCGCCTGATCGCCTTGCGTAGTTTGGGCTTCTTGAGGTACCACGCTGCCTAGCGAGAATCCGAGAGTTGAACAACACATGAACACTGCAAACGCCAAGATCCATCCAGCGTGCGGCTTCATGACTCTACTCCTTTCGATTTGAAACGCGCTCGGCTGGGCTCGTGCCCTGGCGCGTCGCCTGCTGTGCCCTCATTGCTAGAAATCAGCCCAAAGCACACGCATCGGCTACGGAATCAAGGGGATATTGGCCGCCAGCTGGATATTGATGAGCAGCGTGATCCGGTTATCTACCTGGTAGAACTTTGCGGCTCGTTTTGCTCCCAGGGCTTTCATGAACTTTGGCCAATAGTCCTCGCGCA
>Ga0210408_10005839_pt1 | contig 10753 bp, 12 predicted proteins | sample IncBWH4MmetaG_FD_155471 | JGI IMG/M metagenome (GOLD analysis project Ga0210408, IMG submission 155471) | Forest soil microbial communities from Barre Woods Harvard Forest LTER site, Petersham, Massachusetts, United States - Inc-BW-H-4-M | ecosystem: Environmental > Terrestrial > Soil >... | reverse complement strand
GATGGCTCAAGCCGGTCAAGCCCGGCGACGCCATCCAGCCGACCGGGGTAGTCAAATCGAAACAGACGAGCGCAAATTCACGCTGGGTCCTGATCGACGTCATGGTGTGCAACCAGGCGGGCGAGAAGGTCGCCACCGGCGAGGCCATGGTCGAGTTCCCGCGCTAGGCGCGAGACGCCATCGAGCCTTATTGCGCCGTCCACCCTGCTTGCACGGCTTTATGGCGCGCGCAGGTCGGTGAACGTCAGCGGGCGCAGCCTTTCGCCGTCGAAATAAACGAAACGCAGGCGCCGCCGATGCGAAACCAGGCTCGCCGGCAGCGGATCGTAGCGAAAAGAGCCGCCGCCGAGATGCGGCGTCAGGCTGCCGACATCGGCGAGCGCGTCGATCTCGACGCGCAGCAGATTGAGTGTTGCGCCGTCGGCGGCGATCATTTCGAACGGGATGCGGCCGAGGCGCAGAAAGCTCACCGGATCGGGCGCATCGATGAAGCCGTCGATGAACGCCGCCTCGACCTTGTCGAGATCGGGCTCCACCGGTGCCGGGCGCTGTTCCACGGGGCTGTGTGGCGTCTGCCATTGCGCCACCGGACGCTCGGCTGCGCGATTGTGTCCGGGGCCGCCATGGTTGTCATGGTGGTCATGACCGTGATCATGGCTGTGACCATGATCGTGGCGATGGTCGTGATCGTGGCCATAGTTGTGCGTGTGGCCGTGCTCGCGTTGCCAGTCCATGGGCGGGCCTCAATAGGTGACGGGCTTGTTGATGATCGAGCGGTGGCTGCCGAGCTTGCCATGGGCCGCAAGCGCGCCGAGCGCCTCTACCACGACGCGAACCCCCATCAGCGCGGTGATGTCCGAAGTATCGTAGGGCGGCGAGACCTCGACGACCTCGAACCCGCAAATTCCTTGCGCGCTGACCAGGCCCAACAGCTTCAAGGCCTCGCGCGGCAGGAAACCGCCAGGCTCCGGCCAGCCGGTGCCGGGAACAAAGCCGCAATCGATCGAATCGACGTCGAAAGAAATATAGACTGCGTCGGCGTCTTTCCAGGCAAGGTCGAGCGCGATCTCCGCTGACTTCTCGATCCCAAATTTTTCGATGTCGGCGATGGTCAGGACGTTGGTGTTGCGGTCGCGCGCGACCTGAACGCCCTCGCGTGGCACCTGCCAGCCGCCGATGCCGAGTTGCACCAGGTTGACCGCCGGTACGTTGGGCAGGTTGGTCGCCCAGAACCAAGGCGTTGTATGCATGCGCTCGTCGAGATCCTTTTTCTGGATGTCGATGTGGCGGTCGAAATGGATGATGCCGATCCTCTTATCGGTGCATTGCGCGATGCCGCGCACGCAGGGAAAACCGATCGAATGATCGCCGCCGAGCATGATCGGCAGCGCGCCGGACGAAAACACATGCGCGACGCCGCGCGTGATCTGGTCGAAGCTCTTTTCCAGATTGGCTGGAATCGTAAACACATCGCCGACGTCGCATAGCGTCATCTGCTCGCGCAGATCGACGCCGAGTTCGTAGTTATAGGGCGTATAGAGCGCTGAAATTCGCCGGATGCCTTGCGGCCCAAACCGGGTGCCGGGACGGTAGGTAGTGCCGGAATCGAACGGAATCCCAATCACCGCGGCGTCATACTTGCCGACGTCGCGCACGTTCTCGATGTAGGGCGCCTTCATGAAGGTGTTGATGCCCGCGAAGTGCGGAAGCTCGCCGCGCGCAAAGGTCGGGATGTCCCTGTCGGTGATACTTTCAGCGCCGGGCAGGCCCATGTCGAGCGCCCATTGCCGCTCCTTGCGCCAGGCTGTGGCCGGCAGCTTGCCTTCGGCCTCAAGCGCTTTCCAGCCCTGCGTCGCCATCCGGTCGAAATCGGGATGATGGCGACGCGTGAATTGCGGAGCAGGGCGAAGCCCGGCATGATGCGACCATCGCGCGCGGGAGGGTGAGAACATCAGAAACTCCATCGTTAGCCGCTGCCGGCCGGGGTCTTCAAAAACCCGAGGACTGGTACCGCGCCGTCGCGGGTCAGATCGAGATCGTAGGTTATCTTGGCGCCGTAGCGTTCCTGCGCCTGCGGATCGCGTCGAGGACGGTCGAGCGCGATCAGACGCGTCGCCAGCACGAACGCTTCACGGATGTCGTGCGTTACCATCACGATGGTCATTTTCAAATCGCGCCAAAGTGGTTTGATCAAGGCATGCATCTGCGCCCGGGTGCCGGGATCGAGCGCGCCGAATGGCTCGTCGAGCAACAAAACGCGTGGCCGCCGCGCCAGCGCCTGCGCGATCGCAAGCCGCTGCTGCATGCCACCGGACAGCGCGCTCGGATATTTGTCGCGATGTTCCGCAAGCCCGACGCCTTCGATCAAGGCCTCGCTTTTCTCGATCGCCCTGCGCCTAGCGGCGCCAAACAGCCGCGCGGTAAACGGACGCTGCTCGAACTCATAGCCGACCAACACGTTGTCGAGCACCGAAAGATGCGGAAATACCGAATAGCGCTGGAACACGATGCCACGGTCGGGGCCGGGTTCGGCTGGAAACGGCTCGCCATCGAGCAGTACTGCGCCCTGCGAGGGCCGCTCCTGGCCGAGGATCAGCCGCAGGAAGGTGCTCTTGCCGGCACCGGAGGGGCCAACCACCGAAAGAAAGGTGCCGGACGCGATCTCGATGCTGATGCGTTCCAGCACGATCTGCGAACCGTATTCGACCCAGACATTGCGGAAGGACAAGGCGCTCATCAGCGCAGCTCCTCGACATAGGCCCAGGGGAAAATCTTGCGTGCGAACAGGCCGAGCAACAGGTCGAGTAGAAAGGCGAGCAGCGTGATCCAGGCGACATAAGGCAGGATCACGTCCATCGACAAATAGCGGCGCACCAGGAAGATGCGATAGCCGAGGCCGACATCTGCGGCGATCGCCTCCGCCGAGATCAGAAACAGAAATGCCGGCCCCAGCATCAGCCGCACCGATTTTATTAGCCGCGGCATGATCTGCGGAAGCACCACCCGGATCGCCACCTGCCAGGTCGATGCGCCGAGCGTCTGTGCCTTGATCATCTGCTCGCGCGGCAGGCTTTGCACTTCAATGGACATGTCGCGGATCAAGCAGGGGGCAACGCCGATGATGATCAGCATCACCTTCGAGAGTTCGCCGAGTCCGAACACGATGAACAGTATGGGTAAGACGGCCATCGGCGGAATCATCGAGATCACGGCGACGATGGTACCGAACGATGCCCCCGCGATCGGCAGCAGTCCGACCGTCAGCCCGAAACCAAGCCCGATCAGGGTTGAAATTCCCAATCCCAGCAACAGCCGTTGCAGGCTGGCGGCGGTGTCGGTCCACAACACGTAATCGCCCGACCGCCGATCGGGCTCCGTCGCCAGCCGCTTCGTGGCGTCGGCCATTTCGCTGATCGGCGGCAGCAGCTTGTCCTCCGGGTTGGCCGCGCGCCGTTCCGCCGACCCAATGATGTAGACCATCACGATCAGGAAAAACGGGATCGCCGCCAGCACAATCCGGCTGCCGCGCGCAGGCGCAATGTTCATGATGCGTCGAATGAGGCGGTCCTCCTTGCGGGCCTCGGTCGAGGCCCGCGATGGCCGGAAGTTACAGTTTGCCTTCAGCGGCGAGCGTCATGTAGGAGGCATCGAACCGCAGCTTCACGTTCTTGGCCGAGCCGAGAGCCTTTGTCGGCGTCATGATGCCGACTGCGTCCTTCGACTTCACCTTTTCGCCGAGCAGATTGTGCTCGAAGCAGAAGCCGCGCACCTGGTCCATGATCTTGGGCAATTCGGGGCCGGTCATGAAGGCAGCGCCGTCCTTCGGCGTATAGTACATGTAGGTGGTCTTGAGCTGGGTCTCGAAGCCGGCAAGGTTAGTCCCCGACAATTTTGCCATCGCTTCGCGCGCGGCTTTGCCCTTGTCGGATTCGTCTTTCATCAGGGCGATGGTTTCGTACCAGATCCCGACCAGCGCTTTGGCGAGATTGGGATTGTCCTTCAGGGTTTCGGTATTGATGACGAGCAGATCCTCAATTTCGCCGGGAATCTTGCTGGAGTCGAATACAAGTGTGGCGCCCGGCTCAGACTTCACTTCCAGAAGCTGCGGATTCCAGGTCACCACGGCGGTGGTGTCGGGCGACTTCGCGGCCGCCACGATATCAGCATCCGAGGTGTTGACGGTCTTGATATCCTTTTCCTGCAGTTTCACGGTCGAGAGGCCACGCGCCAGCAGATAGTGCGACACCGACAGTTCCACGAGATTGATCTTCTGGCCCTTGATGTCGGCAAGGGTCTTGCCCTTTTTCAGCACAACGCCGTCGTTGCCGTTAGAATAATCGCCCATGATGATGGCTGTCGTATCGACGCCGCCGGCGGCCGGGATCGTCAGTGCGTCCATGTTCGTAACGGTCACGCCGTCAAATTTTCCAGCAGTGTACTGGTTGATCGATTCGACGTAGTCATTGATCTGCGTGACGTTGATGGTGATGCCGTATTTGTCGGCCCATTTCTTCACGATGCCGGTCTCGGCGGCGTAGGGCCATGGCATCCAGCCGACATAGATCGTCCAGGCGATATTGAATTCCTTCTTCGGCGCGGCGGAGACCGCGGTGATGGTGCTGAGGCCGATCGCGAAAGCGGCGGCGAATGACAAAAGGCGTTTCATGATTCTCAATCCTCGCTGTTGTGTGCGAAATTCGAGGATTGGCAAGACCTTACGATGCCAATCCTGGCGATCGAGGCCTCCCGGGCTTTTGTCCCGCCGTGCACCCGGAAATCACGCTCCCGGGCGGCTGCTCTCGGACCAGACGCTCAATCGAGCCGGAACCCTAGCTGCCACACTCTTCAATAAATCAAGCAAGCGATGTGCCACCGGAAACGGCTGGAATCGGGCGGCGGGCGGAGTATTTTCAGCGCACCGATGCGGCAGACTGATGAGTCTTTGGGCGAAGGCCGATTATGCCGGCTGGTATCGGCCTCCCAATGAAAGTCCGATGCTCCGGCCCAAGGGCCACTGAACGGCCTGTTTGCATTGACATTCGGCCACCCAATGGCATAGAAACCGCCCCGTCCCGGCGGCTTGGCCGCGGGCGGGACACATCCCGTTTTTTCATTTTTGGCCTGTCGAATACGGCCTTCAAGACTGTCAGGATTCTCCTATGAAGGTCCGTAACTCGCTGAAATCGCTGCGCGGCCGGCATCGCAACAACCGTCTGGTCCGCCGCAAGGGCCGGGTCTATGTGATCAACAAGGTGCAGCGCCGTTTCAAGGCGCGACAGGGCTGACCTGAAATTCTCTTTTTCACCGGTCTTTGACGCCCGTGCGGCTTTGCGGCGCGGATTTTCGCGTTTAGACTTCCGTGATGGCTTTTAGATTCCCCGGCACGCCGAACCTCGGACGAGCGATCCTGATCGCCGCGATATTGGCCGCGCCCGTCGCGGCACTCGCCCAGGACGACCCCAAGATCATCCCGCCGAAGCAGAAGAAGCTGCCGGAGGCGCCGGGCAGGCTGCCGAAGGTCGGAGCCGACAGGACGCGCGGGCTGGATTTCCTGTTCGGTGCGCTGAAGGCCGCGCCGGATGAAGCCAGCGCCAAGCATGTCGAGGCCCGGATCTGGGCGATCTGGATGCAGACCCCGAGCGATACCGCCGCGCTGTTGATGCTGCGCGCCAAGGCCGCGATGGAGGCGCAGCAGACCAATGTGGCAATAAAGCTGCTCGACTCCGTGATCAAGCTGCGTCCGGATTATGTCGAGGGATGGAATAGGCGCGCCACGCTGTACTATCTGCAGAACGACTACGCCCACTCGCTTGCCGACATTCAGCAGGTGCTCATTCGCGAACCGCGCCATTTCGGGGCTTTGGCGGGGCTTGGCATGATCATGCAGGATATCGGTGACGACAAGCGCGCGCTCGACGCTTTCCGCAAGGCGCTCGCAATCAATCCGCATCTGGAGAAGGTGCCGGAGTTGGTCAAGTCGCTCAGCGAAAAAGTCGAGGGTCGCGATATCTGATCGGCCGGACTAAGCCGACGCCAACGCTTTACCATTCGCTCCCGCCCGAACGGCGACTGGCCCGGCCAATGACGGACGCGGTCAGTGCAGAACGCTGTCGCCGCGTTCGGCCAGGCCGCCGAAGGCCGCCGCATAAAGCTTGGCCAGTTCCGCCTCCAGGTGCTCGTTGACCATGAGCAGCGCTTGCAGCGCGCCGTGCAGGTCACCATTACAACTGGCGACGATTTCGTCGATGGCGGCTTGATTTGGTCTGAAAGTCATCGAAAACCCTTCCCATTCCTTGTTGGATCGACGTCGGTGTTCGACCCGTTTCGCCGTGGATTCGTGTTCGGGTTGCAGCCACCTCGATGGCACATGCACTCTCGCTCAAGAAACTGGTGATCATGGTTATAAAATGACCGGCGGCATCTGTATGACAGACCTCTGAATAGCGTGGAAAACTCCGCCGCAAGCGCGCGAAACCCAGACCCTGCCAAAATCGTATCTATCGCGTGTCCAGAATCATCCGGATCATCTCGATGCTTGCAATCCTTGTCGTGGCGGCGGTGGCCGTGCTGGCGGCCATCACGCAAGCCGGCGTGCTTGTCTTGCAGCGTGCTCATCCAGCGCCAGGCCGCATGATCGAGGTCGAAGGCGCGCGACTGCACGTCGTTGATATCGGCCCGCGCGACGCCGCCGGCCCACCGATCGTGATGCTGCACGGTGCAAGCTCAAATCTCGAAGCGATGCGGCGACCGCTTGGCGAGATGCTCGCCGAACATCATCGTGTGATCCTGATCGATCGGCCCGGGCACGGCTGGAGCATGCGCGCGCGCCTGGAGGATTCGACGCCGGCGGTGCAGGGGAAGATGATCGATTCTGCGCTGGAGCAGCTCGGCGTCGGCCAAGCGGTCTTCGTGGTGCATTCCTGGGCCGGCGCGCTTGGAGCGCGCATCGCGCTCGATTATCCCAAGCGCGTCGCGGGCCTCGTCATGCTGGCGCCGGTCACCCATCCCTGGCCCGGCGGCGTTGGCTGGTACAACAAGGCGGTCACAACGCCGGTGATCGGCCCGCTGCTGGCTTATACGGTTACGCTCCCGCTCGGCTATTTCCTCACCGAGCCCGGCGCACGCGGCGTATTCCTGCCGCAGCTAATGCCTGACGGATACGTCGAGGACACCGCGACCGCATTGCTGCTGCGTCCGCGCGAATTCCTCGCCAATGCCTACGATCTCGTGACGCTGAAAGCGGCGGTCGCGGAGCAGGCGCCGCGCTATGGTGCGATCACAGCCCCGACCGTCGTGATCTCGGGCGATGTCGACAAGACCGTGTCGACCAATATCCACGCGCGGCCGTTCGCAGGCGTCGTGCCCAATGCAAAACTGATCGTGCTGCCAGGCGTCGGTCACATGGTGCAGAACGCCGCGCCCGATCTTGTGACAGCGGAGATCGAGGCCATGGCCGGCAAGTCTCAACGCAGCACGGCCGTGGTTGCGAAGTAGCGCCCTACTTCGTCTTGCCGTCCTTGTCGTATTGCGAGATGAAGGCCCAGAGGTCGTTGGCCTCTTTCTCGTTCTTGATGCCGGCGAAGACCATCTTGGTGCCGGGAATCTTTGCCCTGGGGTCCTTGATGTAGTCGAGGAACTGATCCTTGTTCCAGGTGATGCCGGAATTCTTGTTGGCGTCGGAATAGGAATAATCCGGCGCGGTGCCGGACTTGCGGCCGTCGAGCCCGTTGAGCTCCGGGCCAACCTTGTTCTTGGCGCCTTCGCCGATCGCGTGGCAAGCCATGCATTTGTTGAACGAGGTCTTGCCGGCGGCCGCGTCCTGCGCCAGCGCGGCCGTGGCGGCCGCGACCGAGGAGGCAATGACGAGCAGGGCGCTCAGAATGAGTTTTTTCATAGGATGCTCTTGGTGGGTTTCAGGGAGGGGACGACGGGGCCGCCGCCGTTATGGCATGGTTGCGCGTGCCGTGAACAAGCCGCGAAACGGGTTTCCGGGTTTTCATAAATGTCCCTATTTACATTGGTGATGGTTGGCATCCCCGTCGCTCACTCTTTGGTGAACTACCCAAAACAGTCCAGACGTGCTTGATTTGCCATCACAAATCGGCGAGCGGGACAGCGCCTGCACGCGAAGCCGATGGTGGGAGAAATACATGACCATCACGATGCCCGCATCCGATCAGGCGGTCCTTAGCCGCCGCGGAGAGATCGTGGCCGCGTTGCGCGCGATCGTGCCGGGCGAGGGTGTGATCGATAGCGCGGCCGAAATGCTGCCCTACGAATCCGATGGGCTGACGGCTTACCGCCAGCCGCCGATGGTCGTGGTGCTGCCGGACACCACCGAGCAGGTCTCGAAGGTCCTGAAATACTGCCATGAGCAGGGCATCAAGGTGGTGCCGCGCGGCTCCGGGACCTCGCTCTCCGGCGGCGCGCTGCCGCTCAAGGACGGCGTGCTGCTGGGGCTTGGCAAATTCAAGCGCATCCGCGAGATCGATTTCGACAACCGCGCGGTGGTGACCGAGCCCGGTGTCACCAACCTCGCCATCAGCCAGGCGGTGGCGCATGCCGGTTTCTATTACGCGCCCGACCCGTCGTCGCAGATCGCCTGCTCGATCGGCGGCAATGTCGCGGAAAATTCCGGCGGCGTGCATTGCCTGAAATACGGCATGACCACCAACAATGTGCTGGGCTGCGAAATCGTTTTGATGACCGGCGAGATCCTGCGCATCGGCGGCAAGGCCGCCGAAAATTCGGGCTACGATCTGATGGGCATCATCACCGGCTCCGAGGGGCTGCTCGGCGTGATCACGGAAGTTACCGTGCGGATATTGCAGAAGCCGGAGACGGCGCGCGCGCTGATGGTCGGTTTTGCGCAAGTCGAGGCGGCCGGCGAATGCGTCGCCCGCATCATCGGCGCCGGCATCATCCCGGGCGGCATGGAGATGATGGATAGACCAGCGATCCACGCGGCTGAAGCCTTCGTGCATGCGGGCTATCGGCTTGACGTCGAGGCGCTGTTGATCATCGAACTCGACGGTCCGAGCGTGGAAGTCGACGAGTTGATCGGCCGCGTCGAGGCGATCGCGCAAGGCTGCGGTTCGGTGAACTGCCAGATTTCCAATTCGGAAACGGAGCGCAACCTGTTCTGGGCCGGCCGCAAGGCGGCTTTTCCGGCCGTGGGTCGGATTTCGCCGGACTATCTCTGCATGGACGGCACCATTCCGCGCGGCGCGCTGCCGAAGGCCTTGGCGCGGATCCGCGACCTGTCGGCAAAATATGATCTGCGCGTCGCTAACGTGTTTCACGCCGGCGACGGCAATCTGCATCCTTTGATCCTCTACGATGCCAACAAGGAAGGCGAGATGGAGCGCGCGGAAGCGTTCGGTGCCGACATCTTGCGGGCTTGCGTCGAGTTCGGTGGTGTCTTGACCGGCGAACATGGCGTCGGCATCGAGAAGCGCGATTTGATGGGCGAGATGTTCAACGAGATCGATCTCAACCAGCAGCAGCGGCTGAAATGCGCTTTTGATCCGTTGGGCCTGCTCAATCCCGGAAAAGTGTTTCCGACGCTACACCGCTGCGCCGAGCTCGGCCGCGTGCATGTGCACGCAGGCAAGCTGGCTTTTCCGGAACTTCCGCGGTTCTAAAGCATAGTCCGGAAAGGTGTCGCATTTCCTACAGCAGCGCGTATTGGGTGCGTTCGCGCTTGGCGAGCAGCGGCAGGGCTTGGCCGGCGATATAGGTCTTGAAATGCGCGCTCTCCTGATGCGCCTTGAACGCGGCCTCGTCGCGGAACAGCTCGTAGAACAGGAACTGTGCGGGATTTTCCTTGGCGCGCGAGATCAGGAACAGCTTTGCGCCGGGCTCGCTTTGCGCCTCGGGCAGGAAACGCGACAGGATATCGGCGATCCGGTCGGCCTGTCCTTCCTTGGCTTCCCACTGCGCGACGACCAACAGTCCGCCGCCGCCGACAGCCTCGCTGACGCTCGTGTTGACTGCATATTGACCCATGATTCTTGCTCCCTTCTGACTTGCTTCTGACTTGGCTCGATCATCGCGCTAGATGGCGCAGTGATTGACAACTACAATTCGATATATGACGAATGATGTGTGAAAATGCTTCGATAACGATCGAAGTAAGGACGTCGCGCGTCGCCGCCGTTCGTCGTGCGCGCCCTTGTGCCTGTCGGCCGCGCCTTTAGAAGGATGGTCAGGGATCCGGATGGCTGCGACAAACACGGCCATTTCAATATGGCCGCCGCAGGGAACGCGAGACGGAAGGCGTGGATATTCTCAAAGTACGCGATGCCAGGGATGTCGAGCAGGCGGTGCGCGCGGCGATTGCGAGCGACCAGCCGCTCGAGATCATCGGCCATGGCTCCAAGCGGCTGATCGGCCAGCCGATGGCGACCAACGCCGTGCTCGACCTTTCGGCGCTGAACGCGGTGATCGCTTACGAGCCGAATGAGCTGATCGTCACCGTGCAGGCGGGCGCGCCGCTGGCCGACGTGGCCTCGCTGATCGATTCTAAGAGCCAGCAATTTGCGTTCGAGCCGATCAACACCGGCCCGCTCCTGGGCACGCCGGAGATCGGGACCATCGCCGGCATGATCGCCGCCGGCCTCGCCGGTCCGCGCCGAATCAAGGCCGGCGGCGCGCGCGACCACCTGTTGGGGGCGCAGGCGGTGTCGGGCTTTGGCGACAGTTTCAAGACCGGCGGCAAGGTGGTGAAGAACGTCACCGGCTATGATCTTTG
>Ga0210408_10005838_pt1 | contig 10754 bp, 6 predicted proteins | sample IncBWH4MmetaG_FD_155471 | JGI IMG/M metagenome (GOLD analysis project Ga0210408, IMG submission 155471) | Forest soil microbial communities from Barre Woods Harvard Forest LTER site, Petersham, Massachusetts, United States - Inc-BW-H-4-M | ecosystem: Environmental > Terrestrial > Soil >... | reverse complement strand
TCATGAAGAGGAGCTGGAATTCTTCTCAATCAAGGTGGCCGACGGGCCTTTGACCTCACGGCTGCAGAAGATCAGGGAAGGCGACACCATTCTGGTCGGGCGCAAGGCGACGGGCACGCTGGTGGCCGACAATCTCATCCCCGGCAGCCGGCTGTTGCTGCTGTCGACCGGGACCGGGCTTGCGCCCTTCGCGAGCCTGATCAAGGATCCCGATGTCTACGACCGGTTCGAGACCATCGTGCTGGTGCACGGCTGCCGCCAGGTCTCGGAGCTCGCTTATGGCGAGCAGCTGGTCGAAGGACTGCGCAACGACGAACTGTTCGGACCGCTGTTGTCGGAGAAGCTCGTCTACTATCCGACGGTCACGCGCGAGCCCTTCCGCAATCGCGGTCGCATCACCGACCTGATCGCCTCCGAGCAGCTGTTCAACGACATCGGCCGGACGCCGCTCGATATTGCGACCGACCGGGTGATGATGTGCGGCAGCCCGGCGATGCTGGATGAGCTCCGTGGCATGTTCGAGGCCCGCGGCTTCCTCGAGGGCAGCGGCAACGCGCCCGGTCATTTTGTGATCGAAAAGGCCTTCGTCGAGCGCTGAGGTTTGCGGATCCCGCAATTTTCAGATCCGGGTTCGGCGCGCGTCGAGCCCGGATTTTTGTTGCTGGCGGCGGCGGCCGCGCGATCTGTTACGCTGCGCTGCAAAAATACCTACTCTCACGGGTGATTGATTCCCCTCCCGCTTATTCTGTAGCTTGATTGTGCGCTGTCATATCGGCGCCCGGGACGCGCGATAGCGTGCACCGTCCTGCCGAAGATGTGGACCGGAACGCGGTCGAACCAACACGAACATTTTGCCCGAGGGTGCCATGGAAACATTGATGCTTCCGTTCTCGCCGCGTTTCATCGTCCTGACGATCTGCGCGGTCGTCACCGCGCTTCTGCTCAGCATCGGGCTCTTCGATCACAATCCCAAGGCCTTCGACGTCGTGTTCGTGCCGCTCCTGATCTTCGGCGGTCTCACCCTGCTCGGCATTCGCGATCTGATGCAGAAGAGCCACGCCATCCTGCGCAACTACCCGATCTCGGCGCATATGCGCTTCCTGCTCGAAGAAATCCGGCCGGAGATGCGGCAGTATTTCTTCGAGAGCGAGAAGGACGGCATGCCGTTTTCGCGCGACACCCGCGCGGTCGTCTATCAGCGCGCCAAGATGGTGCTGGACAAGCGTCCGTTCGGCACCCAGGAGGACGTCTACCGCGATGGCTACGAGTGGATGCACCATTCGATGGCGCCCAAAACCAGCGTCGGGGAGAAATTCCGGATCACCATCGGCGGCCCCGATTGCGCAAAACCCTATTCCGCCTCGGTGTTCAACATCTCGGCGATGAGTTTTGGCGCGCTCAGCCCGAATGCCGTGCGGGCGCTGAATGCCGGTGCCAAGAAGGGCGGCTTCGCCCATGACACCGGCGAAGGCGGGGTCAGCCCCTATCATCGCGAGAAGGGCGGCGACATCATCTGGGAGATCGGCTCGGGGTATTTCGGCTGCCGGCATCGCGACGGCAGTTTTGACCCGGATGAGTTCGCGCGGGTCGCATCCGATGACCAGATCAAGATGGTCGAGCTCAAGGTGAGCCAGGGCGCCAAGCCAGGCCACGGCGGCGTCCTGCCGGCGGCCAAGGTGTCGGAAGAGATTTCGAAGATCAGAGGTGTCGCGATGGGCGAGGACTGCATCTCGCCCGCATCGCACCGCGCCTTCTCCACGCCGATCGAGATGATGAAATTCGTCGGCGAGATGCGGCGGCTGTCAGGCGGCAAGCCAGCCGGCTTCAAGCTGTGCGTCGGTCACCGCTGGGAATTTCTCGCGATCTGCAAGGCGATGCTCGAGACCGGCGTCTATCCCGACTTCATCGTGATCGACGGCAATGAGGGTGGCACCGGCGCGGCGCCGCTGGAGTTCATGGACCATCTGGGCATGCCGATGCGCGAGGGCGTCAGTTTTGTCCACAACGCCCTGGTCGGCATCAATGCGCGCGACCGGATCAGGATCGGCGCGTCAGGCAAGATCGCCACCGCATTCGACATGGCGCGGGCGATGGCGATCGGCGCCGACTGGTGCAACTCGGCGCGCGGCTTCATGTTCGCGCTCGGCTGCATCCAGTCCTTGAGCTGTCATACCGATCGCTGCCCGACCGGCGTCACCAGCCAGGATCCGATCCGCAACCGCGCGCTGGTCGTGCCGCACAAGATCGAGCGCGTCTACAACTATCATCACGCAACCCTGCATGCGCTCGCCGAGCTGATCGCCGCCGCCGGCCTCGAGCATCCGCAGGACCTGCGCCCGATCCATTTTTCGCAGCGGAAGTCGACGACCGAGGTCGCCTCGTTCGCCAGACTCTATCCCGCGTTGCGTCCGGGTGAACTGCTCGAAGGCACCGAGGATGCGCGCTACAGCGACGCCTGGAAAATGGCGCGGGCGGATTCGTTCCAGCCGGCAGCTTGATCACGTCATTGCGGGGCGCGCGCCCGCGCGAACGATGGTGCGCAATTGCGCGCCTGAGAATCTCGCGCCGATAACTTCTTGCCTCAGTGCGGATTTTCAAGGCTAAACGTTTCCGACTGCTCGTCGTAAGCGAACAGCTCGGCGTAGCGCCCCCACGACACGATGGTCTTCAGCGTGTCGTCGGCATCCTCTTCCGACATGTAGTCCTCGAGCTCGTTGCGGAAGCGTGCTCCGGGTGCAACGTGGGAGGGTCGCTCGTCGAGGACACGACGGATCAGGCCAACGACAGGGACATATTCGGTCAGATGTTGCGCAAACATCTTCTTGCGCGCGTCGGTTTCGAGATTGGCGAAGCGCTTGCCCGCTTCGGTCAACATCAGGTCGCCCTCGCTCAATTGCGCAAACCGCAGGAGTTGCAGCGACTCGCCGAGATGGAGGATCTCGTCGGCCTCGAACTGCAGGGCGCCCGCCAGCACCGGCAGGTCGGCATGGCCGTTATAGGGCGGTGCCGCGAGCGTCTCGATCATGCCCGACAGCACGTTGGAGGAGACGTGGTGCAGCACCATGCCGACGCCGGTTCCCGGAATGCCACCGGTCGCCGCCACCTTCGGCTCCGCGCGCTTGGTCATGCGCGCATAGATGCTGTCGACGAGCTGCCGGAATGCCGGGTCGAGGCGGTTGCGCGGATGCGGCATGTCGACCTTGATCTCCGCGGCGACGCGTCCGGGATTGGATGAAAATACCAGGATGCGGTCGCACATCAGCACCGCTTCCTCGATGTTGTGCGTCACCATCAGCACCGATTTGATCGGCAGCCGGCCTTCCACCCAGAGGTCCACGAGGTCGGTGCGCAGCGTCTCCGCGGTGAGGACGTCGAGCGCCGAGAACGGCTCGTCCATCAGCAGCAGGTCGGGATGCACCACCAGCGCGCGCGCGAACCCGACGCGCTGGCGCATGCCGCCCGACAGCTCCTTCGGGAACGCCGACTCGAAGCCGTCGAGGCCGATCAGGTCGATCGCCGCCAACGCCCGCTTGCGGCGTTCGCCGCTTTCGACCCCGAGCGCTTCCAGCCCGAGTTCGACGTTCTGCAGCACAGTCAGCCAGGGGAACAGCGCAAACGACTGGAACACCATGGCGATGCCGTTGGGAGGATCGATGATGGTCTCGCCGCGGCATCTTGCGTCACCCGAGGTCGGCGTATCGAGGCCGGCGATGATGCGCAGCAAGGTCGACTTTCCCGAGCCGGATCGTCCGAGCAGGCCGACGATCTCGCCGGAGCGGATCGTGAGATCGACCTTATCGAGCACCAGCAGGTCCTCGCCGCGACCCTTCGGGAATGACCGGCACACGCCGTGCATTTCGATCAGGTTCTGTTCACCGGACTTGTCGAGCATCGCAAAGTTCCCTGTGTCAGCCGAGGCGGAGGCGGCGCTCGCCGAAGGCGTAGAGCGGCCTCCAGACCAGCCGGTTGAAGAGCGTCACCAGAATACACATGATTGCAATGCCGAGCACCACGCGAGGGAAATCCCCGGCCTCCGTCGCGGATGCGATATAGGAGCCGAGGCCCTTCGCCGTCAGACGGGTGTCGCCCCAGCTGGCGACCTCGGCGACGATCGAGGCATTCCACGACCCGCCGGATGCCGTGATCGCTCCGGTGACGTAGTACGGGAAAATGCCCGGCAGCACCACCTTGATCCACCACCGCCATCCCCTGAGGTGGAAGCTCGACGCCGCCTCGCGCAGGTCGCTCGGGAAGGCGCTGGCGCCCGCGATCACGTTGAACAGGATGTACCACTGGGTCCCCAGGATCATCAGCGGGCTGAGCCAGATATTGGCGTTGAGATGGAAATGGACGATGACGACGACGAAGACCGGAAAAGCGAGATTGGCCGGGAACGCGGCCAAAAACTGCGCCAGCGGCTGGATGCGCTCGGCGAGTTTCGGGCGCAGCCCGATCCAGACGCCGATCGGGACCCATAACAGCGTCGCGAGCGCGATCAGCACCACGACGCGCGCCAGCGTGACGAGGCCGGACCCGACCGCGGTCACGACATCCGAAGGGCCCAGATTCGTCGACAGGTATTGATAGGCGCGCCAGGCCGCATATCCGGTGCTGGCGCCGATGATCGCAAACCAGATCGCATCGAGCACGCGCGAGCGCGCACGGCGGTCCACCTGCCATCGCAGCGCAGTGGGCGGCTCGATATGCAGATTCGAGACCGCACGGTTCACTGCCGAAAACGGATAAGACAGGGCCCGCAGCGCCCGCGTGCGGCGGAACAGATCGAGCATCCAGGACTCCGGCGCGTTGCCTGAGGCGGTCTGCTCGAAGCGGAACTTGTCGGCCCAGGCCACGATCGGACGGAACAGCAGCTGATCATAGGCGATGATGACCAGCAACATGGTCAAGAGCGCATAGCCGATCGCGGCAAGATTGCGCTGCTCGATGGCCAGCGCAACATAGGAGCCGACGCCGGGCAGGGTGACGGTGGTGTTGCCGACGGTGATGGCTTCCGAGGCCACCACGAAGAACCAGCCGCCCGACATCGACATCATCGCGTTCCAGATCAGGCCCGGCATCGCGAACGGCACGTCCAGCCGCCAGAAGCGCTGCCACCCGGAGAGGTGAAAGCTCTGGCTCGCCTCTTCCAGATCCCTCGGCACGTTGCGGATCGACTGGTACATGCTGAAGGTCATGTTCCAGGCCTGGCTCGTGAAGATCGCGAACACGCAGGCGAGCTCCGCACCCAGCACCCGGCCGGGGAAGAGATTCATGAAAAACACCACGGTGAAGGTCAGGAAGCCGAGGATCGGCACCGACTGCAGGATGTCGAGCAGCGGGATCAGCACGATCTCGGCGCGGCGGCTCTTGGCGGCAACCGCCGCGTAGATGAAGGTGAAGATGGTGGAGCAGACGATCGCGAGCAGCATCCGCATGGTGGTGCGCAGCGCGTAGAGCGGAAGATTGGCCGGATCGAGCGAAACCGGAGATGCTTCCAACGTCGACAGCGGCAACGTGGTCTGCTCGCCGCCATAGACGATCAGCACCATGGCGCCGATCACCAGGATGATCGCCACCACATCCCAGATATTGGGCCGCAGCGCCTGTCCCATGATGGCGGTGCGGAAATCCTGAAACGCCATCAACTGTCCTTTCGAAACTCGTCTGACAGGGACACTGGGACGCCCGAGACGGGTCCGGCCTTGTAGGCGGGGTTTGTGATGAACTGATAGTCGCCGGCCAGCATGATTGCACTCAACGCCAGGGTGCTCAGTATTGAGAATGCACGCGAAGACCGAAGACCGAAACCGGACCTCGGTCGCGATTGTAGGCCGGGTTCACGATCAGCTGGTAGTCCAGCGTGAGCTTGGTCGAAAACACCGGAAAACTGTAGAAGGTCTCGAGGATCTGCTCGTTGCCGGGATGCGGAAGCTGGCCGTCGCCGACCAGAATGCCAAGCCCTCCGGCGTTGAGGAAGGCTTGATGCACGTTCGAGATGCCGTTGACGACGCCTGCCATCCCGAAGGTGTCGTCGTCGCGCCCCCATTGCCGTCCCGAGATCAGAAAGCCGGCCGCAACGGTGCGATCGATGTCGGTGAACTCGTAGGGCTCCTTATCGCCGTCGGCCCATCCGGCTCGCGCAAAGAAGCCGACATTGGTCATCAGCTGCTGCTCCAGGTTCACGCTGATGCCGGGCCGGCTCTGGGTGTGCCGCACGGCGGCGATGTCGGCCGGGCCACCGTTGACCAGGGCAAGATCGATGGCATCCTGGAAGCTTCCCATGCCGCCGCGTGTCAGGAAGCCCGTGACCGCCACCTTGCCCGGCTGATCGCCGATCGCATAGCGGCGCTCAAGCTCTCCGATCCACTGCACCTGTGCAAAGCGCGAGTCCAGATGGGTGGAATTCGGCGTTGTGGAAAGATCGAAAACGCCGCCGCGCAGCGTCCAGGGGCCCTGGTACCATTCGGCAGCCGCGCCGACCGAATAGCCCCAGGCATCAGCCGCATAGTCGAACGTGCCGGTGTCGATGATCGACCAGTTCAGGAAATCGGTGCGCGGGTCATGGGCATATTTGTTGGTGTCGAAGATATCGCCGACGCCGATTTTCCCCACCGTGAAGACCAGCCGATCCGTGGTCTGCGACCCTGAAAACTGGTTGAGCCCGGCATCGACCTTTTGGACGTCGCCGCCGAGGTCGATGGTCTGCCTCATGAACGCGCGATGCAGCCGCACGTAAGGGTAGTCGGCGCCGGCCTTATACGCCTCGCCGCTCGGGAATCCCGCGGCTCCGAGCGTACCGCTCAAGCCAAATCCCTGGTCGATCTCTGGATTGATCCAGGCTTCGGCCCCCTGCCAGAGCCGGACGCCCGCATAGAGCGTCACGTCGGAGGTCTCGCGGCCGATGTTGGCGTCGAGACTGTTCGGGCCGCTGTAGGGCGCCCGAAACGGCGCGGAATATTGGTTCACATAGGTGGCCTGGCCATGAAAGGCGAAATTATCGGTCTCAAGCGCGGATGGTCCCTTGGCCATGAAGTCCGGGACCTGGGCGTCGTCTCCGATTCGGTAGTTCACGCCAACTCGGACACTCTGCATGTCAAGGCGGGACTCGAAGGCCTCCCCGCTGGTCGGGAAAGTGAAGGCCTTGCGGCCGAATCCCGTCGACAGGTATTCGGCCTTGGCTGTCCAGTTGCTGGAGAGCGGCACCTCGACGCCGATGCCGGCCGCCCACCCCAATCGCCACAGGAGCCTGGTGTCAACACTGCCGGGGCCGGCGAAGCCGCTGACGCCGTCCAGTTGGGTCCGCGTCACCTGATCATAGGTCCAGGCCAGTCCTCCGGTGCCGTAGAGCAGGAAATGATCGAACGCGTAGCCCACCCGGGCGCGGGCGCTCCCATAGTAAATGACAGCCTCGTCGTAATTTGCCTGGCCCGTCAAAGGCGAGGTGACGGTTTGGTTGCCCCGGACCGAAAACGGATTCAGCACGTCCGAGTTGGGAAATGAGGCGTCATATTCGACGCCCAGCATGACGCGAGAGGGAAAGACGTAGTTGTAGCCGCCCTGGATCCCGGCCACGTAGCTGCCGGTCCCGGCAAAGAAATCGAAATTGTAGGGCAGATCGAACGACCCGTTCAGTGTCTGGCCTGCGGCCGGCTGGGCTGCGGACCAGCTCGAAGCGCCTCTGATGAGGCCGACATTGGCACCGACATACCAGCCGCTCCAGTCGTAAGCCGGCGAGGCTCCGGGCGCAGGCGCCTTGGCCGGAGAACTTATCGGCAGGTCCGCGGCGGCGACGGGCGAAACCAAGGCGGCCAGACCCAGCAACATTTGGGCGAACAGTACGGACACCGAGCCGGTCAACGCAAACATCGGCCCTGTCGTCGTTGTTCCAGCCATTCCGGGCGCTCTTGGCGTTGAGATGCGGCGCAGTGTTGGGCCGAGTTCGAGGCCGTCGCGAAATGCCTCGATCACCACAAAGGACGCGCCCATTCCCAGGCCCTAGCGCAAGCCTTTTGCAATTGGAAGAAACAAGCACGCAGGCGCCCTTGAATGCCATCATGCAGCGACGTCCACGCAACACATTCCTTTCGATGTCAGCGCTGGTGCTTCGAATAAGACAGTTCGACAACAATCATGTGAAAGCGCACTGCGTGAGTCGGTGCCGCGTCGAACCCTGCTCCAATTCTTCTCCTCGACCGGGCGCGCGGAACTCGCCAAGTTGGCGTTGCTCGTCGCAATGCGTCCAAAATTGCCTCCTAGGGTGCTGTACTTGTTCGAGGCGCGAGCCTAATCTTCAACCTTCGGGCGCCTGCGGGAACTTCAATGTGCCGCATCAGCTTTCTGGTATTGGTCGCGGCTTTGACGACCTCGACCTGGTCGGATAGCCGAGCCGCTGGATCGTTTCAGACCAAGCCGGCCTTTCAGACCGTGGTGGCTGCGGGCGTTGTTGCGCCTGCGGCGACGTCCGTCACTCTGCCCAATTTGTCGGCGGGCGATCTCGTCGGCGGCTGCGGCCGAGGTCGCGTGCGCGATCCCCAGACCCATCTCTGTCGCGGTCCGGCGGATATCAGGTAAGGCTGCGCCGCTGCTGTCTAGAACTCACCGTGCAGCCGCGCCGAGAAGACCGAGACAGGGCCTCGGTCGGCATTGTAGGCGGGGTTGGTGATGAACTGATAGTCGCCGGTCAGCGTGATCTGCTTGGTCAGCGCATAGGCATAATAGGCTTCCAGGATCCGCTCGCGCCGGTAGTTGAGCGCACCGTCGCCGATCAGCGGGCCGAGCCCGCCGGCGGCGAGGAAGTCGCGATGATCCAGCGACAATCCGTTGATCGCGCCGGCGATCCCGATCGTGTCATCCTCCCGGCCCCACATATGCCCGTCGAGCGAGGTGCCGAGCGAGAGGCTGCGGTCGATGTCGGTGAAGGCCATGATCTCGTTGTGGCCGTCATTCCAGCTCCAGCGGGCAAACACGCCGATGTCGCTGGTGATGGCCTGCTCGAGATTGATGACATAGCCGTATTTGATGCGGCCGGTGCGGGTCTGCGTGATGTCGAGATTGAGCGCCGGGTTGTCCAGTGTCTCGCGATAGCTGCCGGAGAAATCGCTGTTGAGCCAGATGATGGTGCGCAGCTTGCCGGGCTGATCGAACAGCTGATACCGCGTCTCGAGCTCGCCGACATACTCGCCGCGCTGGAACAGCTTCGTGTCCAAATTGTTCGAATTGGAGGTGGCGTCCATGAGGAAGTAGCCGGCGCGCAGGGCCCATCGCTTCTGGTTGAGTTCGGCGGTTGCGCCCCAGGTCAGGCCGAGCTTGTCGGCGGCATAGTCGAACGCGCCGGGCGCCCAGATCGACCAGTTCATGAAATCCTTCCGGGTGTCCTTGGCGTAGGCGTTGCCGTCGAAGATATCGAGCACCGAGAATTTGCCGGCCTGCACGGTCAGGCGCGACACGTCGGCCTTGTCGGCGAGCTGGGTCCCGCCGCTTCCGAGGTCTTCCTGCTCGCCGCCGAAACCGAAGGTCTGGCGCAGGAACAGGCGCGAGGTATTATAGTGCGGATAGGGAAAGTCCGACTTCTGCGCCTCGCCGTCGGGGAAGCCGGCCAGCCCTGTCGTGTTGTTCAGTCCAAAACCCTGCAGCAGCTCGGGATTGTAGTAGACCTCGCCGCCGTCCCAAAGCCGTGCGTTCAGAAACAGGCTGTTGCTCCAGGTCTCCTGGTACTGCGGCGCCGGCGTCAGGCTGTTCGGGCCGGTATAGAGCGCGCGAAAGGCGGGATAGCCTTGTGGCAGGAAGGTCGACTGGCCGTGGATCTCCCAGCGGTCGGACTCGGGATCGGTCGGATCCTTCGGCTTCAGACCGGGCGCGCCGGGCCAGTCGAGCTTGCGGTTGAGGCCGATGCGCAGCGACTGGAAGTCGAGGGTCGACCCATATTGCGTCCCCGACGGAAAACGCACATTGGCATCCTCGAACCGGCTGTAGAGATATTCCAGCTTCACGCTCCAGTCTGGCGCAAAGCCATACTCGATCCCGCCGCCTGCGGCCCAGCCGAGCCGGTCACGGATGATCTTCTCGTCGTTGCCGATTGCAGGCTGGTTGACGAAGCGCTCGCCCGCGATGGCCAATCCGCCGGTCGCATAGAACAGCCACGATCCTGCCGCGTAGCCGACCCGGCCGCGGACGGTGCCGACATAGTCCAATCCTTCCGTGACGGTCGAGCGTGGGCTCGCCAGCAACGAGACGACGGAATTGGAGATGATATAATTCGGAAAGGTAAAATCGCCTTCGACGCCGAGCAGAAGCCCAGATTGAAAGCGATGGTTGTAGCCGGCCTGAACGCCCCCGATCATGCCGCTTGCGATGCCCGGTCCCGCGGTCACCGTCGGATCGGTCAGCACCGCCTCCGATGCGCCGCGACCATAGCCGACATGGGCGCCGACATAGAAACCGGTCCAGTCGAAGATCGCCCGCAAGGCCGGCGCCTTCAGCGGCAGGTCCGCCGCCGCAGCCGGATCGGCAAGTGCCATCATGCAAAGGCCAAGGCCCGCAAACACGCCCTTTGATGAACGACCCTGACGGCTCACGGTGTTCGATTGTCCAGCGCGAAAGGTTCGAAAAGTCACCGTTACTCATCGCCTCGAGGCTGTGCGGATCCATGCGAACGGCAACCTGCGGTCCGAACTGACGGCTTGCAATCGCAAGCCACGTCGGAGGCGGCCCCATCCGCAATTCAGCCGTATTGCAAATTATTCGCAATTGAAAGG
>Ga0210408_10005836_pt1 | contig 10754 bp, 10 predicted proteins | sample IncBWH4MmetaG_FD_155471 | JGI IMG/M metagenome (GOLD analysis project Ga0210408, IMG submission 155471) | Forest soil microbial communities from Barre Woods Harvard Forest LTER site, Petersham, Massachusetts, United States - Inc-BW-H-4-M | ecosystem: Environmental > Terrestrial > Soil >... | reverse complement strand
CGCAGACTAAGGGATCACGTTCTCAGCGCCCTTTGCTTCAACGGGCGTGACCCAATCGTGCCTTTGACGCCCTTAGCGGCGGCTCTGAGCGGCACATCAAGGCGACCAACAACCCGCCAAATCCAATGCTGAGTGGAAGTTCAGGGTAGTGGTTAGAATTGTGCCACGCTTGAACCGATATTTTTCATCGCTTTGTTCGATGCTGCACGGCTCTTGAACGTTCCGCCACGCTCCCGGACATGGCGCAAGAATCGTCACAGCGATGATCGTTTCACGAGAGATAACCATCTGCATTCCCGGCATAGTCCCAATCGAGCTTTGAACACGCACTGTGCGCGCAGCCCTCTCAAGGGGTCGGCGTCAGGTGACGGGCGCAAGCACGATCGCGTCGAGTCGACGAGTGCGTGGAGAGTCGGACTCGCTTTGAAAGCACGAGGTACAAAATGCCAACCGTGACCATAGACATTCCGAGGTCCCTCAAGACCGCGCTCGACGAGGAAATCGCGCGCGTCGGTAGCGACGAATCTGCCTACATCATCGCGGCCCTCGCCGAACACCTCGGAACGAAGGTGCACACCCTATTTCAAGTCTCTACATCCGGCGCGCTGGTGGCCGGCGTTTACTCTCGCGCCGTCAGCGTAAAAACCATTCTCGACCACGGCGATTTTGGTCTCGGTACCTTCGCCGACCTTGACGGCGAGATGGTCATCGTCGAAGGGCGCGTCTATCAGGTTCGAGGCACCGGCCGTGTGTCGGAAGCGCCTGATGATGCCGGGGCCCCCTTCGCCGTCGTAACCCGATTTGATCCGCAGATCGACGTCGAAATCGGGCCCTTGGCGACGCTCGCCGAGTTGACGGCTCGGTGCGATGGCTTGCGCAATTCTGCGAACATCTTCTACGCGGTTCGCCTTGATGGCCACTTCTCGGCCGCTCGCGCCCGAGCGGTCAGTGCACCGCAAGAAGGTGCGCGCCTCGTAGAGGCCGCCAAATCTCAAAGCGAATTTCACTTCGAGAACATCGGAGGGACGCTCGTTGGCTTGTGGTCTCCCGGCTTCTCCAGCGCGTTCAGCATTCCGGGATATCATCTTCATTTCATCTCCGAGGATCGCCGGCACGGCGGACATCTCCTCGACTGTTCCGCCTCGAAGTTGCGGCTGAGAATGGAGCCGCTGGCCGACTACCATCTCGCGCTGCCGGAAACCGAAAGTTTTCTCAAGGCCGATCTCAGCAAGAACTCGCCCGAAGAGCTGGCTTACGCCGAGCAGGCACATTAGGCGGCCGAGCCAATCTGACTGGTCGCAGACCCATTCATCATCAACAACCCAACCTCAACCTCAGGAGACAAGAATGGACATCCCCGTGAGGAAAAGATCGCCGGCAACGTCGGACGTGAAATTGATAACTGACAACACCGGGCCACAGCAAACGGGCGCGAAGCTGGTGGTGCGGACGCTTGAAGCTCAAGGCGTTTCTCACGTCTTCGGAATCCCAGGCGCCAAGATCGACGCGGTATTCGACGCGCTCGTCGATTCCAAGATCAAGACCGTCGTGTGCCGTCATGAACAGAACGCGGCGTTCATCGCAGGCGGAATTGGCCGCATGACGGGCAAGGCGGGGGTCGCATGGCCACCAGCGGTCCGGGTGTCTCGAATCTTGTGACGGGCCTGGCGACGGCCAACTCTGAAGGCGATCCGATCGTGGCGCTCGGCGGCGCCGCTTCTACTTCCGAGTCCTTGAAATCCGTCCATCAAAGCCTGGACGGCCTGTCTGTTCTCCGGCCGGTAACCAAGTACAGCGTCTCCGTCGGTTCTTCTGACGCGGTCGGCGAGGCGGTCGCGAACGCGTTCCGCGCGGCCGAATCCGGTCGGCCCGGCGCGGCCTACGTGAACTTGCCGAAAGACATCATGGCGGCGCCGTGCGCGCATGACGTGGTGGCGCCGCCCAAGCATTCCGGCCTTGGCCCGGCAGACAGCGCAGCGATCGCGGAAGCGACCCGCCTGATCAACGCTGCTGAAAATCCTGTCGTCCTGCTCGGGCTTCTGGCCAGCAAGCCCACCAACGCGGATGCCGTTCACGAGTTCATCGGCCGCTGCAAGCTGCCGGTCGTCGGCACCTTCCAGTCGGCAGGTGCGCTAAGCGCCCATCTCTTTGAAAACTTCGGCGGACGCGTCGGCCAACTCGCCAATCAGCCGGCGGATGAACTGCTGGATTCCGCCGATCTGGTCATCACGATCGGCTATGATCCTATCGAATATCCGCCGTCCGAATGGAACAGGACCAACCCTCGCAAGCTGATCCATGTGGATGTTCTCCCGGCCGACCTGGACAATTGCTACCGACCCTGCGTTGAGCTCCAGGGAAATATCGCGACGACGCTCGATCAGTTGACGTCTCTGGTAAAGCGAGCCCATCGCTCGGCCCTGTCGAGCAACATCCTTCGGCAGATCATCAGCCATCGCGAGGAATTGGCAAGAGCGGCGGCGGAACTCGCAGGCACGCCAATTCATCCCATGCGGCTGGTTCACGAGCTGCAGCCGTTCCTCAATACGGACGTTACCCTTTCCCTCGACATGGGATCCTTCCACCTTTGGCTCGCACGCCACCTCTACAGCTACAACCCGAGGCAGATCCTCATCACCAACGGTCAGCAGACCTTGGATGTCGCCCTGCCGTGGGCGATCGCCGCGTCCATCGTTCGTCCCGCCGAAAAAGTGCTGTCCATTTCCGGCGACGGCGGCTTCCTGTTCTCGGCCGCGGAATTGGAGACGGCCGTCAGGTTGAAGCAGAACATCGTCCATATGGTCTGGATCGACGGTTCCTACGACATGGTCGGCGTGCAAGAGAAGGCGAAGTATGGCCGGACCTCCGGCGTCGATTTCGGTCCGGTGGATGTGATCAAGTATGCGGAAGCATTCGGCGCCACAGGCCTGATGATTAGGTCTCCCGAAGAGACCACGCCTGTCCTGAAACGGGCGCTGGATTATCACCAGGATCCGGTGCTCATCGGCGTTCACGTCGACTATCGGGACAACCACAAGCTCTTCGAGATGGTCAACGACGACAGCTTCCACTAGCGGCACACGACACACGACAGCTCCAGGCGGCGCCGGCGGCGTAGTGAGGCCGTTGTACTTCGTCGCATGGCTCCTCTGTGCGCTGTTCTACCTCTATCAGTACGCGGCCCGGTCCGCGCCCGGCGTCATGCAAGATCAACTGACGGACGCATGGGGCGGAACGCGAACCAACCCTGCTGTCCACTGCTGACGGAAATTGAGGGTTGGGCCAGTACTTGGATGAGCCACGATGGATGCCATGAAAAGTTTGGAGGCGAAACGCCAGTTTTCGGCCGTAGCTCGAATGGTAGGTTTTGGCCTAAGAAGTTCAAAAATGCTTATCTTTCAACGGGGATTGACTGACACTCTCTCCGCCATTTCATATTGAAATATAAGGTAAATCGTCGCTTTTCGGCGGTTGATCCCGGATTGCCTCTGGGCGGGACTGGGTTTGGAAAGCCAGCGTGATCCGTTGTGAAATTCGGTCGAGAGCCAAGCTTAACTGCGCTTTGCCTTTTGTTTCTGCACCCTTCACACCAACGAGATACTGCGCGCAGACCCATTGGTACAGGTCGACTACGTGCGCGTCGTAGATTTGGATATTGGAGCGAGCAAATCGGACATCCGCGCGATCGGCCAACAGCGACCGTTCCATAAGGCTCGTTCTGCAAATGTATCTCTAGGCAACAACCAGTTCGCTGAACGAGATCCCCGCATCTCGAGACATCAGCCAACCCCCGACATTGAAGTGCGTTCAGCGCTGCAGTCGTTGGTTGTCTCGATCGCGCCGGCAGCAGCGATCTTCGGATCGTATTTCCGACGGAATTCAACCTGCTTGCGCAACAGGTCATATGTCACGTCATGAACGCTCGTCATGATTTCTCTCCTGTTTTGAGATGGGTTGGCGCAACTCTGGATTGGCGTGGGGCTCGTGGTTGTTGTTGTCCGCGCTCTTGGCGTCTCGTGCCATTTCCAGGCAGGTCGATAGCTCAACATAGCTCGTGAAGCCGCCGGTCTCCGCCTCGGCCGTGCAGGCCTTCCTGTCCGCACCGGCATATTGCGCCCATGCCTCCTGGAGCTGCCGAAGTGCGACAGCTTCGTCGCGAGAACAGCGAGCCACATCGACGCTCGGTCCACCCTCAATACGGCACTCCTTCACGGTGTCGAACTTCGGCACCGTGTCGGAGACGGCGATTGGTGAAAGCGTGGCCAGGATTGCGATCGGTAGATGAAGGAACATGTCAAACTCCTTTTGAGGTGTGTGTTCGAAGGCCGCCCTTGCGCGGAAACTCCGTGCAGAACACAAAGCGGTCTAGGTGGTCGGACCAGTGCCCAGCGGGCGCGGCTGTACCGCGCTGCCATTGACAAGCGTGACCGGCGGATTGAGAATCACGCGCTCGCCGGCTCTCAATCCGGCGTCTACTTCCACCCGCGTGCCCAGGTCGCGTGCGACCCTGACGGTGCGGATTTCGGCCTTGCCGTCCTTGACGACGGCCGCCTGCAGGCCGTTGCGGCTAAAGAGCAGAGCCTCCGCCGGAATGGTGAAGGACGGCGCCTTGCGCGGTACCTTGAGCTCGACCGAGCAATAGATGCCGGGCGACAGCGCACCGTCAGGATTGGGGATATCGATTTCGGTCAAGAGCGTGCGGGTGCCGCTCTGCAGCGCGTCGGCAATCCGCGTCACCTTGCCTGGAAACTCGTGATCCGGCAGTTCGGGCACTCGCACGATCGCATCAACGCCCGGGGTAACAGCGAATGCTGCATCCTGAGGCACGTAGACCCACACCCGGATCACGTTCTTTTGCATGATCTCGAACATGAAGGTGCCGGTGTTTGCGTTGCCCTGCACCAGCGCGCCCACATCGACATTGCGCTGGGTGATGACGCCGTCGAAGGGCGCCACGACCAAGGCATAGGCCCGGTTCTGACGCAGCACCGTGAGCAGATGCTCTTGCGCCGCGACATTTGCTTGCGCCACGCTGACGGCGGCCTCGTCAGCTTTGACTGTTTGCAGGTCGATATCGCCCTGGTGCCCCGTCACCCATCCATCCTTGAGCAACGGCTTATCGCGGCCCCAGGTCGCTTGCGCGAGCGTCGCGTTGGCTTCCGCCTTTTGCACCGCGGCCTTGAGTTGCGCGAGTGTGGCCTCGTTCTGTGAAATCTGGTCGTCGAGCTCAGGCACTGCGAGCTCTGCGAGCAGTTCACCCTGCTTGACGCGGTCCCCGATATCGACATTCCGTCGGCTGATGTAGCCGGTGGCCCGGGCATAGATGTTGGCGGCGGCGAAGGCTGCGGTGGTGCCCGGCAACGTGACGGGAACGACGGCCGGACTTGCCTCGACCGGTGCGACAAGCACGGACGGCGCGAAGCGGCGCGTCTCATCGGCTGTCAGAAGAGCCTGCCGTTGCTGCTCATGGTGGCGCGAGGCACCGAGCGCGATCCCGGCGGTCAGCAATAGGAACGCACCTATCGCAAAGATACTCCCGCCCAATCGGCGGCGCGCTCGCGAGCGAGGTTTTGACGGGGTTTGATAAGCCTCGCCGGCGTGCATGTCGTTTTGGTCGAGATCATGCATGGGGTAACTCCTCAAAGACGCCATATGCGGGTACGCCATCGTTGCGTTTGCGCAGCAAGGCAAAGAGATAGGGGACGATCAACAAGGTGGTTGGAGTGGCAAACAAAAGCCCGCCGATCACAGCGCGCGCCAGCGCCGCATTCTGCTCCTCGCCTGCGCCGCCGATCGCCATCGGGATCATGCCGACAATCATCGCCGCCGCGGTCATCAGCACCGGGCGGATTCGGGTGCGGCCTGCATCAAGGGCAGCTCGAAACGCGCTCCTGCCTTTGAGCTGCTGCTCGCGCGCAAACGTCACCAGCAGAATGGAATTCGCCGAGGCGACGCCGACCGCCATGATCGCGCCCATCAGGGAGGGGACGTTAAGCGTCGTGCCTGTCATGAACAGCATCGTGACGATGCCGCAGAAGGTCGCCGGCAACGCCAGGATCACCACAAGGGGGTCGCCGAAATTCTGGTAGTTGACGACCATCAGCAGATAAACGAACACGGCCGCAAAGAGCAATCCGATGCCGAGATCCCGGAAGGAATCACGCATGCTCTGGATCTGCCCGAGAACCTGGATGTTGTTACCGGGCTTGAGCTCCTTCTGCAATTGGGCGACGATCTTGCCGATGTCGCCGGACACGCTGCCGAGATCGCGGCCCTGCACGTTGGCGTAGATGTCATAGACCGGCTGAATATTGGTCTGGTTCAGATTGGTCGGAACGCTCTCGCGCTTGAGCGTGGCCACGTTGCTCAATAGCCCCGGGATCGGCGGACCGTTGGCGGCGAGCGCAGTTGACACCGGCGTGTTGCCAATATCGTTGAGTGAGCTCACCAGGTGCTCCGGTGTCTGGACCGCAATGTAATAGGGAATCCCGTTGATCGGATCGGTCCAGAAATTGGGCGCGACCTGCTCCGACGAGCTGAGGCTGGTATTGACATCATTGGCGATGACTTGCGCGTTGAGACCGAGCTGCAGCGCGCGGGAGCGGTCGATGTCCACCATGAAGGCCGGCGCATCAAGCTCCTGCTGAAGATGGGCGTCGGCGATACCCGGAATGCCCGCGAGGCGGCGGCGCAGCTCCTCCGCGACGCGCCTGTCGGTCACACGGTCGCGGCCAACAACCCGCACGTCGACCTGTGACGGCAATCCGAAATTGAGGACTTGCGTGGTCATGTCAGCAGCCTGGAAATAGAAGGTCGCGGACGGAAATGCAGCCGGCAGCACCTCGCGGAGCTGGCGCACATAGGCGGCAGTAGGCGCGTGGTCCTCCTTGAGTGATATCAGAATCGTGCCGTCGTTGACGTTGATGGTCGAGCCGTCGGTGAAGGCGAGGTTGTACGGCCGCTGTGGCACACCAATGTCATCGACGATGAGGTCGCGATCGCGCTCCGGGATGACCTCGCGGATCTTGTCCTCGACCTCGTCAAAGATGCGCTCGGTGGCTTCGATGCGAGTCGCCGCGGACGCGCGGACATGGAGCTTGATCTGTCCGCCATCGATGTCGGGGAAGAAGTCGCGGCCAACCAGCGTCGCCATGCCCCCGCCCAGCATGAGCATCAGCGCGGCAGCGACCGGGATGATGAATCGCCGCTTGAGCAGCATCGTCAACACGCGCACATAGCCCCGGCGAAACAACTCGAAGCCATGCTCGAAGCGCTGGTGCAAGCGCGCGAACGGGTTGCGCGACCCCTTTGTTTCGTCGTGGTGCTCGCCCTTGAGCAACAGGCCGATCATGACCGGCGTTAGCGTCCGCGAGAGCGTATAAGAGGCAAGCATGGCGAACACCACCGCAAGTCCAAGCGGAGTGAACAGAAACTTTGCCGGCCCTTCCAGGAATACCACCGATGTGAACACGCAGCTGATCGCGAGCGTCGAGACCATCGTCGGCACGGCAATGCCGGCGGAGCCGTGTAGCGTCGCTGCGGCGAGGCTCATGCCTTCCCCGCGTAGCCGGTGGGTGTTCTCGATCGTCACGGTCGAATCGTCGACCAGGATGCCCACAGCAAGCGCCATGCCGCCGAGCGTCATGGTGTTGAGCGTGTGGCCCATGAAGTAGAGAACGACGATCGAGGTGAGGATCGAGAGCGGGATCGAGATCAACACGATCAGGGTTGACCGCCATGACCCGAGAAACAGCAGGATCATCAACCCCGTGAGGCCGGCGGCGATCGCCCCCTCGCGCAGCACGCCGGCGATCGATGCAGTGACGAGCTTCGACTGATCGAACAGCTCGTTGATGCCGAGGCCAGGAGGCGCCGCGGCGCGCGCGATATTGAGGACCTTGCGCACCCCGTTGACCACCGCAACGGTCGAGGCATTGCCGTTCTTGAGAACACTCAGCAAGACGGACCGCCGGCCGTCGTTGCGGACGACGTTCTGCTGCACGGCCCAGCCGTCATGCACCTGGCCGACATCCCTCAGGAACACCGTCTGGCCATTGATATATTTGATCGGAATGTTGTTGAGATCGGTGATGCTCACAGGCATCGCGTTGGTGCGCACCGTGTATTGCGTGTCGCCGATCTTGGCGAGACCGGATGGCAAAGTCAGATTCTGAGCACTTACCGCGTTCACCACGTCCGCTGGGGTCAGGCCTCTGGCCTGAATCTTGAGCGGATCGATATCGACCATGATCTGCCGGTACTTGCCGCCGTCGGGGGCCGGAAACGTCACGCCCGGAACTGGGGCGAGCTGCTGGCGCAGGTTGTAATAGCCGTAATCGTAAAGCTGTTGCTCGTTGAGCCGATCGGACTTGAGGCTGAGCTGCAGCACGGGAACGCTGGAGGCATTGTACTGCACAACGATCGGCGCCTGGATGCCGGCCGGCATCAGCGCGCGGATGGCGTTCGTCGCCGCGACGATCTGCGAGATGGCGAGGTCGAGGTTGACGCCGGGCTGGAAGTAAATCTTCTGCACCGAGATGCCATTGAGCGTCTGCGCCTCCATGTTCTTGATGCCACTGACGCTTGTACTGATCGAGTACTGGCTATAGGTCGTGACGCGCTGCTCCATCTCTGGCACGCTGAGGCCCGTGTACTGCCAGATCACCGACACCACCGGGATGTCGATCTCGGGGAAGATGTCCTCCGGCATGACCATGATGGCCGAAATGCCGAGAAACAGAATGAAGGCGGCTAGGACGTAGAACGTGTATGGAAATTTGAGCGCAAATCGAACGATGCCCATTTCGATCTCCTGATCAGGGGTGTTGCACTTGGCGCCGCGCTGACGGTGCTTTCCCATGCGCGGCAATCATCGCCTCACTCAGGAGGAGAAAGCGGAAGCTGAGGCGGTTACGATCGACGCCCGGTGCCATGATGCAGGCGCCGTCGAACAGCAGGAGCAGTGCGTCCGCGAGCATGGACGGTTTGCGGAGCCCGGCAGCGCGGCACAACCGAGTGAGCCGTCTGCGTTGAAGGGCGTTGTACGTCTTGATTACACGCTGTGCCGGATGGGATTTTTCCCTCAACTCCGCTGCCGCATTGATGAGCCGGCAAGCCCATCCGTTTGCAAGACCGTCCGCCATCCCCGCGAGCCAGGTGCCGAGCTGAACAAGAGCACTGGCAGAGCCGACGCGACCGATTTCTGCCCAACAGACATCGAGCCGCCTGGCAGACTCGCGCAGATATTCTGCAACGAGTTCGTCCTTCGAGATGAAATGATTGTAGAGCGTCGGCTTGGCGGAGGCAGCTGCCTTGGCAATCGCCTCGACGCTGACGCCGACAATGCCTTGCTCGGGAAACAGCTTCGCTGCTGCAGAGAGAATGCGTGCTCGAGGCGGGATTTTGGCGGCCTTTCGTTGTCCTGCGCTCTCGCTGCTGACGTCGATATTGCTGCTGAAGTGCTCGCCGTCTCGTGCGTCGAACCCGGCGTGCCGATCCATTGCTGAAAGCTTGTCATTGCCGGAACTGGCCGCGGCGAGAGACACGACGGCGGCTGCAACTTCGTTATTGACCCGATGGTTCAACTCCTGCAGCAGCACGCTTTCTTCCAGTGATGGCCGCTGGGCGGTCTGTTCTGTCATGATGTTCTCCTGATAGACGCGCGGGCCGCATGCGAGCCTGCCGGTCCCACGCATCAGTGATCGGCGCGACTGTTTCGACAGCACCGGCTCGTCTTCACCGGGATGCTTCCCGGTAGTTTCCTCGTTACAGCCACCGGAGCGCAGCCGCGTCGGAGTCGTCGGGCTTCGAGTTGAAAGCAAGCTTCGTCCTCGGCGCTCTCTCGTGAAGGACATTGATCAGGCGCTCGAAATGCGCCGCCATCGGCGACAGAGTGCGTAGTCCGACTCCGACGACGGTCACGTCGTAGCTCCTGTCCTTCAAAGCGTCGGAAACCTGCTGCTCGACGGTTTCCTCATTCTTCGTGAGCAGTATCTGGACGCAGTAGCCAGCATCAGCCAGGCGATCGCGTGCGCCGTCTACGCCGGCGATAATCTTCTCCGCGCTCATGCCCGGTGGAAGATACGGAGCAGAAAAATCGATGTACCGAGGATCCGGTCCGATAATCAGCACGGACTTGGCCGTGGCGCGCGCTCCTGGATCGTGGTTGGGCGGTGAGATGACGCTGTGCGAGCCTCGGGCGTTTCGGCTTGGGTTTTGTTCGGAACTAACAACGGCGGTCAATTGAGATTCGTTCATTGTCTTTCTCCATCAGAATGTTGTCTGCCGCTCCTGCGAGATTGATGCCGGCCTCCGTCGAGACGACTGTTTCGGTCGAAGGGCCGACCGCGCCTTGCTGGACGGGCAGCTATTTGCTATACGCTTACGTCCACAAAATAATTAAGTGGACGATAATGTCCAGTAATTCATTAGTCACGAGTCAGTGATGTCTGTCGAACGCAAACCTCGGGGCCGCGGCCGGCCTCGTGACCCCGCCAAGCTCGAGGCGATTCTCGATGCGGCGTATGATCTTTTCCTTGATCGCGGTATCGCTGCGACGCCCATCGACTTGGTCGCCGAGCGCGCCGGTGTGTCGAAGATGACAGTCTATGCCAACTTCCAGGACAAGCCGGCCCTGCTTGCCGCCGTCTTCGAGCGCACGATCAAGACGATGCGCTTGCCGGACCTCCCGGTTGGGTCGAACCTGAACCTCTCGCTGGAGCGGCTCACCGAATTCGGAGAACTGACTGTGTCGC
>Ga0210408_10005835_pt1 | contig 10755 bp, 6 predicted proteins | sample IncBWH4MmetaG_FD_155471 | JGI IMG/M metagenome (GOLD analysis project Ga0210408, IMG submission 155471) | Forest soil microbial communities from Barre Woods Harvard Forest LTER site, Petersham, Massachusetts, United States - Inc-BW-H-4-M | ecosystem: Environmental > Terrestrial > Soil >... | reverse complement strand
GCTTATCCTCAGGCTTGGCCTGTGCGAGGAAATCGTCCACTCCTGCCTTCTTGGCAATGGTTGCAGCGGTCAGCGGGTTATCTCCGGTGATCATGACGGTGCGCAGTCCCATTCTTCTGAGGCGCTCAAAGCGCTCGCTCATCGCTGGTTTCAGGACGTCCTCCAAGACGACGATCCCAACGATTTGAGAGTCTTCGGTAACTACGAGTGGTGTTGCGCCCTTTGAAGCAACACTTTGGACCAACGAATCAAGCTCGGCGGGAACCTGCCCGTTCTCGTCCTGGACAAGTTCTACGATGGCGTCCGACGCACCTTTTCGAATCTTATGCCCGTTGGGGAGATTGATGCCACTCATCCGCGTTTGTGCTTTGAACGGTACGAACTCGGCACCATCCGCAAGGTTGAGCAGAGATGAGCCAACGGTCACGAACTCCTGCGCCTTGGTCTTGATGCTTTTACCTTCAGGGGTTTCATCCGCAGCGGATGCCAGCGACGCTAAACGGGCCACGTCCGCAGCTGAGTAGCGGCCAACGGGCAGAAACCCTGTAGCATGCCGGTTGCCCATGGTGATCGTTCCGGTTTTATCGAGTAAAACCACGTCGATGTCTCCGGCGGTCTCGACCGCTTTGCCGCTCTTCGCCAGAATGTTGGCTTGCAGTGCCCGGTCCATGCCTGCGATTCCAATGGCGGCAAGCAAAGCGCCAATGGTGGTTGGGATCAGGCAGACCAAAAGGGCGATCAAAGTCGGAACATCTGTTCCCAGACTATGCAGCGGTTGCTGAAGGCCGAGATAACTCATCATGTATTGCTCGGCATTCAGTGCCATGGGCCAGAGTGGAATCACGACGATCAAGAAAATTAACGTGAATGCACTCAGTACCAGGGTAAGTGCGATTTCGTTCGGAGTCCGCTGACGAATCGCTCCCTCGACGAGCGCAATCATCCGGTCCAGAAAGGTTTCGCCGGAGCCGGATGTAATCCGAACCACAATTCGGTCTGACACCACGAGAGTGCCCCCGGTAACTCCGGATCGGTCGCCCCCTGCCTCGCGAATAACGGGCGCGGACTCGCCGGTGATTGCGGATTCATCTATGGAAGCGATGCCTTGGATGATCTCCCCGTCACTAGGCACGATCTGTCCGGCTTGCACCACAACCCGGTCCCCAGTTTTCAAAACTGTCGACGCAACTTCCTCAATTCTATCTCCGCTCGTCAACCGGTGGGCGATCGTGTCCCGACGGGTCTTCTTCAGTGAATCGGCCTGAGCCTTTCCGCGCGCCTCGGCTAAACCGGTCGCGAAGTTTGCGAAAAGGACAGTCAGAAAGAGCCACGCATCAAGCGCGACAAAATAGCCAGTTGACACCTGGCTTTCCGATTTTCCTAACATTGCCTGGATGAGATACGCAAGGGTTAGGAAGGCGCCAACTTCCACCACGAACATCACTGGATTTTTCCACTGAATGTCGGGGCGCAACATCACGAAGGCCTGCCTCAAGGCCGGTCCGACGGTTCCGGGGGTTAGCAGCCGCGTTGAGTGCGGGCGTTTTGGCGGTTTCGCAAACTCGCGTGAAGCCTGGATTGGTTCTATTACTGTAGCCATCTCAATTTTTCTTTCTAAGGATTTATTGTGGGTTTAGCCACCGAATGGAATCGGACCGAAATGTTCCGCGAGTGGCCCAAGCGCGGCTACCGGCAGAAAGAGCAGTGCGCCAATAATCAGAATCGTTCCGCAGAGCAAGAAACCGAAGGTCGAAGTGTCGTCACGCAAAGTCCCCAGGCCGAACGGAACGGACTTCTTTGCTCCGAGACTCGCCGCCATGGCAATTGGCGCAATGATCGGCAGGAACCGGCTGATGAGAATTACCAATGCGGTCGCGATGTCCCACTGAACGGCCGTCGGAGACGGGTTCGAGTTGTTGTTCAAACCGTAGGTGACACCTAGCCCGTCGAACGCCGAGCCGTTATTCGCCGAGGCCGACGAGAACTGATACATGATTTCAGAAAATCCATGCGGACCAGGATTGGCTTCGGCCTTGGTACCCCAGTCCGTCGCCGAGAATAGCCCGGTCGGCCAGAGAATCATGATCGGGTGCACCAGCAAGGCAATCATTGCGAGTTTCATCTCGCGCCCGCCGATCTTTTTTCCGAGGTATTCCGGAGTCCGACCTACCATTTGACCGGCAACAAAGACGCCAACTATCAAAAAGAGCAGCAGGTTGATCATTCCCACACCCTTTCCGCCGTAAATGCAGTTCAACCACATGCCCACCATCGGCGACAGCGCGGCGACAGGGTTGAGGCTATCGTGTTCACAGTTAATCGCCCCGTCAGTTACGTCGACGGTCAACGCCGAAAAAGTGGCGCCCGCCGAAGTTCCGAAACGCAACTCCTTACCCTCGAGATTGCCAAGATGTTGATCCACGGGCAATCCGGCGACCGCGGGAATAGTTACTTGAATCTTGCCGCCTGGCGCTGTCGCGCTGGCCAGTTCATAGGTCTGACCGCCGGGATGTGCCGTTAGTCCGGGGTTAGGCTTCAATGTATCGAAATAAATAGGCCAGACCACGGTGCCGATCATTAGCACCATCATCACTGAAAATATCACCGCCGAGTGCCTTCTTCGTTTCAACATTCGCCCGTACATCAACACCAGTGAGAACGGGAAAAGCATCATCGCCACGCAAGACAGGAAGTTTGTTAGGTCTGTCGGATTTTCAAACGGATGGGCCGAGTTCATTCCATAAAACCCACCACCGTTGGTACCTAACTGCTTCATTGGGACAAACGCCGCCAATGGACCAACCACAATTGTTTGCTGCTTAGGCTGGCCGTTGTCTGCCGTACCCATCGCCCCTGGTTCCAGCGTAGAAACTGGATGTGCGCTGGCAAAAGTCATTGGGGCGCCTTGTTGCAGGAAAATCAAGGCAAGCGCAAAGGAACACGGTAGAAACGTGTACATTACTACTCGCCACATATCGACGAAGAAATTCCCCATGTGGGGATCACTTCGCAAAGCTCTGATAATGGCCGTAAGACCGCAAAAACCGATCGAGGCTGACAGAAAGAAGTTTGTTAGACAAAAAAAGATTTGGCTGAAATTGGAAAAATGTTGATCTCCGGAATAGTGCTGCAAGTCAGTATTGGTCATGAAAGAAACAACACTGTGAAAGATGGTACTCGGAGCGAGCATTCCGCGGCCAAGATCATTTAATGGCAGCAACGGTTGAAGGGAGAGAACAATAAAGCCGAAGACAAACAGAACGGTGTTGAAAAGCAACATGGCACCGGCGTACTGCTTCCAGTTCTGGGGTCCGCTATTCAATTTTTCTTCGATAAATCGAAAAGGTCCCCACGGACGGTATTTCCCGTCCATAATCCAGGAGAGATATTTGCTCAGCGGGATCGCCAGTAATGTCGTTACGACGAGAATCGAGATTGGTAAAAGCCACATAGTTGGATACTCCTAGTCGAATTCAGCAGCCGGCCTGGTCAGAACCATTCGGGCCGAATCAAAGCGACAAACAGATAAATGAAAAGGAAAAGCGAAACTACTGCGGTTACATAAATCATAGTTAGGTCCGTATTAAATATTTTCGCATGCCGCCATGAAAAGGAAGCATGCACCCATCGATACGAGTCCAAGAAGAAACAGTCCTGGAAGCCAAATCTCGAGCGGCATAATAGTTAGTCTTTCTGATTTTATCTAACGATGGAAGCTCATGCGGCTGCTTAGCAGCAGAACGAGCACGAGACTTTGTGGCTTGTTCCAGCAAATGAGGTGTTGCCAGAAGGAAGGCCAAATCGTGGATCCTACGTAGGAGGTATCGTCGGATCCGCTAGTCTATCACCCAATGTCCCATTTTCGTCGTTAAAGAAGCTATTCTCGTGCCAACCGCGTTGTTAAAGCTGTTTCGCGACTTTGCCTCAAGGTAGTGGAAGGCAAACACTTACTTGTCAGATAATCAGGAGCGTCGTTAGGAGTCGCAGAACGCCAGAGGCAAGTGGTTGTAGGCTCGCGAAATGCGATGTTGGTGAATGTTGGTATGCACCGTAGAAGTGATGGGACCGAGCCACTTCGCCGGCGCCGGTAGGGATGCGCTCCCGCGCGTCCGGCGCTGGATGTCTCGACGCTTCTTTTTGCTGTTTCTGCGAACGCGCTTCGTCACGTTCGCGGAGGGCTTTCCTTGGACGTGCGAAGCCGGATCGCGCGTCCCTACCATTGCGTTTCGTCGGATCGCGCGGGAGCGCGTCCTACTGGTTGTAACGTCATCGGTTAATCAAATCGGCAAACCCCAGGCTTCTTCGCGGAGATGCAGTCTATACGCCCGCGTAGCGGCTTCAATCCAAGACTACTCTGTCTAACTAACATTTATTTTGGACAGCAGTGTGAGAGAAGGTCACCGGGGCCACGTTCCCTAAGGACCACGTCACTTCTTTTCGGATGCTTCGCCAGACGGCAATGAGAGGAGTGGCATACTGCTGGTGCCCTCGAGTAAAGTGAGAGGAAGTGCGCCATTCCAACGGTCCGCTTTGGCGAGTTCAACCACCATCGGAGTCGTCTTCAGGATTTCCGCGTTCATCCGAAGTACGGCCGCACGCGATTCGCCCTCAAGCCGTATTCCTTCGGCCCTGCCCTGAGCGCTCAAAATTGTCGACTGACGGTCGGCAGCAGCCAATTTGAGTTTGGCCTCGGCCTCGCCGTTCGCCCGCTCGACGGCTTGCTGAGCTTCGAATCGGATCCGATTGACCGTATTCTCGGCGGCAACCGCCTCATTCTTCGCCTTCACTGCAGCCTCAACGGAAGCACGGAAACTGTCTGAATAGAGAATGCCGGCAATTTGAAAATCCACGACCTCGATGTGGTAGAGGGTCCCGAGATCAGTCGCAAGAAGGGACTTGAGGGCGTTAACGATTTGGTCACGGTTTTCGCTGATTCGAGTCGTATTCTGCTGGGCAAAAATCTTCGCGGTTCGGTCGGCGACGATCCGCTGGAAATTCTCGGTAATATCAAAATTACCCGCGCGGCCAACCTCATAGAGAAGCGGCAGCACCGCCTGGGGAGGTATGCGATAGGTAAGACCGACAGTCACGGCAATCGGCTGATTGTCGATGGTGTTCACGGTAAGGCTGTCGAGCTTGAAAGTGTCCAAAGAAACCTGCAACCGATCGACCTGGTCGATCAGCGGTAACTTGAAATGCGGGCCGGGCCCGATCGGCTTCGCCGTAACGACTTGCCCAAGGCGGCGTACGCCCGCCATTTCCGTAGGTTCGACCACGAAATACGAGTCGAGGGCGAAGAGAGCAACGAGGATTACAACGACGATGCCAACGATCAGGCTGAACAGGAACGATGGGCGAATGATCGGCGGCCCCTGACGATGCAGAACAAATTCTTGGGTTGGTTGATCACTCATTTCAAACTATTTCGGCAATCCGTACCGCTGGCAAAGTTCCAGATTTACTTCCAGCACGTTGACGAACTTCTCGCCTGCGAGACCCCCAAATGGGGCAGAAGCGTTTTTCTGCAAGATCTGGTCGATCTCTTTACGGACGTCCGTCGCGTCACGCTTGGTGTCGTCGGCCCACTTCGCAGCTATCCGGTCGAGCTGAAACTCGGCGTTCTCTAAGGTGATGTCAGGATCAAGCCCGGAACCGGAAGCCATCACTAAATCACCTGGAACCTCCTGAAGGTCTGCATCCGCATTTTCCTGGCGCCACATATCGAAGAAATTCGACTGGATGTCTGAACCGTCCTTGACCGGTTGGATGGAGGTTTGAGGCTTACCGTCCGCTCCGTTTTGGGTGACGGCTGAGGGGAACATGCCGGGGTGCTCCTGGGAAAAGTTCTCGAAAAACAGAACCGCTAAATCTGGCGCCTTGGGTTGAGGGGTGCTCGGATTATTTTTAATCCATTTCGCGACCAGGTCTGGATGCGCCTTTGACCAGGCGTCCACATATTGGCCGTGGGTTGGATCCGCGTTCACCCAGGCTTGGGCGACAGCGTTGTGCAGGTCCGCCCACTGAGCCACGATGTGTGGATTGCCTTGAAACTTGTCCTGTTGAAACCAAGCCTCGATGTCGGGAGCAACCAGCTGCCCGGCTTTAGGTCCGCTCTTATACTTAACAATTGGTCCGAGGGTCGCCGCAACGCGGTTGCGCAATAAGTAATTAGAAGCTGCGTAGGTCGAGGCGGCTGAAGCCGAAGCATCGTAGGAGGCAGCCGAAGGCCTGGGCTGGAAGTATTCGTCCTTGGTAAACGGCTGGGCGATCAGCTTTGATCCGACAATTGAACCGTCCGGTCCCTTTACCAAACTGCCATTCGCCTGGAAAGGAAAGAACACCTGACCGATTACCCACACGACGGAAGGGTAGATGACGCAGCAGATGACTACGGTGAATAGTAACAACAAGACGCTTCTTGAAATATATTTATACATGTTAATGCCTCCGGCAGTGCATGGGCTTCAGGCAACGAAATGAAACGCGACCATGATCATGTCGATTAGTTTTATCCCAGGGAACGGAAGGATCACCCCTCCGAGCCCCCAAATGAGCAGATTCCTGCGCAGGAGCGCATCCGCGCCCAAAGGCCGGTAGGTAACCCCTTTGAGTGCGACAGGGATCAGCGCAGGAATGATCAACGCGTTGAAGATGACGGCTGAAAGAATTGCTGAAGTCGGTGAATGCAGATGCATGATGTCGATCGTTTTCAGCCACGGTAAGGTACCGGCGAAGAGCGCTGGGATGATCGCAAAATATTTTGCGACGTCATTTGCAATCGAAAAGGTCGTTAGAGCTCCGCGAGTCATCAGGAGTTGTTTACCGATTTCGACGACTTCGATCAGCTTCGTGGGGTCGCTGTCGAGGTCGACCATGTTTGCTGCTTCTTTCGCGGCCTGCGTGCCAGCGTTCATGGCCAAGGCAACGTCCGCTTGAGCCAGGGCGGGCGCATCATTAGTCCCGTCGCCCATCATCGCAACCAACTTGCCCTCCGCTTGCTCTTTGCGGATGTAAGCGAGTTTATCCTCAGGGGTTGCCTGTGCCAGGAAGTCGTCCACGCCCGCTTTTTTGGCAATGGTCGCCGCGGTCAGCGGGTTGTCGCCGGTGATCATGACTGTGCGCAGTCCCATCCTCCTGAGGCGCTCGAAGCGCTCGCTCATCGCTGGTTTCAACACATCTTCCAAGACGACGATCCCAAGGATTTGAGTGCCTTCAGCAACCACCAGCGGTGTCGCGCCTTTTGAAGCAACGCTGTCGACCACCTGACCAAGCTCAGCCGGAACATTACCATTATGAGCCCTGACGAATTTGATGATGGCGTCCGATGCCCCTTTCCGGATCTTCCGCCCGCCCGGCAGATCGACGCCGCTCATCCGAGTCTGTGCCGTGAACGGCACAAACTCAGCGCCATCCGGAACGCTCAACGTAATCCGTGTGGCGGCTGCCAGCTCTTTTGCTTTACTTACGATTGTTTTCCCTTCAGGTGTCTCATCCGCAAGCGATGCGAGCTGTGCCGTGTCTGCCAACTGCTGCTTAGTCACTCCCAGAATTGGAAGAAAGTCTGTCGCCTGCCGGTTTCCCATGGTGATGGTTCCGGTCTTATCGAGTAACACAATATCGATGTCTCCGGCGGTTTCTACCGCCTTGCCGCTCTTCGCGAGTACGTTGGCTCGCAGGGCGCGGTCCATCCCGGCAATTCCGATTGCAGCCAGCAAAGCTCCGATCGTGGTCGGGATCAAACAGACCAGAAGCGCGATCAGAGTTGGGACATCCGTTCCGAGACTTTTCAAGGGGTCCGTCAGGCCGAGATAGCTCGCGATGTATTGCTCGGCGTTCAACGCCATCGGCCAGAGCGGTATCACGACGATCAAGAAGATTAACGTGAAGGCAGTCAGGACCAGAGTAAGAGCGATTTCATTGGGAGTGCGCTGACGAATCGCGCCTTCCACGAGCGCGATCATGCGGTCCAAAAAGGATTCCCCGGCGCCGGAGGTGATCCGTACAACGATCTGATCCGACACCACGAGCGTGCCCCCGGTTACTCCGGATCGATCACCACCTGCCTCACGAATGACGGGCGCAGATTCACCGGTAATGGCAGACTCGTCTATTGAAGCAATGCCTTGAATAATCTCCCCGTCGCCCGGGACGACTTGTCCAACTTTGACCATCACTCGATCCCCGGGCTTCAACTGCCTCGACGGCACCTCCTCAATTTCGTCTCCTCTCGTCAGGCGATAGGCGATCGTATCACGGCGAGTCTTTCTGAGCGAATCAGCTTGAGCTTTGCCACGTTCTTCCGCGAGAGAGGTCGCAAAATTCGCAAACAAGACGGTGAGAAATAGCCAGATATCGAGTGCGATAAAGTAGCCAGTTCAGACCTGACTTTCCGATTTTCCCAGCATCGCTTGCACGAGATAGAAAAGGGTCAGAAAAGCGCCTATCTCTACGACAAACATCACTGGATTCTTCCATTGAATGTCCGGACGCAACATAATAAATGCTTGTTTCAACGCCGGCCCGAATGTTTCAGGCGCCAGCAACGCACTTCGCCGCGCGAACTTCCGGAATCGCGATGGCGGTCTAGTGACCTCACTCAAGGGTTGGGACGGTTTTAATACTGTAGGCATCGAAGGTTCTCTTTCTTAGGGGTTAGCCACCGAACGGAATGGGACCGAAGTGCTCTGCGAGTGGTCCAAGCGCGGCTGCGGGGAGAAATAGGAGGGCGCCAATGATTACAATGGTCCCCAATACGAGAAAACCGAAGGTCACCGTGTCGTCGCGTAAGGTCCCCAAGCCGAACGGAGAAGATTTCTTGGCGCCGAGGCTCGCGGCCATCGCGATAGGCGCGATAATCGGCAGGTACCGGCTGAAAATCATGACCAGGGCCGTCGCGATATCCCATGGAACGAAAGTGGGAGACGGACTTGGGTTGCTGATCAGACCGCCAGTCGTACCGAGTCCATCGAATGCAGATCCGTTATTCGCAGAGGCAGACGAGAACTGGTACATGATCTGAGAGAACCCGTGAGCGCCCGGATTACTTACTGCCTTCGTACCCCAGTCACTCGCCGCGAAGTAACCGGTAGGGAAAAGAATCATGATTGGATGAACTAGCAATGCGATCATCGCCAGCTTCATCTCGCGTCCTCCGATCTTTTTGCCCAGATATTCGGGAGTTCGTCCTACCATTTGACCGGCGATGAAGACTCCCAGGATCAAAAACAATAGCAGGTTAATCATCCCGACGCCCTTTCCCCCAAAGATGCAGTTCAGCCACATCCCGACCATGGGCGATAAACCCGCAAGTGGGTTGAGACTGTCCTGCTCAGAGTTAATAGCACCACACGTCACATCGGTGGTGATCGCTCCCCAGGTAGCGCCTGCCGAAGTTCCGAATCGGAGCTCTTTGCCCTCGAGATTTCCAAGGTGTTGATCTACCGGCAAGCCTGCAACCGCCGGAATCGTTACCTGCCTTTTGCCTCCCTGCGCAGTCGCGCTCGGAACATCATAAGTTTGACCGGCCGAATGTGCAGTTAATCCCGGGTTCGGCTTCAGGGTGTCGAAATAAATTGTCCAGACGACGGTACCGATGAAAAGCAGGAGCATCACCGAAAAAATCACCATGGAGTGTCTTAGCCGGCTTAACATTCGCCCATACATCAGCACGAGTGAGAACGGAAAGACCATCATCGCAAAACAAGCGAAGAAATTGGTTATGGCGGTCGGGCTCTGGTACGGATGGGCGAAGTTCATCCCAAAAAAGCCGCCGCCGTTGGTCCCTAATTGCTCCATCGGCACAGTCGCAGCTATGGGACCAGTCACAATCGTCTGTTGTTTTGGCTGGCCGTTGTCCCCCGTCCCCATTGCTCCAGGCTCTAGGGTAGACACCTGATAGTCGCACTTGAAGGTCATGGGAGTTCCCTGTTGCAAAAAGATAATCGACAACACAAAGGCAACCGGGAGAAAGATGTAAATGAGCACCCGCCACATGTCGACGAAGTAATTGCCAGCGGACGGATCTTTGCGGAAAAGCCGAATAATTGCTGCCAGAGCGCAGAAACCAACGCTAGCCGACAGGAAATAGTTAGCAACGCAAAAGAATATCTGACTAAAGTTGGAAAAGTGCTGATCGCCAGCATAGTGCTGCAAGTTGGTGTTGGTCATAAATGACGCAACACTGTTAAAAATAGTACTTGGGAACAGCATGCCCCTGTGTAGGTCATTGAGCGGCATCAAAGGCTGAAGCGACAAGATGACAAACCCCCAAACGAACAGCACCGTGTTAAATATAAGCAACGCCCCCGTGTACTGCTTCCAGTTCATCGGACCGGTATCGAGGCACCTTTCGAACCAGTTAAAAAATGACCAGGGACGATATTTCCCGTCCATGATCCAGGCGATGTATTTGCTCAGAGGGATCGCTACGATCAGCGTAAAGACTATTAGGGCAATGGGTAGAAACCACATAATTCTAAACTCCTAGTGAAACGGCAGTGATTGTCTGACTTAAAACCATTCCGGCCGGATCAGAGCCACAAACAAGTAGATGAATAACAGAAGCGACACCACGGCAGTTAAAAAGATCATCGTTCAACCTGAATTAAATTTTTTCGCAGGCTTGCATAAAAAGAAGACAGAGGCCCATCGATACAAGGCCTAGAAGGAACAAACCTGGCAACCAGATTTCGAGCGTCATACTAGATAGACTTCTTTCGGTAAGTTAACGATTCAAGAGTACATCAGGGCATAATG
>Ga0210408_10005833_pt1 | contig 10756 bp, 12 predicted proteins | sample IncBWH4MmetaG_FD_155471 | JGI IMG/M metagenome (GOLD analysis project Ga0210408, IMG submission 155471) | Forest soil microbial communities from Barre Woods Harvard Forest LTER site, Petersham, Massachusetts, United States - Inc-BW-H-4-M | ecosystem: Environmental > Terrestrial > Soil >... | reverse complement strand
CACGGCTATCCACCCGGCCTCCACGGTTACATTTTTGACACTTCGGAAATGATGTATCTCGACAAGGACAACACATGGGTGCGCAGAGATCTGGTCTCCTCTGCGGTGGGAGATCCCGTCGTCGATGGCAAGGTGCAGATCGGGCCGCAGAGTCCGTATAACGGAATCCAGGGTGACGCGCGCCGCTCAACGGCGGAGCTGGGGAAGCGCGCAATCGACATGAAGGTCGATTACGCAGTGAGGCAGATTCGCAGCCTCCTACCGACCAAATGATTCAACCCTCGATCTGGTCCAGCATGAATGAATCCGTGGCGGGAAGAAGCGAACGAGATGAATTGTCCCCTCTCCGACCGCGATGGAAGTCCACATCTTCGATAAGCTTGGGATTTCCAGCCGAGTCGAACTGGTCCTCTACGCAGTGAGCCATGGCGGCGTTCGTCAAGCGGAGTGGGTCGCGGGCGGCGGAGCATGAGCATCGATCTATGGACTCAGCAATGCGCTTGCGATTGTGGAATGGGCTTTCACTTCTATTCCTTTTTCGAACCAAAAAGAACGTAAGACATTCCTATCCGCATATCTAGCGTCCGGCGCGTAACGTCCCAGTAAGGATATGCGTCAACCGCAATTGCACCTTTTGTTTTGGTAAGAATAGGCCCTATGAACAGGCGCTCAAGGACGACGCTGTTCGAATGTCTCTCAAGAAAGTTAAAACCCAGCCAGCTTGGCAGGCCCGTCAAGCCGGTCATGGTCTGCACGTGCGTATCCAATAAAACCCCGCTGCTCCTAAGCGGCGAATCCCAACGATTCGTCGACACCAACTTAAAACGCCCCTTGTGAAATATGAAATTGGTATCCACAACCATCTCGTTCCAAGCGTGGTTCTCATACGAGAACCACGGACCTGCGAGCACGGCCAAATCGGCCCAGCGGGACACTTTGAATTGACGGCCCACGAGCAACAGGCTGAATGCGGATTGGCCGTCCGGATTGGTCCAATTGACGTTTTGAAGCATCCACTTGCCACGCTGCATGGTCAGGATGCCGAATCGGTCTCGGCCACCATCTGCGCTGACCGACACCGACATCGTCAGGTGCCTTGGCGACTGCGCGATAGCATTGCCAGAAGTATTCGCACTTGCGATCTGCGCAAGATCTGATTGCACGGTAAAGATCAGCACCGCTGCCAGCACGAAGGTTCGTGTCGGCTTCATTAGAGTGATCCTTCCGGTTCGCTCGCGAAGCGCACACGCACAGCGTTCGAAGGCGTCAGGGACTGTGGAGCGGTGAGACTTCATTGGGGCCATCCGTCGTTAAATCTCCGCCACCAGTTCTATTTCCACACGATCCAAACGGAAGCCGACCCGGGGCTTGCCATCGTTCTTAGCGATTTGACCGGAGAGAAAAAGCAAGTTTCCGGTGCGCAAGGAGGGTATAAAAGCTGCCACCGGCGGCGTGAGTTCCGGAAGCGTGATTTTGAGAGTGTCAAGCTTGTCGTATGCGGACATCGTCTTCTCCTCACAATCGAATTGTTCTGGATGTCACTTTTATCGTTGTATTCTATAATAGAACTATGGCACTATAGTGCCAATCAACGAAAGACGATTGAATAAAAGATGTCTAGAACAGGAGACGGAGCGAAACGAGCGCTTCGTGATCCAAGCCAAAATCAAGACGTGGAAGGAAAATGCCAGATGAACAATCAGATGAACAGAAAGAAAGCGTGCGTAGCGTTCATTGCGCTCCTTGCGTGGGCCTTAGCTGGTCAAGCCTTGGCGCAGGGCCAGGAGCTCGAGTTCAAATCGAATGCCGATGACCTTACGAAAATTCGCAGCGTGGTGGAGGAGTTCCGTCTGGATATTATTCACAAGGATGGGTCCGCCATAACGAAGCTCGTGCTGAACCCCAATGTGCTCTTTCATCAGATCGACGACCAGAAAGCGGTTGATAGCGCCCGAAAAAGTAACGCTCAGTTCGACGGGATTGGCCCGAGCCAGCTAGATGGATTTGCGACATTCCTCTCTACGTCGAAGGACAAACTCGAAGAGAAATTTCACAATATCGAGATTCGCCAGGACGGCCCTCTAGGGCTGGCGACATTTAATTACGATTTTGTCATCAACGACAAGGTCACCAATTCAGGCCTCGAAGTCTGGCAGTTGCGCAAAATTGATGGGCAGTGGAAGATCTTGTCCCTTACCTGGACGAGCTACGATCACAGCTGACAGCCAACAACCGCGGGGCCGACTCGGTCAGCCCCGCTGATGCCGACTCATCCCGTCTGAGCGCTGAGTTGTCCGGCAGTTCTGGTTAAAGATTGGCATCCAAACCAAAATCAAAATGTGAAAGGAAAATGTCAGATGAACAAAAAGAAAGCGGGCGTAGCATTCATCGTGCTCCTTACATGGGCCTTGGCTGGTCAAGCGTTGGCGCAGAGCCCCGAATTCAAATCCAATGCCGATGACATCGCGAAAATTAGCAGCGTGGTAGAGGAGTTCCGTCAGGACATTATTCACAAGGACGGGTATGCCATAACGAAGCTCATCCTGAACCCCGATGTGCTCTTTCATCACATCAACAACCAGGAAGAGGTTGATGGCGCCCGCAAACAAAACGCTCAGTTCGATGGGGTTGGCCCGAGCCAGCTAGATGGATTTGTGAAATTACTCGCTACGTCGAAGGACAAACTCGAAGAGAAATTTCGCAATATCGAGATTCGCCAGGACGGTGATCTAGGGCTGGTGACATTTAATTACGATTTTGTCATCAACGACAAGGTTCACCATTCAGGCCTCGAACACTGGCAGGTGTGCAAAATTGATGGGCAGTGGAAGATCTTGTCCGTTACCTGGACGGTCTATATTCACAGCTGACAGCCAACAGAAGGGCTCCACCATCGTGACCATCTAATCCAGTATCCAAAGGAGTTTGCCATGAGCAAGACAGCAATTACCTCGCCTGAACTCGCGCCGCCGGTTGGCCCGTTTAGCCAGGCAATCGAAGTCGGTGGTTTCCTCTACCTCAGCGGCCAGGTCGGCCAAGACCCAGCTACTGGCAAGGTCGTCGAGGGGGGTATTGTGGCCGAGACAGAGCGCGTCTTCCAGAATCTCTCGGCGGTTCTCAAGGCGGCCGGCAAGAGTTTCGATCACGTTGCGTGCGCCCGCGTGTTTCTCACGAACATGAGTGACTACGTCGCGATGAATGGCATCTACGCAAAGTATTTTAGTCCGCCCTTTCCAGCCCGCACGGCGATCGGGGTGGCCGCGCTGCCGCTTGGGGCCCGCGTTGAAATCGACCTTGTCGTCAAGGCTTGAGGCGACGCACCGAGGGCCTCATCGCTGGGATCTTGGAGGCTCCAAAATGCGAATGCTGATAGTGGGCATTGGCGCGTTGGGCGGAACAATTGCGGGCGCGTGAGATCGACGTCATTGCCCTGGAATAAGAGAAATCAGGCGGAGTGTGCAGGGCAAGTGATTATGTGGAAACAATGCTCCAAATTTGTCGAAAGAGGCTAGACGTGAAAACGAGAAAACCAGCTGCCGAATCTGTCCAGTTCCGAGAGGCATGGCATCCGATGGATGGGGCGACGTACCTGAATTTTGCGTTCAATGCCCCAATTCCGACCGTTGCACTCGATGCCGTGCAGGTGTCAATTCGCGCCAAGCAATTGCCGCACTTGGTCGGCGATGCGGAATTTTTTGGGCCGGCAGCCAGTGTGCGCGGCTCTCTCGCCACACTCCTTGGGGCGGATCCAGATGACATTTCTTTGACAACCGGTGCTCAGTCGGGAGCCACGATGGTTGCGTACGCACTACGGTGGTCTCCCGGCGATGAGGTTCTTATTGGGCGCGGGGACTTCCCAGTCCACTATGCAACGTGGAAACCAATGGAAGAACGCGAAGATATCAAGCTATCCATCGTGACACCACGAGATCGGTTCATTACCGCGGATGATTTTGTCGAAGCACTCACTCCCAGAACTCGTTTGGTGTCTGTGAGTCATGTACGCTTCGATACTGGAGCCATGCTTGATGCACCGCGACTGGCCGAAGCGTGCAGAAAGAATGGGACTCTCTTGCTGCTCGATGTGAGTCAGTCCTGTGGCTCCTGTCCATTCACGGTTACTGACTTGGGCGCCGACTTCCTTGTTTGCGCAGGATACAAGTACTTGCTCGGTCCGTGGGGCACGGGCTTCTTGTGGACAAACAGGCAGCATCGTGACCGGTTGCGTGCAGGGCCCTATAACTGGCTTTCTCAGGGGACTGATATATTCTCCCGCATAAATCTCGTTGACCCGCCCCAGTCGCCAACGATGAGCCGTTGGGATGCGAATGAATGGTCTTCGCAGGGCAATTTCAATCTCACCGTGATGGAGGCATCACTGAAGTTTGTATTGCAAGCCGGTGCCGGGCTGGTTCACGACCATTGCCAGAGTCTGATTGACCGACTGTTTGAACGGCTTCCTCCCGCGTGCAGAGTTGCGAGCCCGCCTGAGCAATCACGCCGGGGGGTGTGCGGGTGCATTGAAGCTGCTGATCGTCGCGACACCGAAGCCCTATATCAGGCCTTGCGAACCGCAAGCCTCGTCGTCGCATTGCGGGAGGGGCGCATTCGCATCGCGCCGCACCTGATGAACTCAGAGGAGGACATCGACCGTCTTCTGACCGTGATAGCCGCTACAACCGAGGGATGGAGGAATGTAGCACACTGATCTGCGCTTGAAGGAACTTGGAATCGTGCGACGTGTGGGCTTAGCGACGTCACTGATCAAAACTTCGCGGCCCTCGCCCGTTCGTCGCGAGGAAATGACAAATGCTGCGAACACTATTTTCAGCGAGGATTCTGCCAGGCGACGCTCGCTGGAACTGCAACGGCGCGAGCGCCGGACGCCGGCTGCACGCTGCCCTCGGAAGGATTCCCGTGCCTTCATGCGTGTCCATCGCGATACCGCCTGGGCTCCAGACAATACCGTTCCATATTCCGTCATCATTTAAGGAGGAAAAGTGCCTTTAGTCCGCATCGATCTACTCGAGGGAAAATCAGAACAGTACCGTGCTCAAGTCGGCGATATCCTTTACCAGACCTTGGTGGATGTTCTCAATGTTCCGGAATATGACCGATTTCAGGTAATCACGGAACATACGAAGGCAAGCCTGCGATTCGATCGAGAGTATCTCGGCATACATCGGTCGGACGATTGCATCTTTTTTCAGATCACATTGAATAGCGGCCGTTCCACTGAGTTGAAGCAACGCTTCTACAAAGCACTGGCGGACCATCTCCACGAAGGAGTAAAGATTCGCAAGGAGGATGTCTTCATCAGCTTCGTTGAAGTCCCGAAGGAAAATTGGTCCTTTGGCAACGGCGAGGCCCAGTACGTCACGCCTCCAAAATAGATCGAGGATGACACCAGTTGCGGGAAGTAGTGGTGAAAGAGCTCGATTCTTGAGGCAACTGGTCGGCTTCAGTCTCATAGCGGGAATCTTGCAGGCTTCACAATGCAAATGCTGATAGTGGGCAGCACTTCATAGTATTGCGGAATTGATGTTGTGGCGGAAAACGAAGAGTGACATGCGCATTGGTTCGGTTTCGAATTCCTTGCTGATGTTGATCGCTGGCGGCATCGCCTCACTGATACTGACTGCGGCACCGGCGTACGCTGCGCCGTGTGCACAGACCGATCTCGTGGAGTTTGAGAAGATGACCTGGGTGGAAGTGAAGTGCGAGATCGCGGCGGGCAAGACGACTGCGCTCATCTACACCGGCGGTGTCGAGGAACGTGGCCCCCAGAACGCGAACGGTGGCCACAATCTCATAGCGCATGCGACGGTCGAAGCGATCGAAGAGGTTCGGGTCGGCGGGGAGGCCGTGGTTGTCGGCCAGGGAACAGTCCCCGCATAGCCGGCTGCTTGCTTTATGCCGTACCGGTGATCGCCTTTGTGATTGCGTGGGCATGGCTTGAAACGTTGTTTCGGACGACGTCGCGCAGGCTGAGTCCGAGTTCCCCCAAAGGAGCGAACATGGCCACAACTCGACCTGTAACCGACTGGAAGAAAGAGTGGTTCGAGATTGAAGATGCAACATACTTAAACACCTCCGCCCATGCAGCCATGCCTCGCGTGACCCTGCGCGCGGTGCAAGACTCGATTGAAGCCAACACGTTTCCGCATCACCGGGACGACGCCATTTTCTTCGAAGCGCCAATTCGGATTCGGGCGTCCCTCTCGAAAATGATTGGGGCCAAACCGGAAGAAATCGCGATCACGGCCGGAGCCGGCACTGGCGTTGCGGCCGTGGCCCATCTCCTAAAGTGGGAACCAGGCGATGAGGTCATCACGGCCCAGGGAGAATTCCCGATGCAATACGCGACTTGGAGGCCCATGGAAGAACGCGAGGGTGTGAAACTGAAAATCGTGGCGCCGCGAGACCGCTTTATCACGGCGGACGATCTAATTGCGGCCATGACGCCTAGAACGCGCGTTGTCTCCGTGAGTCATGTGCGCTTTGACGACGGCTCACTGCTGGATGCCGCTCGTGTGGCTGCGGCCTGCCATGCACAGGGTGCGCTGCTTGTGCTTGATGTGAGCCAGTCTTGCGGGGCGGTGCCTATGGATGTCCGCGACCTTGGCGCCGACTTTTTGGTGTGCGCCGGATATAAATGGCTCCTCAGCCCATACGGCACGGGATTTTTTTGGGTCAAGAGCGAACATCAGGATATTGGGCGTCCAGGGCCGTTTTCTTGGACCAGCCAAGCTACAGACAGTTTTTTCGCGTTGAGTTTTGTCGATCCCAGGCCATCCCGCAGTGCGAAGCGCTGGGACAGCGGGGAAGCGGCCACTTATTTCAATTTCAACCTGGCGGCCATGGATGCCTCGGTGGATTTTGTCCTGCGCGCCGGGCCTGAGTTGGTGCGCGAACATAACCGGAAATTGATGGAGTTATTATTCGAACGCCTCCCTAAAGACTGCGTTGTGGCCAGTCCGCTGGACTCCACACAGCGCGGGCCCTGCGGCTCCTTCACCGCGCAGACTCCGGAAAAAACCGTTGAGCTCTATCAGAAGTTGCAGAAGGAAAACATTATCGTGAGCTTGCGCGAAGGGAGGATTCGTGTCTCGCCTCATCTGTTCAACTCCGAGAGGGACATTAACCGCCTCATCGGCGTGGTGACCGCCTGAATCGGGTGATGGAGGCGATTCTATTGTGTGTAGGTCCAATGATGAAATAGATCACATTACTTTAGCGGCGTCCAACGAAGGCACACCGCTGTACGAGCTATTGGGATTTGAAACCGATGGCATGGCGATGAAGCTTCGACGCGCGCCAGTGCAGGCCGGAACGTGCGGTTCCACAAGACCCTGAGTGAACTGATCCACTGCGGAAGCCGCGGTTCCGAAGGAGGATTAAATGCGAGCCATAGTTTTAGGTGGTGCAGCTGAAGCAATCGGCCCCTATTCGCAAGCTCTGAGCGCAAATGGATTCATTTTCCTCGCGGGCCAGATCCCAATTGATCCCACGACGCACGAAGTGATCGAAGGCGGAGTAGAACGGCAGGCGGAGCGTGTACGCGAAAACATTTCCGCAATCTTGAAAGCCGCTGGATCGAACATGGAGAACGTAGTACGCTGCATCGTCTTCTTGAAGAGCATGAACGATTTCGCCGCCGTGAACAAGATCTATGCCAAGTTCTTCACAGGCACGCCGCGTCCAGTACGAACTACAGTCGAAGCTTCTGGGTTACCAAGGAATTGCCTCATTGAGATCGAAGCGACAGCGCTCGAATAACAACTTGTAACGCACGGATTTAAGGCAACCAACGACCGCGATGCATGGGAGCCTCTTTGGAAAGGAATGAAAAAGGAATAAATATGACAACAGTTTATGAACGCCTGAAAGCTCTGCAGATCACTTTGCCTGATGTCCAGCCTCCCGTGGTCGATGGTTACGTTGCCGCTTTCGTTCCGTTTGTGCGCACCGGCAATCTTGTTTATTTGTCGGGACGCGTCGCCAAAAAAGATGGCAAGCTTTGGTCCGGCAAAGTGGGGGAGCAAATTACCACACTCGAGGGCAAACAAGCCGCACGCGGCATTGCCATAGAATTGCTCGCCACGCTGCAATTCGCCCTCGGGGACCTGGACAAAATAAAACGGATCGTTAAGCTGCTGGTGCTGGTGAACGGCGCGCCGAATTTTACGGAGCCGCACGTGGTTGCCAACGGCGCGTCGGAACTTTTTCTGGAAATCTTTGGCGAGCGTGGAGCGCATGCGCGCAGCGCGTTTTGCGTGGCGGAGATTCCATTTGGGGCGTGTGTGGAGATTGAGCTCATTGCCGAGGTCGATGAGTGATGTCTGAGAGAAACTCTTACCGCTATTCGGTAGTTCGGCCAAAAAATTGACCGCATTGTTTTTGCATTGGATACCAAATTCTGAATAGTCACAAGGGAAGACACATGAGGGAAGACACATGATTGACTTCGGGTTGGGAAAGTTGCGGCTCTGGAGCGCGGCAGCAGCCTGCGCAGGCCTATTCATGACGCAGGCTGCGGGAGCCCATCCTGCGGCTTTTACACTCAACGATGCGATGCAGGCGCCGTTTGCGTCGGACATGCTGGCCGCGCCCACGGGCACAGCCGTGGCGTGGGTATTCAACGCGAAGGGCTGCAGTAATATCTGGGTAGCAGACCCCTCCCATGGCGCGAAAGCGCGCCAGATCACACCGTACACAGAGGACGACGGTTTCGATATCGGCGAACTCGCCTGGTCGCCGGATACGAAGTCGATCGCCTTCACAAGGGGCCAGAGTCTTGAGGACGATATTCCGGCCAACGTGAATAACTCCCCGCAAGGCCCAATGCCCAAGGAAGTATGGCTGGTTGCCACGGCCGGCGGCGCGCCGCATAGGGTCGGCACGGGGGTCTTCCCTAGTTTCTCGCCCGATGGCAGCCGGTTGCTGTTTGTCGACAAGAAAAGAATTCTGTCCGTGGCCGCGAGCGGCGATGGCGACGCGCAGCCATTGCTCATCGATCAGGGAACCGTGGACTCGCTGACCTGGGCGCCGGACGGCAAGCGCCTGGCGTTCGTGAGCCATCGAGGCAGCCACTCGCTGATAGGTGTCTACGATTTCGTTGACCAAACCATCGTCTGGTTGAGCCCGAGTCTAGACTACGACAGCTCGCCCGCGTTCTCACCGGACGGCGCGCAGATCGCCTTCGTTCATGTGCCGGCCCAGAAAACTCCCCCCGCAAACTTCTCTCAACGCAGCGGACGGCCGTGGTCGATCTGGACGGCGGACGTGAAAACCGGCCAGGGGCGACGAGTCTGGATTGCCGACGCTGGACCCGGTAGTGTATTCCGTCCGACGCGCTCGGCGACGAACGACCTTCCCGACTTTCCCTCGGTGACGAATCTGTTCTGGACCAACCATGATGATCTCGTGTTCCCCTGGGAGAAAAGCGGCTGGCAGCATCTATATGCCGTCGCCGTGCGGGGCGGCGCGGCCCGCCCACTCACGGTGGGAAAGTTCGAAGTCACACACGTCGTCTTCAGCCCGGACCGCAAACGCCTGGTCTATTCGTCCAATCAGGATGACATCGACAGGATGCATATCTGGACGGTCGACGCCGAGCACGGTTCGGCGGTGCGCACGGCCCAGAGCGACGCCATCGAAGACTACCCGCAGATCGGCGCCGACGGCACTCTTTTCGCGTTGCAGAGCGACGGCAACCACCCGCTGCATCCGGTCGCGTTGAGTGCAGGGGGGCAATGGCGGCGGCTCGCTCCGGAAGCCATCCCGTCCTCCTTCCCGAGTTCCAAGCTCGTCATGCCCCAGGCCGTGACCTTTACGGCGAAGGATGGGCAGGAAACGCGCGGGCAACTGTTCCTGCCACACGAAACCACCTCCGAGCGGCATCCGGCGATTCTGTTCTTTCACGGCGGCCCTCAACGACAGATGTTTCTGGGGTTCAATACCCACCGTTCGTATAGCTGGATGTACGCATTCCATCAGCACCTCGTCGCTGAGGGCTACATCGTGCTGTCAGTCAACTATCGCGGCGGTACCGGCTATGGCCTTGACTACAGAGAGGCCGACAACCTCGGTCCCGGAGGCAGCAGCGAGCTCAATGACCTGTTCGGCGCTATCACTTATCTGCGAGGCCGACAGGACGTCGACACCCATAGATTAGGCATTTGGGGGCCAAGCTATGGGGGACTCATGACGGCCCTCGGTCTCGCGCGCGCCTCAGATGCATTCGCGGCCGGTGTCGATTATGCAGGCATACATAACTGGTCGACGTTCCTGTCCTCGGTGGGCGACCCGATCGACGGAGGCGATGCGAACCGCCGGGCGTTGGAATCCTCCCCTATCGCGACCATCGACCAGTGGCACTCACCCGTGCTGCTTGTGCAGGCGGACAACGACGACGTTGTACCGTCTCAGCAGGCCGCCGAACTCATCGAAGGCTTGCGGTCGCACAACATCGAACATGACGTAATCATGATTCCGAACGAGATTCATGACATGGCACGCTACGCATCGTGGATGATGTTGTTCAATGCTGCGGATGTGTACTTCGATCGGCAACTAAACAAGCGGACCGCGCCCTCTCCGTAAGCAGGTCCATCACTACGGTTTTGATCGACGGTGTGTGAGCCCTTCGCTTAGGCTTTGAAAAACCGGGTATGGCGCGTTTGGAAGGGCATGGGCAGAATTGCCCGCAAATTACGAGGGAGAGAAAGAGAGCGGCTATGAAAGTTATCGAGGT
>Ga0210408_10005832_pt1 | contig 10756 bp, 9 predicted proteins | sample IncBWH4MmetaG_FD_155471 | JGI IMG/M metagenome (GOLD analysis project Ga0210408, IMG submission 155471) | Forest soil microbial communities from Barre Woods Harvard Forest LTER site, Petersham, Massachusetts, United States - Inc-BW-H-4-M | ecosystem: Environmental > Terrestrial > Soil >... | reverse complement strand
CAGTTCGCCAACAAGGCGTCGCTGTTCGTCGAGATCGTCCAGTCTATGACCGCGCAGGCTGCCGAGCGCGTCCAGACAGAGATGCACGAGCCAGAAACATTAGCGCAGGTCGCTACAGAACTGAGCCGCCATGCCGAGCGTTTGCTGACGATCGCGATGACCCCGAAGCTGTTGCGATTGCGCCGTCTCGTGATCGCGGAAGCAGATCGCTTCCCGGAACTGGGGCGAGCGCTTTACGACTGCGGCCCTGGCCGGGCGATCGCGGGACTGGCAGTCAACATACAGCGGTGGGCGGATCGCGACCTGCTGTCGATCAGCGACGCGATGGTCGCCGCTACACAGTTCAACTGGCTGGTCATGGGGGAACCCGTCAATCAGGCGATGTTCCGCGCAGACTATGTCTTGTCGCGAGCTGAGCGCGCCCGGCATATCGAGCAAGCCGTTCGCGTCTTCATCGCGGCTTACCGAATATAAAGCACGCATAGAACAGAGAATTGATGAATGGGCAAAAGCTCAAATCGTGGTATCAAGAACTTATTGAAAATGGTCCCGACGTGGCAAGGGGGTCAGCCGTTGACTTATGACTTTAGCGTGATGACAGAGAAGGGTGTCACGACCTCCTCGGATTGAGTTTGCCGGTGCTAATTGGCTTCCATGGCAGGGTCCGCTAGGTGCGGCTCCGGGTGTTCCTGTCGCTAGCGAGCCGTGCTCCGACGGCCCAGGTGGGTTCCTCGTACCCTAGCTACCGCTGTTTTCGCGTGGGCTTCGTGGTCGTCGAAACTCATTTTTACGTTTGCCAGATAATTTGGCTTCCATTATGACGGGCAGCAATAATCGCTTTTTCCCGTAAGCCATTCGGGTCGCACAACTCCTAGAAACGTCTGAAATTCCTTGGGACTGAATGTTTCGACGGGTTTGCGCTTGGTTTGGTCCCTAAGCACCAGTTCGGCCTCAGTTTTTCGATCGCGATGCAGTGCGCGAAGTCGGATCTGGGCATACCGGAAATAGAGCGATTATTTCGGAGCGCAGATTGTTCCGCCGCCGGGAGGTTGCCTTTTTGGAATCCAGAAAATCTTCGATTTCGTCGGACCTAATTCGGTCGATTGCCCGGTTGGGGCGATTCGACACTGGAGTTCTCTTCACTGCCGACGACCGTCTTATCGGTGCAGAAGAACGATTGCGATAGCGGCGATAATGCCTAAAGGGATAAGGATGAAAAGCACGATGCGCATGCCAATCGCTAAACCGTTTGCAAGCGGGGAACGACCGGGTGGGACGGCCACTAACCGAGTGAGCCAGTCACCTACAAGAAAATAAGATGGCGGCAAAAATCTCACGGGTCTTTGGCGTTCTCTGCGGCGGGTCGATCAACGCCCTGATCACGCTTTGCTACGCAATCGGCTACGGCCTGATGATCTTTAGTGACAGCCTCGAGAGATACGCTTCTGTCGGAATTCCCAGCTTGCTGATTGGCGTCTGTTTGGTCGGGTTAGTCATTACTCTATGGAGTTCCCAGCAATTTCGCATTGCGGGACCGGACTCGAATACCGCTGCCATCCTGGCCGTTTCTCTGGCCAGCATTGGTTTGGACGCACGCGCTAAAGGAAATTCCGAATCGGCCGTGATCGGCACAGTCCTGATGGCCCTATCAGCCACTTTATTGGTAAGTGGAGTGGTAGCCTATGGGTTAGGTCGACTCGGGGAGGGGAGGCTGATCCAGTTGGCCCCCTTTTCAGTGGTTGGCGGAGTCCTGGCCGCGTCTGGATTTCTGGTTTTCAGCGGTGCCTTCCACATTCTCACTAATCACCCGCTTGATTTTTCCGTTTTGGAGGTCCTTCGCAATACTCCTCTTATCGCCGTTCTGCCCGCCCTGGGTATAGCGATCGTCCTCCTACTGTCTAAAAGGATTCGGGATCATTTTCTCGGGTTTCCGAGTGTCATCTTACTAGGAACTCTCGGATTCTACGGGTTAGCTGCGTCGGTAGGCTTACCTACCGAACATTTGAGAGCTCTCGGACTGCTGCTTGAGCCGGTCTCGAGCGTTTCGCTGCCGGCGACTCTCACCATACCCCGCGACCTGGTAGCATGGCAAGTCATCGGTAGTCATGCTATTGAATTGGGTGCGGTGGTGGTTGTCGCCTTGACCGAGACAGCGCTTGCTCTCTCTGAAACGGTTTACGGTGCCGAGACTAACACTGTCGAGGCTGGCGGGACGACTCGGCTGTTAGGTGTATGGGCTTCAGCGCTCTGCCTGACTATCGTCATCGCCTTTCCTGCTCTGATCAGCTTCCTTCCTAAACCGGTCATTGCCGGCCTTCTGTTCTATCTGAGCGTCTCGATGCTGCTGGAATGGGCAATTACATCGCGTCGCCGATTGCCTCTCTATGAATACGCTCTCCTACTATTGATCCTCGGCGCCACTGTCCTGAAAGGCTTTCTTGCCGGTGCCTTGCTTGGATTGATTGCGTGTTGCGTCCTGTTTGCTTGGAATTACGGGCGGGTCACCTGCATCAAGAGTGCTTTCACAGGACAAAGCTACCGGTCCCGGGTTCGCCGAACGGTCCGCGACGACAAGCTCCTAGCTGAGCATGGGGAATCAACCTTCGGACTCAGCTTGCAAGGATATCTTTTTTTTGGAACCGCCCAAATAATCGTTAATCACCTAACCGAGGCAATGCGGCTGACAGAGCGGCGGGTTATCGTTATCGACATGCGGTCGGTACAAGGTATGGATGCTTCGGCTCTGATGTGCTTTCGAAAACTGCGACAACTTTGCGAGCCTCATCAGATCGCCTTAGTTTTTGCAGGCCTCGACGAGAAACAGCGCGCGCTCTTGCGCCGATGTGAAGTCCTGGACAAACCTGAATTTGATTTTATCGATCTCGATCATGCGCTCGAATGGATCGAGGCTCGCACCCTAAACGAATTTGGCGGTGTGCCCACGGAAGCGAGCCTGCGTAAAATGCTTGTCCCTTATTTCCGCCCGCAGAATCTGGAACGGCTTCTATTTTTGCTCGAGCCGCTTGTTTATGAAGCGGGCGAAATCGTGCTGACCCAGGGCGAACGAGGCGATTCGCTGCTCTTTATCGAACGAGGCCAGCTTGGAGTGAAGCTTGCTCCTGGCAACGGAGCGGATGTCCGGCTTGCCAGCTACGGCCCAGGTACGCTGGTTGGTGAGCAAGCTTTATTCACGTTTGGCTCGCAACCTGCCCAGGTGGTCGCCGATGTTTCAACCCGGGCGTTTCGCTTGACCAGGAACAAATTAAACGAGCTCGAGCGGACTTCGCCGGGAGCAGCTCTCGAGTTGAAGAGTCTGGTGATCCAAACTCTGGCAACGAGGCTTTCGATCGCGACCGCAGAGATCGGGGTGTTGACCGGTTAGGAAAGCACCCACCGCGCCGAGGAGCGTCTTTTGATAATTGCTGATAATCGACTGAACGACTGACTTAGACACTGAAACGGAGAAACAATGAGTATTGGACAAGTGAACGAAGGGGAACTGGAACAAAGACTGGGTCTGGTGGAGATGGCGAGATCCTGGAGTCCCCGGGTGATTTCCAAGCTCGAAAACGCGATACGGAGCTATCAAGATGATGACTTGTACAGATTTAATCCGGTGCGCTATGCGATTCAGACCGGAATGGCAGAGAGCGAAGCAATCGCCCTTTTTCTGCATGCTACGCGTTCTGGCCTCTTCACCATGGAGTGGCAGCTCGTCTGCTCAGGCTGCGGCCATTTGGTCGAAAGCCTGCGGAGCGTAGGCAATTTGCATTCTCATTACGGCTGCAACCTCTGCTTTTTCGAGAACGAAGCCACGCTGGATGATTTCATCCACGTCACTTTTACTGTTTCCCCAGAGATCAGAAGGCTTGCCTTTCATGAACCGGAAACGCTTTCGATCGAGGATTTTTACTTTAAGTACCGAATGTCGAAAGGCATCCGGCCGTTGCCGCTGCCGGGGGAACCCACTCTAAACGACATTCTACTTAGCTTCACGAAGCTGCTGACCTATCTTAAACCCGGGGAGAGACAGACGATAGAGCTAGACGCTCCAATCGGCTCGTTTTATCGGATCAGCGACCTCCTTAACAATACTGTCTGTGTGGTGAACTTGGGCCCAGCGTTGGATGAACACATACAACAGGTTCAGGTCGCATTAATCGACCACAAGCTACGGATCGCCGATAAAGAAGTGCTACCAGTTAAACTTGAAACTCCGACGGCCCATTACAACTATGAGCAAGGTTGCACCCTGCCAGGGGGTAAGATTGTGTTCGAGCTAGAGAATCGGACCTCCGAAAGGAGTTCGGTGTGGATAATTCTTCTTCCACAAGATCTTCATCCTCCGCGCCTTGAATTCGAAGCGTTCCTTTCGGGGAAAAGGCTTCTGACTGATTCAGTTTTCCGCGATCTGTTTGGAGATGAGACTTTGGGTGAGTCGCAAAACATGAGCGTAAAGAATATTACTTTTCTCATTTCAGACTTGGAAGGCTCGACCGCCCTCTACGATGCAGTCGGAGATGTGCGAGGCTACCATCTAGTCCGCCAACATTTTGCAGCTTTGGCTCGAGCCGTTGCCGGTCATTCCGGTGCGGTTGTCAAGACAATTGGCGATGAGGTTATGGCGGCATTCGCGGATCCAATCGATGCTGTCAGCGCCTCTATCGACATCGCCAGAGAAGTTGAAGAGATGAATAGATCACACTCCGATCGGCTCCGCTTAAAGATGGGCATCCATGGCGGACATTGCCTGTTAGTTACGCTCAACAACCAGGTCGATTATTTCGGGCAGACGGTGAATATTGCGTATCGCGTTCTCAGACTGGCTAGAGGGGGAGAGCTGTGTCTTAGCAATGATATTTTCGAAAACCCGCAGGTAGCCGATCTATTGGACAGTTTTGGTGTGCCCACAGTGCGGGTGGACACGGATGTATCTCAAGCGAAAGCGTGGACGTACATCCTCCAAAGGTAATGTCATTAGAGGAACTCGACCAACGGATCGAAAGCCGTCGAAGCTGATGCGGCTGGTCCTTCATCCGAACGAACGAATTCTCGTCGTCCGCCATCACCATCGACATCCATCTTTTGGTTCCAGGCGTCGATAGGAGTATGGCCGAGCTGGAAGAGTTGGCGAAAAGAAGCGCAGCCCGATGATTTCCTACTACGCCGCCGCCGTGGGTGTCATGTTCCTGCTCTTCACCGCCAGCGGCGCCTCCGGCAGCCTTCTCGACGAGTCTGACAGTGGAGCCCTCGATCGCGTCATCTCCGCCCGCGTCACAATGACCACTCTCCTCGCCGGCAAGCTCATCTACTCCATGCTGCTCGCCTTCCTCCAACTCACGGTGATGTTCCTCTGGGCCGCGGGCGTCTTTCACCTCGACCTCTTCACCCACCTTCCTGGATTCATCGTTATGACTGCCGCCACATCCTTTGCCGTGGCAGCTTTCGGAATACTGTTGGCAAGCGTCACCCGCACCCGCGCTCAGCTCGCTGCCATTTCCACTCTTATCGTCCTCACCATGTCCGCCGTCGGCGGCAGCATGTTTCCACGCTTCCTCATGCCCGACGCGATGAAGAATGTCGCCCTGTTTACGTTCAACTCGTGGGCCATCGAGGGATATACAAAAGTCTTCTGGCGTGACCAGCCGGTCCGCCATCTCGGCCCTGAAGTGTCCGTCCTCCTCGTCTCCGGATTCGTCCTCTTTCTCCTGGCGCGATGGTTCGCCCGCCGCTGGGAGTCCGCATGATGGACTGCCAAACTGAGGCTTTTGAAATCTTCGAGGCTGCTGGGAATCTGTCCACACACCCTCACGCGGAATGAATTCCGTATTTCTCCGAAATGGCCGTTATGCGGCTCATGTCGCGCTCTGGTTGGGCCCACTCCTCTACGACTTCGGCGAAGAATCGTTCAAATCCCGCGGGAGGAATTGATTTAGGCTTTTTTCGGCCTGATTTCCGGGATCGCTTTACCTGCCGTCGTCGCATTGATCGTACGGTGGTTTCGTTTCGAGATTTCAGGGCTCATTACACGAGGATTTAGCGAGCGAGTTGTTAGTGCCTTTCAGCGGGTAAACACCGTTTTGCCGTGAGTTTCGCCTCCAGCCATTGCGCGGAACGCTCGTTCGGCATCAGACATTGGCATAACTTCGCCAATCTCGGGGTTGATCCCTGCCTGTACCACGAAGTTCATCAGCGATTTCATCTCGTCCAAAGTACCCATGATCGTTCCCGCCACAGTTATCTGCTCCACGAAAAGCTTCAGTAAGTTCGCAGATGGATCATTCCCGCTTGTTATGCCCACCGTAAGTGCGGTGCCCCCTCGTCGGACCGACTCTAGCGAGTGTGCCCATGTAGCCTGACCAACATTGTCCATAACAGCGTCCACTCGCCGTGGAAGCTTCTCGCCAGCGGCAAAAGTGCGATGAGCGCCGAGCCTCTCAGCCATTTCTCGGCCCTGCTTCGAACGACTTGTTACCCACACCTCGAAACCTGCAGCCGCGCCTAGTTGAATCAATGCTGTTGCCATACCGCCCGTTGCGCCCTGCACAAGCATGGTCTGACCGGGCTTGAGGCCAGACTTAGTAAACAGCATCCGATAGGCAGTCAGCCACGCCGTTCCCATAACCGAGGCGTACACAGCGGAAAGTCCCTCAGGGCGCGGAATGGCATTTCTCTTCGGAACGGCCACGTAATCGGCAAACGTTCCCTGAACCAGCTCGCTGAATATGTGCCAATGCGGATCAAGAGTTTCGTCACCATGCCAGTCCGCACTCCCCATAACAGGATATATAACGACCTCCGTGCCATCATCTAACGTTCCGGCTCCATCATTTCCCATGATCATTGGGTAAACGATGGGGTCAGCTTGAGCAGTCAGACCTAGTAAGGTGAAGATATCATGGCGATTCAAACTCGCATGAGTGACTTTAACACGAAGCCAGCCTTCGGGAATCTCGGGGATAGGGCGTTCGCCCACCACAAGCCCTGACAAAGGATTTTGAATGTCACCCTTCGAGGCGTACACGGCAAACATTGATTCTGTTTTCATAACTGTCCTCTGCTGCTTAAGATTCGGTTACTTCTCTGCTGCTCGTTCGCTCCGTACCTTTAGGGCGGCAAGCCACCAGTGATGCGCGTCGTACATGGCAGTCGGCTGGTCCAAGTTGAACGCTTAGATGGCTCGTACCTTTTATTTGTAGAGCCAAGGCTTGTAGGCAATCTCGATGTTGTATCCGTCCGGGTCGCCGATGTTTGCCGCGAAGTAGTCGGCACGCCATTCGGGCCGAAGGCTCGGTTCCTTGTTTGAAGTAGCTCCCGCGTCTATCGCCGCCTTGTAGCTGGCCCTGACAGCGTCCGCGCTCTTGGCGGTGAATGCGACGTAAAGGTCTTTGGCGACTTCGCCATTCTTCAGCCAGAAACCCGGAATGTTATTGATGGCGAAACCGCGGATGGGAGGTTGACCGACCTCGTAAGGCATGTCGATGCCAAGCGGTCCGAGCACCTTCTTGTAAAATTCGCTCGACCGTTTCAGGTCAGAGACGGGGAGATAAATATGGTCAATCATGGCTTTCCTCTTTTCGTTTCACTGTGACAGCCCCGATCAGGGCTCTGCTAAATCCCGATCCGGCAAGTTAGTTTGCCGAGGTCGGCGCACCTTGGCGAAGCAGTCGCGAATCTCCTTGGCGTGCAGCGCTGGCTGCTCCCAGGCGGCGAAGTGGCCCCCCCGGTCCAGGATGTTGTAATGGATCAGGTTTGGCATCCACCGATCGACCCAGCGCCGCGAGGGGCGGTTGGTCTCGCGCGGATATATGCTGACGCCTACGGGAAGCTCCAGTCTGGTCGATGCGACGTTGGCCAGTTTGGTCGGTGCGACGTTGGCCACGCTCTCCCAGTACAGCCGGGCCGAGGAGGTGGCGTTGCCCGGCAGCCAGTAGAGCATGATGTTGTCCAGCATCTCGTCCAGGGTCAGGGCGTCCTCGGGGTTTCCCTGGTTGTCGGTCCAGGCCCACATCTTCTCATAGATCCAGGCCGCCTGGCCGACCGGCGAGTCGGCGAGTCCATAGCCGAGCGTCTGCGGCCGCGTCGACTGCTGCTTGAAATAGCCGGAGCCCTTTTCCTCCCAATGGGCCAGCGACGCCACGGCGGCCTGCTCAAACGCGTCCATGTCCTGGAGTTGGTCGGGCTCAGGAAACACCAGCGGCATGTTGACATGGATCGCGGCGCAGTCATCAGGCTTCATCACGCCGATGGCCGTTGCCACCAACGAGCCCCAGTCGCCGCCCTGGGCGACCCAGCGGGTGTAGCCGAGGCGTCGCATCAGAACGATCCAGGCGTTGGCGATCCGGGGGACGTCCCAGCCCGTGGCGGTCGGCTTGTCGGAGAAGCCGTGACCGGGGAGCGAGGGGGCGACCACATGGAAGGCGTCCTCGGGCCGGCCGCCATGGGCGGTGGGATCGGTCAAGGGGCCGATGATCTTCATGAATTCGATCACCGAACCGGGCCAGCCGTGGGTGATGATCAGCGGCAGCGCGTTCTCGTGCTTCGAGCGGACGTGCAGGAAGTGGATGTCGAGGCCGTCGATGGTTGTCTTATACTGGCTCCAATTGTTCAGCATCGCCTCGCAGCGGCGCCAGTCGTAGCGGTGACGCCAGTGATCGACCAGCGCCTTGACCTTGGCGAGCGGGGCGCCCTGGGTCCAGTCGTCGACTGTCTCCGCGTCCGGCCAGCGGGTCTGGTCGATGCGGCGGTTGAGGTCCTCGAGGTCCGCCTGCGGGACGGCGAGGGTGAAGGGGGTGATGGCGTCATTGGGCATGGATTTCTTCTCCGTTAGCTGACACCTTCAACAATGAGTCCGTGATAGATCGCCCCGTGTTTGCGGTGCTTGGCGACGTTTTGGTAGGCCTCGCTGTAATACCAATCCTTTGCGGCTTTCACGCTCGGGAATTTCGCAATGACCATTCCCTCAATCGGATCACCTTCAAGGACTTCGTGCTTTCCATAGGCTACGAGCACTTCGATAGGATGATCCTTCATCGTTGCTTTGATTCCAGTCCAATACTTTTCGAGCTCTTTTTGATCGATGGTTTTAGTTCTCGTGAAGACAACGTATGCAGACATGATCGTTCTCCTTCTTTGTGTTCTCCTTCTTTGTGTTCTCCTTCTTTGTTAGTCGATTACCCAAAATTCCCATGCAAACTCTTGGTCCGTAACCCGCGCTGTTAACTAAGTGAAGTGTCAAGAGTCCTGTCGGCGGACTCAGACTGTCGGGATGGTTCCGCCGTCGATAACGATTTCAGTGCCCGTTATGGCGGAAGCTCTGTCCGAGGCAACAAAGGCGACAAGCTCCGCGACTTCCTCGGGCCGGTCGGGTCGCCCGAGCGGAATGCCGCCCAGCATGTCCATCAGTTTCTGTCGAGCGGCTGTGAAATCGCTCTTGTCCTTGTCCGCCATGCGCTGAATCATGCGCGTGGCGGCATCGGTCTCGATAAAGCCGGGAGAGACGGTCAGGACGCGAACACCCTTGGGGCTGACTTCGTTTGCCAGCGCTTTGCTGTAATTCGTGAGCGCTGCTTTCGCAGCGGCATATGCGAGCGTGGAATCGTAAAGAGGCAAACTTCGCTGGATGGAAGAAATATGCACGATCACGCCCGCGCCCTGTTCAATCATCGATGGAAGCAGGCCGCGGTCCAGCCGGACGGCCGGATACAGGTTCTCGTCGATGGCCTGTTGCCAGAGTTCGTCGGTGACGGTGATGAATCCGCCGCTCGGCGCCGATGAACCGCCGACATTATGGACAACGATGTCCGCGCCTTTGAACCGGCTTAACATCTCATGAATGACATGGGCCGTACCTTCGGAAGTCGAGAGGTCCGCCTGTATGAAATGAGCTGCCGTTTTTTCAGCAGGGCCGGACCGTGCTGTTATGACGACCGTGGCACCGCCTTGTAGAAACCGGCTCGCGATGGCCTTGCCCGCGCCCTTCGTGCCGCCGGTGACCAGGACGCGTTTGCCCCCGAATTCACTCGCGTGGTTCGCATTTGTACTCGATGCAGTCATGGCTTTCTCCTCGATCCCTGGACTGTGCTTACGGTTATTAATGGGACGCTCGTCAGGCGATAACGCTATCGCGCATGCCTCCGTAGGCCAATGCTCGCGTCATTGTTTTGTTGCGTTGTACAGGCTCGATGCTGGCTTCGTCGAGCGCCTCGACCCGCTCGACTGAGAGGTTGACGTCCAAGCGTGCGAGATTGTCCTGTAGATGAGAAACCTTCCGCGCTCCGAGTACCGGTAGCACCGGAACCGGCCGGTGCCGAAGCCATGCAAGCGCAACTTTCCGCCGGCTTCGCGATAGGTCTCGTAGACTTCGTGGCCACGGCCTTCGCAGCGCCCCAGCCCTCACCGATCGTCATGGTGCCCAAACCGCTTCGGACACCCGGAGACTACTGTTTCCTTAGCAATCTGTATTTCATAATCGTTTCCTTTTCCGAAAGTTGGTCTAGCGTTCCCAGGCAGCAGGCAGCGAGGCCATCGGCTTGTTTCGGGGCGCTTTCGCGACGGTCCGCTTCGTCCGAATCACCTTTGCCTTCGGCTTCTTGCTGCCGCTTTTCTGTTTCATAAGTCTATCTTGACAGCGATCGACCGGTACGTCCAACAGACCTTTACTATCAGACTGATCGCTTTAAGATATCAGTATGGAATTGCGGCATCTCAGATATTTCGTAGCCATTGGCGAAGAGGAAAACTACCGGCGCGCGGC
>Ga0210408_10005831_pt1 | contig 10759 bp, 10 predicted proteins | sample IncBWH4MmetaG_FD_155471 | JGI IMG/M metagenome (GOLD analysis project Ga0210408, IMG submission 155471) | Forest soil microbial communities from Barre Woods Harvard Forest LTER site, Petersham, Massachusetts, United States - Inc-BW-H-4-M | ecosystem: Environmental > Terrestrial > Soil >... | reverse complement strand
CAGGGAGATGGCCGTGGGACACAGCCTCGACAATGACTTGCCGCGCCAAACGCAGCAACTGCAGACAATCGGCTTCAGAGAGGGACGGCATCCTCGGTCTTCTCGCGTCCCTCGAGGATGCGAAGCTTTCGGCGTTGCTTGATGCGATCGTCGAGCTGTCCCCAGAAACGCAAAAAGTATTGAGCGGCGGAAACCAAGGCGCTGGCAACCACGAGCCAGAGCAGAAATAAAGCCAGCGGTTTTAAGGAGGGATGCCTGGCGCCAGCAATCAAAACCGCCACGGCGCAAACCTGCAGCACCATTTTCGTCTTCCCGAGTATTGAGGCATTGATCGTGAAGCCTTCGGTCGACGCGATACTTCGTAGTCCCTGCACGGTGAACTCGCGTCCGATGATGATGACAACCATCCATGCAGGCACCAGTTGCATATTCACCAGCGAAATAAATGCAGCGGAAATGAGCAGCTTGTCGGCAATGGGATCCAGAAGCATGCCGAGGGTGGTAACCTGCAACCGGCGCCGTGCAAAGTAACCGTCCGCCCAGTCGGTGGCCGCAGCCATCAGGAGTATCAGGACTCCCCAAAACTCGAAGTGCATGGGGAAACCCCACAGCTCCACGTTTGGACTGCGCGTCAGCAAGATCACAATGAGGACTGGGACGAAAAAAATCCGGAGTAGCGTCAATCCGTTCGGAAGATTCATAGGCGCCGAGCGGTGGAAAGCCGATTGCTGCGGCCACAACCACCGCTGGGCCTCACTATAGACCCCAGTTATGCAGGCGTCAACGTGACGGTCCGTGCGTAAGCAGCTGTCGGCGCAAGTACTTCCGGATTCGCAGGGTAGCCGGGGATACCGGCCGACCAATAAATACTCTTTCGTAACACGCCTGCTGCAAACCTGTGCAAATGTTAGAATTAACTTTTAGGCGGGAAAAGCCGGCAGTTTTCCGTGCGCACAAAGCCAGGAACAACAAGTCTTTTATTATGTGATTGTTAGGGGTTGGAGGTTTCACTTCAAACAGCCCCGGCACCGCGGTTGTGATCGAGGTCGGAGGGGCCTCCTTGCAGTTTCCACAGCGTTTTCCACAATCTGCGGAGACCGGCCCCGGGGTCCGCCTGGCACAGCTTTCGGGATGCTACGGTAGGGAATAAAGGCGCATCTTTGCGGACTTTACCGCAAGGTTATAGCCCGTCTCCACCCTGTTTCAAATCGCGCGGGCTCCCATTGCACGCGGGCCGCGCAGCAGGCGCGCGGGTAGCAAGAAGAGCGCGCTGAGAAGACCGAGCACGCCGCCGACAGCGATGCCAACGATCCGGAACGGAAGCAGAATCAGCCACACGAATGGATAGGCGATGAGTGCCAGCAAAGCCAGAGGCCAGCACAAGATGAACAAAATGACCCACAACAGAAAGGCGGCCATCGGATTTCCTCCACTCTAAGTTACGTCAAAGCGAGCTTGGAAGTTCCCTGGGCGGTGTATTGGCTCAAATGCAGACTGCGCGCAATCGAGGTTGGCACTTCGGCCTCCATCCGCATGTGAGAATCCTCGACCTCCGAGTGGAGCACACGGCCCATGGCGTGAATCAACGCAAGCGTGCGGCCCTCGGCCATCGGCAGCCGCAGCGTAAGGGTGACCACGGGATCGACCGGTAGTGCGGCGTCGATACGTCTCAGCAATTCGTCGATGCCTTTGCCCGTGAGGCCTGAGACGAGGACCGGCCCGGTATCTCCCGCTCTTGCGACACTGGATTCGAGAGTTTCCCGCAACAAGGTCGATAGCAGATCGATCTTGTTCAGCACGCGCAGCTTGGGACGATCTGTCACGCCAAGTTCGGTGAGGATCTTGTCCACTTCCTCGTCCAACTCGTCGTGATGAGGATTCGAAACGTCGCTGACGTGCAAGATTACCGCCGCCTCTTGAACTTCCTCGAGCGTGGCACGAAACGCAGTGAGTAGTCCTTTGGGAAGGTCGCGAACGAATCCAACCGTATCGGAAACCAGAACCCGGCGATTCGAAGGCAAGCGAATGGCGCGAACGGTGGGGTCGAGCGTCGCGAACATACGCGAGGAGACCAGGACCTCCGCCTTACTGAGGGCGTTAAACAAAGTCGATTTGCCGGCGTTGGTATAGCCTACAAGCGCGACGGTACCAAGAGGAACCGCATTCCGTGCTTCGCGTCGGAGGGAACGCTGTCTTCGGACCGCTTCGATCCCGGCTTGGATCTTGGCCACACGATCGCGAATGCGCCGTCGGTCGGTCTCCAATTTCTTTTCACCGGGACCGCGAACACCAATGCGACCGGCACCGCCGCCCGCGCCGCCACTGCCACCGCCGCCGCTTTTACCGCCTAGACGCGACATGGACGTACCTTTGCCTGTCAGGCGCGGCAACATGTAGTTCAACTGCGCGAGTTCCACTTGCAATTGGCCTTCGCGACTGCGTGCGTGCTTCGCGAATATGTCCAAAATAAGCTGCGTGCGATCGATCACGCGACGTTCCGTGGCCTCTTCGATGTTTCTTTGCTGCATGGGCGAGAGATTGCCGTCAAAAATAATCAGCGGCGCTTTGTGGGCTGTCGCTTCGGCACGAATCTCGTCGAGTTTGCCGCGCCCAACCAGGGTGGCAGGGTCCGCAGCGTCGCGCACCTGATAGATCGTGCCGGTGACTTCTGCACCGGCGCTGCGTGCTAGCTCGACGAGCTCGGCTAGGGATTCCCGTCCCTGCTCCCCCGCAGGAGTTCCAGGGATGCGGCGCGCACGTTTCCAGGTCACGCCAACCAGCAAAGCGCGTTCCGCGGAGGAAGTCTGATGTTGTGTCTTCATAGGTTAGATGGAGCGGGCGTCATCGTGCCGATCTCAGGTTCCGTCCCAGCGGTAACGGTTCACGGAGGGGAGCTTCTCCACATTCGGATTATACGCCGGTGGCTTCCGCACTGCGACCGGCATTGGGATTTTCGACGCGATGTTGGAGGTGTGGACGTCCGACGAAACTGAGGGCAAGGAAGGCAGCAGTGCTGCGCCCCTACAAACGAACGGAGTCGCCTTACGGCGCGCGCCCCGCAACGAGAGGATCGCCTACGGCGCGTCCCTGCGCTGCAGGAACTCGTTTACCTGCTGGAGTGATTTCGCTTGGACTTGCGGATCGTCGCCAAATCCTTCGCACCAGTGAACCGCAGCCTCCCTGCGAAACCAAGTCATTTGGCGCTTGGCGTAACGCCGCGTGGCCTGTTGGATGAGGCTACGAGCCTCTTCCCGCTTCATGCGGCCCCGCACAACGGCGCGCAACTCGCGATATCCAATAAAGTCGAAAGGCTTCGCGTTCTCGGCGAGGCCGCTCGAGAGCAAGACACCCACCTCGTCGGTCCAGCCGCTGCTTAGCATCGCGTCCGTGCGCGCATGAATTCTTTCGTAGAGCGCTTCGCGCGGCGGCATCAAACCAATCTTAACCGGGCGCCACCCTTGCAGAGGAATGCGTCCCGATCGATGGACTTCCGACAGAGGACGCTTCGTTAGCAGGCAAACCTCGATGGCACGGATCAACTTTTGTTGGTCGCCGGTCGCGATCTTACGAGACGCTTCCACATCGAGGCGCCGCAGGATCCGATGCAGGTGACCCGGGGCATGATCGTCGCTACTAGCCCGCAATCGCTCCCGAAGTTCCTCTGACCTCTGCGGAACATCCGCGAGCCCTTCCAGCAACGCGCGCAAATAAAGCCCGGTGCCAACGGTAAAAACAGGAATGCGGCCGCGGCGACGCAGGTCTTCGAGTACGCGGATCGCCAACTGCCGGTATCCGCCGGCGGTCGCGTCTTCTCCCGCCGTCAGAACGTCGATCAAGTGGTGCGGAATTCCACGCCGTTCGGCAAGGCTCGGCTTCGCGGTACCGACGTCAAAACCTTTGTAGAGCTGCGTGGAATCGCAAGCCACCACTTCCCCTCCGAGCTGTTCGGCAAGCCATACGCCTAACGCCGACTTGCCTGCAGCCGTCGGCCCTACTATGGCGACGAGCGGCAAAAGCGCCTGGTCGTGACTCATGGGAACAAAAGATGGCGCGCGCGGACAAACAGGAAAATCAACACAAACAAGGCGAGTAAGAAGGTGCCGAGAACTTGTTGGCGAGCGAGTTTCACTAGTGCGCGTATTGTGGCTGCAAATTATAATAGTACGTAAATCGCAATTCGATGTAAGGACCGCTGAATGCGGGCGGCAAAGGCTCAAACGGATTGGAAGCGCGAATCGAGGAGACCGCGGCGCGATCGAGCGGTTCTTTTCCCGATCCCGCCAACCGGACCGGCTCACCGTCGGGAACGCTGCCATTTCTCATGATTTTGAATTGCAACGATACGACGCCTTTGTCTCCCAGCCGTACCGATTCCGGCATGACCGAGAACCAATTTCGCCTCACGATGATATAGACCCTGTGCAGATAGTCGTTGAAGTCTACGCCTTCGGTGGGCGTGAGCATTTCCATCGCGCCGTACGCCTGCGCCTGTCCTCCGCCGCCCGGAATGCCGCTGTTACTAGGAACTTGTCCGCCGCCTCCAATTGCCGAGGGCGCATTCATTTTGGCGGATTCGCGGATCGAATCCTGCAGCGAGCGCCCCAGCGAATTCTTTGGAAGAAGTAGAGCGTGATCGGTGGGCTGCTGTTGTGGCGCTTCCAGCTTCAAAGGCTGTTTCGGAGCGTCTGCCTTGGCACCGCTATCGTCGGGCTGAGTTTTTGGCGGCGCTGTGTTGGGTTGCGGCACGGGAGCGCTGGGGAGTTCCCTGGCCACCCGTTCGGGTTCCTTTGGAGCAGGTGCCGGGATCGGTTGCGGCGTGGGCGGCGCCACTTTGCGAAGTACGCGCGGATCGACATGCACTACAGGCGGCCTGGGCCGGGGCGGCGTCTTGAGTTCATCGAGAGCGCCCGGTGGAAGTAGGATAGTCATTTGGCGGCGGGCGAGCTCGTCCTGTTCGCGTGAAGGCGCGTGAGGCGGAAAGATTTTGGGTTCGAGAATAATCAGCGCGATAAACAGCACGTGCACGGCGAACGAGGTGATCGACTTGATCAACTCGGCCTTGTTCTGTGCTTCCGACACCTCCTTGTTGAGAAGGTTGACCTCCCCGGTCATGAAGATGTCGGACTCGACCAGATCGGTGGGGATATTCTCCAGGTGCTTGATGATTTCCGGAGGCGCCGCGCCCTGCGGCACGATGATGCGCTCGTCCATGTCCGTCGGTTGGAGCGGCAAGTCGTCGCTTCGCTCCGCGACAAATTCCGCGTGTTTCACATCGCGCGGCACGACGACGCGCGCAGCGATCGATTCCAGCGGCAGCGATGCAGGGATGTTGGTGTGCCCATCGAGTTGCACGATGGGGAGCATCGAGGGCACGAGCGTGCGTTCATCCAGCGTGGTTGGACGCCGCCGCGATGACTGGACATCGGCCGCGGGCGGTTTAGAGCCAAGAGGAACCAGGAATCTAGGAATCATTCGTCCGTTTTCTGCGCGGCGGCAAAAGATGACAGTTGGACGCGCTCGCCGTGCTCCTGGATGCTTGCCATGACGCGTTCCGCCAATTCCAGCGCCGCACGCCCCGCCCGCCCGCTGGTTCGAGGTTCACGACGCGTCCGCACCGACTCGACGAACGCTTCGAGTTCCGCTCGCAGGGGCTCAACCGCCTGGGCGGGCAACTTTTCAAAGGCAAACTCCGGTTGAGGTCCGGGCTTCCTGACAGCGACGCGTAACGCGTCGCGGCGCGCGTAGTCGAGCGAAATATATTCGTGCTGCTGGAAAAATCGCATCTTGCGCACACGTTCCGTCGAAACCCTGCTTGCCGTGACGTTGGCCACCGCGCCGCCCGCAAATTCCAGCCGCGCGTGGGCGATATCCACTTTATCGGTGAGCACCGGAATGCCTACCGCTTTTACTTCGGTCACGTTTTCATTGACGAGGGTCAGCAGTATGTCCAAATCGTGGATCATCAAATCGTAGATGACGTCGACATCCAGGCTGCGCGCCGTGAAGACACCCAGCCGATGCACCTCAAAAAAAAGCGGATGATTCAGTATCGGCTCAACCGCCAGCACTGCGGGGTTGAAGCGTTCCACGTGGCCAACTTGTAGAATTCGGCCGAATTTCTTTGCGGATTGGAGCAGCTCGTCAGCTTCGGCCAAATTTGTCGCCATTGGCTTCTCGACGAGAACATCGAGACCCATCTCCATCAACCGGCAACCAACGGCCGCGTGTTCGACGGTCGGAACCGCAACACTCACGGCGTCGGCGAGGTCTCGCAGCTCGTCCAGCGAAACCAGCGCTCTGGTTTGAAATTCAGTCGCTACCTGCTGGGAGCGTTCGGAATTCTTGTCATAAACGCCAACGAATTCAGCGTCCCGGACTTCGCGATACACGCGAGCGTGGTTGTGCCCGAATTCACCCGCACCCACGACGGCGACACGAATCTTTTTGGTTTCCCCCATCGCCGCGCTCATTCCCTGTTCATTCCCCCGGAAGCGGTACGAGGTTCCGCAGATATGGCAGGAGCGAACGCCTGCATGGCGATTCCCGCCGCATCCGCCTGCGCCATCAATTTTTCTCGATCGAACAGTAAGGTGCGCCCCGCATCGAGGGCCAATGCTGTGGCGCGGGCACTCTTCATGTGTTCGATGGTTGGCAGACCGATGACGGGTACATCAAAGCGCATGTCCTGCCCCGGCTTGCTGACCTTCACCACCACCAGGGGCCTGCCGTTTGCGATGCGGGCGGCCCTGGCGATCGTTTCGTCGGTGCCTTCCATCGCCTCCACGGCGACACACGCACGGTCGGAAACCACCACGGTTTGCCCGATGTCCATCGCCGAAATCTGCCGCGCGACGCCGAGTCCGTAGGCGATGTCGGCTGCTTCGCGTTCGTCAGGGGCACGACGCGTGAGCACGCCCGCCTGCGGCACGAGCGGCTTCAGAAAAAGCGTCGAGTCCACCAGTCGAATGCCTTCGTCCTCCAGCACGCGCGCCACCGCGCCAATCAGCGAATCCGTGTTTTTGCGCGGCAACGAAAATAAGAGTTTCGCCAACTTCCAGTCCGGCCGGATGGAGCTGAAAATCTTATTGTGCTTCACTTGCCCGGCCATAACCGCTTGCGTGACGCCTTCCTTGTGCATCAGATCAATAGCCTTGCTCAATTCCCCCAGGCTCACCCAGTGCAACCGCTTGGCGGAATGCTCCAGCTCCGCCGACGCCTCTTCCTTCAACGCGATCACCGCCATCTCGATGCCCTGGCTGCGCGCGCCCTCCAGAACGAGAAAAGGAAACCGCCCATTCCCGGCGATGAGTCCCCAACCCGTGGTGTTTGCGTCTGCCATGAGATGACCGGACGGCGAACTACTTGACGATGCCGCGCTCGGCGGTTTCGACAAACCGGATCAGTTCCGCAACATCGGCAGAATCCGCCAGGGAAGCGCGCATTTCACGCAAAGCTTGATTGGTATTCAGCTTGGACCGTAGCAATAGGCGAAATGCACGCTGCAGCGCGTGCATACGTTCTTTGGAAAAACCTTTACGCTGCAAACCAATTTTGTTGACGCCGAAGCATGTGGTTTGCCGCTCGGTGACCACCAAAGAAAATGGCGGCACATCTTGCGTAATCACCGTGGAGGCGCCGACGTAGGCGTATCGTCCTACGCGGCAGAATTGATGGACCGGCGATGAAAATCCGATGGTGGTGAAATCCTCGACCGTCACATGGCCGGCAAGCGTCGCACCGTTCACAAATAGATTGTTGTCGCCAACATGACAATCATGGCCAACATGGGAGGATGCCAGAAATAGATTGCGATTGCCGATGCTCGTCCGTCCGCCGCCCTTCAGGGTTCCTCGACTGACGGTCACGTACTCGCGGAACGTATTTCCGTCACCGACGACAAGTTCGGTATGCTCGCCTCGAAAACCCAGGTCCTGCGGATCGCCCCCCACCGAGCAAAACGGGTGAAACACATTGTCCCGCCCCACCTTGGACGGGCCTCCCACCACCGCGTGCGCGTGCAGCACGCAGCCATCTCCGAGCTCCACGCCGTCGCCGACGACGGCATAGGCTCCAATCTGAACGCCCGACCCGAGCTTCGCATCCGGAGCAACCGCGGCTTGCAAATGGATGTTAGCGACGCTCATTTCTTAGGTTCTTCCGCTTTCACGGCCGAGTCGCGGTCCACCATTTTGCACATCAGAGTTGCTTCGGCGGCAAGCTGCCCCTCTACCGTCGCCCGGCCCTCCAGCTTGCAGAAATCACCGCGCCAGGAGAGCACTTTGATTTCCAGCTTGAGTTGATCGCCAGGGACCACCGGCCGGCGGAAGCGCGCGCCATCCACAGCCACGAAGTACAAGAGCTTCTTTTCGCGATCGGGAATCTCGAGCAGCAACAGCAACCCGCCCGTCTGCGCCATCGCTTCGATAATCAGCACACCCGGCATGATCGGTTTGCCGGGGAAGTGTCCCTGGAAGTGATGCTCGTTGATGGTGACGTTCTTCACACCCACGATACGCTTCAGCCGCTCCATCTCCAGAATTCCGTCGATCATCAGAAACGGATAACGATGCGGCAGCAGTTTCTGAATTTCATTCACATCGAGAATCATCAGCGCTCCCCACCGCACCGCACACACCCGCACTGCGGCGCCCCTCATTGCCCGGCAAACGTATGATTATATGCGAACCGCGCCGTGGGCGGTATTCATCCGCAGGCGTTGTCGCGCGAATTACCCCTTTTTGCGGCGGGCGCCTCGTCGCGGCTTTTTGGCTTCGTCTCGAAGGTTTGCCGCAAGTTGCACGGGCTGCTAGGATGTCCCGGCCATGCCCGACTCGCATTTCGCCGAGACATTCCTGAAAATGCTGACACCGCGCTTGCCGGAGATGCTCTCCGCGCTCCGCAAGTTCGTCGTCGTCGAATCGCCAAGCCTCGAAAAAGCGCCTGCTGACCGCTGCTGCCGCATCATCGGTGCGGAGTGGCGCAAGCGAGATGTTAGCGTCGAGCGACTCGCGCAGAAAAATCGCGGAGATCATCTGAGAGTCACCTGGTGGCCGAGGAAATCGCGTCCCGCCGGTCAGCTGCTGGTCCTTGGCCACTATGACACCGTCTATTCCACCGGCACCCTGGCGAAAATGCCGTTTCGGGTCGCGGGCGGCAAAGCGTACGGCCCAGGAACATTCGATATGAAAGCGGGCATTGTGCAAGCCCTTTTCGCTTTGGAGACTCTTCAGCGCGGACCAGCGCCGCCGCGCAAGCGCGTCATCTTTCTCTGGACTTCGGACGAAGAGATCGGCAGCGAATCCTCACGCCAATTGATTGAAACCGAGGCGCGCCGCAGCGATGCGGTCTTTGTTTTGGAACCATCGTTCGGACCACGTGGTTTGCTGAAGACGGCGCGCAAAGGCGTTGGCGAAGCGGAGATCATCGTGCACGGCCGCGCCTCCCACGCCGGCCTCGCGCCGCAAGAAGGCGTCAACGCCATTCACGAACTAGCCCGGCAAATCATGCGCGTCCAGGAATGGAACGACTTGCGTCGAGGGATAACCATCTCCGCCGGCTTCATCGAAGGAGGGACGCGCGTCAATGTGATTCCAGAGCGTGCGCGCGCGGTGCTCGATCTCCGTGCTCTGCGAATCGCCGACATGCACCGCCTCGAGCGCCGTCTGTACACGCTTCGCGCGACGCTCCCAGGAGCGCGCCTCGAAATTCGCGGCGGTTTCAACCGCGCACCCCTCGAACGCAAAAGGAGCGCTGCTTTGTTCGCCCGGGCAAAATCACTCGCCTCGCAAATGAATCTCTCCGTCGGCGAATGCACCGTCGGTGGAGGTTCCGACGGCAACCTCACCGCTGCCTGTGGTGTCCCCACACTCGACGGCCTCGGTGCGGTAGGTGATGGTGCGCATTCCGAGCACGAGCACGTGCTCGTCAAGACCATGCCCACACGCGCCGCACTACTGGCTGCGTTACTTCACTGCTCGTAATTCGATCGGATCTACGACCGCGGGGAAAAGATGCATCACAAATAATTCTTGTGCAGATACACGACCGTGTCTTTAGCCAAATCATCATAGTTGCTATGTAGCACTTCCTGGACCGCGGCCTCCGTCGAACTTCCGTCAGCGATACGACTCAAAATCCTCTCCATGTCACCCATGCCGTCCGCTTGCACGATGTACTCAACATTGGCAAGCGCCCACGCATACGCATAACCCGCGATAGGCCCGGATAGCTGCATCCAGGAACCTTCCAGCTGCCCGAGCGCCATCGCCTGCTTCTCGTCATAGACCTGCACGAGCACCGCGGCATTGTCTTTGCTGCGTTGCCCTTCCATCCATTGCGCAAGCCCTTCTTGCACCCACACCGGCGCATGGTTGTGTGTCTTCTGCTGAATGAAACTGTGCGTCAATTCGTGTTTTAGAACGCGCGACAGTTCAGGAGTCAAGCTCGTCAGTCCCTGTACCGGCACGCGAATGCGTCCGTCGTTCAGCGCTCCCACCCACCCCGGCGCGCGCGTGATATCTGCAAATGCCTGCTGCGTGTACAAAATTACGCCGATAGAGTCCGGCGGCGTGTAGTTGAGCTCGGACTCAATAGCCGAAAAATGAATCTCCAACGCACGCAGGATTTCCCGGGCGAGCTCAGGCTCGGCCCCACCGCTATAACGGAGTGTGAAGTGACTACTCTCGTTTTCCCGGTAGTTCTCTTCTTCCTGATTGTCGCGCTGCGCTTTGACCAGCGCGCTCTCCACCTCCGGGTCGGG
>Ga0210408_10005830_pt1 | contig 10759 bp, 11 predicted proteins | sample IncBWH4MmetaG_FD_155471 | JGI IMG/M metagenome (GOLD analysis project Ga0210408, IMG submission 155471) | Forest soil microbial communities from Barre Woods Harvard Forest LTER site, Petersham, Massachusetts, United States - Inc-BW-H-4-M | ecosystem: Environmental > Terrestrial > Soil >... | reverse complement strand
CGCGCGGCTGCCAGCGCTGAGCGACGTCAAGCAATGGCTGCTACCGTCGGACGGTGCGCACGGGCTCGATATCGACCATGGGAACCGCCTGCTCTACGCGGCCTGCGATGGCGGGGCGCTAGTTGAACTCGATTCATCATCGGGCGCCGTCCGGGCAGAGTGGCCGCTCGATGGTGAGCCGGATGCCACGTTCTTCAACCCATCGAGCGGTCTCGTGCACGTCGCCATTCCTGAGCCCGGACTGGTACAATCGATCCATCCGCGTAGCGGCACTATCACCCGCACGATCACAGCGCTAGGCACGCAAACGACGGCCCTCATCCCGCCGGATCGGCTCTACGTCTTCTCGCCGCAGCACGGCGGGGTCCTGGATCTTATCGAAGAGGCCGAAAGCCCGCACAGCGGCATCTACAAGCCGCGGTCATAACAGGCTAGCCGACGGGCGTTTGTCGACCAGCCTTGAGACATTGGTCGCTCCGGCAAAGTCGAGGGTTAGCACAGCGCCGCCGCCGACATTGTCATCGATGCGCACGTCGCCACCATGGATCCGCATGATCTCGCGGGTGATGGCAAGGCCGAGGCCTGCGCCCTGACCGCTGGGCGATGGACCACGCCAGAAACGCTCGAACGCGCGTTCGCGGTCGGACAGCGGAATGCCCGGTCCGTGGTCGGCAACGGACAATCGACCCTTCCGGTCAACCGCAACGCTAACCTCATCGCCGGCTGGCGCGTAGGTGACGGCATTTTCGACAAGATTGCGGATCGCGTCGGCAATCGCGGGGGCATTACCGCGGATTAGCACCGGGCTGTCGCACCCGCTGCAGCCGATCGACCGTCCGCGGGCGATTGCCCATGGCGCCAACATTGCGACCACATCGACAGCCACCGCCGAGAGGTCGACGGTTGCCGAAACGTCGGGCGTGAGTGCATCAAGCCGGGCGACGCGCAACAGCTGGTCAACGAGACGGTTCATCCGGGCAACATCGGCCTTGAGCTTCGCGAGCTCGGGCGTTTCGTCCATGGCGTCGAGCGCCGCGGTGACGATCGCCAGCGGCGTGCGCAGCTCGTGCGCAGCGTTCGCCGTGAAGTGCCGCTGCAGCGCAAACCCGTCTTCCAGACGGTCGAAGGCTCGATTAACTGCGCCCACGAGCGGCGTGATCTCCGACGGCAAATGCCCGGTCGCAAGGCGGACGGAGGTTGTGGTCGGGCCGATGGCCGCCGCTTGCCGCGACACCTCGCGCAGCGGTTTGAGGCCGCGGCGAATAACAAAAACACCGGCGGCGAGCGTCAGCACTACAAAGACCGGAAGCCCCCAGGCAAGATCGTTTTCAAAATCCCACAATACCGACCGTACCAGTGCGCTCGCCTCGCCCGCATGCGCGACGCTGACCCAAATGGGGCCGGCGGCGCTGTCGAGCGCGACCGTCAGACCGTAATAGGTCTCGTTCGTACTGCCGATGCCACTGAGACGAAAATAGCTGGGGTCGTCGCCGGGTGCGGGCCATGCCTTCACCTGCTCGCCAAACGCAGCGGATGAGGCGGCGATGACCGGTCCATTGGCGCGGCGGACCGCGTACACGTCCGTGTTGCCCGCCGCTTCATATGCTTTGGCAATGCTGGGCGGCAGGTCGATCCGGGGTACGCTCGCGTTCGTCATGGATACGGACGCCGCGATATCGTCGGCGCGCGCGGCAAGCTCGCGATCATTGAGCGAGCCGGCCGTATCAAGAGCGCGGTAAACGAGAATTCCCGCCGCAACCGCGGTGGCCAGCAGATAGATCAGAGCCAGCCGGAGCGCGAGCCGGAGCTGAAGCGAGGGCGCGCGAAGACGCATCACGCCTTCATTTCGTTGAGCAGGTAGCCGACCCCGCGGACCGTGTGAATCTCGGCGCTCGCGCCCGCATCGAGAAGCTTGCGCCGCAGGTGATGCACATGCACCGGGATCGCATTGGATTCGAGTTCGTCGTCGAACCCGTAGAGCTTTTCTTCGAGCACCGATTTTGGCACGACACGACCCACGCGGCGCATGAGGTGCTCGAGAATGGCGGTCTCGCGCCGCGGCAGCAAAACCACCCGATTGGCGATCCGCACGTCGCGTCCGATGGTATCGAAACTGAGATTTCCAACAGTCAGCTGCGCACCCAGCGCACCTCCAGGTCGCCTCAAAAGCGCTTTCACGCGAGCGATGACCTCCGCCATCGCGAAAGGCTTGACCAAATAATCATCAGCACCGGCATCGAGCCCGCCGACGCGGTCCTCGACGGCATCGCGCGCCGTCAGCACGAGGATCGGCACCTGGTTGCCGGCGCGCCGCAGCTCGCGGAGCAGCACGATGCCATCGCCATCCGGCAGGCCAAGATCGAGCACCACGGCATCGTAAGCTGTAACATCAACAGCAGCGCGCGCATCGCCACAGTTCGCGACGGCATCGACGGTAAATTCCGCATGCTCCAGGGCCTCGCGGAGAATTTCCGCGATGCGCGGTTCATCTTCGATGACCAGCAAACGCATAGGTTTTGGCCCGTCTCTTCGCGGCAAGACCGTCAGAGCGAGCAAGACAAACCGGGCCACAGACGCATGACCAAACTGAGGCCGAAGCATCGCCGCCAGCGAGCGCGAGCAACCGCCTAAGCCGTGGCGAAAGGGGAGGCTAAGGGATCGTCTCGTAGCAATGCGGCTCGCGCTTACCCGAACGGCAACCAGGCGCGGCCCCCTGGCCCGTGCGCCGTAACGTGAAACCAGACTCCAGATTTGCGGGCAGCGTTGACAGGTCCACCAGCATCGTCCCGCTCCCCTGCCCCCAGGCAGCGCCGGCAAACGCCAGCAGCGCGATAAGAAGAGGAAACCCGCAGCGGCCGTGGCGCCTCATAGGATCGCCCCCGTGAGATAAAGGACGATGCCCGCCAGCGAGCAGGCCAAAAGCGTCTGGATCATGCCGGCCTTGAACCGGAAGATCGCAACCATGGCGGCAATCGAAAGCAGCAGCGCCCAGGGATCGAGGCTCGGGAGCACCGGCACATCAAAGGAGAGCCCGGAACCGCGCAGGTGACGGACCTCATGAAACCAGGTGTGCAGCGCGAACCAGATCGCGAGGTAGAGAATGACGCCGACCACGGCGGCGGTGATGCCGGCGAGCGCGCCGTTCAAGGCCTTGTTGTCCCGAAGCCGCTCGATAAAGGGCGCGCCGAGGCCGATCCACAGAAAGCACGGCACGAAGGTGCACCAGGTTGCGAGCAGCCCGCCGAGCGTACCGGCGAGCATCGGTGGCAGCGTGCCCGGATGCCGGAACGCCGCAAGGAACCCGACGAACTGGACGACCATGATGAGCGGCCCCGGGGTGGTCTCGGCCATGCCGAGCCCATCGAGCATTTCGCCGGGCCGCAGCCACCCGTAAGTCTCGACCGCCTGCTGCGCCATATAGGCGAGCACGGCGTAAGCGCCGCCAAAGGTGACCACGGCCATTTTCGAGAAGAATGCGCCGATCTCGCTGAAGGTGTGATCCACACCCAGCACAGCGATGATCGCGATCACCGGCACGAGCCATAACGAAAGCCAAATCGCCGACACGCGAATGGCGCGCGCGACCGTGGGCCGCGCGTGCTCGGGCAATTCCTCGCCGAGCAGGCTCTCGCTGTCGTGCGTCCTGCCTCCGGCGCCGTGCCCGCCCCCGACCTGAAACGCGCTCGAGCCGCTGCGCGCGCCGAGGAAGCCGATCACGCCGGCCGCAAGCACGATCAAAGGAAACGGCACCCCGAGAAAGAAGCTGCCGATGAAGGCGGCCGCAGCGAGCGCCAGCATCGGCCGGCTTTTGAGCGCGCGGCTGCCGACGCGGTGCACCGCCTGGAGCACGATCGCGAGCACCGCCGCTTTCAGGCCGAAGAAGAACGCCGTTACGGCTGGCACGCTGCCGAAGGCGGCATAGATGTAACTTAACGCCATGATGGAGATGATGCCGGGCGCGACGAACAGCCCGCCCGCGACAATGGCGCCTGGCCAGCGGTGCATCAGCCAACCAATGTAGATGGCGAGCTGATGCGCCTCCGGTCCGGGCAGCAGCATGCAGTAGCTCAGCGCATGCAGGAACCTCGATTCACCGACCCATTTCTTCTCCTCGACGATGATGCGGTGCATGACCGCGATCTGGCCGGCCGGGCCACCAAAGCTGAGCGCCACCACCCGCAGCCACACCCGGAACGCCTCGCCGAGCGAGACGCCGTGCGCGTGCGCGGTTCGGGAAACGGCATCGCCGATAGTCGCCTCGGCCATGGTTTCTTCTCCTTAGGCGCGCGGCGGTGGCGTCCAGTTGTGCGTTTCGCCCTGCAAGGAACGGCACCAGGCGTAAAACGCGTCATACATCACGAGGCCGTGCTCGAGCATCGCGTGGTCGTCTGGGAAATTGGCCGAGAGCCCGAGCGACAGCGCGAGCAGGCCGGGGGATTGCGGCGTCAGCTCGAGGCGCGCCGTATCGGCGCCGCGCACGATCAGCGCGAGCGCGTCGAGTGCCGGATCCTTGATGCCATAGGCCTTGAGAAAGGCATCGAAGCTGCACAGGTCGCCGTCATGCGAGAACGGCTCGGCGCCGGGGATGTCATACGCCGTGGCGCCGGTTTCCTCCGCGACGACGAACACGCGCTCGGTCGGGACGAACAGGAATTCGGCCGCGGGATCGATAAAGCGCCGGATCAGCCAGGGGCAGGCGATCCGATCAATCTTGGGGCGCTCGCGGGTGACCCAGGAGCGCGGCTCCACGTCGCTCTTGCCGCGCATCGGCAACCGGTGCTCGGCCCATCCCGCAATCCCGTGCTCGAGATAGCGTGCCTCCACCCCGGCACCCCGCAGAGCCGATGCCGTCTCCTGGCTCACCTCATGGCCATGGACGCAGTAGACGACGACCGCGCGTCCCGAGGGCAGCTCCGGGCGCCAGTCTTGAATTTCGTCGGGGCTTCGTCGGATCGCGCCGACGATCATCCGGTTGTCAGCAGCGAAGACCGCGTTGCGGCGGACATCGATGAGAATGGGCGCGCCAGCCGTCCCGATGGCGCCGTACAAATCCTGAGGGGAAATAGAAGGGGGCTTTGATCCGTCCATGCGCGCGCACTCCTCGCGATGCGAGTGGCGCAGAGCTTGAACGGCGAGCCGTCTGACGGGGTGTCTGCATTTACCCCAACGCTTAATATTAGTGGACCCAGGTTCGCATCGCAACCCCGAGGGCGCGAACAGAGTGCGTTCCGGTCCCTGCCTTAGATATTCGGCCGGGCCCGGCTCGATCTCAAGCTGGCCCTTGTCCGCGACCGCCGCGTCGGTCCCATCGAACGGGCGATGAGCATGCACGCGCAAGTCAGCGCCATGGCAGCAGCAATGATGGGATTTTTCTCATGGTCAACTCCTGGGCTCGGGATCGCATCGCCGAGGCGCGCAGGAGGCGCTAGCGGCACGGCCCAACGCCTTCAACCCCTTGTTCGGTCAAACTAAACAGGCGATAGAAAGCGCCACGACCGCGGGCACATACCCCGCGGCCATGCCGGTAATGGCGATCGTGACCATCCAAGTTTAAGGCCGCTTCAAGGGTCGGGACCCGCCTTCGCGACTGAGGCCCGCGGTGCTAAAACAGCCTTAAACTTCGCCGCTCATTTCAAGGGCAGGGCGCCGAGGATACCCGGAAAGGAGGCCTACGCTTGCGTCTGCTCGTGGTCGAGGACGAAGACCGGCTCGCCGGCATCGTGAAAACGCAGATGGGCGCGGTTGGTTTCGTCGTGGACCTTGTCGGCAGCGCGGCCGATGCCGTCGCTGCGCTTGAAGTCACCAATTACGATGCGGCGGTGCTGGACCTCGGTTTGCCCGACCGCGACGGCGTAGCCGTACTCACAGCGGCGCGGGGCATGGGCAAGACGCTCCCGATCCTGATCCTCACCGCCCGCGATGCAATCGAGGCGCGGGTTGCCGGGCTCAATGCTGGCGCCGATGATTATCTGACCAAGCCCTTCGCCATGGCGGAGCTGATCGCGCGCGTTCAAGCCCTGCTCCGCCGGCCAGGCGGCGTCCTCGGCATTACACTGGAAGCCGGTAATCTGCGCCTCGACACCGTCGGCCGCGAGCTGACCATCGACGGTGTGCCGGTACACCTGCCCCGTCAGGAGCTGGCCGTTCTCGAGCAGATGATGCGCCGGCTGGGCCGCATCGTGCCGAAGGCGGTGCTTGAGGAGAAACTTTACGGCTACGACGAGGAACCGGATTCAAACACCATCCCGGTGCATGTCCATCACTTGCGACGTCAGATGCAGGGCGCGCGAGCGAGCCTCGCCATCCACACCGTTCGGGGTGTCGGCTACATTCTCGCCAAAGCGCCCCCGTGAGGGCGCGCATCCGATCGTTGCAGCTGCGCCTCACGCTGGAGCTGACGGCCTTGTTCGTCATCGCCAGCGCGCTTGCACTCGGCGGATTGATCTACAACGCCTCGCTCACCGCCGACTCCCTCGCCGATCGCGATCTCGGATTGCGCGCGGAGGATTTGGCGGTGCATGTGGTGCGCGGTGACAGCGGCGCGCCACGGCTCGATTTGCCGCCCGGACTCATGCAGGCCTATACCGACGCGAACGCGGTCTTCGCGGTGCGCGACAAGGACGGTCATTTGATCGCCGCGTCATCCCCCGAATTCGGCAGCGCCTCCGCCCGCTGGCCCACCGGCGATGGCGATCCGACCTACTTTCAGCTGAGCAAATTTGGACCTCTTGGCCAGGATTACGCCGGCCTCGGCGTGCAGGTTGACAGTGTGGCCGGCCCGGTCTCGGTTGCTGTCGCGCAACGGGCGGGCGGCAACGATCTAGTGCACGCCGTCCTGCGCGAATTCGTGGTCGATACCGGCTGGTACGTACCGCCCTTTGCCGCGCTCACCTTGTTACTCGCCGTCTATCGGGTGCGCCGCAGCCTGCGGCCGTTGCGCGCCGCCTCCGATCGCGCCCTGGGCATCGGGCCCGAAGCCATCTCGGTGCGTCTGCCGGAAACCGATGTTCCGGCCGAGGCGCTTCCTCTCGTCACCGCGGTCAATCGCGCCCTTGACAGATTGGAGCAGGGCTTCGTGGTTCAGCGCCGCTTCACCGCTAACGCCGCCCACGAGCTGCGCACGCCGCTCGCCATCATTACGGCACGCCTCGATACCTTGCCGGGCAATGGCCAACTCGCCGCCTTGCGCGAAGAGGTCGCCCGCATGAACCGGCTGGTCGAGCAGCTGTTGTGCGTGGCGCGTCTGGATTCGCTCGCGCTGGACATTACGCCGGCCGTTGATCTGCACGCGATCGCGGCGGAGGTGGTCGGGTCCATGGCGCATCTGGCGCTCGCCGCCGGCAAGAGCATCGCGCTTACGGGTGACGAGGGGTCAGTCGTGATCGCCGGGAACGCGCCGGCGATCACCGATGCCTTACGCAACCTCATCGAAAATGCGCTCGCTCATACGCCGCGCGACACGGAGGTGACCGTCGAGGTCGCCGCGGATGGCGCCGTCAGCGTGAGCGACCGCGGGTCTGGCGTACCGGCCGAAGACCGGCCGCATATCTTCGACCGCTTCTGGCGCGGCCAAGGGTCCGCCCCTGGCGGTGCTGGACTCGGCTTGCCGATCGTCGGCGAGATCGTCAAAGCGCATGGGGCAAGCATCCTCGTCGAAGACAGCGCGCCGTGCGGCGCGCGATTCACGATGCGCTTCCACCCCTGCGCTTGAGCCGGGTTGTCGATACGCCGGCCTGCTCCTCAATCATCATCGTCATCATCGCCGCCGATGCGGATCACCTTGCCGGATTGCGGGTCGATCGCCAGTGACAGTGCCCGCCCGTCCCTGGTCGCAGCCGCGTCAAAGAAGTTGCGCGACTTGATTTGGATGTTCGAGAACCCCGCGGCGGCCAGCTTGTCGCGGATCTCCTGTTCCGTCACTGGGCCGGACCCGAGATTGAAGTTGTCTTTGGGTAACTCCGCGGCTGCATATAGGGAGGCCGCTGCGATCATCGTCAGTCCTGCCAAACCGGTTGCCGCGATAAGCCGCTTCTTCATGGTTCAATCTCCACCTCTGCGCAAGGGCGCCAGGCTTGACTAAAGCATTGCCCCTGGCCGGAAGACTGCGCGCACGTTTTTAAGGCTGTTTTAAGCGCTGAAACCCTGTTGCAACAGTTGCAACGGAGCGGCTGAGGCCGCCCTCACCTTAGTGTCGCATTCCCCGTCACCGGCTTCCTGGCCGGGATCAATCCTGTCTTCTTCTTTCCAAGATGAATGACGGTCCCCGGCATAGCCGGCTCACTTTGAGTCGACCCCTAAAACTGCCTTAAACGAGCCTCGTCAAGGTAACCGCCGATGCCAATCGCGGCTCATTCGCGGCCTCTGCGCCGGGACACTGCCGGAGGACAAAATGCAAGGCGGCATGGCGCGGCGCGATTTTATCGGAGGTGCCGCGCTGGCTGCTGGCGCAGCCTTGGCCGTGATCCCTGCTAGCCGAGCAGCTCTCGTTCAGACCACGCTCATCACAGGATTGAAACCCATGGCCTATGACATCAAGCCGCTGCCCTTCGATCCCAAGAACATCAAAGGTTTGTCAGAGAAACTTCTAATCAGCCATTACGAGAACAATTATTCTGGCGCGGTCAGACGCCTCAATACCCTAACCGCCCAACTCGCCGAGCTCGATTTCGCCAAGGCGCCGGTTTTCACCATCAACGGGCTCAAGCGCGAAGAGCTGATCGCCAGCAACTCGATGATCCTGCACGAGCTCTACTTCGATGGCCTGGGTGACGGTGGAGCACCGACCGGGGGCTTGGCCGACGCGATCACACGCGATTTTGGCAGCATGGATCGCTGGCGCGCCGAGTTTTCCGCCATGGGCAAAGCAATCGGCGGCGGATCGGGCTGGGTGCTGCTCACCTGGTCGCCGCGCGGCGGCAAGCTCGTCAATCAATGGGCGATGGACCACACGACGACGCTCGCCGGCGGGCGTCCGATCTTGGCGCTCGATATGTTCGAGCATTCCTATCACATCGATTATGGCGCGAAATCTGCCGCCTATGTCGATGCCTTCATGGACGTCATTCGCTGGGATAATCCGGCGAAGCTGTTCGATCGCTACAGCCGCGAGGCCTGAGACATCGTGAGCTGAGGAAGAAACGCGTCTCGCCGAGGAGATGACCGATGCCGCTGCAATTTGCGGGCGTAATTGAAATACCCGGCGCTGCCGACAGCGCGTTTGACCACGGCGCCTTTGAGCCAGCGACGGGTCGCGTCTTCGTTGCGCATACCGCTCGCAACGGCCTCGAGGTGATCGATTCGCAGACGCGGCGCCATGTCGCGAGCCTGAAGGGCTTTTCGGAAGCCGCTGGAGTGGTCGCCGATGCCGGGCAGGTTCTGGTGACCAATCGCGGATCCGCAGAATTGGTGTGGTTGGATGCAACGACGCTCAAGGAGAATGCGCGGTTTGAAACCGCCCCGCGACCCAACGGTGTCGCGATCCTCGCCCGGTCACGCCTCGCGGTGGCCGCTTGCATCGGTGATGACGCACGCGGCCCCGAGCTCCAGGTGATCGACCTCGCCGCGCATCGGCGGTGGGCGATCCCCCTACCTGGCCGGCCACGCTGGTGCGTGCCCGATGCCGAGGGCGAGCGGATATTCCTGGCGATCCAGGACCCATCGATGGTTCTTGTTGCCCGGCTGCCGGACCTCGGCGATGTGCAGCATTGGCTGCTCCCGTCACCAGGTGCGCACGGGCTCGACATCGATCACCGAGCCGGGTGCCTATATGCCGCCTGTGACGGCGGAGCGCTCATCGCGGTCAGCACCGCGACAGGCGAGTGCCGCGCCCAGTGGCCGCTTGCCGGCCCTCCGGATGCGACCTTTTTCAATCCGGCGAGCGGTCTCGTGCATGTCGCGATCGAGGAACCGGGCGAAATCCAGACCATCGATCCGCGGACAGGCACCAACACCTGCTTCACCACGGCATCCGGCACGCCCACCACCGCCCTGGTGCCGCCGGACCATCTCTACGTCTTTTCTCCCTATCACCGGGGCGTCCTCGACCTCATTGAAGCGTCCGGGGCGCCGCATTCCGGAATCTATAAGGTCCAATAAGATCGGCGGCTGGGCGGGCGCGTTCTCGGATCGGCCATGACACGGAGTAGCCTCTCCCTAGTTTGGGCGTGCGCCATGGCCGGCTTGCTTCACGTCTTGGTTTTACCCGCCGCTGCCGAACCCGATGGCGCTCAGCTGCTCGCGATGGTTGATTATTCCGCGGTGGTTGAGACCATGGCCCAGGCCTGCGAGCAGTCGCGGCCGGAGTTGGCAGCCGCCTTCGTGGCGGCGCAAAAGGCCTGGTGGCGTCGAAACGGCCGGATCGAGGAGAAACTTCTGACGCTTCAAAGCGAGATCGGCAAGCCGAGGGCAACTGCGTTCCTGCGGTACTACGAAAGCCTGGGAGCGGAACTTCGCGGTGAGATCGAGGGCCTGCGGCATACGGGCAACACCGCCTTCGCTGCTCACTGCGACGAGGTCCTCAACAAACTGATCCACGGCGGCATGGATTACGAGGGACCGCCGGGGGCGAGCGCACCAGGGTAAAGGGGAGAGGCCGCCCGCGGCAAATTCACGGCGCGCTTGTCAGCTCGATGCGATCGAACAGGGTCACACTATCGGCCTTGGTCCAAAGGGCTATCTTTCCCCCATCGGGGAACGTGGTGTCGTCAGCAGTGAACATTTGCGTGCCGTCAAAAAAAACACCGTGAAATGACTGCCATCG
>Ga0210408_10005824_pt1 | contig 10765 bp, 8 predicted proteins | sample IncBWH4MmetaG_FD_155471 | JGI IMG/M metagenome (GOLD analysis project Ga0210408, IMG submission 155471) | Forest soil microbial communities from Barre Woods Harvard Forest LTER site, Petersham, Massachusetts, United States - Inc-BW-H-4-M | ecosystem: Environmental > Terrestrial > Soil >... | reverse complement strand
CGAACTCCCTGAGGGCCAGATCCACCACCGCGCGGCCGCCCGCCATGGTGGCCACGCTGTCGGCGGCGGCCACCGCCTGGCCACCGGCCTTGCGGATGTCGGCCACCACCTGGTTCGCGGGCTCGCTCGAGGGGTCCATCCCGTCGACGCTGACCCCGAGTCGTTGACCACGACCCTGGCGCCCGCGGCCGCGAGGCCGATCGAGACCGCGCGCCCGATGCCCGTGCCGCCGCCCGTGACCACCGCCACCTTGCCGTCGAGCAGTCCCATTTGACGTCTCTCCTCGCCCTGCCGTATCGTCGGCGCGTTCACGTCGACCGCCGCCAATCCTGAGCAAGGCCGGTCGTCGAGTCAAGGGCGCCGTCCAGAGGAGGGAGCATGGCGAAGACGCGTGGCACCGGGCTGCTGATGCTGTGGACCGACGTGGACCCGCAGCACGAGGCGGAGTTCAACCGCTGGTACGACGAGGAGCATCTCGACCGCCTGCTGAAGGTGCCGGGCATTCTCTCCGCATCGCGCTACGAGGCCCTCCGCGGCGGGCCCAAGTACCTCGCGATGTACGAGCTGGAGGAGGCGAGCGTGCTCCGCACCGCCGCCTTCCTCGACGAGGTGCGCTTCCGTCCCTCCGCGCGCCGGCAGCAGTCCTCCGGCGGGCACGTGGGCCGCAACTACCTGCTGAACGGCTATCGCCAGATCTTCCCCGCGCGCACGAACCCCATCGAGCTGACCATGGGCCCGGCGCCCTATCTGCAGATGGGGCGCATGGACATCCCCGCCCACATGGAGGAGGAGTGGAACGACTGGTACAACTGGGTCTACGTGCCGGACTACCTCACGGTGCCGGGGGTGATCCGGGCGCGCCGCTTCACCGCGGTGGAGGGCCAGCCCAAGTATCTGACCGTCTACGAGTTCGAGCGGCCCGACGTGCCGGAGAGCGAGCCGTGGAACCGGGTGCGGGACGCCAACCCGTGGACGCGCCGGGTGCGCCCCCACATGCGGCTCGACGCGGGCTCGCCCGCGGTGTTCCGGCGCATCACGCCGCCGCTGGGAGCGGCCGGTCGATGATCAAGCGCGTGTCGCTCCTGACCCGGAAGGACGGGATGACCCGCGAGCAGTTCACGCGCCACTGGCTCGAGATCCACGCGCCGCTCGCCCGGCCGGTCCCCGGCCTCGTGCGCTACGTGCAGTCGCACATCGTCGAAGAGTTCCGCCGCGCCGACATCCCGACCTCGCCGGTCCAGGTGGACGGCATCGCCGAGCTGTGGTTCGCCGACCGCCCGAGCATGGAGCGCGCGCTGGCCTCGCCCGAGATGGCCGCCCTCCACGCGGACGGCGCGCTCTTCATCGGGGCCAACAAGACCTTCGTGGTGGAAGAGAAGGTGATCATCGGCTAGGGCGCGCGCCGGTGGCCGGCGAGCCGATCGCCCTCGGGATCAAGATCGCCTACACCCTGTTCCTCGCGGTCCTGGTGCCGGTGTACTGGGCGCACTACGGGCCGCGGAACTTCCTCTGGTTCTCCGACATCGCGCTGCTCGGCGCGGGCGCCGCCCTCTGGCTCGAGAACCCGCTGCTGGCCAGCATGATGATGCTGGCGGTGTTCCTGCCCGAGTGCGCCTGGAACCTCGACTTCTTCGGCCGCCTGCTCACCGGCCACCGCATGTTCGGCATGAGCGCCTACATGTTCGAGCGCGCGCGGCCGCGGTTCATTCGCGCGCTGTCGCTCTTCCACGTGCCGCTGCCGGTGGGCCTGGTGTGGCTGGTCCACCGCCTGGGCTACGATCGCCGCGCGTGGCTCGGCCAGAGCCTGCTCGCGCTCGTGGTGCTGCCGGTCACCTACTGGCTCACCGACCCGGCCGAGAACGTGAACTGGGTCCACGGGCTGGGCGCCCCGCAGCGCCGCCTGCCTCCGTGGCTCTACCTCGCGCTGCTGATCGTCGCCTTCGCGCTCGTGCTGTACCTGCCGCCCCACCTGCTCTTCGTCTACTTGCCCTTGAGCGCGAGGTCCTCGTAGGGCGCGGAGTAGGCGTGGCCGGCGATGAGGCCGAGCCCGGACTCCCGCACGCGCGGGCCGACCCCGTTCAGGAAGGCCAGCTCCCAGATCGGCACGTACATCACCTTCTCGGTGACGAGCTGCTGGATGCGCCGCAGGGTGGCCTCGCGGCGCTTGGCATCGGTGTCGGCCGCTTGCTCCTGCATCAGACCGTCGGTGTCGGGGTAGCCGCCGTAGGAGTAGGCCCCGGTGCTGGCCACGAAGGCCTCGAGGCGCGTGGCCGCGTTGCCGAAGGCCCCGCTCGAGCCCTGGATGATGTTGCGGTACTTCTTGTCCGAGTAGCCGCTGAAGAACGCGACGCGCTCGAGCGGCCGCAGCTTCGCCCGGATGCCCACCGTCTGCAGTGAGTTGACGACCGCCTCGGCGAGGTTGGCGTAGGACACGTCGCAGTAGTACTCGCCCGCGTCGAAGCCGTTGGGGTAGCCGGCCTCGGCCAGGAGCTTGGCGGCGCGCGCGCGGTCGTAGATCGGCGCGGGCGGCTGCCAGAAGTACTCGAACGAGGTCGGGATGATGCTGCCGGAGAGGCGCGAGTGCCCGAGGGTGAGCGCCTGGTTGATCGACGGCCGATCGATGGCGAGGCTCGCGGCCTGGCGCACGCGCCGGTCGTGCCACGGCGACTTCGGATCCCACTGGTCGGGGAAGTAGAGCCAGAACGGGGACTGGATCACCGCCGGCTTGAGGGTGAGGCCGGCGGTCTTCTGCAGCTCCTCGGCCAGCTCGCCCCGGATCGAGTACGCGATGTCGACCTCGCCGCGCTTGAGCGCGGCCAGCCGGGTGGACTCATCCGGGATGACCCGCAGCACCAGGCGCTTCACCGTCGGCGGCTTGCGCCAGTACTGGTCGAAGGCCTCCAGCACCAGCTCGACCCCCGGCGTGAACGAGACGAACTTGTAGGGGCCCGCGCCCACCGGGGCCTTCTTGAAGCCCTCGTCGCCGACCTTCTCCACGTACTTGCGGGGCACGATCCAGCCCGCGCCGGTAGCGTTGGTGTAGAAGGTGAGGAAGTCGGGCCACGGCTGCTTGAGGCGAATGCGCACGTGGGTCGGATCGGGAGTCTCCACCGCGGCCACCTGCTCCTTCAGGAGCTTGCTCGCGGTGCCGCGGTAGCGCTCCAGCGAGAACTTCACGTCGTCGGCGGTGACCGGGTCGCCGTTGTGGAAGAGCGCGTTCTTCCGCAGGACGAACTCGTAGGTCAGCCCGTCCTTCGAGACCGACCACGACTCGGCGAGCGCGGCGGCCCGGGGCTGGCCGGGCATGGGCTTCACGAGCGCGTCGTGGAGCGCGTAGAGGACCATGTAGGGCGTGATCATCCCCGGGGTCTCGGCCGGGTCGAACCAGGTGGGGGCGAGCGAGATGTGCACCGCCCACGTGATCTGCCCCTCCGGGCCCGCCGCGCGGGGCGCCCCGGGAGCCAGCAGGACGAGGAGGACGACGAGGACGACGAGCAGGGTCGGAGCGAAGGCGCGCTGAGCCATGGGAGCTGGCCTCCTTCGGGATCGGGCCGGATCCGGACCGGGAACGGTGGCCCGATTATCCGCGGGCGGCGGGTGCTGTCAACCCGACTGGTCGAGACCGGGCTTGGCGCCGTTGCCGACCGATAGCGGCGCGATGCTGCGGTGATACAGCGCGGCGAGCTGCCCGCGGCCGCGCAGCATCAGCTTCTGGAAGATGTGGGTCAGGTGCGCCTTGACCGTCGCCTCGGTGATGTCGAGGCGGCGGGCCACCTCCTGGTTGCTGAGCCCGCCCGCGATGAGCTGGGAGATGTCCTGCTCGCGGCGGCTCAGGCGGCTGCGGAGCGCGGCCTCGAGCGGGACCGTGCCGGCGGAGCGGGCGGCCAGCTCCTCGACCATGAGGGTCAGGACCCGGTGGCTCGCCCACACCTGGCCCTGGTGGACGACACGGACCGCCTTGATCAAGGTCTCGACGGTGGCACTCTTGCCCAGGATCCCCCGCGCGCCGCACTTGAGCGCCTGCACCGCCCACGCGTCGTCCGCGTCGGCGCCGGCCAGGATCACCCACGGCCGCCCCCCGTTCTGGCGGAGCCCCCCGCAGGCGGTCAGCGCGCCCACCACGTGGGCATCGACGAGCAGGATGTGCGGCGCGCCGGCCCGCACGAGCTCGCGCACCGGCAGCGTGCTCGCCTCGCCCACCAGCGACACCGCCGGATACGCGTTGAGGATGCTGCGCAGGCCCGATCGGAACAGCGCGCTGTCGCTGACGAGCGCGACGCGGATGAGCGCGGACGCACTCGTGGGCGACATCGTCTTGGCAGACGAGGGGCCGGCGGTCTTCGGGAGCGATCGTACTCCGTCGCGGCGGACCAAGCGCTGCCCCCAATGATCAGAGCGGATGGTGGAGGACTTTCGTGGAGGACGTTCGATGATGCGCGCGAAGTTGTCAAGCGTGAAGTGCTCGCGAACGCGCTCGATGAATGGCACCGGGAAACAAGCACCCGCGTCGGCCATCGGGTCGCGCAACAAGTGCAGAGGATGACTCGCGTGCGACGGGATGCGCGGAGGTCGTGAGGACTTCCGTTCCCACTGTGGGAACTCGCCGCGAGCGACCGCGGGGAACATTGGCCCCCGGCTTCGACCGCGGCGGGTCGTACATCGGAAGTCGTAGTGACTGCGGGAGGGAGTCGCATCTCGATGACCTTCGTCTAATTGACGGCTCTCGGACCCGGCGTGAGCATTCTCCACGATGATCCGTCGCTCCCCCGGAGGCCGATCGATGCGGACCCATTATGTCGTGACGAGCGTGATGGCCATCGCCCTGACCGCGTGCAGCAGCGCCCGGTCGTCCGGCGTGCCGGACGAGGGAGCGCTGCTCCGGGAGAACGGATTGCCCGCCGCAGTGGCCGCGCGCGCGGAGCGCGCGCCGGAGCCGGGTCGCGCGCCCAGGGAGGCCGGCCCCGCGAGCGCGGCGGCGCTCAACTCCCGCCTGATGGAGCAGGCCGCGCGGTCGAGCGAGGAGACCGACCTGCCGGTGGGGACCGGGGATCTGCTGGAGATCTCCGTCTTCGAGGTGGAGGAGCTGTCGAAGATCCGGCTGCGGGTGCCGGGGCGCGGCGTCATCGCGCTTCCCCTCATCGGCCAGATCCAGGCCACCGGCCGCACCACCGCCGAGCTGGAGGACGAGATCCGCGCCCGGCTCCAGGGCAAGTTCATGCACGATCCGCAGGTATCCGTCTTCCTCCAGGAGCACAACAGCCAGCGGATCTCGGTCATCGGGGCGGTCCGGAAGGGCGGCGTGTTCAATCTCACCCGGCCGCTGCGCCTGGCCGACGCCCTCGCCCTCGCGGAGGGATTGACCGAGGAGGCGGACCGGCAGGTGTACGTGATCCGGCGCGCGCCGCTGGCGGTGGTCACCGCGGCGGCGAACGGGGCGGCTCCGCCGAGCGGCTCGGGCACGGGGGGCGACGGCACCGCGGAGGTGATGGCGCCGATCGACCTCTCCGAGCTCGCGGACGGGCGCGAGGACCTGAACGTCCAGCTCCGGTCCGGCGACGTGGTGCAGGTGCCGCGGGCCGGATCGGTCTACGTCGGGGGCTCGGTCGAGCGGCCCGGATCGTTCCTGCTGCGAGGGAAGACCACCGCCCAGCAGGCGATCTTCGCCGCGGGCGGAGTCAAGGACGTGGCGGACTGGAGCGACGTGCGCCTCTATCGAAAGGCGCCGTCCGGGAAGGTCGAGGTCACCGTCTACGACCTCGACGCCTTCGAGAAGGGCGCGCCCGCGCCCGAGCTGCAGCGCAACGACGTGGTGGTGGTCGGCAAGCACGCCGGCAAGGCCTTCTTCTACGGGTTCCTCGACTTCTTCAAGGGCGCCCTCGGCGTCGCGAAGGGAATATGAGCGATACATTCGGTCGCGCGCTCACGAACGGACGGGATCTCCCGGCGCCGCTCCCGCCGATCCGGCTCGAGGCCGAGTACCGGCGGGACAGCGAGGCGCACTTCTGGGACTACTGGACGGTGCTCATCCGTCACCGGCGCACGGTGGCGATGGTGTTCGTGGCCGCCGTCCTCACCGCCTTCGTCTGGAGCGTGACCGCCCGGCCGGTGTTCACGGGCACCGCGATGCTCCGCATCGACAAGGAGGAGCCCCGCGTCTTGAAATTCGAGCAGTCTGCGCGGGACGAGGGCGAGTCCGCCCAGACCCAGCTGCAGACCTATCACCGCCTCCTGCAGAGCCGCGCGCTCGCCAACCGGGTCGTCGGGGTCCTGGGCCTCGAGCGGAGTCCCGAGTTCGCCTCGGTCGGTCACCGGCCCGGGCAGCTGACCGACGCGTTTCTCGAGCGGCTGCAGGTCGAGCCCGTCCGCAACACGCGGCTGGTCAAGGTCTCGTTCCAGAGCCGCAACCCCGAGCTGGCCGCGCAGGTCGCCAACACCGTGGCCGACGGGGTCATCGCCCAGCAGCTCGACGAGAAGAAGGCGGCGGGCCGGTACGCCACCGAGTTCCTGGCCGAGCAGGTGAACGAAGCGCGGCGAACGCTGCAGGCGAACGAGACGCAGCTGAGCCAGTTCCTGGCCGAGCAGAACATCCTGTTCGTCGGCGGGGACCGGATCGGCGAGCGCGTGGGCGAGCGGCAGGCCCTCGTGACCCAGGAGCTGGGCACCCTGTCCGATTCGCTCCTGAAGGCGAAGGCGGAGCGGGTCGCCAAGGAAAGCATGCTCGCGCAGGCGATGCGTCCGAACGCGGAGGCGCTGCCCGCAGTATTACAAAATCCGCTGGTCGGCCACCTCAAGGAGGAGGCGACCAAGCTCGAAGCGAGATACCGGGAGCTCGGCCAGACCTTCAAGCCCGAGTATCCGCGGATGCAGCGGCTGGCCGAGAACATCGCGGAGGTCCGCCAGCAGCTCCGCGCCGAGGTCCAGCGATTCGTCGAGTCGGTCCGCCGGGAGTACCTGGCCGCGCTCCAGAACGAGACCGAGATCCAGAAGCTCCTGGACGAGCAGCGCGGGCAGGCCCGGAAGCTCGACGGCCAGATGGCGCGGTACAACCTCCTGCGCCGAGAGGTGGACACGAGCCGGGATCTCTACGCGGCGCTGTCCACCCGGCTGAAGGAGACCCAGGTCTCCGCCTCGCTCCTCCTCTCGAACATCGCGGTGGTGGACCGGGCCGACGTCCCGGTGAAGCGCTCCGGCCCGCGCACCGGGCTCAACCTGGCCGTCGGGTGCCTGGTGGGTCTGGTCGGCGGCGTGATCCTGGCGTTCGTCTTCGAGTACCTGGATACCAGCATCCGCGATCCCCGTGAGATCGAGACCGTCCTCCGCGTGCCTACCCTCGGGCTGGTGCCGACGCGCTCCGCGCTCCCGGCCCACTTTGCCGGCGGGCCGCTCGGATCGGGGGCGGGGCCCGCCGGCGCCCAGGGCGCCTTCGCGCTGGTCTCGCACCACGCCACCAGCTCGATTCTCGCGGAGGCCTTCCGGAACTTGCGAACGAGCGTGGTGTACGCCATCCCGGATCGCCCGCCCAAGACCATGCTGGTGACTTCGCTGCAGCAGCAGGACGGCAAGACCTCGGTCTCGACGAACTGCGCGATCACCCTGGCCCAGCTCGGGCTGGGCGACGTGCTCCTGGTGGACGCGGACATGCGACATCCCGATCTCCACGGGATCTTCGGGGTCCCCCAGACGCCCGGCCTGTCCGACCTGCTCGTGGGGGGCGTGGAGGTGCAGGCGGCGATCCGGCCGACGCGGGTCCCCGGGCTCTTCGTGATCCCGGCGGGCCCCATACCGACCAATCCGACCGAGCTGCTGTTCTCGCCGCGATTCACCCAGGCCCTGGCCGCGCTCGGGGAGCGGTTCGCGCACATCGTGATCGACACCCCGCCGATGCTGGGGGTCAGCGACACCCTGGTGCTCGCGCCGCGGGTGGAAGGCGTCATCCTGGTCGTGCGCCACGGACACACCGGTCGCGACGCGGCCCAGCGCGCGGTGCAGATGCTCGGATCGGTCCGCGCGCGAGTGCTGGGAGTCGTCCTCAACCACGCGGACGCGCGCACCACCACCGCGGGCTATCAGTACTACCATCACGAGCCCGTGGCGGCGTCGGCGTGGCCGGACTGGTCGACGCGAGGTCGGGCCGCATCGCGAGGGTCGGGCGAGAACCTCGACAAGGATCTCGGCGTCCTTTGAGACGGCCGGTCGTCACGTCCCGCCGCGCCTCGGTGCTCCTCTCGGATGCGCTGCTGGCCGTCGCCGCGAACTACCTCGCCTTCTGGCTCCGGTTCGACGGGACGATCCCGGCCGCCTACTGGATGCTCTGGCTGCAGACGGTGCCCTGCCTCGTGCTGATCCGCGGGGTCACCTTCACCTCGTTCCACCTCTACGACTCGGTCTGGCAATACGTCGGGCTGCGAGACCTGCGGGCCATCGCCATCAGTGTGTCGGTGAGCAACGTCGTGTTCTGTCTCCTGATCCGCGGCGTGCTCGAGCTGCGCGCCTATCCCCGCTCGGTGTTCGTCACCGACCTGGTGCTCATGGTGTTCCTCATGGGGGCGGTGCGGGTGAGCTGGCGCCTGGGGCGGGAGTACCGGGCGAACGCGCGGACGAAGTCGGTCTTGATCTTCGGGGCGGGCGACGCGGGGGAGGCGATGGTCCGCGAGATCCTGAACGGCGGTGAGCACGGCTATCGCCCGGTCGGATTCGTCGACGACGATCCGACCAAGGTCGGTCAGCGCATTCACGGGGTCCCGGTGCTGGGGACCCGGGCCGACCTGCCGCGGATCATCGCGGAGACGAATCCGAGCGAGGTGCTGGTCGCCATCGCCCGCGCCACCCCGCAGATGCTCCGGCAGGTGGTGAAGGCGCTCGAGTCGCACAAGCTGCCCATCAAGGCGGTGCCGCACCTGCGCGACATGCTCGACGGACGCGCGCGGCTGCACGAGGTCCGTGATCTCGCGGCGGCGGACCTGCTGGGGCGCGCGCCGCTCGGGCTCGACGTGGAGACCGCGAAGCATCTGGTGGAGGGAAAGCGGGTGCTGGTGACCGGCGCGGGCGGGACCATCGGCTCCGAGCTGAGCCGGCAGATCGCCGCGCTCGGTCCGAAGAGCCTCGTGCTGTTCGAGCGCTACGAGAACGCGCTCTGGGCGGTGGAGCGCTCGGTCGCCGGACTCACGCCGGGCGGGACGGTGTACTCGGTCATCGCGGACGTCACCGACGAGCAGCGCGTCGACGAGGTGCTGGCCGAGTATCGTCCGCAGCTGATCCTGCACGCGGCCGCGCACAAGCACGTGCCCCTGATGGAGCTCAATCCCTGCGAGGCGATCAAGAACAACGTCAAGGGCACCCGGATCGTGGGAGAGGCCGCGGTCCGCCACCGGGTGGAGCAGTTCGTCCTGATCTCGAGCGACAAGGCGGTCAACCCCTCGAGCGTCATGGGGGCCACCAAGCGGGTGGCGGAGCTGCTCGCGATGGCCCTGTCCGGGCGAGGCCCCACCGGGTTCGTGGTGGTGCGCTTCGGCAACGTGATGGGAAGCAACGGCAGCGTGATCCCGCTCTTCCTCGAGCAGATTCGTGCCGGCGGGCCGGTCACGGTCACGCATCCCGACATGCGCCGCTACTTCATGTCGATCCCGGAGGCGGTGCAGCTCGTGCTCCAGGCCGCCGCCCTCGGCGAGAACGGAGCGCTCTACGTGCTCGACATGGGCGAGGAGATCAGGGTGGTGGACATGGCCCGGAACCTCATCCGGCTCTCCGGCTTCATCCCGGACCGGGAGATTCCGATCGTGTTCACCGGGGTGAGGCCCGGCGAGAAGCTCTCGGAGGAGCTGGTGGCGTCCGACGAGACCATCGAGCTGTCGCGACTGGAAGGGGTCCGGCGGGTCCGATCGGCCCGGGAGCTGTCGCCCGCCGATCTCGGGCGCGACGTGGCCGACCTCGAGCGCTTCGCCCAGAAGGGCGCGACCGGCGCGGTCATGCAGCAGCTCGGGGCGATGGTGGCGATGTTCCGACCGGTCCCGCCCGCGAAGCCCGACGTCACGAACGGACGACCGGTCCCGCCCGCCGCGGTGATCGGCGGGGCGTGAGGCGCCGCGTGATGGGCGACGTGAGAACCGCGGTGCGTCGGCCCGGATGGTGGCCGGGCTGGCCCAAGCGTGCGTTCGACCTCGGGGCGGCGTCGGTCGGGTTGGTGCTACTCGCGCCGCTCCTGGGCGTGACCGCCCTGGCGATCCGACTGGCCCTCGGCGGGCCGGTGATCTTCGCACACCGACGGCCCGGCCGGCATGGGCGGCCGTTCACTCTCTACAAGTTTCGCACCATGAGCGGCGCGCGCGGTGCCGACGGCGGGCTCCTGCCGGATCGGGAGCGGCTCACCCGTCTGGGACGGCTCCTCCGCCGCACGAGCCTCGACGAGCTGCCGGAGCTCGTCAACGTGATCCGGGGCGACATGAGCCTGGTCGGCCCGCGGCCGCTGCTGATGGAGTACCTGCCGCGCTATACCCGGGAGCAGGCCCGTCGCCACGACGTGCGTCCCGGGATCACCGGGTGGGCGCAGCTCAACGGCCGCAACACGCTCCCGTGGGAGCGGCGCTTCGAGCTCGACGTCTGGTACGTGGAGCACCAGTCGCTTCGCCTCGACGTCTGGATCTTGCTGCTGACGGTCTGGAAGGCCGTCGCGCAGGTCGGCGTCAGCCAGCCCGGGGAGGGAACCGAGGAGCATTTCCGCGGGCGCGAGCCCGCGTCGAATATGCCCGCGTCGAATATGGAGGAGGTC
>Ga0210408_10005821_pt1 | contig 10767 bp, 7 predicted proteins | sample IncBWH4MmetaG_FD_155471 | JGI IMG/M metagenome (GOLD analysis project Ga0210408, IMG submission 155471) | Forest soil microbial communities from Barre Woods Harvard Forest LTER site, Petersham, Massachusetts, United States - Inc-BW-H-4-M | ecosystem: Environmental > Terrestrial > Soil >... | reverse complement strand
ACCTACCTGCGCTGGCAGCTCGTCCACGGCTCCGCCCCCATCTTGCCCGCCGCCTTCGTGAGCGAGAACTTCGCCTTCTTCGGCAAGATCCTGACCGGGGCAACCGAGGAGCGCCCGCGGTGGAAGCGCTGCACGGACTTCACGGACGGCGACCTCGGCGAGGCCCTGGGACGGCGCTACGTTGAGCAGACCTTTGGGGCCAAGGGCAAGGAGCGGACGCTGGCGATGGTGGCGGCCCTGGAGAAGGCCCTCGCCCGCGACATCCAGGAGCTGACCTGGATGACCGAGCCCACGAAGAAAGAGGCCCTGAAGAAGCTGGCCGCGGTTGCCAACAAGATCGGCTACCCCGACCGCTGGCGAGACTACACAAGCCTGGAAATCGTGCGGGGCGACGCCCTCGGCAACTCCCTGCGGAGCAACGCCTTCGAGCTTCAGCGGAGGCTGGCCAAGATCGGCCGGCCCGTGGACCGCCAGGAGTGGCTCATGACCCCGCCCACCGTCAACGCCTACTACAACCCCCTCATGAACGACATCAACTTCCCCGCCGGCATCCTGCAGCCGCCCTTCTTCGACAACGCCATCGACGACGCCATCAACTTCGGGGCCATCGGAGCCGTGATCGGGCACGAGCTGACCCACGGCTTCGACGACCAGGGCCGTCAGTTCGGGCCCACCGGCAACCTGCAGGACTGGTGGAAGGAGGAGGACGCGCGGGAGTTCGAGAAACGCTCGGGGTGCGTGGCCGACCAATACTCCGGCTACACCGCGGTCGCGGATGTGAAGGTCAACGGCCGGCTCACCCTGGGGGAGAACGTGGCCGACAACGGGGGCGTGCGCATCGCCTACCAGGCGCTGCGCGACGTGCTCGCGGCCCGGGAGCCCGCGCCCAGGGACGGGTTCACCGCCGACCAGCGCCTCTTCCTGGGCTGGGGGCAGATCTGGTGCGCGAACCAGCGGGACGAGATGACGCGCCTGCTTGCCCAGACCGACCCCCACTCCCCGTCCGCAAACCGCGTGAACGGCGTGGTCTCCAACATGCCCGAGTTCGCCAAGGCCTTCGGCTGCAAGCCGGGGGCGTCCATGGTCCGGGAGAACGCGTGCCGGGTCTGGTGAGCGGATCGGCCCCCGGAAAAGAGAGGAGGACCTCGATGCGTGGCGGATGGCTCTTGTCCGTGCTCGCCCTTGGCCTGGCCGTCCCCGCCCACGCGGCCGCGAGGGCGGCCGAATGGCGGATCCCGGTGGAGGTGAAGAAGCTGCCCAACGGGCTCACGGTGGTGGTCTCGGAGGACCACACGAGTCCGACCTTCGGGCTTTCGATGGTCTACGGGATCGGGTTCCGTTTGGAGCCGAAAGGCCGGACCGGCTTCGCCCACCTCTTCGAGCACTTGATGTTCGAGGGCACGCCCGCGGCCCCCAAAGGGGTGATGGACAGCGTCATCGAAGGCGGCGGGGGCGTCCTCAACGGATCCACGCGCTACGACTACACCAACTACATCTCCTCCGCGCCCGTCTCCGCCCTGGACCCCCTCCTCTGGATCGAAGCGGATCGGATGAAGACCCTGGATTTCTCGGAGAAGAACCTGGTCAACCAGCGGGACGTGGTGAAGGAGGAGATCCGGGTCAACGTCAAGAACCGGCCCTACGGCCTCTTCTTCTGGACCGACGTCGCGGGCAAGGCCTTCGACAAGTGGGAGAACGCCCACGATGGCTACGGCTCCTTCGCGGACCTGGACGCGGCGACCCTGGCCGACGTGGAGTCGTTCTTCCACACCTTCTACGTCCCCAACAACGCGGTGCTCGCGCTCACGGGGGACCTCCTCCCGGCCGAGGTCTTCGCCAAGGCCGAGAAGTACTTCGGCGGCGTTCCGTCCCGCCCCACCCCCAAGCCCCCCGACGTCTCCGAGAGCCTGAACACCGCGGAGCGCGCGCTCGAGGAGACGGACCCCCTGGCCAAGGTCCCCGCTCTCGCCGTGGGTTGGAAGATGCCGGCCCGGGGCAGCCTCGACCACGTGCCCGCGGCCGTCCTGGCCGAGATCCTGGTGGGGGGGGAGGCGTCCCGCTTCTACCAGGGGCTGGTCAAGGGGAAGGAGCTCCTGCTTGAGGTGCAGGGCGGCCTCAACTGGCCCCTGGGCACCCCCTGGAATTTCGGGGGCCCCACCCTCACCACCATCTTCGCTCTCTACAAGCCCACCACCACCGCCCGCGCGGTGGTGGAGGCCATGGAGGGCGAGATCCAGAAGATCGTGACGGTGGGGGTCCCCGCCGAGGAGCTGGCGCGCACCAAGACCAAGATGCGGTCGGACTTCTATGCGGGACTAGAGCCCCTGATCAACCGAGCCGACGCCCTCGCTCTCGCCCAGCTGATCACGGGAAGCGCGGCCTCCTTGAACGAGATCCCCGGCCAGATCCAGGCCGTGACGGCGGCGGATGTGCAGCGAGCGGCCCGGACGTATTTCAGGGCCGCCAACCGGACGGTGGTGGACCGCCGGCCCGCCGCCCCCCCCGCCGCTCAGAAAGAGACGAGGTAGGACCATGGCTCGACGCCTGGCCGTCCTGTTCACGCTCCTGGCCGCGCCCGCCGCCCTCAAGGCGGCGGAGAAGCCGCTGGCCTTGCCCAAGGACCTGCCTCCCTATGGGGAGGACCGGCCCCTCCCGGTGCCCGTCCTCGACCAGTCGCGCCTGCCGGGGGGGCTCACCCTCTGGCTCGTGAAGCGCCCCGGCATTCCCCGGCTGACCGCGGTGCTGGCCACGCGGGGCGGGACCGCCGCCGATCCCCCCGGCCGGGAGGGGGTGGCCCAGGTTCTGGCCGACACGATCAAGGAGGGCACGACCACCCGCACGTCCAAGCGGATCGCCGAGGAGCTGCAGGCGGTGGGGGGCGAGATCGCGGGCTCGGCCTCGGACGACGCGATCTTCCTCACCGTGGACGGCCTGTCCTCGGGGGCCGCGACCCTCCTGGAGATCCTCGCCGACGTGGCTCAGCACGCCTCCTTCCCGCCCGCGGAGGTCGAGCTGGCCAAGAACAACGCCATCCAGGGGCTGCTGGCCCGCGAGGCCACCCCCGAGTTCCTGGCCGACAAGGCCTTCGCCCGCGCCGTCTACGGCGACCATCCCTACCGCGTGGTGGCGCCCACGCGGGAGGCGCTGGGTCTGGTCCCCCCCGAGCTCTTGAAAGCGGAGTTCGCCCGCCGATTCCGTCCCGAGCGCTCGCTTCTGGTCGTGGTCGGGGACCTGGACCCCGCGGCGGTGTCGCCGCTCCTGGCCCGGAGCTTCGCGGGCTGGAAGGGAGCGGGCGAGGCTCCCCCCGCGACCCCGCCCTCTCCGGGGGCCGGTGCCCGCCGGATCTACGTCGTGAACCGGCCGGGCTCCGTCCAGTCCCTGATCCTGACCGGCCGACCCACCGTCACCGCGACCGATCCCGCGTACTACTCCCTCCTCGTCGCCAACACCATCTTCTCGGGCTCTTTCAGCAGCCGCCTGGTCAAGAACATCCGCGAGGACAAGGGCTACACCTACTCGCCCCGGGGGGCGGTGGTGGCCCGGCAGGAGGGCGGCCTGGTGCGGGTGCGCGCCGACGTGCGCAACGAGGTGACCGCCGCCTCCACCCTGGAGATCTTCTACGAGTTCGACCGCATGGGGGCCACCAGCCCCACCGTGGAGGAGCTCAGCCGCGCCAAGCGCTACCAGGCCGGCCTCTACCTGCTGCGGAACCAGATCCAGGGGGCGGTGGCGCGCACTCTGGCCACGAACTGGGTCAACGGCCTGCCTCCCCAGGCCTTGGGCGAGTTCGTGACCCGGATCAACGCGGTCGGCGCGGATGAGGTGCGCAAGGCGGGGCAGTCCTTCTACCCCTCCGTCACCCAGACCGTGGTCGTGGTGGGGGACGAGGCCAAGATCAAGGCGGAGATGGCGCAGTTCGGGCCCTTGACCACCGTGGAGCCCTAGACGCGGTCGAGGTGGGCCGCTTCCGCGTCCCCCATCTCCACCCCGGCCGGGAAATACTCTCGCCAGCGGCGGGTCACGATCCGCGCCGTCTCGGGGTCGCCGCTCAGCTCCTTCGGAAAGGACGGCTTCCGGCGGGCGTCGAGAAGCACCGGGGCCTCGTAGCCCAGGTGGTGGCGGAGCACGCGCACCGAGGCCGCGTGGATGTCGGCCGCGGGCTCGAAGCGGGTGAAGGTGGTCCAGAGGAAGTTCATGGGGCTGGCCGCCGCCCGTTTGGGCTCGTCGGTGAGGACGAGGAGGGGCCAACCCCGGAAGGCGGGATGGGCGGCCAGGCGCTCCCCGGCCCCGGGGTCGCTGGCGTGGGGGGGCCCTCCCACGACCAGGCAGCCTCCGCAGAAGACCCGCACGTCCGTCACCTCGGGGGGCGGCGGGGGGGAGGGCCGGAACTCGCGGGGCAGGTCGCGCACGGGATCCCCCACGCCCAGCCAGACGCCCTTGGAGCCCTCGTTCACCCGGGGCCCCGCGTGGTCGAGGGTGTCCATGGAGAGGTTGGCGAACACGTAGAGATCGGTGGCGGGGTTGGTGCGGGAGAGCACGTGCTCGAGCGTCTTCCGGAAGTCCCGGAGGTCCACCGGCCGGTCGGTCACGAACAGGAATTTCGTGAGGGAGAGCTGGCCCTCGCCCAGGATGCGGAAGGCGGCGGCCATGGCCTCGCGCGGGTAGCGCTGCTTCACCACCGCCGCGGCCAGAGAGTGGTAGCCGGTCTCGCCGTAGGACCAGAGCTGGTCGACCGCGGGCATGACCAGAGGGAAGAGCGGGGAGAGCAGATCCTGGAGGAGGTCACCGATGTAGAAGTCCTCCTGCCGGGGCTTGCCCACGACGGTGGCCGGGTAGATCGCGTCCCGGCGGCGGGCCAGCTGCTCCACGCGGAAGACCGGGTAGTCGTGGCGAAGCGAGTAGTACCCGTAGTGATCCCCGAAGGGCCCCTCGGGCGAGCGAACCCGCGGGGGCACATGGCCCACGAGCGCGAACTCGGCGTTGGCCACGAGCGGGTGGGGACCGGGGCCCGGGCAAAGCTTCAGCCGCTCGCCCAGGAGGAGCGAGGCCAGCATCAGCTCGGGCACGTTCTCGGGCAGGGGGGCGACCGCGGCCAGGATGAGGGCGGGCGGCCCCCCCAAAAACACGGTCGCGGGCAGCGGCTGTTCCCGCGCCTCCGCGGCCGCGTAGTGGAAGCCGCCCCCCTTGCCGATCTGCCAATGCATGCCCGTGGTGCGCGGGTCGTGGACGTGCAGCCGGTAGATGCCGAGGTTATGCCCCTTGCCTTCCGGGTGCTCGGTGTAGACGAGGGGCAGGGTGATGAAGGGCCCCCCGTCCTCCGGCCAGCAGGTGAGGATGGGCAGACGGTCCAGCCGCACGTCGCTCGTGACCACGTCGAGGACGGGGCCCGAGCGCCCGCGCCCCACCCCGATCCGCCAGGCCTCGCGGGCCACGTCCCGGGCCTCCCAGAGGGTGGCCAGCCGGGGCGGCACCAGCCGCTCCGCCAGCTGGACGAGGCGCTCGATCAGCCGCCGCGGCCGGCGGCCGAAAGCCATCTCCGCCCGGCGCGCGGTGCCGAAGAGGTTGGTGGTGAGCGGGAAGTCCGCCCCCGCGACGTTCGTGAAGAGGAGCGCCGGGCCCCCGGCGGCGATGACCCGGCGATGGATCTCGGCCGCCTCCAGCCTCGCGTCGACCGGCGCCTCCACCACCGCGAGGTCGCCGTTCCGGCGGAGCTCCTCCAGATACGCGCGCAGGTCGGGGAAGTGGGGCTCGTTCACGATCAGGGGCCCATCGACGAAGGGAGAGACCTCGGGCAGACTACGGGCGGGGACCGGCTCCCGTCAAATCGCTCGGACCCCAGGAGGCGAGATGCCGGAGCTGCCTGAGGTCGAGAACGCCCGCCGCCGGGCCTCGCGGGTGCTCCGTGGACGCCGCATCGCCCGGGTGGCCGTCGTGGACGACCCGATCGTCTACGCGGGCGTCCGCCCACGCGACTTCGCGGCCGCGCTCTCGGGCCGCCGCGTGGAGGGGGTGGGGCGCAAGGGCAAGCACCTCTGGCTCGAGCTGGACCGGCGGCCCTGGCCCCTCTTCCACTTCGGCATGACCGGCTCCTTCGAGATCTACGCCCATCGGCGCGACCGGCCCCGGTTCTGGAAGGTCGAGCTCACCACCGAGGAAGGGATCCGCCTGGCCATGCCCGATCCCCGCCGCTTCGGGCGGATCCGCCTGCAGCAGGAGCCCGAGCGGGAGTCCCCGCTCCGCGACCTGGGCTTTGACCCCCTCTTGGCCCTGCCTGCGGCAGAGGCGTTGGGGGAGGTGCTGGCCCGGCGCCGGGCCCCGATCAAGGCCGTGCTCCTGGACCAGGGGGTGTTCGCGGGGGTCGGGAACTGGATCGCGGACGAGGTCCTGTTCCAGGCCCGCATCCGGCCCCACCGGCGGGCCGCCGATCTCCGGCCCCCGGAGGTCCGGCGGCTCCGCTCGCGGCTGCGCGCGATCGTCACCCGGGCGGTGGCGGTGGGGGCGGACTCCGACCGCTTCCCGCGTACCTGGCTCTTCCACTACCGCTGGGGCAAGGAGGAGGGGGCCTTGACCGCGCGCTCGGAGCGGATCGTCCACGAGACCATCGGCGGTCGCACCACGGCCTGGGTCCCCTCCCGTCAGCGCTGAGGCCGCGGCCCGCGCCAGTACGCGTCCACGATCCCGTAGACCCAGAGGGCGGTCAGGACGAGGGTGAAGCCGAGGAAGAAGCCCGCGTTCCGCTGCTGGATGTCCTCCACCATCGCCAAGACGGAGAGGGGATCAAACGCGGTCGTGTCCTCGGGCAGGCCGCGCAGGACCTCCCTCACCAGGCGAGCGATGAGCCCGACGGCCGCGATCAAGGTGACCCCGATCAGGAGAGCGCCCTTCCCGTAGTCGCGGTTGTGGATTTGGCCCGCGCCCGGCCAGAGGAGCCCGGAGAGCAAGGCCGCGCGCAGCCGCCGGCTCGGGGCTGGTGCCGCCGGCGACGGGGCGGCCAGGCGGGCCAGGACTCGACGGGTCAGAGCCTCTGCCCCCTCCGCCCGGCCCCCGGCCAGGAACAACCGGGGCCCGGCCTCGGCGGCGGGCCACCCGGGAGGCCGGGCGATCACGTGCACGTGCAGGTGCGGGAGGACCTCCGCGAAGATCGAGACGTAGACCTTTTCGCAGGGGGTCTCCGCCCTCAGCGCCGCCGCCACCTGGGCCAGGAGCGGCCCCAGGCCGGAGAGTTCCTCCCCTCGCAGGGCGTCGATCTGCTCCACGTGCCGGGCCGGGGCCACCACCAGCCAGCCGGGCACCGGTCCCCCCTCCGGACGCGCGTGGATCACGAATGGCCCCCGCCGGAGTATCCCCCCCGGCGCGGGGGCTCCCCCGACGATCCGGCACTCGGAACAGTCGCGTGGGGGCTCGCTCATGAGGAGACCAGAGCGAAGGTCCGCATCGAGAGACTGCCGTAGTGCCAGCCCTCGTAGACCGTCGCTAGGCCCTCGCCCGGGGCGCGGCTCCCCAGCACGAAAAAGGTCGGATCGAAATGCTCGCTGGTGGGTACGGCGAGGGCCGCCCGGGGAGCCGTCTGGCGATAGGCCTTGATGCCATCGACGTCCATGCGGAGGAGCCGGTCCCGCATCCAGTCGTCGAAGGCCCGGGCCCACTCCTCGGCGGGGGCGGCCTTCTGATCGAAGCGCATCCGGGCCAGGTTGTGGACGATGCCCCCGCTGCCGAGGAGGAGGACGCCCCGCTCGCGGAGGGGGGCCAGGGCCTGACCGACGGCCAGGAGCACGTCCGGCTCTCTCGGCACGGGAAGGGAGACCTCCACCACGGGCGTGCTTGCCTCGGGGAAGGCGATGCGGAGGGGGACCCAGAGACCGTGGTCCCAGCCCCGTGAGGCCTCGAGGGCGGGGCTGAGGCCCGCCCCCGCGAGCAGGCCCGCGATCTCGCGCCCCAGCGTGGGCGCGCCCGGGGCGGGGTAAGTCAGGCGGTAGAGCCCGTCCGGGAAGCCGGAGAAGTCGTAGATCAGCGACGGCTGGGGATTCACGTTGACGCGGACCGGGCCGGGGACCTCCCAGTGGGCGGACACCACCACGATCGCGGTGGGGGCGGGGAGGCGGGAGGTGAAGCCCCGCAGGGCGCGGGTGAAGTCGTCCTCCTCCAGGGCCACGCTGGGGGCGCCATGGGAGATGAAGAGGGCGGGGAGGCGCTCCATCGGCTTTAGCCCCTCCGGCCCGCTACGTCCTGGGGAGTCGGCTGCTTGTGGCCGAGCATGGGGTGAGGCTTGTAGGGGGCCTCGAGCCGCGCGATCTCCTCCTCGCTGAGTCTCACGGCCACCGCGGCCGCGGCCTCCTCCAGATGCTCGATCCGGGTGGCCCCGACGATGGGCGCCGTCACCCCCGGCCGCGAGAGCAGCCAGGCCAGGGCGACTTGGGCGGGCTTGAGGCCCCGGGCGCGGGCTACTTCTTGCACGGCGTCCAGCACGTCGAAGTCCTCGCTGTGGAAGTAGAGCTTGTCCGCGAAGTCGTCGGAGCGGGCGCGGGCGGTGTCCTTCTGTCCATCGCGCGTGCGACTGCCGGCCAGGAAGCCCCGGGCCAGGGGGCTCCAGGGGATAAGGCCCACGCCCTGGTCCAGACAGAGGGGGATCATCTCCCGCTCCTCCTCCCGGTAGACCAGGTTGTAGTGGTTCTGCATGGAGACAAACCGGTGGCCGAGGCTGCGGGCGGCGGCGTAGAGGGCCCCCGCGAACTGCCAGGCGGCCATGCTGCTCGCCCCCAGATACCGCACCTTGCCCGCGCGCACGAGCGCGTCCAGGGCCTCCATGATCTCCTCCGTGGGTGTGGCGGGGTCCCAGCGGTGGGTCTGGTAGAGGTCGATGAAGTCCACCCCCAGCCGCCGCAGGGACGCGTCGCAGGCTTCCAGGATGTGTTTTCGAGAGAGCCCGCTGCGGTTCGCACCCTTCTCTACGGGGAAGAAGACCTTGGTGGCCAGCACGTAGTCGTGGCGGGAGGACATAGCCTTCAGCATCCGCCCCGTGACCTCCTCGCTCCGGCCAAGCGAGTACATGTCGGCGGTGTCGAAGAAGTTGATGCCGAGGTCGAAAGCCTTGCGGAAGTGCGGCCGCGAAGCCTCCTCGTCCAGGACCCAGGGGCGCCAGCCGGGATCGCCGTAGCTCATGCAGCCCAGGCAGAGCCGCGAGACCTCGAGACCGCTACGACCGAGACGAATGGTATCCATGGGACCTCACTTCTTCAGCTGGCGCGCCGGCCGCTTTGGCCTCAGGAACGGGGCCGCGAGCGGGCGGGCTCGGGGGGCGTCCGCCGGGTCGCGGGAGCGGGCCTCTGGGCAAAGAAGCGGCGGCAAGCGTCGTCGAAGCGCCCCCCCAGGGTGAGCCCCGCCTCCCCGGGGAGGGGGCCCAAGCGGCGCCAGGCCGCCTGCGCGGACTCCACCTCTTGCTGGGCGGCCTGCCATCGGGCCTCCACCGCGGCGTGGCCGCCGATGGTGTTGGAGGCGAGCGCGTTGCGCAGCCGCTGGGCGAGGTCGGCCCCCGAGGCATCCCCCCCCGCGATTTGGAGCTCCTCCAGGAGGCGCTCCACGCGCGCACAAAGCTTCTCCATCTTTCGGCGGTTGGCTTCCGGGTCCAGGTCGGTCCCTTCGAAGCTCTTCGGATTGGCGAGCACCAGGCGGTCCCGCGCCTCGGCGAAGCGAGCGGAAAGGCGTTCGAGGGCCTCGGGCGGGGCGGGGACCGCCTGCCGCCAAGCGACCTGCGCCGCTTGCACGCGCGCCCCGAGGTCCCCGGGGGCCTCGTCCGCGCCGAGCGCCTCGAGCTCCGCGCAGAGCGCCTCCCGCGCGGCCAGCCCGGCCGCCCGCTCCAGCTCCTCCCGGTGCTTGAAGCGCTCGAAGAAGCGGTCGGCGGCCCCCCGGAACCGCGCCCAGACGGCCTCGGACTTGTTCTTTCGTACCGGCCCGATCGCCTTCCACTGCGCCTGCAGCTGGCGGATCGCCGCCGCCGCTTTGTCCCAGTCCGTGGACTCGGCCAGGGCCTCCACCCGCGCGCAGAGCGCCTCCTTCTTCTCGAGATTGGCCCCCCATTCGCGGCTCCGCTGCTCCCGGTTCTCCTCGCGGCGGGTGAAGAATCGGTCGCAGGGCTTGCGGAAGCGCTCCCAGAGCGCCTTGGCCCGGGTGCGGGGGGCGGGGCCGATGGCCTTCCATTCCGCCTGCAAGGCCTTGATCTCCTCCGTGCTCTTCAGCCAGTCCGTGGACTCGGCCAGAGCCTCCGCGCGCGCGCAGAGCGCCTCCTTCTTGGCCAGGTTCTCCGCCTCCTCCTCGGCCAGGCGGGCGAAATAAGCGTCGCAGCGGGCTTTCACCTCGTCGCGCGCCGCCTTGAAGCGGGCCCAGAGGGCCTCCCCCTTCTCCTTGGGGGCCTGCGCGGCCTGCTTCCAGCGGGCGTCCAGCTCGTGCAGCGCCCGCGCCGCTGCCTCCAGGTCGGCCTCCGCCCGCAGCGCCTCCACGCGCGCGCAGAGCTCCTCCTGGACCCCGAGGTTGGCCCAGCGCTTCCACTCCTCGTCCTCGCGCAGCTCCTGGAGTCGCCGGTAGAGGGCCTTCCGCACCAACCCCAATCGGGCGGTCAGGGTCTCGCGGTCGCGGCGGGAGGGCAGGGGCCCTGGGTCCTCCACGGCCTGCTTGGCCTCGCGGGAGGCGCGGTCGGCCTCCTTGAGGGCGAGATGCTCGCTCTGGGCCAGGCCTTCGCAACGTGCGCAGAGGGCCTCCAGCCGGACCAGGTTG
>Ga0210408_10005820_pt1 | contig 10767 bp, 10 predicted proteins | sample IncBWH4MmetaG_FD_155471 | JGI IMG/M metagenome (GOLD analysis project Ga0210408, IMG submission 155471) | Forest soil microbial communities from Barre Woods Harvard Forest LTER site, Petersham, Massachusetts, United States - Inc-BW-H-4-M | ecosystem: Environmental > Terrestrial > Soil >... | reverse complement strand
GCCCTGGTGTAGATGCGAGCTGACGAAACGGGCTTCACTTTAACATGGTTACGTTTTTGGCAAGCGTCTTAAACCTCTCTCCATCTGCCTGTACTACGGTGATGGACACATGACCCGTCTTGCCGGTCTTGATGTCTCGGACAATGCCGGCTTTGCCGGCGTGTGTGCCACCGATGACTTTGCATAGCTCTCCATCTTTCATAGGCATAGTGCGTGAATTGGCCTTCATTCGCTCCCTCCCTTCTCTTTCTGCTGCGCCTAATACTACCGCATGTGTTCACTGTGTCGGGCGGAGCCATCGACGAGCATGCAGGGGCACGAACACTTCAGAATCTCGCCGGAGATCTATGGGTCGATGGCGCCTGCGCGCATGCGCTTCACCCCTTCGGCCTAACGCCTTTTGTCCCGAGATTTCCTCGCCGTCGCATGGCCAAATCGGATCACCCCTGTTGAGCCCCTGGGAGGTAGCCGATCAAACAAAATTGGCCAAATTCGGGCTGCGATGTTCGCCGGTCGACTATCGGGGCGACTTTTGCGAATCGTATGCAAAGAATTCTTCCACCTGCGCCCGACGAAGTTCCGCCCGCGCAGGCGTTGGGCTTCTGGCGACGTCTACTTGTGACGCCCGTAATGGTGAGAGCCCGCAGGGCTGGTGTAGTGGCCGCCTCCATGACTCGAGCCTGAGACCCCGTACGATCCCCCGTGAGAAGACGTGTGGCGGCCTCCTCCGTAGTAGGGCCGAGAGCTTGTGTGATGGCTAATGGAGTGGCTCGACCGAGGATGACCGGATGGATGGCTCTTTGCGACTGTCGGAGACACAAACAAACACAGAGTCAACAAGAGCATCATCAGGCGATGTTTCATTGTGTGGATCCTCGCCAGGGGATCTTATTCCAAAAATCTTCTCCGTCGCCAGCGAATTCGCGGTACACGGGATCGGAGCACCGACCCTTTCGTCGCTTTTCCACGGTTCGGGACGATCCCCAATCGAAGCGATCCCGGAGAATCAGGAGCACTCGGGGATGACATCGATTCTGCACCTCTCCGCCATGCCCTAGCTTGTGTCGTACGATCCACGAACGCGTATGCCAATCCGGATGTCACCGACCGGTGAACAAACGCCACCGCTGGGGGGGACGCGTGTGTATGAGGAGCCAGTTCTCAGACTTGGCCGCTCAAGCTGCCTGCCGATCAAGCTTCGGGTTACGGGGTTCGTTCAGCTGGTCGCGGTTGTGCACGGAGTGGACGTGGGTGAACTCGGCGCCGAAATAGAAGATCTGCGCGGAGTAGTAGACCCAGATGACCAGCACAACGAGTGAACCGGCTGCGCCATAGCTTGAAGCGGTGGTGGACATGCCGAGGTAAATGCCGAGCAGCGCCTTGCCAATGACGAACAGGATGGCGGTGACGGTGGCGCCGACGCGAACATCCTTCCAGTCGACGCGGCAGGCAGGGACGTACTTGAGGATGGCGGCGAAGAGCACTGCAATCCCGGCGAGCGAGACCAGGTTGTTGATGAGCTCGAGCAGCAGTGGCGGAATGGGCAACAGGCCGGAGAAGAACTGGGCGATCGCGGTGAGGGCAGCGCTGAGCAAGAGTGAGACGAGCAGGACGAATCCTACGCTGAGTACCAATCCAAAGGAGAAGACGCGCTCCTTGAGCATGCCCTTGATGCCAGCGGTGGCCTGGGGATCGACACCCCAGATCTGATTAAGGTCGGCGCGCAGTTCGTGGAAGACGCCGGAGGCGCCCAGGAAGAGTGTGAGGACTCCGACGAAGGTGGAGAAGATGCCGCTATGGTAGTGACGGCCGCTTTCGAGAATGGTTTGGATGGAGACGCGGCCTTGCCAGCCTACGAGGGATTGGACCTGGTCGAGGAGGTGGCTTTTCGCGGCGCTCTGGTTGTAGAGAAGCGAGACGATGGCGACGGTGAGGATGACGAGGGGGGAGATGGACAGGATGGTGTAGAAGGCCAGGGCGGCACCGAGGCGGGTAGCGTTGTTGCGGTTCCACTCGTCGAAGCTGCGGCGCAAGAGGAAGACGATTGGTTTGAAGTCCACGGCAAGTCTCCCGAAGGGTTGGATGCGGGGGTGTCGGAGAGGCTGTTGCCTCAAGGGCTGGGCTGAGGGAATCCTCAAGCGCGGGGGATCATGTTTTTGCCGTTGTGTGCCGATGAAACAGGTGTTGTCCGGAATGCCGGCTGGCGGGCCACAGATTGAATCGCCCCGGAGACCAAGTACCCACTGGCGACCGGTTAAACCGTGATGCTGATGGCCATGCAGTTCGAATCCTCTCTGCCCCGGGGCCCGACCGTTGTGGAGATGGAGCCGGGGGGCAGCCTTCCAGCGGCGAGGTAAGCGCCGCGTGGCGCAAGCTGTTGCTGCAGGAGGAGATGGCGGCACCCCGCACGTTCAGGTGGCGTCGATTGATGGCGCGCACAGACGCTGTCGCACTACCCGCTGAGCCGCTCGCAGTTGGCGGGTTCGCCTCTGGCGGGGCCGGCGCGTGAGGCGGACGCAGTGGCTGCGCAAGGACCCCACCAAGCGCTGAATGGACGAGGTGATTCACCGGCATGTGGAGTATGTGCTGGAACTGGATCGCAGCAACAAGCCGGGCGGCACGGCTGCTGGGAATTAGCCGGTCGCCGAAATGATCGACGGCGTCGATGCCGATTCCAGTCCAGACGAGATGGAGCGAGGGTCTTGACGGGACACAGTACTTCTGCCAGTTCAGCCCGGCGTAGCGGCGGTTGTTGATGTCTCTCTTCAAGACGCTGACCAAGGTCTGGGTCCACCACCGCCGCAAAGGGGTCGCCATCGAGCGCTTACTGACGAAACACTTCCCGCCCCAACGATGATGAGCGCGCGGAGACTGTAATTCTTCCATCGCGAGACAATGATGGAGAGACGCCCAGGTCTCCGCGCCAGCTCTTTGCCAACTACGAAGACGGTTCTGACTCCGAGCGCGCCGAAGGTAGTATTCACCGGCTGGGAAATCTGGAAATGATTTCAAATGGAAATGAACTTAAATCGATCTCACGGCCGTAGCCAATTCTCGACTTTGAGGCCGCGGACGCGGCTGAACTCGCGTGTGTTGTCTGTGACGAACGCGCGACCTAGGGAAAGTGCATGGGCTGCAATCAGCAGGTCATTCGACCCGATCGGTTTTCCGAGTGCCTCCAACTCGACGCGAATGCGGCTGTAGAATTCATCGGCTGGCGCTTCAAAAGACAATACCTCAAGCGCTCCGAGCACGGCTTCCAACTGCAGCTTCAGGCGAGCTGAGCCCTTCCTCTCGGCACCGTGGCGCAGCTCTGAGGCGACGATGATCGATGTCCCAACTCGGGACTCTCCCACCTTGCGGATATGCGCTGCGATCTGGCCCTGCGGATTCCGGACCAAATCGGAAAGGATGTTGGTGTCGAGCAGATAATTTGTCATAGATCGACAGGCGAAGGAGGCCCGTCCAGGATCTCCGGAAACTCCTCGCTGAGTGCGGGAAGCGTTCTGAGCAAAGCCAGCAGAGACTTTGGAGGTGCTGGTTCGATAATGAGTCTTTTCCCTTCTCTTCGCATGACGGCGTCCTCTCCCGGGAGTTCAAACTCGCGGGGTATGCGTACCGCCTGGTTTCGACCGTTCTTGAAGAGCTTCACATGTCGCTCGAGGGTGGTAGCGCGTGCTGGCATATGCCTCAGCATATGCCCTTTCGGGTTTCTGGTCAAGCCGTGTCGAAATCGTCGCCACGAGCCGGCCAAATTCGTCGCGCGGATAACCGATGCCGATGGGAGAAGACTTGAGTAAAACGGTCCCGCACATGAGCCATCAGCGGCTAGAGAAAGTTTCGCTCGATTGCATACAGCTGTCCGAGCCCCCAATCCCTCTTCCGTCCCCAACATTCTGCTTTGATCAAGGTAGCGGAGCGTTGCGTGCGATCATCTCTGCCCACGGGTGTCCGGTTAAAGTTGCTGTATAGGCGTACAAGTGTTTTAGCTTCAAGCGGTTGCGCTTGATTTTTCCTTGCCGCGATTTGAACGCGCGGCACCTTCTGTTCCCGCCCATCAGCATAGAGGGATGAACGAAGGCAAGAGCATCTTCTCTCAGTTGATCGGTTTTCTTCCTGATCGCGAGTTCCGCCGTTGTGTGGCCCGCTATGGTGGCGACCGCTACGCCAAGAAGCTCTCCTGCTGGCAGCAGTTTCTGGCCATGGCCTTTGCGCAGTTGACTTATCGCGAGAGCCTGCGGGACATCGAAGCCTGCCTGGGCGCGATTGGACCTAAGCTCTATCACATGGGCTTCGGCTCTGTGGTGGCGCGCTCCACGCTGGCCGATGCCAACGAAAGCCGCGATTGGCGCATCTTTGCCGACTTTGCCCACGTATTGATTCATATTGCGATCAAGCTCTACACCAACGACTCGACGGGCGTTGCCGACGTGCGCGATCTGTATGCGTTGGACTCAACGACCATCGACTTATGCCTGGCGCTATTTCCTTGGGCCAAGTTCCGCAAGCACAAGGCGGCCGTCAAGATGCACACACTGCTCGACCTGCGCGGCGCAATCCCGACTTTCATCCGCATTACCGACGGCAAGGTGCATGACGTCAACATGCTCGACGAGATTGCCATCGAGGCCGGCGCTTTCTACGTGATGGATCGCGGTTACATCGATTTCGAGCGCCTTTATCGCTTCACGCTTTCCTCCGCCTTCTTCGTCGTGCGCACCAAAGCCAACGTCTTGCTCCAGAGGCGCTATTCACGCCCAGTGGACAACACCACCGGCTTGCGCAGCGATCACACGGTCATTCTGACTTCACTCGGTTCTGCTTCTGTGTATCCAGATCCACTCAGGCGCGTCACTTATTGCGATCCGGAAACCGGCAAGCGGCTGAAGTTCCTGACCAACAACTTCACGCTTCCACCGCTTGTAATCGCCGAAATCTATAAGAAGCGCTGGGCGGTCGAGCTATTCTTTCGCTGGGTCAAACAGCATCTGCGCATCAAGGCTTTCTACGGAACTAGCGAGAACGCCGTGAAGACGCAAATCTGGATCGCGGTCTCGGTCTACGTCCTGGTGGCCATCGTCCGCAAGCGGCTCGGCATCGCGGCCAGCCTCTACCAACTTCTACAGATTTTCAGTGTTACCCTCTTCGAGAAAGTGCCGGTTTTACAGGTACTTCAGAGAGATCACGCCCAAAATGAGTTATACGACACCGCCAACCAAATGATTCTGTTCGACTTTTAACCGGACAGGCGTGGAATGTCATGGAGCCCTACAGGGTGGCCGAACCACTCGGCGCCGCTCCCTGGCACAACGCCGCGGAGGACTACGAACCCAGAGTTGATGTCTCGTGGACTCGCTCCAAGCACGCCATGAAGTTCGGCTTCAGCTACAACCGCTACACCAAAAACCAGCAGCTTTTTGGCGACGAACAAGGCGTGTACACCCCGAGCAGTACAACCAACGACAGCCTCATGGACATCCTGCTCGGGCTCACTGCCGGCTACACGCAGTTCCAGTCCACTCCAGTCCGCCACTACGTCAACGAGACGCCGTCCTTCTATGCAATGGATAACTGGCACGTCACGCCGCGTCTCAGCCTGCAGCTCGGTCTGCGATTTGACGCACTGCCGCACGCTTGGGAACGCAACAACGCCGTCGCAAACTTCGATCCAGTGACCTACAACCCTTCATCAATTCCAATATGGACAACGGCCGGCACTATTGATCCCGTAAGCCCGAGCATCTCAACTATTAACGCGGTTCCCTACTACCTCAATGGAATGGACCTCGCCGAACTGAATGGCGTCCCACGCGGCCTCGTTGACAACTACTACAACACGTTTCAGCCGCGCGTAGGCTTCTCTGATGACCTCTACGGCGACGGCAAAACTGTCCTTCGCGGCGGCTTTGGCACCTTTTACGAGCGCACCCAGGGCAACGACATTTACAGTGCAGCCACAAACTCGCCCTTCGCTTACAACCTAAGCATCAACACCACCTACTTCAGTTCCCCCGGGACCAACTGGCAAACCGGGCAAAGCACGGGCGCACAGGGCTACCCCATCTTCGCCACAAGCCTCACCACCCTCGCGCCTCACAATTACGCCCCGCCCGCAGTGGCCATGTATAGCCTCGGCCTGCAGCGCGAACTCGCGCCTTCTGTCATCTGGGTCCTCCAGTACGTGGGCAATGCGGCGTGGCACCAATGGGACGATCGCCAGATCAACAACATCCCCAACGCCATCGGCAATGTAACTATTCCTGAGCCCGGCGGAACCACCGCTTCAGTCCCGGTCACCTGCCTCGCAGGCGATCCCGGCAAACACTCCCCATTCGGCGACGACACGTTATGCCGGCCTGGCTTCCAGTCCTTCCCCGGCGGAATGAACCAGTTTGCCCAGTACCAGGGCTACGGCCAGATCCAGCAACAGGAGATGGCCACCAATGCAACCTATAACGGATTGCAGACCGGCGTTCGCGTACAGAACAAATGGGGTCTCAGCGGCGAGGTCGATTACACCTGGTCGCACGAAATCGACATTGACACGGGTGATCCCCCGGAGGGAGGAGCATTCGGCTCAGCCGCTTGCTGCGTAAGCAACCCCTGGAACCTCAAGTACGACAGGGGCTCCGGTCTACTCGACCGGCGTCACATCCTCAGCATTGACTACGTCTACAGGCTCTCGTTCTTTGCCAAAAGCAAAGGCTTGCTTCGCGCTCTCGCCGGCGGATGGGAGATCGCCGGAACCTCCATCGCTGAAACCGGCCTCGTCCAGATCGTCACTGGCGCCGGAGGCATCATCGGTAGCGGCAACTCCTACGACCCCGTCGGCCTCGGCGGCGGATACACCGTCCGTCCTAACATCAGCGGAAACGTGACCTATCCAAAGAAGTGGGGCCAGTGGTTCAACACTTCGATGTTCTCAAACGTCGTCCCTGTCTGGCAGAGTGGCCCAAACATGGGTTTTGGCAATACAGCAAAGGACGCCGTCGTTGCGCCGGCGCGCGTGAACTTCACTACCTCGATCTACAAATCATTTGCCATCACCGAGCGAGCCCATTTCGAATTGCGGTTCGAGTCCTTCAACACGTTCAACCACGCCGAGCCCAACGGTCTCAACACCAGGTACAGCCCCCAGAACGGCCCCTTCAGCACCATTCTGAATCAGGGCAACACTTTCGGCCAGGTCTCGGGCACATTTGATCCGCGCGTGCTCGAATTAGGCGGCAAGTTGATCTTTTAACCAAACTTGAACCTGGTCGCGTGAGGCAATCCTAACGGTGACACTTTTGTCGTACTGACGATCGAAGCTCGCATGTAATTTCGTTCGATCGTCAACGTGTAGCTATGATTCGTGCCGAGGTCGCGAAATAGCATGGCGTTTACATAGCGCTCACGGCTTAATCGTCTTGCGCACCTTAGGTTAGAAGACGCACCGAATGCCTTAACGCACTATTCTGACGTTTGGTGTAGTGACCCCAGCTTCGGATGTACCACCGCAAGCCTGCCGTAAGCGGCTTCGAGCTGTTCTTTCAGCTCGCGATTGATTTCCTCCAAGGCTCGAATGCGGAGCCGGAGAGTTGCCACGACTCTTTCATTTGATAGCCGTTGCCGATGTCGCAAATGCTCGCCGGCGGCAACCGGCGAGGAACTACGGATCTTCATGATCTATCCCGGATGGACTTTCTCCGTAGAGCCAGGCCGTCGATACTTTCGCACGCGCCGCGACGATGCGGAAGTTGATCTCCACTTCCTCGGACTGCATCAGCAGGATCGATGCCGCGACACGCTGCATCGCGCGTCCTCGCTGCGAGATCGGGCGCCTCGCTTCAGACCATCTGTATTCCTAACCATGACTTGCCTCCAAGGTTGTGACCATGTTGATGAGGCTTGTTCGTTTTCGCGCGTTCATCTCACTTTGCCGCACCCAGCCGTTCTCATCCGCATTCGCGATGACTCGCTCCGTCTCGCGGACTTCGGCTCGATGCACTTCGAGAAAGGTGGCGTCTGTTCGGAAGTGAGCGCAGTTGCAGTGGCTGGTGATGGGCTTCTGTTGGTAGCGCTAACGATCTTTTTCCTGTTTATAGAAGGAAGCGTCATCTTTCGCGCACACCGAGGCTTGCGCCGACTGAACCGTTACAGTCTGGCCCTCAACCTGAGTACGCTGTCACACGGCTGGATCGTTCGCCGCCGCTCCTGCAGACTATTTTGCGAGCGTTGCCTGCCCTGAGTGATATGAGGCGTGATTTGTCCGGCTCATCACGACGGCAAGGCGGTTGCGCGTAGGATCTTTAGCGAAGTCTTCGTCGGAGACCGCCGTGTGTTTTTGCAGCCAGTCATTCGAGGAGAACCTTTCGAAGGCAGCGGTGAGCTTGCTATTGACCTCAGCCCATGCTTTCTTGAGGTCGGAAGCCGAAACTGGATCGGGAATCGCTCTGTCCGAATTAGTAATGTAGGGCTCATCCAGTTCGGGGTGTAGTCTCTCGCCGAGGCCGAGCATCGGAAACATGCGATCGTGCACGGCAGTCAGGTGACCTACGAGGTAGAACAGACGGTTCTTCCCAGGGGCGACCTGTTTCTGGAACTGCTCGTCGGGCAGCGTCGCGAGGTTCTGGTCGAAGCGGCCGATGACGAGCTTCCATGAGTTGAGCGCGGTAATGCCGAGGAGTTCTTCGTTTGTCACTTTGACCAACTTTCTTGTGCGGTGTGAGTACGGCAATTTGATGCCGTCCGAAGAGACAGGATGCGAAAAATCCTAAAGATGTCGCTCAGCGAGAGCCTGTTGTAATCCACCGCCAAGCGCGATGTCGCGGTGCTGCTCTCCGCACAGGAATACGAGCGCCTGAACGACTGGAATATCGCTGAGTTTCAGCGGTTGTGCGACCGTGTGGCCAAGCTTCTGGTCCAGCCCGGTGTCAACAATCGCAGTGCTCTCCGGATACACCAGTTGATATGTAAAACAGTGATGTCGCTCTTCGACCATCCATTGCCCGCCACGAGCGCGCTCGCCGGGAAGCGAAGTACCGCAAGCTGTTCCACGCGGATCTGCTGCGGTTTCGCTCCGGGAATGGAATTCGCGAGCTGCCGGACCGTTCCAATATCAAGCGCAAACCGGGCGCCGGAGGGAACGTGGCTTTCGTCAATCAGCCAGTAATAGGTTGCTCCGGCGATTGCCAGCAGCACGCCGAGGAAAATACCGCCGCGAACCATCCATTTCCGCATGGGCTTGGGATTACGGACTGAATCTAGCGGTAATGCCAGCCCTGCCATAGTTTTTCGCACTTGAACTCTTCTCCTTAATTGAAATACTTTCCTAACCCGTAATACGGCTCTCGACAGCACTAATATACGCACTCGCGATCGTCGCGCAAGGACATGCTGAGAGGCCGAGCTCAAGTCGCGGTCTGAGCTCGGCAGCGGCTCCGGACTAGCCGAGCTTCAGGCGGCCCGTGCTGCGAGCACCGTACGACCAACGGCACGCCGCGCGTCAGTCAAGTTGCCGCGATGCATGGTCTGATGCAGGGCCAGAACAAGGAAGCTCTGCCCGTAGGTAGCGAACTCTCGCTCCCGTCCCTCGGGTGGCGAGAGAGTGGGCTTGTCGAGGTCGGCCTCGCTCAGCGACTCCAGAATGGCCAGGTTCCGTTCGCGCAGTTGAAGATACTTCTCTCGAACCTCCGCGAAGGGTGGATAGGCGCCGGCATCGGCGACGGCTTCCGAGTTCTCGCCGAAGTACTGTTGCCACTCTGCCGCGGGGTTTTTTTCTGCAAAGAGTGCCGTTGGAATCATGCCCTCAACCAGCGTGAGATGCCCGAGGACCCAGAGCGGGTGGCACCCGCCGTTCGGCGTCGGAAACGTCGTTGCAGCGCCGCTCATCTCGTCGATCACACTCAGCACCGATCCATTCGAAACGGCCAGAGCGAATTTAATAGCGTCTTTCATGTGCATATTCCGTTCTCCTTTGACTTGCCCTTCTGCTCTGTATTACGGCCCCGGGGCGATCCAGGATACGCGGTGCTGCAATATTCCTCAGGATGGCTGGGCGACGACGACAGAGGCCGCCGCCGAGAGAACCCACGGACAATGCGCATAGTCGGCGATGTACACGATGTGCTGATCTATCACCTGGAGCCGGGCGATGGAATCAGGCCTCCAATCGTCGCCGTATTGGCGCAGCACCAGGACTGCCAACTCGTGGTCCACTTCAGCCACCGCCAGCCGCCACGGCACTGTCTGGCGTTCATAGGTCCCGAAGTAGGGCGATTCGTCGAGGGATCCGGCAAAGCCATCTGCAACGCGGAGTCGAGCATCCGCGCTGATAAGTTTGCGGAGTCCCTCCCAATCACGCCTATTGAAGCGGTCCACATAGAGATGCAAAAGCCGTGACAACTCCGGGCTCACTTCGAGGCGCGATGTCGCGGGCTTGGACGAGGCGGCCAATTTCAATCGGCCCCGATTGAGCGCGGCCTTGACGCCGCCGACGGTGGAGCTGACGAGTTCTGCGCTCTCTTCGAGCGTGTAATCAAAAACATCCTTCAGCAGCACGCAGGCGCGTTCCATGGGAGGCAGAGTTATCACGAGCTGTTCAACCGCTCGGCCTACACCAAGGACAGGGAGATCGGCAGGCACTACAAAATCTGGACCCATGGCAGTTGTTTCGGCCTCAATCCGGACACCACGCCTGCGCAGGAAGTCGACGCATCGATTGTGCGCAATGCGGAACAGCCACGGGGCAAGAGGACGGCTGTCGTCGTACTGGTCCAGCTTCCG
>Ga0210408_10005819_pt1 | contig 10767 bp, 10 predicted proteins | sample IncBWH4MmetaG_FD_155471 | JGI IMG/M metagenome (GOLD analysis project Ga0210408, IMG submission 155471) | Forest soil microbial communities from Barre Woods Harvard Forest LTER site, Petersham, Massachusetts, United States - Inc-BW-H-4-M | ecosystem: Environmental > Terrestrial > Soil >... | reverse complement strand
CAGCCGACAACGCGCCGGCAGCCGAAGCGCGCGAGGACAAGGGCTCGCGGCGCGAGCGCTTTGAAGGCAAGGGCGGCGAGCGCGATGGCGAGCGTCGCCGGGAAAAATCCCAAGACAAACGTCAGGAAGGTCGAGAAGAACGCCGTGGCGAACGCAAGGGCGATCGCGACAGGGGCGGGCGCGACAAGGGCGGCCGCGAGCACGGGCGGGACAAGGGCGGACGTGACAAGCGCGAGAGCGGACCCTCGCACCGTCAATACGCGACGAGCGCCTCGCCGCGCGAACGCGAGCGTCCGATCGATCCCAATTCGCCGTTTGCCAAACTGGCGGCACTGAAGGAACAACTCGCCGCCAACCGCAAGGACTAAACCCGCAGATCATCCAGTGGGGTTATTTGGAGCGTCAGCGTCTCGATAAATGGCTGTGGCACGCGCGCGTGGTAAAGGCCCGCACCAGCGCGGCGGCGCTCGTCGAGGCGGGACATGTGCGCATCAACGGCGTGCGCGAGAAAGCCCCCGGCCATGCTGTGAAGCTCGGCGACGTCCTGACGATCGGGCTCGATCGCAGCGTGCGCATCCTGAAAGTCAGCGCTTTTTCCGAGCGGCGAGGTGACGCGACATCTGCCCGCGTGCTCTATGAGGATTTGCAGATCGAGCAAAAATGACTATCTGCGGAAAGCAATAACTTGCTCGAAAACGCATCTGGGAGCCAATTTGCTTCCCTTGCGGCAGCGCATCGACTGCGCTAGGCAACCACTGAAAAATTGGAAAAGTTGACCGTTTTCGGAGCCTTGGATGACTTACGTCGTCACTGAAGCCTGCATCAAATGCAAATACACCGATTGCGTCGAGGTGTGCCCCGTCGATTGCTTCTACGAGGGCGAGAACATGCTGGTGATCCATCCGGACGAATGCATCGATTGCGGCGTGTGCGAGCCGGAATGCCCGGCGGATGCCATCAAGCCGGACACCGAGCCTGGCCTTGAGAAGTGGCTCGAGGTGAATACCGAATACGCCAAGAGCTGGCCGAACATCACCCAGAAGAAGGAATCGCCGGCGGATGCCAAGGACTTCGAAGGGATGGAAGGCAAGTTCGAGAAGTTTTTTTCTCCAAATCCGGGTACGGGAGATTAAAGCCTCTCATTTGACGCGTTTTCTTTACGCAAACAGCACCCTCTTTGCTTGAAAGCGCGCCAATACGTCCACGCTAGGTTTAACCCTAATCCCGGTGACATCGCCAAGGCGGCCCCGAAGCCCTCTAAATCATTGATTTTTCCGGAAAATGTGCTATATTGGGCACATTCTTAGCTGAATCGGGTCAGCCGCTTTGACCCTTTGTATGGGTTTCCGCGAGAAACATCGAACAGGGGCGCGGCAGTTCCGCGCACAGGCTGTGTCACAGAAAACGCGTAAAAAGAGTGCTTCCAAAGCTTCCAAAAAAGCCGCTACGGCCAGCCGCAGCGCAACCAAGAGCCGTGCCCGCGCCGTAAAGGTATCGGCTGCAAAGTCCTCCAAGAACAAAAGAAGCGCAATGCCAAACAAGACTGCCAAGACTGCCGCGAAAGCGACGGGCTCGAAGGCCAATGCCTCCAAGGTCGCCGCCAAGACTGCCCCGAAGACTGCTGCCCCGAAAACCGCTGCTGCAAAGCCAGTGGCGCACAAGCCTGTCATCGCTGCAAAGCCCGTGGCTGCCCCGCCGCGCGTCGAAGAGAAGAAGGTCCTGACCCAGCGTCAGGGCTTCAAGACCAACGAATTCGTGGTCTATCCCGCCCACGGCGTTGGCCAGATCCTGGCCATCGAGGAGCAGGAGATCGCGGGCGCCAGGCTTGAGCTGTTCGTGATCAATTTCATGAAGGACAAGATGACGCTGCGGGTGCCGACGGCAAAAGTCGCCAATGTCGGCATGCGCAAGCTGTCGGAGCCCGTCCTGGTGAAGAAGGCGCTGGAAACCTTGAAGGGCCGTGCCCGCGTCAAGCGTACGATGTGGTCGCGCCGCGCCCAGGAATACGAAGCCAAGATCAATTCCGGCGATATCGTCGCGATCGCCGAAGTGGTGCGCGACCTCTATCGTTCGGAATCGCAGCCCGAGCAGTCCTACAGCGAACGCCAGCTCTATGAAGCGGCGCTCGATCGGCTGTCGCGTGAAATCGCCGTCGTGCAGCACTCGACCGAGACCGAAGCGGTCAAGGAGATCGAGAGCCAGCTCGCCAAGAGCCCGCGCCGCGGCGCCAAGACCGAGTCGGAGGCCGGCGCCGAGGGTGATGCCGAAGGCGATGTCGAAGACACCGACGGTGACGACGCCGCCGTCGAGGACGAAGCCGCTTAACGCAAGCTCGCGCGTTCAAGAATTCAAAAGCCCGGTTCGAACGACCGGGCTTTTGTTTGTCCACGTCGTCCCGGATCGCGCTTCGCTTGTCCAGGACGACGGTGGTGGTTCGCTTCGCGCCCTCAGATGCGCAATTGCGCATCTGAGATGACGCGCTTCGCGCCTCAATCCACCACGATCTTGACGCGGTCGCGGACCTTGACCTGGGCGCGGGCGTCCAGCCCGTTGAGGACGCGAAAACGCTCGGCCGGACGGTCGACGCCGGACATGCGGTGCGCCAGCGATTCCACGGTATCGCCGGGCTGCACGGTGATGACCTTGATGCGCAGCGGCCGCGCCGCCTGGATTTCCTCGAGCGTCAGGCGGCGGAACGAATTCACCGTCTCGCGCGCGTTGCGCTCGCTTTCGGTGGTCTTCTGGCGGCTGGCAAAGATGAAGCGGTAGACGTCGCTGCCGAAGCGCAGCGCATAGACCTTGAACTGCCACTGATCGCCATGGGCGACCGCGGAGGCCGCCGGGAACCCGTTGATGGTCAGGTCCTCGGTCGAGGCCTTGTCGACATTCTCCATCCAGCCGGAATTGAGATAGTCGCCGAGCGACTGTTCCGCCGGCACCCGCACCACGTCGAAGCGCATCGCCTGGGTGCCGCCCTCGCGCACGCCGATCACGGCCTGCGCGGTGTTGTCGAGCGTGAAAGTGTCCGGGGCCTGGAAGGTGAAGCCGAGTTTTGGGTGCAGGAAGCGCCGGCCGCGCACGAATCCTTCGCTCGGGTCCTCGCCATAGACGATGTTGTCGATCGCTGCGAGATAATCCTCGCGATCGCGCTCGCTGCCTTCGGGCGAAGTGTATTGCCGCGCCGTTGTCTGCGCCCGCTGCACCCGCTCGGGCGTCGCCGGATGCGACGACAGGAAGTCTTGCACCCGCGGATCGAGCGCGGTCTTGCCGGCCTTGAGTTCCGAATTGCGTTCCATCGAGGTCAGGAAACGGGAGGCCCCATAAGGGTCAAAGTGTGCACGTGCGGAAATGCCGACGCCGATATCGTCGGCCTCGAACTCCTGGGTGCGCGAGAAGCTCGCCATTGTCAGCTTCGACTTGGCGAGCGCAAATGCCGTGAGATCCGGATCGCTACTCATGTCGGTGACGACGCGGGCGACGATAGCTGCCTGGCGCGCCTGGTCTTCCCGGATCGAGGCGTGCTTTGCGAGCACATGCGCCATTTCGTGGGAGAGCACGGAGGATAATTCGGATGTGTCGCTCGCAAGCGCGATGAGGCCGCGGGTGACGTAAAGCTGGCCGGTCGGGAGCGCAAACGCGTTCACCGCGCCGGAATTGAGGATCGTCACCTTGTAGGCCTGATCCGGTCGGTCGGAGGCCGCAACCAGCTTATCGACGGTCTTGCCGATCAGCGCTTCCAGTTTCGGATCGTCATAGGCGCCGCCATAGGAAGAAAGGATGCGCTCATGCTCCTTCTCGGCGGCGGGTGTCTGCGCGATGGTGCGATTCGGCTTGGCGGGGGTGGCCGAGGGAGCGGCCGTCTGAAAACGGTTCATATCGCCGCAGGCGGCGAGCGTCAGCGCGAGGCAGACCAGCCCCGGCGCAGCCCAAAGGCGGCGACTCACTCCCCTTTTGCGCCGACCCACAAACCCATTCACTTGAACTACTCTAGGATACGCGCGCGTTCCGCACGCTAGTTCACACCCAGCACCTCAATTTGCTCCACCCGGAGCACTTCGATCCGTGGCCCGCCGCGCGCCTCGACCACGCCGCGGACTCGAATCTTCTTATTCTCTAGGGACTTAGCGATGAGCCCCGCAGCCTTGACCGCAGGCATCATGCGCCTTGAAATAGTCACAGCAAAGTCCCGTGTCCAGTTCCGCCCAAAATTGAGATAAGTCGTTGCCCCGGCCTGCCGCACGGACAGAACTTTGCCCTCGACCACCGTAAACCGCCCGATCCCGGTCAAGATATCGTCCGGACTTTCCGCGTTTTTTATGACGGAAGCATCAGCCCAGGTTCCCTTTTTGGCCCGCCGCGCCTCGGCCTCGGCCGCAAAGAGCGCCGCGGCGCAGTCCTTTTCGGCCACATCGGCGGAGACCAGCGCCTCGCCTTGCTTCAACAACTCGTTCTGCACCGGCGTCTCGGAGCCCGCAAGATACGCGAAAGCCACTTGCCGGCCGTAACGGTCGGGCGCGTCGTCCTGGCCGCGCAATGTCACATCGTGGCCCGCGATGATCGCCGACAAGGCCGCTGTGCGGGCCTTGCTTGTGGTTGCGAACGGGGCCGGCTCGATGCCGGCGAGCCGAATTTCGCGGCCATCTTCGAGGCGAAAGCCGCGTGCATCGGTTACCGCGGTGACGCGTCCTTCGCCCTGCGGCTCGAAGGAACAAGCCGCGGCGTTTGCCGGATGCGTGCCGGCGCCGACAAGCAGAAGGCTCGGCAGCAGCGCGGACGCGACGAGCCCGATCCGCATGCGCTAGTCCTCGGCGGGCACTGAATGATGCTCATGCGTGACGCGCCAGCGGCCGCCGACCTTGCGCAAGCCCATCGTCAATCGAAACTGGAGCGGTTGCCGCTTGCCTTTGGAATCGAAATATACGCAGCTTCCGACCGCGCTGGCGAAGGCGACCTCCTCGCCGGCGGTGATCTCGATGTCGTGAAAGTCGAATGCAACCGGCTTCTCGGCCGTTGAGAAAAATGTCTCCCAGGTCGCCATATACGCATCCAGCCCACGCGACTGGAACGGAGGCGGGACGTCGAACATCAGCATGTCGGCGCCGTGATTTTCGCGGATGGCCGCCCGATCCTCGTTGCGAACGGCCGCCGACCATCGCTCGATCAGCGCCAGGATTTCGGTTTGATCCCTTGAAAGCGACGTGTGGCGGGTCTTTTCCATCATGGCTTTTGCCTTGTTTTCGTGGGCCTTCACTTAGCCGTTCCCGCAGGCTGGCGTCGATCCGCAAATCGCCATCCGCTGGAAAATTGATCGATGCGGCGGGAAGCGGCTCGAGCGCAACCACATTCGCCGAGAAGGACTGTTGGTTTGGGCGGTCGAGGAAAAACAAGCAAAACCATCATTCCGCTTAGCGGAAAAACCGGCATCGGCGCGTATCCAGCGCGTGCTTGCCGCTACGGAACGCATGCGGCATGATTGCCGGCAAGCGAAAATAAAAAGGCCGCCACGCGAGATAGCGGCAGGTCCCGGGAGGTTTCGATGAAACGGATTTTTGCCGGCGTTGTCGCCTCGCTGGTGGCGCTCGCCGCGACCTCGGCCTTCGCGCAAACAAAACCTCCGCTCAAACTCGGCGGCATCCTCGACATGTCGAGCCTCTACGCCGACATCACCGGCTCCGGCAGCGAGACGGCCGCCAAAATGGCGGCGGAGGATTTCGGCGGCGAAGTGTTGGGGCGCAAGATCGAGATCATCACCGCCGACCATCTCAACAAGGCCGATCTCGCCGCCAATATCGCCCGCGACATGTTCGACAACCAGGGCGTGGAGATGCTGTTCGACGTCGCGGCCTCGGCGACCGCGCTCGCCGCGCTCGAGGTCTCGAAGGCGCGGGGCAAGATCAACATGTTCAACGGGCCCGGCTCGATCCGGCTCTCCAACGAGGCCTGCGGTCTCTATACCGTGCACTACGTGTTCGACACCTTTGCGCAGGCCAATGTCACCGGCCTTGCGGCGGTCAAGCAGGGCCTCGACAGCTGGTTCTTCCTGACCGCGGATTATGCGTTCGGGCAGGATCTGGAAAAGGACACCACCAATGTGGTGCTGAAGACCGGCGGCAAGGTCGTGGGCAGCGTCCGCCATCCGCTCAACACCTCGGATTTCTCCTCGTTCCTGCTACAGGCGCAGGCCTCGAAGGCCAAGGTGATCGGGCTTGCCAATGCCGGCGGCGACACCATCAACGCGATCAAGCAGGCGGCCGAGTTCGGCATCGTCAAGGGCGGCCAGAAGATCTCGCCGCTGCTCGCCTTTGTCACCGACGTCGACAGTGTGGGCCTGGAGACCGCGCAAGGGCTGCTGCTCGCCGAAGCCTTCTATTGGGACCTCAATGACGAGACCCGCGCGTTTTCAAAGCGCTTCATGGAGCGGGTCAAGCGGATGCCGACCTCGGTGCAGGCCGGCACCTACTCGTCCGTCACGCATTATCTGAAGGCGGTGAAGGCCGCCGGCACCACCGATGCCGCCGCCGTCATCAAGGTGATGAAGGAGACTCCGATCAACGACATGTTCGCCAAGAACGGCCGCATCCGCGAGGACGGCCGCATGGTGCACGACATGTATCTGTTCGAGGTGAAGGAGCCACAGGAATCCAAGGGGCGCTGGGACGACTACAAGCTGCTCGCGACCGTTCCCGGCAACGAGGCGTTCCAGTCGCTGGAAGCCTCGCGCTGCCCGCTAGTGAAGAAATGACGGCAAGTTTCGGAATCGATCTCGACCAACAACAACAACGAAAGCGAAAATCGCATGAGCGCAAATGAAATGGTCCTGCAAAAGCTCGAACAAGGCCTGCTCACCATCACCATGAACCGTCCGGACCGGCGCAATGCGCTGAACCCGGACATGACGCGGGGTCTGGTCGAAGCGGCGCGGCGGGCCCAGGAGGACCACGAGGTCCGCGCCGTGCTCTTGAAGGGCGCCGGCGGCACCTTCTGCGTCGGCGGCGACGTCAAATCGATGGCGGAAGGTCGCGCGCCGTTGCCGTTCGAAGCCAAGACGACAAATCTGCGCAAGGGCATGGAGGTCTCGCGGATCCTGCACACGATGCAAAAGCCGGTGGTGGCGCAGCTCGATGGCGCGGCGGCCGGCGCGGGACTGTCGATGGCGCTGTCCTGCGATCTGCGGGTGGCGAGCGAGTCCTGCAAGATCACGACCGCTTTCGCCAAGGTTGGTTTCTCCGGCGACTATGGCGGCACCTATTTCCTGACGCAAATGCTCGGCAGCGCGAAGGCGCGCGAACTCTATCTGTTGTCGCCGGTGTTGACGGCGCAGGAGGCGCTGGCACTCGGCATGGTGACCAAGGTCGTGCCGGACAGCGAGATCGATGCTGCCGCGCACGAACTTGCGCTGTCGCTGGCGCAGGGGCCGTCGATCGCGCTCGGCTATATCAAGCGCAACATCAACAATGCCGAACATTTGTCGCTCGAAGCCTGTTTCGACGGGGAAGCGATCCATCACTCGCGCGCAGGCGAGACCGCCGACCACAAGGAAGCCGCCAAGGCCTTTGTCGAGAAGCGCAAGCCTGTGTTCTCAGGCCATTGAAATGGCCGAGGCCATTGATGTGGCTGGTTACATGAGGCTGCGGCAGATCTGTTTGGTCGCGCCGCAGCTCGAACCCGCGATTTCCGATATCGCCGGCATCATGGGCCTCAGCGTATGTTATCGCGACGGCAACGTCGCCAAATATGGCCTTGAGAACGCGCTGCTGCCGGTCGATACGATTTTGCTCGAGGTGGTCGCGCCGTTCCGCGAAGGCACCGCCGCAGGACGCTTTATCGAGAGGACGCGCGGGCGCGGCGGCTACATGGCGATCTTCTGCTGTGACGATCCGGACGCGCGGGCGGCGCATGCCAACGCGATCGGCGTGCGCACCGCCAACGTCATCATGCACGCGCCTTATCGCGGCGTGCAGCTGCATCCGCGCGATTGCCGCGCCGCCTTCATCGAGTTCAACCACACCGACGGCAGCGACGATGTTTTGGGGCCCTATCCGCCGGCGGGACCCGACTGGCAGAATTTCATTCGCAAGGACGTGACCAAGGCGCTGATCGGCGTCGAGATGCAAAGCCCGGAGCCGCAAGATCTCGCCGCGCATTGGGGCAAGATCATCGGCGTTGCCGCCGGCAAGGGTGATAACGGCAAGGCCGAGCTGAAACTGCCGAATTGCAGTTTTACCGTCGTCAAGGGCCCAAGCGAGATCATGAGCGCGCTGACGTTCCGCGTTGCCGACGCCGCCAAGGTGCGCGATGCCGCCAGGGCAAAAGGTTATGCGGTCTCCGGCAACGAGTTTTTGCTCGGCGGTGTCAATTTCCGGCTTGTGGCGTGAGCATGCGAGCTTCGTTGACGTCATTGCGAGGAGCGCAGCGACGAAGCAATCCATCCCTCCATTTTGCGACGACATGGATTGCTTCGCTTCGCTCGCAATGACGGTGTTAAACTTCGCGCGCCAAGCAACAACAAGGGTCTCGAATGCCGCATCCGCTCGACAGTTTCTTCGCGCCGCAAAGTATCGCCCTGATCGGCGCTTCGCGCGATCAGGAAAAAATCCCGGGGCGGCTGTTGTCGATGCTGCGCAAGAACGATTATCCCGGAAAACTCTGCCCGGTTAATCCGAACTACACCGACATCGACGGGTTGAAATGCTACAAGTCGATATCCGATATCGGCGCGCCGATCGACCTTGCCGTCATCATCATTCCGGCGCGCGCGGTGCTCGCAGCGCTCGAAGAGTGCGCGGCCGCCGGCGTCAAGAACGCGGTCATCATCTCGTCGGGCTTTGCTGAAGAAGGCGGCGACAGCGCCGCGATGCAGGACAAGATTGCGGCGCTTGCCAAAAAGACGGGGATGCGGATTTCCGGCCCCAACGCGGAAGGGTTTTACAGCCAGGTCCAGCGCGTGGCCGCGACCTTCAGCCCGACCGTCGATGTCAAGCCGGGCACGACCTCGCTTGCCGCGAGCCAGCGGCGGATCGGCATTGTCGCGCAAAGCGGCGGCATCGGCTTTGCCTTTTATCACCGCGCCAAGGCACTTGGCGTCGCGCTGAGTTACGTCGTCAGCGCCGGCAATGAAAGCGACCTCGGCGCCGGCGAATTCTTTGAATACATGGTGCAGGATGCTTCGACCGACGTCATCCTGCTGTTCATCGAGGGCATCAGAGACGTCGATAAATTCCTCGCCGCCGCGCGCCGCGCCGCGGCGTTGAGAAAACCCGTCATCGTAACCAAAGTCGGCCGCTCCGGGGCGGGCGAGCGCGCCGCCGCTTCGCATACCGCCAGCATGGCCGGCTGGTCGGCGGCCTATGACGCGGTGTTCGCAAAATACGGCTTTATCGTCTCGAACGATCTCGACGAGGCCGTCACTATCGCGGCCGTGCTGACGACGAACCCGCTGCCGAAGGGCGACCGCGTCGCAGTGCTCACCGTGTCCGGCGGCGCCGGCATCTGGGGTGCTGATAGCGTCTCAATGCAGGGCCTTCAGGTGCCGGAATTGTCTGAAAGCATTCAGTCCGAGATCAAGAACCTGCTGCCGTCCTACGGCGCGACACGCAACCCGATCGACGTCACCGCGCAAGGCGTGCATTCCGGCGGTTTGCAGAAGAGCATCGATTTGCTCGACGTCTCGGACGAGGTCGATGCCATCCTGGTGGTGCTGTCGCTGTCGAGCGAGACGCGGATGCCGTTCAAGCAGGCCGAGTTGAAGCCGGTGATCGATGCCCAGAGGAAGCCGGTGGTGTTTTATTCCTACACGCTGCCGTCGGAGTTTGCGCGGAGAGAGCTTGCGCAATCCGGCGCCGTGGTGCTGTCGGGGTTGACGCATGTCGGCGTCGCGCTGCGGCAGGTTGCGAGTTTCGCGAAGTTCAAGCCGGTGCCGCCGGCGGATGGCTTGGTGCTGCCGTCGCGCGATATCTCCGCGCATTTGAAATCGCCGGTGCTGTCGGAAGCCGACAGCAAGGCGCTGTTGCGCGCCGCCGGCATCGCGCTGCCGGATGAGGTGCTGGTCAACGAGCGCGACGCGCTCGATGCCGCGATCGCCCGCGTTGGCTTTCCGCTCGCGATGAAGATCCAGTCGCCGGACATCGTGCACAAGAGCGAAGTCGGCGGCGTACGCGTCGGGATCACGACCAAGGGCGAAGCATTTATCGCGTATCGGGAGCTGCTGGAGAGCGCGCAAAAGCATCGGCCCCGTGCTGTGATCCAGGGCGTGCTGGTTGGGCCGCTGGCCAGGAAGGGCGTCGAGATCATCATCGGCACTTTGCTGGATGCGACCTTCGGTCCGATGACCATGGTCGGGCTTGGCGGCATCACCACCGAACTGTTTCGCGATGTGATCTACCGCCCCGCGCCGGTCAGCCCGACGGAGGCTGCTGCGATGCTGGCCGAGTTGAAAGCAGCGCCCCTGCTCAACGGATTTCGCGGCGCGGCCAAGGCCGATATTTTGGCGCTGTCGCAACTGATCGCGCAGGTCTCGGCGCTGGCCGCCCGCCACGCCGGCGAGATTTCGGAGATCGAGATCAACCCGGTGCTGGTGCATCCGCAAGGGCAGGGCGTCACGATCGTGGATGCGCTGGTGGTGGGGAAAGGCTAGCTCGTCGCTAGCCGCAAATCCTTCTTCGCTCTCCCCTTGTGGGAGAGGGAAGAACTCGCGAAGCGAGGGCGGGTGAGGGGTCTCTATCCGCGGATGCAAACCCCTCATCCGGCGCGGACGGTGTCCGCGCCACC
>Ga0210408_10005818_pt1 | contig 10769 bp, 9 predicted proteins | sample IncBWH4MmetaG_FD_155471 | JGI IMG/M metagenome (GOLD analysis project Ga0210408, IMG submission 155471) | Forest soil microbial communities from Barre Woods Harvard Forest LTER site, Petersham, Massachusetts, United States - Inc-BW-H-4-M | ecosystem: Environmental > Terrestrial > Soil >... | reverse complement strand
TTGTTTTTTCAGGGTTTTGGCTTCTTGGGATTTTGGCTGGCGCACCGGTTCCGGGCGCCATCAAACACAGGCTCCCAAATCAATGAGGCCATGCAAGGTTCGCTTGGGACAACAAAATGTGAAGCAGGTTCCGCGCCGCCCGGTGACTACTTTTTCCTTCCCTCGGCAAAATGCCGGGTGAGAAAATCCGCGAGCACCTCGACGCGGGCGGGGCGCGGGCCGCCGGGCGGCGTCACCAGATGCACCGCGCCTTCCGGCTGCTTCCAGCCTTTCAGGATCACTTCGACCTCGCCGGCGGCGATGGCCTCGCCAATGATGAAATCCGGCAGGTCGGCGATGCCGAGGCCCGCGACCAGCGCCGGCACAAGCGCTTCGCCGTTGTTGACGCGCAATGGTCCGCCGGGGCGCACACTGGCCTGCTCACCGGCGGCGTTGGTGTAGTGCCAGACGTTGGGCGTGGAGAGATAGGCGTAGCCAAAACATTTGTGGTCGGCGAGTTGCATCGGGTGGGTCGGCCGGCCGTATTTTTTCAGATACGAGGGCGCCGCCACCGTATAGCGCGGCATCGCGCAGAGCCGCCGCGCGATCAGGGAGGAATCCGGCAGCCGCGCGATGCGCAGGCCTGCGTCAAACCCCTCGCCGATCAGGTCGACGGTCGCATCGCTCAGATGCAGATCGATCGACACTTCCGGATAGGCTTTGAGGAATTCCGGCAATAACGGCGCTACCGCTTTCACTCCAAAACTCATCGGCACCGCAAGCCGCACCAGCCCGCGCGGCGTCACGGATTGCGCCAGGGCCTCGTTCTCCAAGGCTTCGCCTTCGGCGAGAAGCCGCGCCGCCCGTTCGGACAATTTCTGCCCGGCATCGGTCAGGGCGAGCCGCCGCGAGGTACGATTGAACAGCCGCGCGCCCAGCCGCTCCTCCAGCCGGCTCACCGCCTTCGAGACCGTGGCCTTGGACAGCGCAAGCTCGGTCGAGGCCGCCGCAAACGAGCGCAACTCCACGACTTTCGCGAAAATCGCCAGCGCTTCGAAATCGGGAAGTTTTGCCATCGGGCGCTCCGCTTTGTCATATTTTTGGAAACAATGAGTTTCAACAGTTTCTATTTATGCATCATCTAGGAAAACGTATCTAGCCATCAACGCAATTCAACCCAGGGAAAAATCCCATGATCGAACTGAGACCCTTTGCAAAGCTCGGCAGCGCCGATCACGGCTGGCTGAAGGCAAAGCACCACTTCTCCTTCGGCAGCCATTACGACCCCGGCAATATGGGACATGGCGCCTTGCGGGTGTGGAATGACGACGAGATCGCCCCGAACACCGGCTTTCCCGCGCATCCCCACGCCAACATGGAAATCATCACCTATGTCCGCGAAGGCGCGATCACGCACCAGGACAGCCTCGGCAACAAGGGCCGGACTGAAGCCGGCGACGTGCAGGTGATGAGCGCCGGCAGCGGCATTCGCCACTCCGAATACAATCTGGAGCCGACCAAGACCAGGATCTTCCAGATCTGGATCGAGCCTACGACGACCGGCGGCCAGCCGACCTGGGGCGCAAAGCCGTTCCCGAAATCGGATCGCTCCGGCAAGCTCGTCACCATTGCCAGCGGCTTCGAAGGCGACAAGGACGCACTGCCGATCCGCGCCGATGCGCGGGTGCTCGCCACCACGCTGAAGGCCGGCGAGAGCGCGGAATATGCGCCCGAGAAGACGCGCAACCTCTATCTGGTGCCGGCCGCGGGCGCGGTCGAGGTCAACGGCGTGCGCGTCAATGCGCGCGACGGTGCTGCGATCCGCAACGAGGCAAAACTGAAGATCACCGCGCTGGAAGATTCTGAACTGGTGCTGGTCGACGCAGCGTAAGCAATCAACCCGCCCATCGTCGTGCCCGGGGCACCGGCTGCGAAACACAGTTTCGTAGAAGATGTCCCGGGCACGTCCGACCTACCGTCGAGCGTCAAGCTCAATCGGCTGATGCTCGAAGGCTTCACATCAAACACATCATGAAAAGGAGAGCCATCATGACCAAAGTACTCGTCCTCTATTATTCCGCCTATGGTCACATCGAGGCGATGGCGAATGCTGTCGCCGAGGGCGCGCGCGAAGCCGGCGCCACCGTCGACATCAAGCGCGTGCCCGAGCTGGTGCCGGCGGAAGTCGCAAAAGCCTCGCATTACAAGCTCGATCAGGCGGCGCCCGTCGCCAAGATCGAAGAGCTCGCCAATTATGATGCGATCATCGTCGGCACCGGCACGCGGTTCGGCCGGATGTCCTCGCAAATGGCCAACTTCCTCGACCAGGGCGGTGGGCTCTGGATGAAAGGCGCGTTGCACGGCAAGGTCGGCGGCGCCTTCAGCTCGACCGCGACCCAGCATGGCGGCCAGGAGACCACGCTGTTCTCGATCATCACCAATCTGTTGCACTTCGGCATGACGGTCGTCGGCCTGAACTACGGCTTTGCCGGCCAGATGAAGCTCGATGAGGTCACCGGCGGCTCGCCCTATGGCGCGACCACCATCACCGGCGGCGACGGCAGCCGCCAGCCGAGCGCCAACGAACTCGCCGGCGCGCGTTATCAAGGACGCGTGATCGCGGAGACCGCGAAGAGATTGCATGGCTGATGCGAATAGGGCGGCATTCTCTTATCCGAGTGCCGCCCTATCTAGGCCTTAACTGGCAAGGGCTAAGCTATGGTCGAAATTCTTTTTATGGCGCAACTAGTCCGCAATCCGATCGAGGCCATCATGCGGCGCTGGTACTGCCGCAGCCTGTTCCGCGCCACGCGCGGGCGGCGCGGATGCCCGGAAAGCACGGCGTCGTGATCTGACGGAGGCTCTGCTTAGTGCGGCGACTGGTTCACGGAACCAGACGGGCATTGATCGAGTTGGGTCACGCGCATCCGCGCCTGGAGATTTCAGACATGACCAACAAACCCGCCTCCGACGGCCCCAAGAAGAAGCCCGCGACCGCCCATCCCGGCATGATGGGCGACGGCACCGAGGAGCAAAATCTCGGGCAGAAGGGCAATCCGTCCGCCCGCATCCGGAAGGACGAGGTCGACGCCGCCTTCGGCAAGGACGTGCCGAAGACCAAGTAGCGCCGACGTCCCCAAAGCGCCTTGGGATTCAAGCCTTGGGATTCACGTCAATATGGGTTCTTGTATAAAGGCCGGGCCGGATAGCGCCCGGCCTTGTGGTTTCAGGAAACGTCGATGACAAAGTGTACGATGGCGCATGAGTAATTCTCATGAAGTCCTTTGGCCGGAATTGCCGACCGCCGAATGGCGGGACACTTGTGCGACGCTGCATCTCTTCACCCAGATCGTCGGCAAGATCAGGCTTGCGCGCTCGCCGTGGCTGAACCATTCCTGGCAGGTGACGCTCTATGTCACGGCGCGCGGGCTTTCGACTTCGCCGATCCCGGACGGCGAGCGCAGCTTTCAGATAGACTTCGATTTCATCGCGCATGATTTGCAGATTTCGACCAGCGACGGCGCGGAGCGCCGGTTCGTATTGTCCGGACACTCGGTCGCGAGCTTTTACAAGGCCGTCATGGTGGCACTGCGCGAACTTGGCATTGAAGTCGAAATCGACGAGATGCCGAACGAGTTGCCGGAGCCGATCAAATTCTCGCAAGACACACAGCACGCGTCCTACGACGGCGACGCGGTCGGGCGCTTGTTCCGGATCCTCGTCAACGCCGACCGCGTGTTCAAGCAATTCCGCACCGGCTTTATCGGCAAGGCAAGCCCGGTGCATTTCTTCTGGGGCAGCTTCGATCTCGCGGTAACGCGGTTTTCCGGCCGCCGCGCGCCGCGCCATCCCGGCGGCGTGCCGCATTTGCCCGACCCGGTCGCCTGCGAAGCCTATTCGCATGAAGTCAGCAGCGCCGGCTTCTGGCCCGGCTCCGGCGCGATCGATTACCCCGCGTTCTATTCCTATGCCTATCCCGAGCCGCCGGGCTATCGCGCCACAAAGGTTCGGCCCGACGCGGCATTTTTCAGCGAAGCACTCGGCGAGTTCATCCTGCCGTATGATGCCGTGCGTCTCGCTGCCGATCCTGATCAGGCGCTGCTGGATTTCCTGCAAAGCACTTACGAGGCCGCGGCGAATGGTGCAAAATGGGACCGCGAGGCGCTGGAATGCGCGCCGGGCCAGCCCGGCGTGGTGCGGCAGGTCTAACCCGCTTCGCGCGAGGGCCGGCTTGCATGTGACGTCGTCAGACCGCGCCGTCAGGCGATCCGGACTATCCGCAACGATCGCCGGGCTAAAGCGGCTTGATCTGCACTTTGCGGAATTTCACCACGCCCTGGCCGTATTGCAGCGCGATCGCGCCGCTTGGGTGTTTTGAATCTTCGGCATCGACGGTCTTCTGGCCATTGAGCACGACGACAAAATGCGGCCCTTGGGCTGTGATCTCATAGGTATTCCATTTGCCGCCGGCCTTCGGCATCGGATCGACCTTGGCGACGTCGACGATCGCGCCAGTGCCGTAACTCGGGTCCGGCCTCTGGTCGAAAATGTTGACCTCGTAGCAGGTCTTGCCACCGATGCTCTTCGGCTGCTCGCAGCGGATGAAGATGCCGCTATTGGCGTCGTCGCTGACCCAGAACTCGGCCTTGATCTGAAAATCCTTGTAGGAATTCTTGCTGACGAGATAAGCGAGGTCCTTTCCGTCCAGCTTGTCGGCAACGAGCGCGCCGTCTTTCATCGCCCAATTGGCTTTGCCGACCTCGTCCCAGTCGCCCATCGTGCTGCTGTCGACCAGCGTGATCCAGCCATCGCCTTGGCCGGACGCCGTGCCGGAATATTGAAACGCGGCAGCGCCGATCAAGAGGCCAGCCGCTAGCACTGATAGACGTTTCATGAAGTTGATCCTCCCGGTTTCTTGTTGGGTGGCAACGTAAGCACCGCGGCGCGCGGCGTAAATGCTTTTCGATGCTGCACTTGCGTCATGCGCGGGTCTCGCTCTGCGGCCGCGCTTGCCACGGATGCACCGCGCGCGGCTTGTGCCTTCGGAATAAGACCGGCTAACATCGAAAATAATGCCGATGAGCGCGTTTGAGCTCACGAAATTGGGAGGAATCCATGAAGGCCACGGAGAAGGCCCAGCACCGCCTCTGGCGCTATCTGGCGCTGCCGATATCATTTGCCGCGATGCTGAGCATCGGCTCTGCCGCCGAGCTCAATCCGGCGGCCGTGATCTACAAGCTGCCGGACCAGATTCCCTGGAGCAAGGTGGATGCGCGCGGCGGGCAAAACGCCGTGGTGGTCGGCGATCCGAGCAAGCCCGGCTTCTACATGGTCTACACCAAATGGACCAAGGGCAATCATTTCAGCCGGCCGCACTTCCATCCCAACGATCGCTACATCGTGGTGCTGCAGGGCACCTGGTGGGTCGGCTCGGGCCCGAAATTCGATCCCGAACACGGCACCGTTCCGATGCCGGCGGGGAGCTTCGTCACGCATTTCGGCAAGCAGGTGCATTGGGACGGCGCCAAGGACGAAGACGCGGTGCTGCTGATCATGGGCGAAGGGCCGGCGACATCGACGCTGGTCGAAGAAGAAAAATAGCCCCGGCGCGGCTGGTCTTTCCGCGCGTCAAAATTAGGCCAAATCCGGTATTTCAAAGTCCGGTAATTTCAAAGTCCGGTAACACCTAGACCGTGGCGCTTCGCAGCCGTGACGGCGGATGGGATTGCGCGGAGGCAGCGTCGACTTCGGGCTGTAACGGCGGCGCGACCAGCAGAGGCGCGGCGCGAAGCAGATCGGCCAGCTCGCGCGACGGCAAAGGCTTACTGAACAGGAAGCCCTGCATCTCGTCGCAGCCGTGGCTGCGCAGGAACGCCTGCTGTTCGGCGGTCTCCACGCCTTCGGCAATCACCGTCATGCCGAGCGCCTTGCCCATGCCGATGATCGCCTGCGCGATCGCCCGATCCTCCGAATCGTCAGGCAGATCGCGAACAAAGGAACGATCGATCTTGATGGTGTCGATCGGAAACTGCTTCATCAGCGACATCGACGAATAGCCGGTGCCGAAATCGTCGATCGCAAGGCGGATGCCGCGGCTCCGGATGGCGTCGAGCACCCTGACGGCGCGCGAGACGTTGCGCATCACCATGCTCTCGGTGGCCTCGAGCTGCAGCAGCGCCGGCGACATGCCGCTTCCCGTCAGCGCCTCGTCGATGTCCTGCAACAAATGCTCGTCGGCGAATTGCCTCGGCGAGAGGTTGACCGCTATCGATACCGGCCGCAGCCCGCGGCGCTGCCAAGCCATGTTTTGCGCGCAGGCTTCCCTCAGGACCCAGCGGCCGATCGGCACGATCAGCCCGGTCTCCTCGGCCAGCGGTATGAATTGCAACGGCGGCACCATGCCGAATTCGGGATGCGTCCAGCGCAACAGCGCCTCGACGCCCGTGATCTGCCCGCTCGCAATGTCGATTTTCGGCTGATAGTGCAGCGAGAGCTGATCGCGCTCCAGCGCACGGCGTAGCGCAGTCTCCAGCGCGAGGCGCTCGATCGACTGGCCCTTGTCTTCCTTGGAGAAGAAGCGGAAGCCGTTCTTGCCGTCTTCCTTGGCGAGATACATCGCCATGTCGGCATTCTTCGTCAGCGTCAGCGCGTCGGAGCCGTTCTGCGGATACATCGCGATGCCGATGCTGGCGGTGGTGTGGCACTCATGGCCCCTCAGGTCCGTCGGCTGGCTGAGAACGGAGAGCAGGTTGGTGGCGATACGCTCGACGTCATCGGGCTCGGCGCATTCGTCGAGGATGACGACGAACTCGTCGCCGCCGAGCCGCGCCACCACGTCGTTGGCGCGCAGCGCGCCGCGCAGCCGGTTGGCGACCACCACCAGCAACATGTCGCCGGCGTCGTGACCGAGCGAGTCGTTGATGACCTTGAAGCGGTCGAGATCGATGAACAGCACCGCAAACCGGCGCTGGTGGCGGTGCGCGGTCTCGATCGTCTGGCGCAGCAGCCCGTTGAACATCTCCCGGTTCGGTAGATCGGTCAGGCTGTCATGCGAGGCGAGATACTCGATCCGTTCATCGGCCTTGTTCTTCTCATCGGCGCGGTCGAAATTCTCAAGCGCAAAGGACACATTGTCGGCGAGCCGTTGCAGCAGCTCGACGAATTCGGGCGCAAAGGTGTTCTTTTCGGCGGACAGAAACACCACGACGCCAACGGGGCGTCCCTGGATCAGCAACGGAAATGCCGCGCCTGACTTTGCCCCGTCGCCACGGACCACGGCCTGAAAAAAAGCACCCCTCTGCTCGTCAGCGAGATAATCGTTGCTGATGCAGGCCTGGCGGGAACGAAATGCGGTCCCGCTGACACCGCGTCCTTCCGGGCGCGCCTCATCGATCGACAGCCTGACATTTCGCGTCGTCTCGGCGGTCGGGCCGGCCGCAGCCACGACGTCGAGAAAATCGCTGTCGGGATTGGCCAGTCCGATGCTGGTCGAAGTGAACTTGCCGCCACTCGCCGCCGCAGCGCAGACCAGTTCGAACAGCTCGGCGCGGGATTTGGCCCGCATGATCGCTTCGTTGGTGGCGCTGAGCGCGGTAAACATCAGCGCCAGCCGCTCCTTCTGCTCCTCGGTGCTGGCCTTTTCCTGCGCGCGATCGAAGTTGTCGAGCGCGAACGATACATTCTCCGCCAGGCGGGCAAGCAGCTCCACCAGATCCGGCGTGAAGGCGCCTTCGTCGGGGGAAAGGAACAACAGAACGCCGACAGCCTTGCCGCCGTTCTTCAGCAATGGAAAGCTTGCGCCGGACCTGGTCCCATCCTCCTTTGCGAGGTGATGCCAATGCGCGGCGCGCGGATCGCCGAGATAGTCGTTCATGATGCAGGGTTGACGCGTCCGGAACGAGATGCCGGTCAGGCCCCTGCCTTCAGGGTCCTCGGCGGAGGTGGAGTAGCGGCGACCCTTCATGCGGTCGTAGTACAGGCCGTTGGTTGCGGCGATGCGGAGGTACTGGCCGTCCGGCTCGACCAGCGCGATGGTCGCGGACGTGAACACTCCGTCCAGCACGGCGGCCTGGCACACCAGTTCGAACAACTCTGCCCGCGTCTTGACGCGCATGATCGCTTCGTTGGTGGCGCTCAGCGCCTTAAGCATCCCGGCCAGGCGATCCTTTTGCCGCTCGGCTCTGGCTTTTTCGTCGGCGCGATCGAAATTCTCCAACGCAAAGGACACGTTGTCGGCGAGTCGTTGCAGGAGTTCGGAGAATTCGGGGATGAACGTGTCCTTTTCGGCGGACAGAAACAGCATGATGCCGATGGTCTCGCCTCGCACCAGCAAGGGAAACGCCGCGCCGGACTTCGCGCCGTCGCCGCGGATCACCGGGTGGAAGGCAATGCCGCGCGGATCGGTGAGATAGTCGTTGCTGATGCAGGCTTCGCGGGAACGAAATGCCGTTCCGCTAAGACCGCGTCCTTCCGGGTGCGCCGCGTTGATCGAGAGTGTTATCTTCCTTGTGCTCGCAGCCGTCGGACCGGCCACGGCCACCATATCGAGGTAATCACTGCCGGATCTCGCAAGCGCGACGCAAGTCGAGGTGAATTTGCCGCCCTTCGCCACCGAGTCGCACACCAGTTCGAACAGCTCGGCGCGGGACTTCGCCCGCATGATCGCTTCATTGGTGGCGCTGAGCGCGGCAAACATCCGCGACAGCCGCTCTTTCTGCTCTTCGGTTTTCGCTTTTTCGTCCGCGCGATCGAAGTTGTCGAGCGCGAACGAGACGTTCTCCGCCATGCGCGCCAACAGCGCGACGATCTCCTCATCCGCCGCCCAGGATCTGCCGACAAAAAACATCAATACGCCGACGCTCTTGCCGGCTTTGATCAAGGGAACCGCGACGCAGGCCATGACGCCGGTGTCGTGTCCCGCCTCACGCCAGGGCCGCCCCTGGTCGGAGTTCTGGATATCGCTATTGATGCAGGGCTTTTGGGTCCGGAACGCCCTGCCGCAGACACCGTTACCGTAGGGATTGTCCGGATCGATCGAGAAGCGCGACCGCGTGATCCGCTCGACGCTTTCGCCGGTTCCGGCGACCGGTTTCAACCAGATCGAGTCCGGCTCGGCCAGCAACACGACGGTGGCGACCGATTCTCCGCTGTGGACGGCCGCATCGCAAACACGCTGGTAGAGATCCTGTTCCGTCTTGGCGCGCAGAATGGCTTCGTTGGTCGCGCTGATGGCGCCGAACATCCGGTTCAGCCGGCGCATCGCGCGCTCGCCGTTCTTGCGCGCGGCTTCGTGGTCGAAATTGTCGAGCGCGAACGAGATATTGGCCGACATGCGCTCCAGCAGCGACACCGTCTGCTCGCTGATCGAGCCCGGCTCGCGTCTGGTGACCAGCAGCACGCCGACGCTCTCGCCGTTGCAGATCAGAGGCAGCGCCGCGGCCGCGCCGACTTGGCCCTTTTGGACGCCCTGCCGCCAGGCCAGCGAACGCGTGTCGTTCATGAAATCATTGCTGACGCACAACCGTTGGTCGCGAAAGGCCTGGCCGCAGACCCCGGAGCCCTCCGGCGTCCCCGCCAGAATCGTGATATCGATGCCGCGCAGGCGGGCGATGTCCTCGCCGAAGCCGGCCACGAACCGCAAGAGATCGGTCCCGGGCTCAAGCAAAAAAACGGCCGTCGCCAGGAAGTCGCCACTCGAAAAGGCGGCCTCGCTGACCTGCTCGTAAAGCTCCTTCGGTGACTTCGCGTACAGGATTGCTTCGTTGGTTGCGCTCAACGCAGCAAAAGTACGCGCAAGACTAGTCTCCAAGACCTTTTGCTCCCCCTGCGGCAACACGGGCCAGCGAAAGGAGATTTATGCGGAAAAGACGCCTAAGTGGTCGTTATGACCGGTGGCAAACTGTGATTCAAAGTAAACGGCATCCCAACAGCCGGAGGCCATGACCCGAGAAACTACGGGCTGCCGGCGCATTGGGCGGCCAGCGGCCGAGAGGTGCCGGCGCTGCATTGCACCCATGAATTTGCAGACCAGAATTGGCCTTGGGGTGATTGCTATCGGAAGTCGGCTTTGAGACCATGCAGCCGACAACAAGCAAGACCCGCCTCTTGCGCGGGCCGTGGTTTGAGGAAACCCCATGCCGATCGTCCAGGCCGACCGTCTCACGCGCATCGGAGCTGCGCTTTTGAAGGCTGCCGGCGCGTCGGACGCGGAGGCCCATGCGGTCGCCGTCGGCTGCGTCAACGCCAACCTCGCCGGCCATGACTCGCACGGCGTGATCGCGATCCCGACCTATATCGACCGGGTCAAGGCCGGCCACATCGTGCCGGGCGCGAAATGGACCATCGTCCAGGAAACGCCGACCACGACCGTAATCGACGGTCATTGGGGGTTTGGCTTCTACGTCAACGCCAGGGCGATGGCGCTGACGATCGAGAAGGCCAAGACAGCCAATGTCGCGGCCTGCACCGTGTTCCGGCAAAGCCATGTCGGACGGCTCGCCGCCTACCCGATGATGGCGATGCGCGAGGGCATGATTGGGCTTGCCACCGCGGATTCCGGCCGTTCGCCGAAACATGTCGCGCCGTTCGGCGGCCGCGAGCCGCGGCTCGGCACCAACCCGATCTCGATCGCGGTGCCGTCCGACCTCGAGGCGCCGTTTTATCTAGACATGGCGACCTCGGCGGTCGCCGCCGGCAAGATCCAGCTTGCCATCGCGCGCGGTGAAGAAATCCCCAAGGGATGGATCATCGATGCCGAGGGGCGGCACACCACCGATCCCAGGGCCTACCGC
>Ga0210408_10005816_pt1 | contig 10774 bp, 19 predicted proteins | sample IncBWH4MmetaG_FD_155471 | JGI IMG/M metagenome (GOLD analysis project Ga0210408, IMG submission 155471) | Forest soil microbial communities from Barre Woods Harvard Forest LTER site, Petersham, Massachusetts, United States - Inc-BW-H-4-M | ecosystem: Environmental > Terrestrial > Soil >... | reverse complement strand
TGATGCCAAAGTCGTTGAGTAGCGCACCTTCCTGTTCCGGCGTGAACGGATCTAGCTTCCCGCTGATCGTCAGTTTCGGAGGCGGCGGAGGAGGCGGCGGAGGAGTTGCCGCTTGTTGTGCGGCCTGCAAGAACGCCCTGACGTTCTGATAGCCGGGACTCATCTGCCGTTGCTGGCCGAGGTTGTCAGTGAGCGCGGCACGGCACAAGTCGATGGCCATTTGCGGATCGAAGACCAAGGAATCGAAAGGAATAGAAGGTTGCGGAGGTCCAGGAGGTCCAGGAATACCGCTCATTGGATCGGGCGGTCCAGGAGGGGAGTCTTGCGGTGCGGCTTGCCATAATTGATCGATGATCTCCTTCAGCGCTTCCATTGCGTCGGCGTCGGGGTCTTCAAAGTCGGGTAGATCGAGGTAATCGCGAAGCCGTCCGAGGTTCGCCGGACTCCCGATCTTCAACGCCTGTGCAAGTTGCGGCGTCTGGCTCAACAATTCCCTCAACGCCTCGACGCGTTCGGCAAAGGAACGCGGGATAGCCGTGTCGCCCTTGATCGTCCATGCACTGTTTTTAATGAGATCCAGGTCAATCGTCTCGCCCTTGAACTGCGGGTTGGTTCCCGCCACCTGGACATACATCTTCACGAGGTTGGTCCAACTCTGCTCCCAGAAGTTAGTCGCAAGTTCGGACACGGTTCCCAGTTGCATCAAACCCTGGTTCAGCATCATACGGGCTTGCCCCAGAGTCAGGTTCCCCGGCATCTGCCCGTAGACTTGCGGAAGCAGGCCGAGAATGTTCTGGATCTGAGCGTCGATGATTTCAAACGACTGCGGAAGTTGATCCGGGTATCGGGAAGCCGGAATCATCGCACCCCAGCTCGATTGAATGTTTTCGCCGTACTTGGCGATAGCTTCGGTGAACCGATTTGGGCTATAGCGCGCGCGATTCAGTTCATCGGCGTTGACGTATTCCGGGTTCGTGATGAATGTCGGGATGCCTGTCTCCAGCGTCTCCATCATGATATTCAGGAGGTTCGACCAAGCGTCCTCTAACCCCAACATCCCCCAACACCCGCCATCGGTGAAAAGATAATCGGCCATCGAAGGCAGGCAGGAAGAAAACCGTTTGCGGTAATCTTCCTTGTGGATTGCGACCGTCCGCCCTTCGATCTGTACGACATAAACCCCTTCAGAATACAACTGCAATGCGAGCGCCCTGACCTTATCGTCGTCGATTAGTTGCAACCGCGAGGAGTCTAGCCAGATTCTCGCGTCGGTCCACATATTCAGATTGCGCGACCTGATTGTTCCGGTCTGCGACTGGGCTGCGGCCCTGACCGTCGCACCGGTAGCGTCGGCGTGATCCCCGGCTATTCCGCTCCCAGTCCCCATCCCTACAATCTTACGAGCCTGCGGGAAGCCCTTCAGGATAATTCCCCGGTCCTTCTCGCTCTTTGAGACGATCCACGGAGACTCGTTCAGTTCGACGACATTGAACGGCGTGGTGGTCGTATAGCCGTTCAGCAGATCGAGCATGACGGAAGTCTTCGGGTACTTCTTGGTCGGGTTTGTGGGATCTGGTGCCGGGACCGTAGCCGTAGACGCTCCGCACTGAGGACACTGCGGGGGACCGTTGGTATCCCCCGGACTCATTGGGCTCATCGCTCCGCACTGCGGATTCAGGCATTGCTGTTGAGGAACCAGATTCGGAACCTCATCGAATCCGAACTTGTCGCCGTCCGTCACCGGGCGCGCAAAGCCGAACGTAGTCCCCGTTTTGTAAAGGTAGTAGAAGAGCCTCAGATTCAGGATCTTCAACGGTAGTTGACCGCCCAGCATTTGAATCAGCAGATTCACTTGCCGCGCCCCGCTTCGGTCTATCGCACTCGTCGGATCTCCCGCATCAGCGGTACAGTTGTGAAACGGACGTTGCCCTAAGACCGCCACGAACTTGTCGCCGTAACTCTTCGTCATCCGGGGATTGTAGTCGAGCGAGCGCGATCCGTTTTCATCCTTCGATTGACCCGTAGGACCAAAGGCAGTCCAAGTGATCGCGCCGGTGCCGGGGTCCATCGTTGGGGCGATGTTCTGAATACCCCGATAGAAGTTGTCGGCACGCTCTAGGCGAAGTAACTGTAAGACTCTTTCCCCCTGGTAGTTCGCGTCCACCGTTTCCTTAATCAGCGTCTCAATCTTCGGCAACAACTGATCGAGGTAGGGCCTTACGTCCTGATCGCAATCGACCAGCGCTAATTTCTCAGCGTCCATTCTTTACTTTCGCCGCGAACTCGTCAAATACCTGCAATGCCTTGGCAGTCTGGCTCTTCTGCCATTCCCGCGCCGAAGGATCGTGCTGTCTGGCGGCTCGCGGTTCCACCTGTCCTAACGCGGCAGCGATCTGTTCCGGCGTCTGCACGATACGGTCCCCGAACCGAATCCGCATCGCACGATCCGTCATCTCGCGTTCGCGGGCAAGAAACTCCTGCGTAACCGCATCCAGCCTGGCCTGAGTTTCTTCCGCGATGCCCCTCTCGCGCTGGACCGCATCTTCGGCGCGCTGGGCGCGGTCAAGAGCATCGCGGTAGTCTCTGAACAGGAGTAGGAATCTCTCGACCATTGTTAGACAACGGACATGTCGTGAATGTCCACGAAGCCGTCGGCAATCGCGGCTTGTTCCTCTTCGGGGGTGCTCACGTCCCGCGTCGAGCCGTCTGGATGATGAAAGCGCTTCGCAATCGGAACGGTAGTAGCAGCCGCGCCTTTTTCCGCCTCCTTCACAGCCGTCGGGCGTGGGGCGTTGCGGTCGAGGTCTTCCTGACGGGCGGCACGCTTGAACGCGTCGTAAGCCGCCGTCGCGACCGTAGCTTCATTCAGCCACGCGTCGAAATCGGAACGAACGAATGTGGTCGCGCTGTGCATAGTGCCCTGATGCGCATCCCGCAACCTGTCGAACACGACGTACTTCGTGACCGTGCCGCCGATATCTCCCAGCGGATTGCGGAACCAGGTGAGCAGCGGAGCCGCTTCACCGAACACTCTTCGGGCGGTGAACGTCTTGCCTTCGCCGAACGTGATTTCTTCTTCATTCGGATAGAGGCCCTTGATCGCTTCCTCGCTGTGATAGGTGCCGGAAACTAAGGCCGTGTAGCGAGTCGCAACGAGCGCTCCTACTTCGCCCTCAAAGTGGACTTTGTTTTCCGGTGTGTATTTCTCGTGGTCTAACATGGTGTTTCTCCTGTTTACTAGACTGGTACTTCTGAGTGCTCGAAAATCCATTGCTCGCCGTCGAAGTGAGGCTCAACCACCGGCAGGCTATTCAAATCTAACGGCGCTTTCGGGTCGATTACACAAATGTCGATCAGGCTCGTCGGCGCACCGTCCGCTGCTATGACGGTGAGTATCGCGCCGCCGTTGACATCGGTGAATAACTTCAGTTCTCCGAGATCCTTCGTCACCTGTTCGATCAGTTGATTCAGGATCGGCTTGTGCCTATACTCAGGGTCTATCCGCGTGTTTACTCGGATGCGGCAGGGAGTCATCGGGGCGCTCCTGACTCCGCTTTCTTGAATTTCCACTTTCCCCATTCGGTATACGCCCGGACCAACGGTAGACCGCCAAAACTCCCGCCGTCAAGTAATTTCTTGTCGGCTGGATCATAGAGGTATACTTCCACCGCCGCCATCGGAGTATGGTCATAACCGTATGCGTCAAAGAAACGTCGTCCATCAAGCGGCGATTCGTATATTGACAACTTGCCACGAATCGCGTCAATGGCGGGCACAAAGTCTTCCCAGAGGGCGCCGTAGTTCTTGTTGATTGTGGCTTTCACATCGCGCCACGAAACACTAATTCGCATCCCCTGTTGTGGTAGCTGAGCAGATCCAAAAACAAATCGAGCCATCCCAATTGCTCCGACTAATGCTGCCCAGAAGTTTTTACGTGTCATCGCTGCCCTCCCGCCTGCGCTTGATATGGATTACTAGTCGGCGTCTGCTGAGATTGTGATGGCTGTGCGTTATCGCTCGCTGGGGCTTTCCCTGGTCGAAATTCCCCGCACCAGTCCTCAGGCATCCGGTCCACCCACTGCGGGTATCGTTTGCACTGCGAATCGGAGTAGAACTTGCAGTTCTCGCATTCCGGCGCTCCTGCCGGTTCCTGCTCATCGCCTTCGGGACTTGTCAGCGGCGGTGGACCGCCCTTATCGTCGGCCAAAATCAGCAAGCCTTTCTTCGGGGGACCGCTTGATGGTGTCATATCGGCAACCTTTCCCTTCCTGATCTATCGGCAAACAACGCCCTCCGAACGGCTATGCGATTATGCCCGATGAGCGACTGTCCTTTCTTCGGCAGCGGGTGTGTCTCATGGTAGCGGATATTGTTCGTCGCCTGAATGATCGAGTGTTGTGAAAGTCCGGTATAGATCCCGACGAGATCCTTTACCTTCTGCTCGATACGCTGTTCAAGCGGAGCCAACGCCGCGCCCTGCCGTTCCTCTGAAAATAGGCCATATCTGGCGCAATCCGCCGGATCGTCGCCGCCTCTGGTTTCCGTGGCATCGGTCTTCTCGATGTCGTTTGTTCCCGGCTTGTGCATCAAACGCGGAAGACAAGCAATCAGATTCTTGCACTCCGATGAAATCTGCCACTTCGGAAGCACTTCGTCGGCCTCTTTGAACTCCGGTTGGTTCATGTAGTCCATGTAGGCGACAAGGCCCTTCTCTTCATGAAGCTTATTCGCAAATTCCATGTCTGGCCGTGCCGTTTTGCTCAACGACCGGAACCTCAACATGGTCTGCATGTGCATCCAACCGGCTACGCGGTCGTTATTCGCCCTCAAGAGCGTAATCTGCGTGTCGGCCTGCTCTCTGCGCCGGTTTTTCAGAGACTCCAAGGCGCGCTCGGAGTCCATTTCGCGTTCTTCGTCGGTAAGGTCGGCCAGGAATGCACTTCTCGGTCCCAATTCCTTCGAAATCCCCGATACAATCTGCGATGCAACGGTATTTTCACTCTCGCGCTTAGCGTAAGCGTCGGGCGAGAGAAAAATATTCATGTGATGCGACGGAAGACCGGCTAAAACAGGCTTCAGCTCCCGCGCCAGCAATACACCGAGCTCAAATGGCTCTACGCGGTTCAAGACGATCTCTTTTTCGGTGTAAACTTGGCCCCAGGCAGATTTCCTGTGCTGTTGAAACACCGTCGGGTGAATGTAGCCCCAATCGACGGACCCCCAGGCGTGAGTCCACGGCTCTAACCTGACTTCTTCGGGCTTGTAGACGTGCTTCGCATTCGCCGGTTCGCCAGTAAGTGGACCGTTCGGCCTGAAGTCGCGGAAATAAATGCCGCTGAGTGCGTGCCAATCGCCGTCGCGCCACGCGGCTCTGAGCGAAAGTGGCTCAATCGAGTTCAACCACTTGTAATAATCGCCCGCTCTTAGGATCGGTTCGGCACAGAACGGACAGACGGCCAAGTCGGGAGCCGGAAAGTCGGGGTCGAATCCCGCTTTCTTCAAAACTTCGGGCGCGAACTCGCTCAACTTCCTTCGTTCCGTAGCGGGAACCGGAATCACCTGTTTGCACGCCTGACATAACAGGTGATTGTTCTCGTCCCGCTCGACTTTGTACTTGAGGTACGGGTTGTCCGACACCTTCGAGGGAATGAACTCGCGAATTTTCCCGTGCTCATCGCGGAGCATCCGAATGTAATCGCCGCCGCGCTTCGCTTTCTCCCGTTCGTAGTGCTCGATACAGAAATAATCCATCAACCACGCCTGTCCGGGGGCTCCGGCAAGTTCGTCTCCGCCGCCGGGGTTGAAGGTCATCATGACTTGCGGGGTCAGATCGCGCCACTTCGAACGGCACGAGCCGATGATCCTGTCGTGAATTTCCTTTGAGGCCATCATTTCGGCCTGATCGATACCGATGCGCTGGTACTGAGGTCCGATGTACTTTTTCCAACCGTTGTCGCCGAAGTGTCCGAAGGTGATCTTCGCGCCGGTTCTCCAGGTTGCTACGCTCGGATTGCCGCGTGAGATCGTACAGCCCGTTGGCCCCCACATCTCTTCGGCGCGGTCCATCAAGTCGCCTAAATCGTTCGCCTGCTCGCGTAAAACCAATCCCCGGTAGTTTCGGTGCGCGATGTACATGATGTCCGCACCGGACGGTTCCTTGCCGCGCTGAAGCAGTTCCCTGACGCGCTGCGGATTGCCCTTGAACGCGAGAAACGCTAGAAGGATCTCCGACTTCGCTCCGCCGCGCGAGCCGCCGGTTCCGATCTCATCCGCCGGGCTCTCGATAGCTCTGGACTGCGATCCCGGTTTACATTCGCACGGCCACGGCCCGGTGAAGTGGTGATCGGCACAGTGAACGACGCGGAAGATGCTGCCCGGCTGATCCGGCTCGTAATGCGGCGGAACAACCGTTAAACGTGCGGCCTGCTTTTGCGGTTTAGCCATCTGGATACAACCAATCGCAGAATTCTACTTGCCATTCGTCACAGCGAAAACCTTCGCAAATCAGGCAGGCCGAATTGCGATAGTAGCCGTCCACCGTCTTGGGGCCGTGGTCGGACTTTGGATGGCCACACCAGCAAGTGAAAACGCCATTGTCCTCGCCTTCGGCACTTTCAAAAGAAATGGAAGTCCACTCTTCTGGATCGTAAACCTGCATCGTAGGAATAGCGACCTCAAGCGCCTTGGCTAACGCCACGGATTTTTCATCGATGGGTTTAGACACAGCGAACGACATCAGGTTGTGATCCTCAGCCAAGGTGCATTCCTTTGACTTTCAGCGGCCTCAGTTTCGGGGCGTTGATCTTCAATGCCGGTGGTTTAGTGGACAACTTCATTCGCCGTAGGATGCTCGGATTGCCGAACTTGCCGGAGCCCATCGGGTTCTGTAACCCACCTTCGGCTTTCGCACTCTTATCGAGTCCGATTGAGATTGCCGTGGAAAGCGGACGTACTCTCTCAAGGTGAGAGATATTCGCACCAATGTTATACGGCCTAGGAAGAAGATTTTGCGGCATATGCTGCTGCTGCACGCTCAATTTGAACCGGGATATACGGGCGCTTGAGTCTGCTGTCTATCTTGCGCGCATGGCGGCGCACACTTTTCTCTTGCGCCTTCGACATAGACAGGTATAGATACTTTTTGTCCTTCATTTATGATCCGACAAGATCGCTTGCCCATCCTTGAGATCCTGAACGATTTGCTCTTGCTGCTCTTTTTGTTCTAGAGTTAGATTGCTCAAGTCTCCTTTTACTACTGTGTAACTGGCTTGATAAGGGGTATGTTCTTTCACTAGTTCTCCCTCTTCAACCGGTGCAGGATGCCTTTCGGCTTCGGAATATCCGCGCCTGACTTTCGCGCCACACTCAGCGCAATTGCCAACCTCTGCTTGAACGGACGCGGGCGGGAACCATGCTCTTTCAGTTCGGTTATATTCCGACCGATGTTGTCTGCCCCGCCGATCAGTGGCACTACGACAGCGGTGCTCCCTTCGGTCCCTTCAAACGTTTCAGGATCGTCTGCTTGCCGCTCTCGGCGTTCCACGGCGTTGCGGCGTGCAGCGCAAAATTTAACCCCGGCTTGATCGGTGCGTCCGAGTTTATGTCGTCATGCTCCAGATCAGGCTTGCCGCCCTTTTTGACCAGCCGGTCAATCCCTCCCGCCGGAACATCATCGGCATGATCTTCGGCCATTGCTCCGGGCGGGATCGAGAAATCCGGCTTCGCTCCGTTCTTGACCCAAGCCCTCAAAAACCGGTGCGTCGAGTGGTGTCCGATAATCAACCGCTTCTCTCCAGGCTTCATCTTGCGAAGTTGGCCGTGAATCGCCTTGCCTGCCCTTTGGCTATGGTCATTGACCGATTCGCCAGGCACTCCCGAAATCCCGACACCCGGAATCTTCTCGTTCGGGTGATCGGCATAGTGCTTCAATGCCCCGCGCACCTGCTCCTGCGGCTGACCCTCAAGCGATCCCTGATGATGCGGCTGCAAGCCATGATCGATTTCCGGGCGCGCACCGGGGTTGTGGGCCAACACATGAGCGCCGGTGTGCTGGGAGCGCTCTAAGCCGTCCATGACGACGGTATCGACTCCGCCCTTCGCGGCAATACGCCTGCCGAAGTGATCGGCCTGCTGGTTTCCGGTATCGGACAGCGGCAGATCGACCATGCCGCGCGAACGGTCAATCGTGGCGGAGGGATTCACAGATTCCGCAAGATGCAGCGCATCGCGTACTCGTTTTGTTCGCCAATTGCGTCGGCCAGTGCGTTGTCTCTATTCGTTTTGCAAGTAGCGCACGTTTCCGGCGTCACGCCCCATTCGTGTGTGTGGGCAATGAATAGCGTCTTTGAAAAGACATGATCGTAGTTCTCGCGGTAGGCGTCGGTCGAGGGGCGCGATACGATGTGCTCGCTCAAAAATTAGCCTCCATGAGCGCTTCCCACGCGTTGCGTGCTTCTTCTTCGCCCGCACAGCATTTGGCCAACACTACATGCGTCTCACCGGTCTTGGACCCATCCGCCCTGTAAATGGTAAAGAATCCTGGTCCGCACAGCGTCAGACCATGGCTATTCGCATAAGCTATCACGCGAGCGCGTTTCTGCTCGGAATCTTCTGGCAGGTTGAACTGGAAGTTATACTCGGTCGCAGAATGGCTAACGATTCGGTCGCTCATGCCAATTGCAACTGCTCCCCTCGAATCGTATCGACTTCGCCAGTCAGGTGTTCTTGCGGTGCATGGATCGGACAACACCGCACGCACCGCAACTCGATTTGCTCTCCGCCGCTCATCACGTGCATCCCACTCACGTACTCCCGGCAGACCGCACAAGGTCCGGCAACGTTAGTGAGTTGAAAGCAAGTCATTTCATAGACTCCCGCAGCGCACGCTTCAGGTTGCGCCACGCGCCGCGCAAGGTGCGGATCTTCGCCAGTTCCCGCTTCAGCATCTCTTCAGCAACACGAGCCTCGCTCGCCCGCCGATTCGCGTCTTGTACCTGAATGTAGTACTCGCGAGCCTCAGCGGACCCGAAGTAGGTCATCGACATACTATGCCCGGTGCCGAGCGAACCACCGTCGAGATCAATAGCGGCGAAACAACCCTCGTTCATCGACAGGCCGAATCTTCCGTCGCGCTCCCACTTGCTGATGCCCAATACTTCGTCTCGCTTCTCCTGCGTCATCTTCCGCCTCCACGTGAAACGTCTGTAGGTTGGCTTACTTGCATAGCGGATACCTGGGTTCAAAAATTCCTCTCTCCGGCATCGCGGCACGAACTTTGTCGAACTGACGCGATAGCTGATCCACATACGGTTCGCCGCACTTAGCGCACTGCACCGAATGCACGCGTGCACCAGCAGGCCCCTCGGTGAAAACCTTCCAGTCGTGCATCTGGTTCTGAGCTTGGCAGTTCATGACGGCCTATTCTTTCCCACGCACTTCGGCATATGAACCCGCATCTTCCGCGCCGTGAACTTCCGGCGACACAACCCGCACGGCCTCTTCACCGCCGGTCGGCCCCCCGCCTTCGTCTTCCGTAGCGCATTCATCCTCCGGCCCCATTCCGTAAGACGTTCGCGATCAACACAATCCGAACATGCCCCGTTGTGCACCGGCCAGCAGTCTTCGCACAGATCACCCATGCAAAAGAAGCACAACTGCGGTTCAACTTCATCCCAAAACTCCCGGTGACAGTTTGTGCAGTGAAAACATCGTTGTTTGTGATCGTTGTTTGTGGCACATCCTGTTCCCAAAAATCAGCATAACACGTTTTAGAATCAACGCAAGGGCCAAAACGTGCATTTTAAGGGGGGCTACGGGGGGATTCTGCGCTTCGCTCCCGCCGCCGTAATCCCTACGAGAGAAAACGCCTAAACCCATTCCGAGGGACCCAAGCTGAAAAGAGGCATACCGTGGGTCGCCGGAATCTGAACGCGTGCCCATTGTCGGCGACCCTAGGCTCCCCAGCGCGTTGCCGGCCCCTCCGCCTTCGTCTGCTACCTCTCGGCTCTGCTCGTGCGCTCCTGGCCTCTGTGACAGCGCTGGCCACACACCCGAGTACACGGTACCGCCCAGACACTCGTCGGTTGTCACTTCGTCGAGGTGTACATGCGCTTTCATTGGCATCTGGTGTAAACTTTCGTCAAGCCAATAACTCGTTAAGAATCAGTATAGAAATCATACGTATTGTGCGTTATCGGCTCCTAGCGCGTTGCTGCGACATCGATCACGAGTTCCTCTTGCGCCTGCGCCTGTTGCGGCTGAATGCCAATCTGCATGTTGATTGTCGTCGATCCGCCGTCACTCAGCAGGCCAGCTAGACGCGCGAGAAACTCCAAATCTGTGCCTTCGTTGCGATCATGTGCCGAAAGTGCGCGATGATCCATGTCATTGAAAACATTGCCATTTTTGTCGGCTATTGGCCGCTTTTCTGCCTCAGAAATCCACCCGCCGCGACGCTCCAAACGTGCTGCGACACGCTCCTGTACCATCTTACGCAAGTCCTCCGCATAACGTTCTGCGGCATTAGCGGGGTCCATATCGAGACCGGCAGCAGAGGCTATAGCTTTGAGGTCGCGAGCGTTAGTGTTTACACCGCGCATAGCGCGAACGGCTGGGCCAACGAGTTTCAGCTTGAAGCGGGCAAGAGTCGTATGGTGAACTTGCGGCACAACGGAATGGCCGATGGTGCGTAGTGATTGACCGGAGAGTATTCCGTCAATGATTTGTTGACGTTGCGGATGTTTGTCGATCTGATTCACGAGGCTATTTTAGATCA
>Ga0210408_10005815_pt1 | contig 10774 bp, 8 predicted proteins | sample IncBWH4MmetaG_FD_155471 | JGI IMG/M metagenome (GOLD analysis project Ga0210408, IMG submission 155471) | Forest soil microbial communities from Barre Woods Harvard Forest LTER site, Petersham, Massachusetts, United States - Inc-BW-H-4-M | ecosystem: Environmental > Terrestrial > Soil >... | reverse complement strand
CAAGAGGCCGCAGTTTGGCAAGCAGCATCTGCTGCCTTTGACACAGTCGAGTTGGCCAGGAAACATGAGAAACAGCAAACTTCCCGCAGACTTCCAGTTGAGCTGCTCAAACCGATCCGCGACGAATATTGGCGTACCAATTCGGCCGGGAGACTCGCAATTGAGGTACGACTACTTGCATACCTGAGATTGGTATCGCTGAACAACGAAGAGTCTTAAGCTGCAGCTGGCAATTTAATCTCTGCTTTATTTTCTGCAGTATCCCCCAACTCACATTATGACCCAAAAATCTCGCCTTCATTGGCTCGATGTTGACTTGCTCGGGCTTAGGCAAATCCTGGGAAGACGCCCAAAGGAATTCATCCTGTACGAACTCATCCAAAACGCCTGGGATGAAGAATCGACTTTGGTAGAGGTCTCGTTTCCTGCGCCGATCAATGGCAGGACCCGGCTCACCGTTACTGACAATTCTCCCGAAGGTTTCAGCAACCTGACGCATGCTTTCACCCTTTTTGCTGAGTCCAGCAAGAAGAGCAATCCCCAGCAACGCGGCCTCTTCAATGCCGGAGAAAAATTCGTTCTGGCCTGTTGCGAAGAAGCCTTGATCGTCACCACGACCGGGGCGGTCAAGTTTGACCAGAGAGGGCGCCGGAATATACGACAGCGACGCAGCCAGGGCTCCGAGTTTTCGGGAGTGGTCAGACTCACTACGGCCGAATGGAAGCATATATGCGCAGCCGTCCACCGCCTCATTCCTCCTGTCGTTACAACCTTCAATGGAGAGAAGCTGGAGGATAGGCGCCCGCTGCACGTATTTCGCGCCGTGCTTCCAACCCTACAGACGGTGAATGGCTCAGAACTCAGAAGAACCGAGCGCAAAGCCGACATCAAGGTTTATGAGCCGCTGGTTGGTGAAACCCCAAGTCTTTACGAAATGGGTATCCCAGTAGTTGAAACCGGAGACAAGTGGCATGTGGACGTTCAACAAAAAGTTCCACTGAATGTCGAGCGAGATAATGTCACCCCGGCTTATCTTCGGGCTCTCCGAGTTGCAGTATTGAACGAACTGTCACACCAGCTTACCAGCGACGAAGTGTCAGATACTTGGGTACGCGACGCCCTTGGAGACTCTAGAGCGAGCCAGAAGTCAGTCGGGACAGTCATCAATCTTCGTTTTGGCGAAAAGCATGTCACCTTCGATCCACATGACAGGGATGCTAACTTAGCCGCAACATCTCGAGGGTATACGGTTATCTCGCCGGCTTCGCTTTCAGTGCACGAGTGGAACAACGTCCGGAGGTATGCGGCTTCTTTACCGGCAGGACGGGTGACACCTTCGCCGAAGCCCTTTTCACCTGACGGAACGCCCCTGAAGGTCTTGGACAGGCACAGCCTGACAGATCAACTTAGGCGATTCGAACAATTTGCGCGAGCGCTCGCGCAGGCACTGCTCGGACACGATATTAGCGTGCAGTTCGCAAAGGACCGCGGTTGGTCGTTCCATGGCTGCTATGGAGATTCCCGCCTGACCGTGAATGTCTCCGCCCAGGGAGAAGCGTGGTTTGAAGGCAACAACGGCGAGTTATTACAGAACTGGATTCCATTCCTCGTGCACGAATTTGCTCATGAGAGCGTTCAAGGACATCTGTCCGAGGCATATCACCGCGAATGTTGCCGGCTTGCCGGGTTGCTCGCTCGATCTCTAGCGGAACAACCAGAGCGTTTTCGAATCACAATCTGAGTCCAAGCAACTGTACTTTTCCTCCCCCCTCCCAACAACCGACCTTCCAGCATACCCCGCACAACTCAGCCGAGAGCTAACCAATGAGACCGATGCCAATCACCTCAACAGTGGAGTACACCGTATTTTTTGGGTTCTGCGGACCTGGGGGTGGTGCCATAGGATTTAACAAGGGCGACCCTCGTGTCGGTAATCTCCAGGCCAAGTTCCGGTGTCTCGGGGGTTTCGATGTCGATCCGAGATGTGTTCGTGACTTCACGCGACTTGTGGGAGTCCCCGCCACCCTGTTGGATTTGTTCGATCGTCAGCAATATATCGATTTCCATGGCTTCGAACCGCCGCCGGGATGGAGAGAAGCGACCGCGGATGATATCCGGCGGGCTGCCGGCAACGAACATCCTAACGTCGTCTTCTTAAGTCCACCCTGCAAGGGATTTTCAGGCTTACTGTCGCAGAAGCTTAGTCTCACGCCCAAGTACCAGGCTCTGAACCGGTTAACTTTACGGGGCCTGTGGCTGATGCTTGAAGCCTTTGCCGACGATCCACCAGAGTTCTTTCTCCTGGAAAACGTGCCGCGAATACGCACCCGAGGCCGGGACCTGCTCGATCAAATCATCCATCTTCTCAATGCATACGGCTATGCGGTCACGGAGAAGACGCATGACTGCGGCGAATTGGGCGAACTGGCGCAGTCACGCAAGCGATTCTTGCTGGTTGCTCGATACGTCGGAAAGGTACCCGCATTTCTGTATCAGCCGCCCACACGTCCGTTACGCGCGGTGGGCGATATACTCAGCCGCTTGCCACTGCCTGGTGATCCCTCTGCAGGCGCCATGCATCGAGTGCCACAGCTTCAGTGGCAAACATGGGTACGGCTTGCATTTATTGAGGCTGGCTCCGACTGGCGATCCTTAGGCCGATTGCGAGTGGTGGATGGCAAATTAGCCGACTACCTGATCGTGCCACAAAGCTATGCGGATGTCCTCGGAGTTGCCGATTGGGACGATAGCGTGGGTGCTATCACTGCCCGTGCTCACGCAACAACTGGTAAATTTTCGGTTGCTGATCTCCGACAATTCCGCGAGCGTCACAAGAATGTATTTCGTGTGGTGCGGTGGAACCAGGAGACAGGTGCAATCACCTCCGGCCACGGACCAACGAATGGGGGTGGCGCCGTCGCTGATCCCCGGCCAGACAACCCTACATTCGTCAAATATCCGTTGACCCGATGGACCGAACCCTCCGGAGTAGTTATCGGCGGCGATGATACAGGAGCGTATGCCGTCACCGATATTCGGGCGCACGGCCCATTTTCCGGCAAAGGTAAATACTTCGTTACCGAATATAGGAAAAGCTGCAACACCGTAATCGGCGGCAGTACCACTGGGCACGGAGCATACTGCGTTCAGGACCCCGGACCGGGGGTCCAACGCCAAGTTGGTGACAACTACTTCACAGCCGGTGGATTCGGCGTCACGCGCTGGGACTCGCCTAGTAACGCTGTGGCAGGTGCAGCCTGTTACGACAACGGCCCTTGGAGCGTAGCCGAGCCCCGGGACTGTTTACCTGCTGCGCATGAGAAAATGACGGCTTACATTCTGGCCCTTGACGGTACGTGGCATCGGCCATTCACTACTTACGAACTGGCAGCCTTGCAGAACCTGTTTGAGCCAGGCGAGCCGTTCGAACTCGATGGTAAGTCAGATAGTCGCTGGCGCGAGGCAATCGGTAATTGCGTGCCGCCCGCAGCAGCCAAGGCTGTTGCCGACGTAATGGGCACAACATTGCTGCTGGCCAAGACGGGGCAGACATTTATGTTGTCCTCCCAGCCAATTTGGGTGAAACCTCTCGCTAGGGCGATAAGCACAAATGTGCCCGTGTATCCGCCCAGCGGAAGTGTGGCTGACTGGCTTATGGAATGACATGGAATCGTGCCGCCCGGTCGACCAGCTTCAGACCACACTCGATCCCAACTTAGCTTAGTATCCTTTTAATGTTCGAGAGCATTCAAAGGCTTTTGTTATTATCAACCCGGCCCTACACAGGGCTTGGTGAGAGAGCAATTGTCAACTCGGCTGGTGCGACCCTACGCATAGCCATAACCACTCCTTCTCTGGAGGGCCACTCTTTTTCGAAATACCAACCGTTCACCCTTCCATAGTGTCCAAACGAGCAGAATCAGAACCAGATCGGCTCCCAGGGTGACACACATTATTTTCATTTCTCTTGAGAGGAGAGCAATTCGAATGCGGGTTCGACAATTGAGGACTGTAGTGTTCATCATGGCGCTGACTCTGGTTTGGGTCGGGTGCGGGAAGTCTGGAAGCGAGTACCTAGGCAAATGGAAGAACGTCCAAAACAAGAATGACCAGTTTGAAATTGTCAGGAATGGCGATAACTTTCTGCTGACTAAAACCACAGCGGGCGTGTTCGGCAAGCCTCAGACAATTACCGTCACGTGGCACCCCCCACGCATGGACGCAGTTCATCTGATCGAGTCCGGTCCGGCGTTGATCTTTGGAGAGAGACCGGAGGGCTACTTCCCGGACACGGCGGCGTCCACGTGTGGATGTTCCCGGACAGGGATCATTGTTTGATTGTCGCTAAAAAGCCAACCAGCGCGAGAATGGCACCGTAACCAGTCAGGTGCTCGAATCAGTAGAGTCGGTTCCCCCAGCCGCACAAGAACAAAGCCCGAGCCCAATCAGGAGGAGGAAAACGAATGTCAAAGCCAACCTCCCCAACAGCTGATCATAAAGCAGGCGCCCGCCCGAAGGGCCTGAAATTGTATAGCTATGGGAAAGTAGAGTTTGTGTTACACCCAGGCGGCCAGCCGCCCCGCCAATTCGACATCAATTGGATGAAGGAAGAGCCCTCGACTGGCACCAGCGTTCGCGAACCGGCGAATGAGGACACGAACGAAGGCTACCGTCGTGGTTGAAGAACTGCTAATAAGGAGGTTTCGGAAACCATTCGCGAACTCTTCGTCGTGCAAATAGATGCTGGCCTCCACACAGCCGAAAGTCAGGGTCACTTCATTGACGACGCTGTGGATGAGTTGATCGAGATCGAGAATCGACGTGATTCGCTGCGCTGCTTTTTGTACCCGCTGCAGGTCTTCTATGAGATCGGCGGGCACTGCCCGAACCTGCACAATCTCGTTGTTGGCGGCACTGGCACCCGTAGCCATAACACCAATCCTTGTGCGGGAAGATTCAACACTTGCCGACGCCCTATTAGGTAGTTGTGCACATCGGCTTCAGGCAGATTCAGCCGTGGTGCCCATTCGTGAGCTATCTGGTTGAGGCTGGAAGTTTCCAGCCCGTGGTCGCGCGAATTCTGAAACACTGCGGGCAAATCCAGGCCTGGCGCGGGCAAGGAAGCGGATGCGTATTAATACATGTCCCGATCCGGTAGCGTATTTTGAGAATAGCCGTTTTCTGGCACCCGACAATGCCGGGGGTCCTCTTTGGGCAGGCTCTCGTCTTCTCGTTCGCGCCCATGCGGACGTACCGGAGATGTGGATGATTCGACTTTGTTATTATGGATTTCGGTCCTCACCTCGAGTCCCTTGATAAGAGTTTAATTGCAGCCCGCCTCTTACTGGCGGCGAACTACCCACAACCACTCCTGCCTCTGGAGTGCCGCCCAATCCCAACGTTCATTTAATCTCAACTCCTCGAGCTGGCGACGGAACATTGCTTTGCATTTTCGAGAAAGGAGAACGATTCTAATGCACCTTCGACAATGGAGGGCTCTGATCCTCTTCGTGGCTGTGACTCTGCTGTGGGTCGGCTGCGGGAAGCCTGGAACCGACTATCTGGGGAAATGGCAAAACCTGAAAAACAAGAATGACCAATTTGAAATTGTCAGGAATGGAGACAACTTCTTGTTGACAAAGACTACACAAGGCTTCTCTGGAAAGCCTCAAACTACTACCGTTTCATGTGTTCTGAAAGACGGAATCCTGGAATCAAAAGGGGGCTTCATGACCGCGACTTTGACATATGTTAAGGCCACCGACAGGCTCACGACTCCAGGCATGTTTGGTGGCAGTGTCGAATACGAGCGCATGAAATAACGCGCAGTGAAATGCACGCAAGAGGCACCGGACAGGTCCGTCGCTTAGGTCTGTCATCCGCGTGCTAGCCTGGCAGACCCAAGAACGACCTCATTCTGTTTGAAGCCAGGGTTCGGTGTCGGCCCCAAAATCAACGTCACTTTTGGAGACACTCGTATGTCTGGCAACAACTTCATATATCGGCCCAAAGGCTCTCGCCTCTGGATTACGAGCCCCTTGGGCTTCGTCGTTTATTGGGTATTCCGCTTCATCGGCCGCCTCTTTGGTCGGAAGTAGCAATGCCGGGGCCTATTCAGTCGGGTGCCGCATCTATTTTTGCCGTTTAGAGAGGTTCGGGTTCACGTCGCGCAATAGCCCACCGGTGCCCTTGGTAATCACTCCCCGAAAAAAATTGATGTTTGGCAGGAACACTTTTCCGTTTCGCTGACATTTATAAGTAGGAGGGCATGTGTACGTGCAGCGAACTCGGCAGAACGGAACCGTCAGATCTCAAGTAAATGCGTCAGGAAATTCTGAGGCTGGGAACGGACTTCTCACCCGGCAGAGACGTATTTTTCGATGGTCGAAAGAGGCTAGGGACCTAGTTCGCGAGTATCTCCAGACAGTTCAGCCTCGAAGCAATCCGAACCAACCGAATACGGAACTCAGACTTCTCGTCACAAAGATCGCCAATATCACCGGATACCCGAGAGACGCCTGCCTGCGATTTGTCCGACAACTCGGAGTCGCAGAGCGCAACCCTTACAAGGCGTGGACGGCGAACGATAAGCAGAGGCTCCTCGATCTATCTGCTCGATTTTTGCTCAAGGAAGTGGCGCGACTGATGTGTCGCTCCTACAGCTCCGTTCGCTCGATGCTCCACCACCTGGGTGCGACTGCCCGGATGGGACGAGATTGGTTCACGCTGTATGTTCTCGCAGAGGCATTGCATATCGATGCCGACGAGGTCCAGCGATGGATCGACCGCGGATGGCTGAAATGCCGCGTCGTCCGGATCGGCGAATTCAAACGCTTGATCATCACTGCCGATGATTTCGACGCATTCTGCAAGTCCCATGGAGCACAAGTCGTTGGCAGGAGAATCAATTGGGAGCGCCTTGAGTTCATCCGGACATTTGTTTTCCCGCCTTCCCATTCGGAACTCTTGCCTGTAAGGGACAGCAAGAAAGAACGGGCGGCCTACGAGGAGCAGTATCAGGCGCCTTCGAAAATCGGTCCAAGTTCTGAACCCGACGAACCAATCGAACCTAAGGAGTGGGTTTGCTGACACCCCCTGGCTCGTTTTTTTGTGAACGCCACTCTCGTCCCAAAAGGTTATGCCATGACTGAGACAAAAGATGCGGCAGATGACCGCCTGGAAATACTGCACATCAGCGAATCCGACTTCCGGAATTTACCCAGATCCGTCCGGATGCTGATGCGTGCCTACTCCAAGCCGGCAGCTTCGGGTCAAGCAGGGCTAATTGTCCTCGAGCTGCATGCCTACCGCTGGCCGGAGATTGATTCTGAAGTAAAGCGTGTTTCTACTCGAATTCAGCCTATCGAAGGGCGCGGCATCCTCAAGAAAGCCGTCCGTTACGCGAACGACTATGAATGCGCGAAAGATGGAGCCGCATGGTCACGCGTGGGGTGCATCTCGGCGCAAAAAGAGCGCTGCCCGGTGTGCCATGAAAAAGTGAAACCAATTGCCGTCGAAAGGTACATAGTTGTCGAGTGGACGCCGGTTTTACCGAGCCTGTGGTCCAGACTTGGAAGCTGGTTACCGATCGCCCTGAATCATTTCATCGCCCGACGGCGCACCCAGGAGAAACCGAATGGTGCAAATTGCAGCAAGGGAGCAAGGTAGTCCCTTGACCTTGTGGCTAACTTAGACAGGTCCTGGGGTCGTTGATTTCACGGTGTCCTGATCGAAGCTCGGTTGCTCCGACAGAGAGGCGAAGTAATCCATGAGCATCCGGTGGCTAAAGACGTAGCCCCCGCCAACCTTGCGCAAGAAAAGGCGCTCGACCGCGCAGTCAAGAAAGCGCACATAGTGGAGGGGAGCCGACCGATTGTTCCAGAACATGAGGCGCAAGACTAAATGTTTTATGGAGAATAATCCGCCACAGACCAGTCCGGCGATCACGCCGGCGATCGACCCGACGATCAGGGCCTGGTACCTCACCGGGTTTTGCCCTTCGAAGTTGGTTGCGATCATGCCGACGATCGACCCGACGATCAACCCGACGATCAGTCCTGCTGCCAGCCCTATCTTTATAGAACGGAACGTTCCTTCATTTGGCTTCCTGCGGGTTTCGACGGCATCACCAATTAGCAACGTTACTATCCCGAACATCAGTCCAACGAGCAAACCAAAGATCAACCCGAAGATCAGCAGGTCGCTCGCACTGCCCAGCGCAACGCCTAGACCGACGAAGATCAACCAGAGGCCAAGCGCGCCGATTAAGCCGATGCGTGCTGCGCTACGCAGTCGAAATGACAAGCTGACTAGGCTGATGCGTATGCTCTCACTTGGTTGGAGATCCATAAACGAGGCAACCAGCCCGATGCTTAACCCGAAGATCAGCCCTTCCGACCCGATCAGGATCCCAAAGTAGATCAGCCCCTCGAACATCAGTTCGTCGATCAGCCAGCCGATCACACCGGCGACCATACCGCCGATTACCCCAGCACTAACAACAAACCCAACTCTCGAAAACCATCTTTGTGAACGCGTTGGTAACCACTCCTCACTTAGGTTTTCCAAATAGAAAACAGTCTGTTCCTTCCGCCTCAGCGCGGAGGCCAGCCAGCTGAGCCAGCGAACGGTTTGGCTTGGAGTGTAACGGACCTCTGCGGACCGCCTTTTGAACATGGCGTCGACGAAGCTCGCGAAGAGTCGTCTGCGCCGCTGCTCGAAGGTACTTGCTACGGCAAACGTCACAGGAGCATCGCGATGTGCCAGCATAGCCACCCAGAGCATGAGGGGAGTCACTAAAAGCTCCCAGAAAGGAGGATCCTTTTCTAACGCCTCCCGTAACGGTCGCAGTGGCTCTCCAACTCTCTCCAGGTATTCCTCGACCTCTGGCCTAGTGAGAGGTTGGACGACGATGGCATTCCGCAAACGGAGGTTCCTTCCCAATGCCTCGTAGTCAGCAGTTCGGCTACAGATCGCTATCGGAAGCAGGCCATGGTCGCGGCGAAAATCGTTGATGGCTTCCGCGCAGGCTTGGCGCTGTTCCGCGGCAACTTCATCCAACCCGTCCAGCAATGGAAGAATCTGGTCGCTCTCCACCCAGTGTTGCGCGAGCCTTTTCGGTACGTCACTACTCTCGTTTAGTTCAGCGATCAGCCATCGCTCTAATGGAGGGCGCCGCACAGCCCAGGAGGAGAGATTAAAGACTATGGGCATCGGGTGGTTCTCATCTTGCTCGGCACGGTCGAGGAGTTGCTCTGCGAGTTCGAGCAAGAGCGTGGTCTTGCCTGTACCCGGTGCGCCTAGAATCAGCAAGGCACTCCCATAGTCGTCAAAGACTTGGCTGATGGTGGTACTCGTCGGAACGGCTGTTGGAGGCTGATCCGGGGCCTGAACCACGGCACGCAAAGGCCGCTCGATCGCGTCAGCCTTCGTTTGCAGGCCGAACTCGATCCGGGCGACATGGTACAACGATTGCTTGAGAACGCCGTCAATCCAGTCCAAGCGGACCCGCTTGAGTGTCTGCCGTCGATTACGCTGATCGAGACTTGTCGACTTTCGCGCGCTAGGCGTCTCCAGGGATCCTGGATAGCTTTGCAACGACATGGCGGGCAGAGACTTCAGCCTTCCGATCGCCGGTTTTTCATGTCGAGGCTGACCGGTTAAGTGCCTGTAAAATTCCTCATAGTCTTGCTCAGAGTTGAGTGCATAACGAGTTAACGAGCGCAAGGGTCGAGGGATACAAGATGGATTTCCGCCGTCCAAGAGGATCGGTATAAATCGCTGAAAGCTTGTGTCTTCGTCGTAGAGGTAACTGTAGATGAGCTTGGCTTCCCATAAAACACCTCGGCCCTTGTATGGTGACTCTCGCCCCTCCACGCGCCTAAGGTATGTTTCGGTGCAGACTAAAGCGACAAAGTCCGCTTTCTGGATTTCACGGGCCATCCACACTGGCCACCCATCTGGCGGCGCTGTATCGTACTGGTCGACCACCGCATCGACGCCATACTCGCGGAGACGGTCGGCCAAAGCCCTAACTCGATCTTCATGCTCGCGCGAGTCGTGGCTGTAGCTGATAAACAGCCTAGGCGCGGTCTTTCCTGCTACCGGAGACGTCATTTCGTTCCGTAAGAGTATAAAGCACGTAGGTCTTCTTAGAGCAAGCCGATTCGAAATCGCAGCATTAAGGATGATGATTTCTTGAGTTGAGTTATAAATTGAACTGCCGATGGACCTCATCCCATGGGCTGCGATGAGCATAAAATAGCACCACTGCGTTCGTAACCCCGTGAGATCAGTTGCCTCATCCCAGATGTTAACCTTTATTGAAGCATAAGGTGGCACTATTGAACTCTGCATAAATAATGTAATGGAGACACTTGACCAGAACTGCCGCGCGTCCAATTCTGACGAGGTTTTTCCTTTCGGCAGATATCTTCCGATAACATTAGAGCGTGTTTCAAAAATACCTCCTGAGGGTAATCCACAGGCAGGCAATATAGAAGAAGGCGCGGTAGGTGGAGAGCAAGAACTCATGACGAACCAGCAATCGGCGAAACTGCCCCATCCAAGAATTGGTTCGCTCCACGATCCAGCGACGTTTGTAGCGGCGCAGTTTGCGACCATCCTCATACTTTCGTCGCCTACGGTTCTCTCGGTACGGCGCAATCAATTCAATGCCCCGTTTCTGCAAGCGTTCGCGCAATGGATCAGAATCGTACGCCGTATCCGCTATGACTCGTTGCGGTTTTTGCCGGGGCCGGCCTTTGGGTCGCGG
>Ga0210408_10005814_pt1 | contig 10775 bp, 8 predicted proteins | sample IncBWH4MmetaG_FD_155471 | JGI IMG/M metagenome (GOLD analysis project Ga0210408, IMG submission 155471) | Forest soil microbial communities from Barre Woods Harvard Forest LTER site, Petersham, Massachusetts, United States - Inc-BW-H-4-M | ecosystem: Environmental > Terrestrial > Soil >... | reverse complement strand
GGGCGTTGCGGGCGCTTCCGAACCTTCCGGCCACGAGCACACGAGCAATCCCGCCTCGTCCTCATACGCGTAGACGCGACACGGGTTGAAGTGGTCGCTGAGGTTCGCGCGGAAGTTTTCGCGATAGATCGCGAGCAAGGCGGAAGCGACGTGGTCGGGCGGGAGGAGATCGCCGAGCCCAGCGAGATCGGCGTGCCACTGGCCAAGGATCTGATCCGTGAGGCAACCGCCGCCGATCTGGTACTTGATCTCACCGTATTCTTCCGACCAGTAAGCCTGCATGAAACTGTCCCGCAAGACGCCCGCCTTCCGACCTGTATCGAAGGGCTCAAGGATCGAGCGGTCCGCAAGGTCGAGTTTCTGGGCATAGTAGCGCCCGTTGAAGAGCACACGGTCGACATAGAGGCCGCCCTTCTTCGCAAGCGCCGAGCATTCGGCGCCGAAGTCGCTCTCGCCCATCGCCTCGGCCATCTCCGCCGCCGCCTTGAGCGCCCCAAGATACATGCTCGTAAGCCACGAGTTCGGGCCGAACAGCTCCATGTCGAGCGTATGGTGCTGCTTCCCCCAGAGCACGCCGGTCTTCTCGGGGTCCCACCGGTCGGGATTTTCCGGCGACCAGGCGTATTCGATCGACCGCTTGATCATCGGCCAATAGCGGCGAAGCCATTGATCGTCGCCCGAATTGCGCCATTCGCGATAGGCTTTGATCGTCGCGCCGAAATGTCCGTCGGCGCACGGACCGATGATGTCGAAGCCGGAGCCGAGAGGCAGGCGCTGACGGAAGGTAAGACCGCCGCTCGGCAAAAGGTTATAGGCCAACTCCGTCTCGCGCAGCGTCCGCTCCAGCGCCGGAAAAAGCCAAGCCAACGCCTGCTGATAGTTCCACACATGCGTGCAGCTGCCTTCGCAGGAGCCCTCGCCGATGTGCTGGCCCTCCCACCCCCAAAGCTCGCCGCCCTCGAGGCGGATCACGGTCGCGCTGCGCAGAACGCCGAGCGTCCCGGACACCGCATCGATGATCTCGGGCGGATACGAAGAGCCGAACAGCGAATCCCGAAAAGCGCAGGTCTGCGCCTCGAGTTCGTCCCAACGCTTGAGCGCCTCGGCGCCGCTCGCGCGCGCATCCGCCCATTGCGTCGCATAGTAGTTCGTCCATGTCGGCGGATCGCCGGCATATTCAGGATCGCCGGGTTGAGCCCGGTCGAACCAGTAGACGGCGCCGAGCGGATAGTTCCAGGTGATGGCGAAGCGCACGCGCGCACGCTCTCCGGGCGCGACGCGTATGCGCCGCGCGAGCGTGCCGTGCTCCGGCTGGCGCCACATCTGCGCGGTCGCGCGCGGTTGGTCGTAACGCCGCTCCGTCAGGAGCCCGGGCTTTGCAAATTCTCGCCAATAGCGGCTGAGACTGTCGAACCATTGGCCGCGCACGTGGTAGTCGACATGCTCGACCCCGTCCCCCTCCGTCGTGATCGCGAGATCGCCCCGCTGTGCGGGCGGGCGGTCCAGGTCCGCGGAGGTGAAGTGCAGCGCGCTCTGGGCGTCGTCGCGCGAGAAGACATGGACGCCGCTGTCGCAGCCATAGTTTCCGAGCGTGCAGGCGACCGTATAGTCGATGTTCCCGTCCGTATCGTTCTCGACCTCGAACGCGAATAGGGCGGCCGGCATCGCGGAGTCCCGTTCATTGTGGGGAATGAAAGGGCTGAACGCCGTCATGCCGACCTTTCCCGGAAAGGCGTCGCGGTGGAACGCGATCTCGGCCACGGGAAATCGGCCGATGAAGGTCGCATCGTCGAAATGCGGCGCGCCCGCCATCGAATCGCGATTGGCGCCGAATCCGAACCCGTCGAATTTGCGCCGGCACGGAGAGCCCGTTGGGAGGCCCTCGTAAGGCCCGTTGAGAACGCGTGCGTCGAGGAGCTTGCCGTCGCGCTCGGCCTTGATCGCAAAATGGCTGTAGCCATTGTGCTGATGGATCGCCGGCCGGTTGCGGATGCTCCAATCGATGAGACGGCCGGAGCCAGTCAGCGACAAGCTTCCGGTTCCGATCCCGCCGAGAGGAAAAGCGACGTGCTGACGACGCGCGCCGCGATAGACGAAACGCGGATCGATTGCGTCAGCTTTGTTCGGAACGGCGGCGTCCATGAATCCTCTCAGGTCTTGATGCCGGTCATGGCGATGCCTTCGATCACCATTTTCTGGGCGAGCAGGAAAAGCAGGATGACGGGCAGCACTGACATGCTCATTGCCGCCATGACGAGCGCGAGATTCCCGGAACCGAGGTAGCCGCGCAGCACGTCCATCGCGATTGGAAGCGTCATCGCGTCCTGCGGCTCGAGCAGGACGCGCGCCTGGAAATAGTAATTCCAGGTCTGGGTGAACGTGATGATGCCAAGTGAGGCAAGCGCCGGCCGCAGTTGCGGCAGCGAAATGCGAAAGAAAATCTTGAGATAGCTCGCGCCGTCCATCAGAGCCGCTTCTTCGAGGGCCTTGGGCTGGGATCGCATGAACTGGCGGACAAGAAACACGCCGAAGGCCGACGTCAGATACATGAGCGCGAGGCCGATCGGTCGGTTCAACAAGCCGATACGACCGTAGCCCAGATAGATCGGAATGATTGTAACCTGGGCGGGAAACAAGAGCCCGGCCAACATGACGAAGAAGAGCGTATCTCGCCCGGCAAAATTCAGTCGGGCGAAGGCGAAGGCGGCGAGCGTGCAGGTGATGAGCTGGCCTACGGTGACGAGGACCGCGACCTCGACGCTGTTGGCATAGATTTGAAGGAACGGAATCGAGGAGTTGAGAACGGCGCGATAGTTGTCGAAATCGAGCCGCGGAGGAACGAAGCTTGGCGGCATCTGGTAAGCGTCCCTCACCGTTCGGAACGACATGCTAAACAGCCACGCGAAGGGCAGAAGCATGAAGAAGGCGATGAGCGCCATGACGGCGATGATGGCCCAATCGATCCAGCGCTGCGAGGTCCTTGTCGGCATCAATGACGCACCCAAGCGCGGGACGCCAAGAACTGCAGCACTGTGATCGCCAGGATCACGACTGTCATAATGACGGCGACCGACGCGGCATAGCCGATCTCGAAACTATCGAAGGCCTCCTCAACGATGTAGATCGACATCGAGCGCGTAGCGTCGCCCGGGCCGCCTTGCGTGAGAATGACAATCGACTCGAACACCTGAAGCGCGCCGATCGAGGCGTAGACAATGGCGAAGAAGACGACCGGCGAAATCCAGGGCAGGACGATGCGAAAAAAGCGCCGCCAGTAGCCGGCGCCGTCCATGACCGCAGCTTCAACGAGCGTTTTTGGCACGCCCTGCAGCGCGGCGATGAAAATGATCATGAAGAAGCCCGCGTTCTTCCACACATCCATGATCACGATCGACATCATCGCGTACCGGCTCGAGGTCAACCAGTGGATGGGCGAAAGCCCGAGGTGGATGAGGTAATAGTTGATGACACCGAGATCGTCGCCGTAGAAATAGCCCCACACGATTGAGACGAAAGCTGCGGCTATGATCACCGGCAGGAAGAAGGCGAGCCGAAAGAAATAGAGCAGCGGGCCCGGCATCTCCCGGTCGAGCGCCAGCGCGAACAGCATACCGACGCAGATGTTGCCGGTCACCGCGAAGGCCGTGAAACGCAAGGTGTTCCAGAAAATCTGCTGGGACCGGTCGTCGGTGAAGAAACGGACGTAATTGTCGAGCCCGACCCACCGCGAGCCGGCCATCGGGTCGAAATAGGTGAAGCTCAGAATGCAGGTGACGACGACCGGCGCGAGAACGAAGATCACGTAGAGCGCGAATGACGGAAAGATGAACAGGTAGCCCGTGCGCGCCTGAAGGCGCTGCAGGTCGGAGGGCTGGCGCGCAACCGCCGCAAGCATAGCCAATCTTTCTGCCAGGACAGCGTCTGGGAGGGGAGACCCGCCGAGGCGGCGGCGCCCCCGTCCGTCTATTGCGCGGCCTTTTGCTGGGCGGCGAGCCGCTTGAACGATTCGTTGAGCTCCCGGTCGGTGCGCTTCACACCCTCGGGAATCGAGATTTCGTCGGCCATCATCGCCACGTAGTTGCGCATAAAGATCTTCTCGACGTCCTGGAAATTGGCCGGGGATGGAACCGGAACGGTGTGCGGCAGCGACTGGTAGTAGAGGAAGGCGCTCGGCGGGAAGGCCAAGAATCCGGGCGTCTCCGCCGCCGACTTGCGACCCGGCACCCCTCCGCCCAATTCACCCTCCTCCTTCTGCGTCTCCTCGCTGGTCAGCGCTCCGACGAGTTCCTTGGCAAGCTCTGGATTCTTCGACGTCTTCGAAACCCCGTAACCGCCGAAACCGATGACCGTGTCGCCGTTCACCTTCGAGGGAACGTTGGCGACGTCCATATCAAGCTTCGCGCGCTTGGCGTTCTCGATGACCCAGTGGCCGCGGTTGATCATCGCGACCTGACCGGCGGCGAACTGGTTGTCCATCGTGCCCTTGCCGGGAATTGGCGAGACTTTGTCGACATGGATGAGGTCGTGGAGGAACTGAAGCGTCTCGGACACTTTCGGGTCGAGCATGTTCGACGCCGTCCAGTCCGCATTGATGGGCGATGTGCCATTGGTCAGGAACCACGGCTGGACGAAGAAATTCTGGTTCGGCACTTCGTAGCCGTACTGGGTGACGTTGCCCGCGGCGTCGCGCTTGGTCAGCTTCTTCGCCACCTCGCGGAACTCATCCCACGACCAGTTCTTCGGATAATCAACCCCCGCGTCGCGGAACAGCGCGCGGTTGTAGTTGATCATGATGTTGTTCCAGCCGATTGGAACGAAATAGGTTTTGCCCTGATAGGACGAGGACTTGAACAGCGAGGGATCGAAGTCGGAATAGCTCGCGTTCTTCGCGATGTAGTCGTCGAGCGGAATGAACAGTCCGCGCTGCTCGAAACCCCGGAACGTTTCGATCGCCGTGCCGTAAACGTCGTAAGCGTTGCCTGCGTTGAACTGCGACAGGACATGCGTGACGTAGTCGCCCCAGCCGTTGGTGATCGGGTCGATGGCGACTTCGACTTTCACGTTCGGGGACTTGTGATTGAAGCGTTCGATTGCGTGCTTGACGGCGATCAGCTGCGCGTCGCTGCCGAAGGCCATCAGCCTCAGATTTGCGGGGACATCGTCAGCCGTGGCTGCGCCAGCGGCGAGAGCCACGCCCGCGGCGACAAAAAGTCCGGTCAGAAAGCCTTTCACGAGGTTCATCCTCCCTTGCGGGCCGCTTCTTTTGGCGGGTGGAGCGGTTCGATCAGTCCCCGAATCTTCGGCAGACCGACCGCGCCACGCGCACTCTCGCGGCTTGGTGTCGAAACGTTTCGAGCGTATGTTGCGTCAGGAAAGATGTCAAGGAACGAGGCCGTGTCGACGATAAGGGACGTCGCCCAAAGGGCGGGCGTTGCCATCTCTACGGTGTCGGCGGTGATCAACCGCTCGGCGCCGACCAGCGCCGATGTGGTCACGCGCGTCAAGCGCGCGATCGCGGAGATCGGCTATGCGCCGCAGCGCGCCGCCCAGACGCTTCGCAGCGGCCGCTCACGACTGATCGGCGTGATCGTCCCCGACATCACCAATCCGCATTTTTCGACGCTCGCGCGCGTGGTGGAGAGGGAATGTCTGCAGGCCGGGTACATGACTTTCGTCTACAACACCGATGAAGACACGAACCACGAGATGCGGATCCTCAAGATGATGCGGATGGAACGTGTCGCCGGATTCATCCTGATCTCGACGCGGTCGGATTCGCGGCACGGCCGCCGGCTTCAAGAAGAGATCCAGGTGCCGACCGTGCTGATGGGGAGTTCGGTCACGGCGACGCCTTACGACTTTATTGCGTTGGACGACGTCGAGGCGGGTGCGCTGGCCGCGACCCGGCTGCTAGAACTCGGACATCAGCGCATCTTGGTGATCGGCGGCCGCAGAGGCGTCTCGTCGCATGCGTTGCGACTAAAGGGCTGCGCCATGGCGTTCCAGCGGCACGGCATGAGACTTGACGAGAGCCAAGTTCGCTTTGCGAATTTTACCGCCGAACAAGCCTATGATGAGACGCGCCGGAGCATGAGTTCCCCGCTCCCTCCAACGGCGATCATCTCGTTCAGCAACTTCATGACGCTCGGCGTGATCCGCGCGCTCACTGACCTCGATCGCAAGTGTCCTGACGACGTGTCCCTGATCGGCGTCGACGACCTCGACTGGACCGACATCATGCGTCTCAAGCCGACCCTGATCGCCCAGCCTATCGAACAGATGACCCGCGCGGCGATCGGCGAGCTGCTTCTTCAGGTTGAAGAGGGGACGCCGCCGAGCGGTCGGCGCATTTTATTTCCACCGAAATTGATCGAGCGTTCGTCCTGCGGACCGCCGCCTGTTGGACCTTCGCCGCCAACATGTCTGCCCAGCCGCTAAGGTTGGTGGACTTTACTCATGAGGAAGTAAGTCTGACCGGCCACGATCCATCATCAGATGGTTGTCAGTGAGTCGGTCAGTCGCAAGCTGCGACCCTTCGGACGGCGGCGTTTATGAGGTCACAGGGCATTGTCACATCAATCGCTTTTACTGTTCAGTACTTACCCCCTGGTCGGAGCATGGTACAATAAAATCAATTACTTAACGAACGTCTCGATGACGGCCAGAGAGCCTTTACTTGCTAGACGTGACAATGCCCTCAGGATCGCTTGGCGGTCCAGGAGCGGCCGCTGAAGCGCCTCGCGAGGCGGTCGAACCACACAGTAACGTAGCGCCTCCTTTGGTAGGGGAGCGACACGGCGGTGTAGATTGAGACCGTGATCGATTACCGGAGCCGCCGGTAGACGTCGGACTCACTGTGACGCCTTAAGACCAGTCGTTTTTATTTCCTTTGGGCCCGCGGAGGCCACAAAATGATGAAGGCGATCTTTCAGGTCGAAAAGTTCTGCTAAAGGCATGTTTAGAAAACAGTAAAACTCGCCCAACATCTGCTCTGTCCGCTTCCGAAGGGAAACTCCCTTCGGCGTTAGATCGACAAGAACGCGGCGTTCGTCGGTGGCCTGCCGTCGTCGAGAAAGGAGCCCCTTGGTTTCGAGCCGCTTCAGCATCGGCGAAAGCGTGCCAAAGTCCATTCGTAGCAATGCAGCCAGGTCTCCAACGCCTTGCGGACCGCGCTCCCAAAGCACGACGAGAACCAAATATTGAGGATAGGTTAGATCGAGCTCTTGGAGGAAAGGTACGAACAGACGCGTCATGTGGTTGCTGGCGGCATAGAGCGCGAAGCAAAGGTGGCTGTCGAGGCCTGGCATTTCCACCGGCGCAACGAGGTCTTGAATGTCTTGGGCTTTTTTTCTCACTTCGCGTTGCATATCGCAGACTTCCGGAATCGCTACCGACAGCCAATTTAGATCACATGGATAGTTCTCTTTGAACTAAACTCCCGCCGCTTCGCGGAAGAACCGTAAATTTCGGCGCTTGTTAGGCCGACTCTTATCGTCGGCAGCCAGGACTGTGCAAGTCGGACACAAGCGCGGATCACGCCATCATTCAACATGTATTTCCAGTCTATTGTCTACAGGAGCGGCGCGTCGTTCGCTCTGTCGAACCCCGGCACAGCCAGAGCGCCGGACCTGTGGGCATTTGGGGTTCGGATACATCGTGTCACATATTATTGACTCTTATTATATGGTGTGCAATCTAATTGTGTCCTCTGCATCTGTCAAGAACGGTGAGAGAGGCAGGGCCAGGTCCGCTCGTTGGGCTAATGGTCCTAACGGGAAAAGAAGTTGGAGGGAGAGAAAACATCATGTCGGACATGGATCGCCGTGCGTTCGTTGGCGCCGCCGCCGCTCTTGGGGGCGTGGCGGCTGCCGCGCTCACTGCTTCATCCGCTGTCGCGGCGGGTCAGAGCGGCTACTTCGTGATTGCCGAAATCGTCTCCAAGAAGGACAAGGCGGACGACCTTCGCGCGCTGCTCGTGCCGTTCGCCGAGAGTTCGGCCAAGGAACCCGGCTGCTTGGTCTACACGCTGATGGAAGTCAGAGACGAGCCAGGCCGATTTCTGACTTTCGAACGCTGGACGGACAAGGCCGCCCTCGATGCTCACATGGTCACGCCGGAGATCAAGGCGATCGTACCAAAGCTGCAGCCTGTTCTCGCCAAGCCGTTCACCCAGCTTTTCCTCGACGCGCGTACTGGCGGCTGAGCAGAAGGTCGGCTGAATATAATCCAACGGCGGGGCACTGCTTCCGCAGCGGCCCGCAACAACACTCGATCGATCATTCAAAGCAAATATAGCAACAAGGAGGGAAGAATGCGCCGTCTAATCTATGGGTTGGGTGCGGTGGTGGCACTCGCAATTGCTGCTCCGGCGGTTGCCGGCGATCTGACGAGCATTGAACTCGACCCCAGCGGCAAGGCGATTGCGGTCAAGAAGGAGCCTGGAAAGCTCGCTCTGATTCCGGACATTGTCGGCAAGCCGAACAAGGGTTTCGTCTATGGGGCAATCTATCAAGTGCCACCGGACAGCATTGATATCAGCAAAGGCATCAATGTGATGCGCGGGCATGTCGACGCCAACGGCTCGATCGCGCTTCACGAGGGACCTCAGGAACAGGGATACGTTCTTTACGTCATCAGCGGCACTGGCAAGATGACCCTGAACGACAAGGATGGCAAAGAGTACGGCGAAGTCAGCTACAAGCCCGATGACATCCTTCTGTTCCACCCGCATACGTGGCACGGCTGGACCAACGGCGACACGCCGTTCGAATTCCTCGGCTTCGACATGCAGGAAAAGAAGTAACGCCAGCGTATCGGCGCGAGCAAAAGATCCATCGTGGCAACTCATTTCGCGGCCGGATCAATGGCGAGCGTTTGAATTCCTAGGCTTTCATATGCCGGTGCTGCGAAAGTAGGTCGTCGCCGCATTGCCGATCCTCAGACTTCGACGATGGCGGTCCCTGAACTCGCGCGGCTAACGGCAGGGACTTAGTTCCAGTCAGGGGCTCGGGTCATCCCGGGCCCGCTCTCGCGAAGCGTCCGCGTAACTAGCCTCAATAAGGGGGGCAAACCTAGACGTTGAACAAAGAAATACACGCACGGAGGAAACGCATGTCACAGGTCATCCTGCACCACTACCCGCTTTCGCCCTACTCGGAAAAGATACGCCTCGCCCTGGGTCTCAAGGATGTAACCTGGTGTTCCGTCGATATTCCGATATGGACGCCCCGCCCCAAGCTCACCCCGATGACGGGAGGCTATCGGCGAACTCCGATCCTTCAAGTCGGAGCGGAGTTCTACTGCGATACACTGCACATTCTTCGCTTGATAGAGGTGCTGGGCTCTTCGGGCTCGCTCTATCCGAAAGGTCTAGAAGGTCTCGCTAAGGCCCTGGGCTGGTGGATCGAGAAGAGCTCTTTCATGAATGCGGTCTGTCTCACGATCGGCAACATGCCAGGACTCCCCCAAGAGCTCATCGACGAACGGCGTCCGCTCTTCCGGGTCAACTTGGATCCCAAGGCGTTGCGTCCCAAGCGGGCAATGTACCTGCAAAGGGTCAATGCGCACATCGCATGGCTCGCCGAGGTTTTGGCCGACGGTCGCAAGTTTGTACTCGGACCAGATCCTTCCGCGGCCGACTTGTCCGCTTATCATCCAGTCTGGTTTGCGCGGCAGAATGGCGGCAGCGAGGTGATTGAACTGATCTCTTTCGCAAGCGTAATCGACCCGTGGTATAAGAGAGTCACCGCCATCGGGCACGGCAGTTTCTCGGAAATGACGCCCGACCAGGCCATCGGGGTCGCCAAGGCGAATGAACCGAGCGATCCTGACGAGTGGTCTTCCGAGGCGCAAAACATCGGCCTCCGGCGCGGCGACTGGGTTAGCGTCACTCCCGACGACTATGGCAATCCGGTATATGGAAAGGTTCTCGCTTGGACGCCGGACGAGCTTGTTCTCCGACACGAAGATCCTTCAGTAGGCAAGGTAAACCTGCGCTTCCCGCGGGTCGGCTTTGACGTCGCTCCTGCCGAAAGGCAGGCCGCCTAAGGAGCGTTTCGAAAGAGAAAGCCGAGCGGCAGCGCCTCTTGACTTGGCCTCCGCGTGGCCAGCCCAATCGCCGCCCAGACCAAATGTCGATCACCCCGGCTACCGGACGAACGCCGCACCTGACGCAGAGTTTCCCTTCCGCGAACGCGCAGTTTTCGGCGTAAACGGCGCGCCCCGAGCCGATCATGAAAGGCAGCACTGGGTCGGTTTTCGCGTTTGCCACGTCGTCCGGGAATGACCGCTCTTTGCGCACTGCCGTCATCCCTGCGTCCTCTTCGCACGGCAGCGATCCCCCGAAGCAGTCACGACCGCGCTTTGACCTTAGGGCCGACGGTCGCTCGCGCTAGTGCCGTCAGACGACGCCACCCGGGACGCCTAAGCAGGTTAAATTGGGCCTCAGGGCCGACCCGACCAACGACAACTCGTAATCATCGGAATTGTCAGTGGACCCCTGGATTCGCCCGCAATCCCGAGCGAAAAATAATCTCGAACAGCTTGCGCAGGAGATCGCTCTCGCGGAAGCGGCCGTGGCGGTTCTTGGAAAACGTCGAATGATCCGGGACGTCGCCATCGAGCCCCAAGCGACAGAACCAGCGATACGCCAGATTGAGGTGGACCTCCTCGCACAGCCGACGCTCCGAACGAATGCCAAAGCCGTAGCCGACGATGAGCAGTCGGATCATCAGCTCGGGATCAATCGAGGGCCGCCCGACGTCGCTATAATGGGG
>Ga0210408_10005813_pt1 | contig 10775 bp, 12 predicted proteins | sample IncBWH4MmetaG_FD_155471 | JGI IMG/M metagenome (GOLD analysis project Ga0210408, IMG submission 155471) | Forest soil microbial communities from Barre Woods Harvard Forest LTER site, Petersham, Massachusetts, United States - Inc-BW-H-4-M | ecosystem: Environmental > Terrestrial > Soil >... | reverse complement strand
ATCGTCGGCATCAGACATCTGCATTTGATCGAGCCGCTCCCGGCAACGCTCGACACGTTGCAGCGCAGTCTCCCACGCCTTCTCCAGCTGCGCTGCGATCAGGCGATTGTCGGGGTCGCAAGCGGCATAGCGGCGTTCAGCGAGCGATGCATCGTATTGGGCCTGCTGCAGCTCCAGCTCGGCGATGCGCCGCCTTTCCTGATCCTCGTCTCTTAGCATCCGTTCGGTCTCCTCAGCCGCCTCAATCGCCATCGGCGCTACGGCGCGCAGCATCTCGGCCGCGATGGTCTCGTCGATGCGCTTGCCGGCGACGCTCAGGCAACGCCGCTGGCCCAACTGCACGTTCGGCTGTTCGCACCTGTAGATCGGCCGCGGATAGCGCCCGGTGTAGAGAACGCTGAGCCGACGACCGCAGCGCGCACAGCAGATGAGACCGGCCAACAGAGCGCGCCCGCCTCGTCCAGACTTCGTGTCCCCAACCCTGCCGTAGGCGTTGCCCGCGAGCAGCGCCTGATTGCGTTCGTACTCCGCCCAACTGATGTAGCCCTCGTGATGATCCTTGATGAATACCTCCCACGTACCCATCGGCTTGCGGTGGCCATAGCTCTTGCGCGCACGACCATCGACGATCGTGGTGCGCTTCTCGCCCTTGCCGTAAGCGTAGACGCCGGCATAGAAGGGATTCTTCAGAATCGAGATGATGTTACGATACCTGATTGGCCGCCATTCGAACGATGTCAACGTCCGGCCGTTCGACGGGTAGGGAAAGTGGACGTTCTGCGACGCCATCCACAACAACACTTGGCGGGCGCTCCCAAGTTCACGGAACTTCTGAAAGACAAGCCTGATCACCTCCTGCAACCGCCGATCCGGATCGAGGCCAAGGCCGACGTACCGGTCCCAAGCGTAACCGATCGGACTCGAGATCCTCAGCTCGCCGCGCTTGGCCTTCGATCGTGCTGCCTCGTACATCCGCGATCGGATGATCCCCAGCTCGAACTCGCTGATGCTCCCCTTCATGCCGAGCAGTAGGCGGTCGTTCGGTCGGCACGGGTCGTAAACGCCATCGAGGTCGATGACGCGGGCTTCCACCAATCCGCACAACTCGAGCAGATGATGCCAATCACGTCCATTGCGCGCGAGTCGCGAGGCCTCGAGACAGAGCACCGCGCCAACCTGTCCGGCGCACAGGGCGGCAACCAGGCGATCGAAGCCCGGTCGTTCGACGGCGCCACTTGCAGTACGACCGAGATCGTCGTCGATCACTTCGATATTGGTGAAGCCGCGTCGACGTGCGACTTCAACCAACTCGTACTGGCGCCTCTGGCTCTCCAGGTTTAATTGAACCTGCTGTGGCATCGACTGGCGGACATAGACGACTGCCTTGCGCTGGAGAACTACTGCCGGAAGGAGAGGGTCATGCGTTGTCATCGCTGACCTCCCGCGTTGCTATGCCGCCCGCCTCGAGCAGGAGCCGCGCCATCGCTCTCAGCACGGCTTGGCGCTCCGCCGGTGTCATGGCCCGAAGTCGCACGTCGTCGAGAACGAGATCGAGCTGGCGTGGTGCTGTCAGGGCTATGTGTCTGCAAGCAAGCTCCGTTCTTCGTGCGAGTGGTAACCGCGCTTCCATCCTGTGCCTCCTGCGTGACGATGTTGCCGTCCGCGGAGACCAGACGTGATTCGCAGGCGATGAGCAGCTCGCGCAGTATGCGAAGCGCCGCCAGGGAGATCTGCGGTGCGCCGACCTTCAGACCGGCGCAGTAGATCGCGTCGAGCTTCCACGCCGGCAAAATCGTCACGGCGCCGGGCGTCAGCTCCACGTGCACCAACTCACCCGATGCGCGCCGCTCGCTCTGAATACGACGCACCCTCTGTCCGTGCAGCGGATGCCAGCGATATTGGACCACAACGTCCTGCCCGATATGGGCAGAATGACCGCGAGATTGCGCTTACTCGCAAGAACGCGCTGTTCGCCGGCTGCGACCAAGGCGCAGCCAATTGGGCTTGCATCGCCTCGCTCATCGAGACGTGCAAGCTCAACAGCGTTGATCCGCAAGCCTACATCGAGGACGTTCTGACCAAACTGGTCAATCTGTGGCCGGCCTCGCGCATTGATGATCTCATGCCGTGGGCCTGGGCGCGCGCACAGAACAGCACTGAGCGTATCGCGGCGTGATTCATGCCGCGGCACACTCGCTTCAAAACTCATCTGAATAACTGAGCGCAGATCATGCAGGCGTGAGCCTTGGCTCTCGCGACGAGGCATCGGCAACTGTCAAGTGTTCAGGAGCGTGTGGAAGGAATTACGCTTACGAGTCATGTATAGTACCCTTCACATAACGGATGGCGGCTCGCTTATCGACGCATTCAAACGACGGTCAAATAACGGCTTGGTTCGCCAAGTCGTTCTAGGCTCCCTCCGGGGACATCGCCCTTCAAGGCACTCACCGTCCAATTCAGCGTCGCAAACGGAGCGGAGGCATCGCCTGAAGTGTTCGGTTCGTGATTGCCTCCGCGATGTATCGCGTCTGAGGACGGGATTTTTCGTGCCGCATATTCCAAAACTTGTCTCATCTGCACCATGTTTCATTCAGTCAAGGACTCCAGTGCCTTAGTAAAGAAAAACGCAAGCGGCGAGCTCGTCGCATACCGAGCCCCGAGATTCGATGAGCCACCCATCGTGAAAGACATAGCCGAGTCCAGCAAAATGATAATGGGCGGTCCAATCGACAGTCCAGAAAAAGTGAATGCCTTGGCACTCTAGACATCCGAATGACTTTTTCCTAATGTATGGCGACGCAATTGCCTACCAGGGGCCGTCCAGCAAATATCCGGATCGTTGACAGTAGGCTTCGAGAACAGTGGCGGACAGTGATGCAGCGACTTCTTAGCGCGTTATGTGCGGGTCTGCTTACCTTTGGCTACTGCGGGGCGGCAGCCCAGAGCCGGGAAATAATATTGAACCATGTCGACCCGCAAGGCACGTTGCTTGCTCTCGCTATCGTGCCGCAGGCCAATCAACTCGCTGTGTGGATGCGAGAGGAAACAACGTCGGGTACCAAAACTGAGATTGGGCAATTTGCATTGGCGGCGAAAAGCGCTCCCGGTAGCGCCGAGCACAGGACACTATACCTGTTCTCATCGAGACGATCCACCACTGATGGGCCGCGCGAGCCACTTAAGCTGGATTCAGGGCTTGGTCAACGTATTGAAATTCAACAAACAACTGATCCACTTTCTAAATTGCCTATATGTGAACCACATCTTGACCAGCAATCAACTTGCAGAGTGTCTGATTTGACCAGGGACGTCCTCGCGCTTGCAGTGCGCCACGCCAGCAATACGTCAGGTGGGCTCGGCGCTCTTTTAGCTTCGAGGGGGTTAGTTACAGATAATCAGGCCGCAAAAAGAGTGATCGTATCATTTAACGATGAGAACGCGCTTCAGCACATCGATTTTGTTGGCATAGTTCGCGGAAAGGATGAGAAGTTGGTGGCGCCAGACGCAGTTTCGGTCTTCGTAGTCCGGCTGAATAGCAATGGAGTGTTTTCAATTATTGAGCGACGCCAGGACAGCGGCGTTGATGCAGGTTCAATCAAATTCGAGGGTGAGTAGCGGTTGTGCGGATGACAAGCCTCCTACAATTTGCGATACTTTTCCACTTCGCCGCTGCAGCTGCGACGGCACAAGAAAGGCCTGGCTCATCCCCGGTACTTGATGTGTCCTCTTTTATGATGCCTCCTCGGCAAACTTGGGCGCCGATTGATAGATCTGCGGACGCCAACGTCGTCGTTACCGAGAACGCAGGCGACGGGGATCTGGGCTTTCGTGTTCTGCATCTACGCGGATCAGTCAAAGGCAAGAAGCAAGCTGCCATAGATCTCGCCCGGTCTGAACTCGTTCAGACTGGCGACATCTTACTTAGCTTCCGGCCCCTTTGGGATAAGACCTTGGCATATGCCCACATGCAGCTCGGCGTATCTCATTCTGCAATCGCCTTCGTCGTTTCTGTCGGAAACGAACGGTTTGTAATGACGGTTGAGTCGCCAATTTCCTACAGCAGCCCGCTTAATTTCCCAGAGCAATACGCGGATTTGGACGCAATACACGTAGTACGCCCAGCGCTTGATCAGGCGCAGAAGCGAGCATTGGAAAAGTGGGCCAGACTCATCATGTCCAATCGTGGACGTTTTGGATTTTTTACGGATTACAGCTTGCCTATGTACAAAAGAGGACTGCCAGGCATCAGCACGCCAAAGGACCAGATCAGATACTTGGCACAAGTTGCATTGGGCCAGACTGACCTCAGATTCGAAAGCTTCTGCTCTGAATTTGTTTGGAGTCTTCTAGGCTTGCGCAATTGCGATCCCGCAGCGTTTGATGGAGCTTGCGTACGTCCGATTTTTGCCACCGGTGACGGCATGTTAACCGGGCTTATCCCTAAGATTGCTGGCGACGCCGGACTCGTTCAAGGGCCAGAAGCGGCGCTGATCGGTGGAAAGTTTTCTAATGGCGAAAGGACGGCGATACTCACAGGGTCGGTTTTTGTTGATGTTCTCACAGATGAATCTCAATTGGCAGGCCGTATGTCGGTTGGGCATATAAAGGTCGCTAAAGAAAATAGACAGAATATGAAAATAATTAATGGATATTACGCTGCGGGGGAGCCTGAGGCGCTTGCACTGGAGATGAATAACGGTGTTACCGGTAACGTCTCTCCGACCTCATTTCTCATTCGTTCAAATGCTCGAATGGACGGACTACAATACGTTGGCACTGTAGTATTTGACCGATAGAGCTGGTTTCCACACGCGCGGCCTACCGTCTGATCTGGTAGGAAAGCGACTGCAGTGTAAGCGTCCGGCCAATCACGCCTTCCACGTTGCGGCCACGCGTGAGAAGATTGCTCATTAATTGGCAAATTAACGAGCACGCTTGACGCGTAGCGGGGGGATGGCGCTTGGTGGGGGCGGAATGCTGGAATATGACGCGCAGCGCGTGTTCCAACGGCTGTTAAACGCTCGGCCGCCAGTTCCCGGGCAGCATCTCATTGATCCGATTGATGAGGTGATCGGCGAAGCGAGCGAGGACGTCCCGCAAGCGATGATCTTCTCGCGTTCGCTGAGCAACGCTTCCTTCTGTACAATCATCCACCACAGCGAGCGGACATCACGAGGAAGGGCGGAGAGGTTCGATGGCATGCGCAATACAACAATCTGAGTCGCGCAATGCAATCCACTCAACATATTGTTTGTTGAGCAATCTGATTAGTAAGTGACAAATCACTGCACGATTATTCGGATCAGCCGGGGCATCGTGGAGCACCCCTCGACACTTCAGTGCGCACCGTGTTGGGCACAAAGCCACGGCCATTGGCGTAAAGCCGACCCAGCGGCAGTTTTTTGGCAGCCTCGGCCACGTCCGGCGGGCTGGCTTCGTACACCTTGAACCCCATCAGGTCGGCGGCCTTGGTTACGAGGTCCGGCTTGCCATCGACGAACCTGGCGCCTCGCGGCTTCTGCTGGTCGTCGAAGCCAAGGACGATCAGGGTAGTGTGCGCCGTTGTTCGATGCTGCGGCCGCGCATGGGATCGCATCGGTCGTCACCGCTAGCGACCTTGAAGCCGGCTACGCCGCGGACGGCTAATGCGCGAACGAAAGGACTAGGCGCGGCCTCGGTGGCCTATGCCGATTAGGATACGCCGTCATGGCCGAACTTTTCATGGTCACCCACAGGTTCGAATATCCGAACACAAGGCCGGGCATCATGGTGAAGAGACGCGGCAGGCAGCAGCGATAGCTGTAGAGGTTTGGTAGCCAGCCAGGCGTCTTCCTTGCTTATTCCATTCGCGACGACTAAACACTTCTTCGCCCAATTTTAGGAGACGCCATGTGCAAGGTCGCTAGATTTTTTTCAGTGCTGTCTTTGGGATTGTCAGTTGGAGTAGGCGCCCTTGCGCAGCCCGCGGGAACCGAAGACGCCGACATGAGGAAAGAGAAGCTCTTCCCGGTGGGGGGTGGTGTAGGACTCACGCACTTCCGAGTCGTCATGCCAGGAGTCCTTTATCGCGGTGGCACGGAAGGCCCGCGCGCGGACGTCGATGGACCACGCCGGCCGCTTCAAAATCAATCTCTTCAGGCGCTATGCAGAGCCGGCTTTTCGCAAGCGGTGTACGCGTATCGAACCGGATGGAATGGAACTGAGAATTTCAGTTGTGCTGGCAATTCGCTACAATATGACTATCACCAGTGGGACAACCGTGCGGCCTTGAAACAAGTCTTCATCAAACTCCATGAGATCATCACTCAAGGTAAGGGTGCGATGTACGTCCATTGCTGGTATGGCCTGCACGCTTCGGGTTTTATCTCGGCGACCGCGCTCGCTCAATTTTGCGGTACAGCGGGATGGGATTCGCGCAGAGCGGCAGAATATTGGGACAGCGTGATCCCGCCTACGATTCGTTATCCAAAAGAGCATGATCAAGTCGCGAATTTCGTACGATTCACGGATCCGGAACTGCAGATTTCTGTGCAAGACGTGACTCGAGTTTGCCCGCGGTACAATTGAGCGCGGCCTAAAAGATACAGGTCTAGTTTATCGCCTACCCCGGCCCTACCCCCCTCTCCTTGTCGGAAACTCAAACTCGAACATACTGATGGTGTAGCCCGCCCAAGAGAGGCACAGAGAGCACGCGGCTAAAGCTCCGAACATCACGCGAAAGCGGCGCATCCGTGTGCAGCGACAGGTGGGTTCGGACTTCATTGTAATATTGTTGATACGAATGCAGCAGATGCCGAAGGTGCCGTTCTCCGAAAACAACGACGTGGTCGAGGCATTCCCATCGGATCGAGCCGATGAGCCTCTCCGCGTGGCCATTTTGCCAGGGTGGTCGTGCCGAAATCGGTCGATCCCGAATGCCGATTGCTTTAACGAGTCGAATGAAAACTGCACCGTACGCACCGTCTCGATCACGAACGAGATATCGCGGCACTTTGCACCAACCGCAGGCTTCGGTCAGCTGCCGGGCAATCCATTCCGCGTCCGGACGTGAGGTCACGCCCAGCCACAGAAGCTCTCGACGCGAATGCCGCAAAATCACAAGTCCATACAAGAAACGAGATCGTTGGGACGACAAACAGATCTATCGATGCAATGCATCGGCATGATTGCGAAGGAACGTCTTCCAACCCTGCGACGGTGGCCGCCTTCTCTTCACCATGTACTTTGCCACCGTGGTCTGGCCGAGATCGATGCCGAGCTTGAGCAGCTCGCCGTGGATGCGTGGTGCTCCCCACAACGGGTTGGCGACACTCATCTCGCGAAAGAGCTGGCGAACGTCCGCAGGTGTTCTTGGTCAGCCACCGCGGGGCCTGATTTCCAGCGCCAATAGGACCGGAACCCAGCGCGATGCCAGCGAATGACCGTCTCTGGCTGGAGGATTTTTAGCGCGTCCAGCACGCCGGGAGCCAGGCGATAAAGCCCCGTGAACACCAGACGGTCGACGTTGCTGAGGGTCACTCGCTTTGGCGATCGACACCGCAGCACATTGAGCTAGTGTCGCAAGACCAGGATTTCCGCTTGCAACGCCGCCCGGGACCAGAACACTACAGCCACGGCGGACCAGATCAGCCTGCAGCGATCACGCATCGCGACGATAATCACCGATTCGCAGCGACCCGTCACTCGTAGTAAGTATCCCCCGGCAAAGCCGGGGGCTTTAGTTTTGGAGCCGCTCAAAGCGGCTTACCCATGTCGCACCACCCAAGCCTCCCTTCCACTCTGTGGAATGCTCTACGCCTCATGAACCGCAAAACCGCTGCAGCCTGGGTAACCTACAGTTTCCTGCTATTGCCCTCACTTGGTGTGGCTTAACCTCTCATGGCCGTCGATCACCCGGCTCACCATTCGGAGTTTCGTCGATGGAGCGGCGGTGTCGACCGCCGGATATGTCAAACTTTTGCTGCCTCCCCGGCAGAGCCGGGGGAACTCCCATTGGGGTTTAGGTTTGCGGTAGGGACACAGGTCGCCGCCCAACTCATCCGCGAATACATCTACTTGTATGGCGCGGTCTGTCCCAAGGATGGCACTTGCGAGTATTTGACCATGCCGACCTCGAATACGGCATGCTTCCAGGTGTTCCTCGACGTGCTGGCGCGCAAGTTTGCCCGACAGGACATCTTGCTGGTTCTCGACGGCGCGCCCAATCACCGTTGCACCGACCTTGCCGTTCCCGACAACATCACACTCTTGTATCTTCCACCCTATTCGCCGGAGCTACATCCGAAAGAAAATTTCTGGGATGAAATCTGCGGAAAAATCTTCAAGAACTACGCGCTCAAATCCATGGATGCCGTGCGCGCCAAGCTCAAGCAGGCTGTCTACATCGAGCGCAATCCCAAACTCGTCCTCTCCATCACCTCCTTCCCCTATATCGTTAACTCACTCTGATGTAGAATTGGTATAAGATGAAGGAGATCCACGATGAAAGTCTTCTTGCTCACCTTCTTGCTCCCCATCTTCACATTCAGCCTAACCGTCTCGGCCGCCGACCTTTCGTCGGAACTCCAAACCACTTCCCGAGACGCAGAGTTTGCCGAGCTGATGTCCAAACTGAATTTCAATGCCGAAGGCATCAGGCTGACATACAAGGATGGCGGAACCTCGGTCGGATTGAAAATCGATCAGGGCAATGAAAAACTCGGCAAGTGGCTGCCGCGCAATAGCGCCGGAGATCCGGAATCGCAGGTCGTGTCTTACCAACTTGGCCGCTTTCTCAGCATGAGTGAACTGGTGATGCCGTCGGCCTACTACAAACTGGATGGCGCCGCGCTCTCCATCTTTCAAAAAATGCTGCAAAGCTCGCGGGAGACAAACCGCTGGCGCCGCGAGAACCGCGATCTCAACCTGGCCGCCATCGCTCAAAACCCCTCTGGGCTCACGGGTGTGTTTACGCCATACCTTGAACCAAAATCGGAGGAAGTCATCGGCTTGGCCAATCCGTCCGCCAACACCATCAATTCCGCGGACCCTATCGCCCGCTTTATTCGCGCCGACGGACCGGCGCCTTCCGCGTCGCGCCGCATGAGCCTGCGCGGAATCAAAGGTGGCAATGAGAGCGAGCTGGAACTGGCTCGTCAGTTCTCGCAAATCATGGTGCTCGATATTCTAACGGGACAATGGGACCGTTGGAGTGGCGGCAACGTCGAGGCCGCCACCGACGGGTCACGGGTCTATTTCGTGGCCCGCGACAATGGCGGTGCGAGTATGAGTGGCCCCGGCACTTTCGCTAAATATTCCCGCATAGTCACGCGCTTTGACCGCGACCAAATCCAGCGCCTGGAGAGGCTGGTTCAGTTGTTGAGCGACCGCGATCAGTCAGCCCCGTTGGCAGCGGCGTTACATCTAAGTTCGGACCCGCGCTTTTTGCTCAGCCGTGCGCAGAATCTATTAGCTTTTGTTCGCACCCAGGCCTCGCAGCATGGCGATGCCGCCTACTTTGCAGCCCGCTAAAGCTGCGGACAAATGCGCTGTTGGATCTGTGCGTCGATCATCAAATCCTTGTACGGCGCAAAATCTCGAATGCGCTTTTTATGATCGGGATAATTGCTATCGCCGTCAGTATTCTTAATCCAATAGGTCACGGCGTCATCACCACTGACGCCGCAGAATTGGCGCAGCGCCAGTGCCGAGATAAATCCGGAAGCATGCCAGCCATTCCAGCAATGAACGTAAATCGGTCCTGGCGCGGAGTTAAGAATCGCGGCGTGAATCATCTCGAGAATTTCTCGCGACTTCGAGCCATACCCCATTTGCGAGTAGTGCAAAGTGTTTTTTCCGCTCGGCGAATCACAGGAGGTCTGCGGCGCGGCCTGTGAGTAATTCGTAGAATAGAGGTAAATTGCCGTCTGGAACCCGGCGACGCAAAGATTGGCCAGACCATTTTGAGGCAAAGGGTTCTTGTTGCCTCGCACGCCGTTGCGATTGTAGCTGTTGTTGGCGCCGCCGCGGAACAACACGCCTTTCAGGACTTCGCGGAAATTCCGTACGCCATAGAGCGGTTCATAGCCATTGCCGCGATCATCGACGCGTTTTTGATAAGGGTCGTTCAGTCCATAGCGCTGGTGATGGTAGTCCGTATCGAAGCCGGTAGCTATGTCCAACGGCAAAGTGGTTGCTGCCAAAAGGATCAAGCCGAAGATCCTTTTCGTTGAGCTCATGTCTGGAAGGGCTTTGCGAACGGGTGGTGGCGTCAGCGCTCGAATCACGCGACTAATGGTCGGAGCTGGCAAGCGATTAGTCGTCATGGAAACTTTCGCGAGCAGTTGCAAGATAAGCCTTAGCGACGGCTTCCGTTGCGTCGTGAAACGCTTCGATGTCGCTTTTGATGAGGGTGCAGTAAGGCGCGGCTTGGGCTTGACGTCCGTGTGCGAGACCCAGCACGTTGGCATCGTACATCGCGAGGTCCTCCAGGAAGACGGTGTCGCTGCTTTTATTGCTCGAATAAGGCAGGTCGATAAGGGACACGCGCTTCCCGCGAATCCAAAACAAGCCGGCACCGGCAAGGTCGATGAGGTCATAGGCAGAGCCATCCAGGCCGGGCCAAAATGATTGGCGAACTTCGCTCAACCATTCATGAACCGGGGGTTGAGTGTGGTAGTTTGCGATTGCCGGCTTCGCGTACTGCTTCAGCTCTACGATGCGGCGCCGGGAATTGCTATCTTCGGCCAGAACCCAGATGCGCAGCTGACCGAGACTCCCACCCCGTTCTGCGGGGC
>Ga0210408_10005807_pt1 | contig 10779 bp, 10 predicted proteins | sample IncBWH4MmetaG_FD_155471 | JGI IMG/M metagenome (GOLD analysis project Ga0210408, IMG submission 155471) | Forest soil microbial communities from Barre Woods Harvard Forest LTER site, Petersham, Massachusetts, United States - Inc-BW-H-4-M | ecosystem: Environmental > Terrestrial > Soil >... | reverse complement strand
GCGGACGCGCGCGCCGACGCTCACGCTCGTTTATTTGCCGCATCTCGACTACGACCTGCAGCGTTTCGGTCCCGACGACCCGCGCATCGCTAAAAGCCTGCGTGAGGTCGACGTCGTCGCGGGCGACCTGATCGGCGACGCGCAGCGCGACGGTGCGCGCGTGATCGTGCTCTCCGAATACGGGATCACCCCGGTCTCGCAGCCCATCCACATCAACCGCGCGCTGCGCGAGGCCGGCCTTCTCTCCGTTCGCGTGGAGGACGGCGGCGAACTGCTCGATATTGCGCAGTCAAGGGCTTTCGCGGTCGCCGATCATCAGATAGCGCATATTTACCTGCAGGAAAGCCAAAGTGTCCCAGAGGTAAGACGCATCGTCGCCTCGCTTCCCGGGGTCGAGCAGATCCTCGATCGCGCCGGCCAGGCTTCCCTCGGCCTCGACCACGCGCGCTCGGGGGAACTCATCGCGATCGCGCGCGCCGACGCCTGGTTCACCTATTACTATTGGCTCGATGACCGCAACGCGCCCGACTTTGCGCGCTTGGTCGAAATCCATCGCAAGCCGGGATACGACCCCGTCGAGCTTTTTCTCGATCCCGCCATTCGCTTTCCCAAACTTTCCGTGGGGCGGCGGCTTCTCGCGCGGCGCCTAGGGTTCTCCTCGTTGATGGACGTGATCCCGCTCGACGCGAGCTTGGTGAAAGGATCGCACGGGCGCCCGACCGACGATCCGGCGGACGGCCCGGTGTTCCTGTCGAGTGAACCCCGCTTGCTCCCGGAGGGGCCGATGGCGGCGACGGATGTGAAAGCCGCCGTCTTGCGCCACGTATTCGAATAGGGGTGCCGAACGGCTTGGCTGGCGATTGTAGCGCTACCAAAAGTATCGTACGCTTTCTTTGAAAGCACACAGCGCATCCAATTTTTGTGCGCCGGGCGCCCTCAGCGACTCAAGGGGAGGAAATCATGACCAACCGCGCAGCCGGCAACGGCGCCGGCGATTTCGCTGCGTCAGAAGCCGAGGGCCCGGTCGCCTGCCCGTGCTGCGGCTCGCGCCTGCGGCTGACGAAGACGAATGGGTCGGCGGTCTTCGAGGTGGCCGAGGAGGGGCGCCTGGTCCCAGCCGCGGCCGGGACCATGTTCATCGATCCGCACGCCCACATGATCTCGCGCACCACCGCCGACTACGAGGCCATGGCGCGGGCCGGTGTGGTCGCCGTCATCGAGCCGTCGTTCTGGCTCGGCCAGCCGCGCACGAATCTCGGCAGCTACGTCGATTACCTCTCGACCATTCTCGGCTTCGAAAAATTCCGCGCCGGCCAGTTCGGCATCCGTCATTACTGCTGCATCGGCCTTAATCCCAAGGAAGCCAACAACACGGCGCTGGCCGAAGCGGTGCTCGAGGTGCTGCCGCACTTTGCTGTGAAGGAGAGCGTGGTGGCGCTGGGCGAGCTTGGCTACGACGAACAGACGCCGGAGGAGGACAAATACCTGCGCCTGCAGATCGAGCTCGCCAAAGAGCTCGATCTACCGATCATGATTCACACGCCGCACCGCGACAAGCATCGCGGCACCTTGCGCACGATGGACGTGCTTGCCGAGCATCGCTTCGACCCGGCGCGATGCGTCATGGACCACAATACCGAAGAGACCGTGCGCGAGGTGCTCGATCGCGGCTACTTCGTGGGCTTCTCCATCTATCCGCACACCAAGATGGGCAACGAGCGGATGACCGAAATCGTGCGCCAGTATGGACCGGAGCGGATCATCGTCGATTCCGCCTGCGACTGGGGCGTGTCCGATCCGCTTGCGGTGCCGAAGACCGCCGCGCTGATGGCCGAGCGCGGCATTCCGGCGGAAACGATCCGCCGCGTGACTTACGAGAATGCCCTCGCGGCCTACGGGCTGTCCGGGGCGATGAAAGAAGCGGACTGGCTCGATCCAACTCCGATCGACCAGCGCACGCTGTTCCAGGGCAACAGCGTGCTGCGCGGCGGCCAGACCCCGCGCATCGACACACCGCAGACGTCGTTAGGCGACCTGCGGATTGCGTAGTGGCTCGGGCGCCTGGCGGCAAAGAAGAATTTCGCTGAACCGGCTAAGCCGTGCGATGTGGCGCAGCTGAGTTGCGCGCTCGCTCACGTGGACGAGACGAATACATCTCGCGAAGGAGAGGGTCTCATGGCTGCCTGCGTCTGGATTGGGCTTTTCCGAGTAGCCGTCGCCGTCCTTGCAGCGCTGGGCATTTCGAGCGTTTGCGCTCAGGCGCAGCAGCCGGAAAATGTCTACCCCACCTACGGCGTGCATAACCCGGCGAACGACAGCCCGTGCGCGAACCCGGACTGTGTCTACGTCCGTCAACCGGGCGAGCCGACCGATCCGCAGTATCCGCCGTTCTGGTCATCGGAGTGGAACATGTACAGCGTGTCCAAGGGCTACGCCGAGAATCCTCCGCCCTACGATGGCGCTCCGCCGCCGGCGCTCAAACGCGGGGTCGACTACGAAGTTTCCCGCGGGGCAACCTACTACGACAGCACATGGCGCGGCTTGAGCGGGGAAGGCGCCATGATGGAGCATTACGAGAAGCGGTGCATACCGATCTTCCCGATTTCCAATCATTACACCTGCTCGTTCATCTCGCTCGGCGATGTCGCGTTCTTTGTGACCTACGAGGACCGCCCAAGCTGGATGCCGCGGGTCTGCTTGTTCTCGCCCGTCAACCATCCGCCGACGCTCGATTTCATCAAGCACCTGCCGTACAGCTCGGGCGATAGCGCGCGGCTCGGTAATAAGGTGCAGGGCTATTCGTTCTGGATCGACCCCCAGAGCGGCGGCAAACCGGTCCAGACAGGGGTGAGCCCCGACCGTACCAAAGATAAGCTGATCATGTTCGGCTATGCTTTCATGAGCAAACCCGAGCCCGACAGTGCTGATCCCTCCGCCCAGCCCTATCGGCATCCGCAGTCGTTTTACTTTTCAGGAGTTCCGGATCCGCCGGTGAACGCGGCGATCGTGAGCCAGAACTACACGAACTTTGCCATGGTGAAGCCGGATCCAAAGAAGACCTGGGACCTCGTCAGCGGCCTCGATCCCAAGACCTTGCCGCCATGCCAATTGTTCAACCCGCCCGGCCCGCCGGCGGCGCCAGCGGCGGCCGTTGCGAGACCGCCGACCTGGGGCGATCTCAAGCGCAAGTAGGGCGCAATAGGCCGAAGGCCGTATTGCGCCGCCCCACTGAACTCACAACGTTTCGCGCAGAGCAAAGATGGCGCAATACGCTTTCGCTATTCCGCCCTACGACGCGTAGCGCTGATCGCGCGCGATGTAGCCGGCCGTATCGATCACCGCCTCGCGCTCCTTGAACGAGGCCATATCGGCGGTCATCGCCGCGGTGCTGCCGTCGCGGGCGATGCACTCAAGCGCGCGCTGCATCGCCTTGATGGCGGCGCGCTGCAGGTCGCTCGGGATGATGACGATGTTGTAGCCGAGCGCTTCGAGCCGTGCGACCGGCAGCAGCGGCGTCTTGCCGCCCTGGAACATGTTGATCAGCTTCCAGCCTGGGAAGCGCCGCGCCACCGCGGCGATCTCCTCCTCGCTGGTCGGCGCCTCGACGAAGATCACGTCGGCGCCCGCCTCGCCGTAGGCGCCCGCGCGGTCGAGCGCTGCCGCGAAGCCTTCGACCGCGATCGCGTCGGTGCGGGCGATGACGATGAAATCCTGATCGCTCAACGCGTCGCGCGCGGCCTTGAGCTTCTGCGCCATCTCGCCGACCGGCACCAGGCCCTTGTCCTCGTAGTGACCGCATTTCTTCGGAAACGTCTGGTCCTCGAGATGGAGCGCGGCGACGCCCGTGCGCTCGAAAGCGCGCACCGCGCGCTGGACGTTCAGCGCGTTGCCGTAGCCGGTATCGGCGTCGGCGATCACCGGCACCGCGACGGCGTCGACGATCATCTCGAGCCGCGCCACGATTTCCGAGAGCGAGAGCAGGCCGAGGTCGGGTATGCCGCCGCTGCGCGCGATCGCGCCGCCGCTGGCGTAGACCGCGGGAAATCCCGCCTGCTCGGCGAGCCGCGCCGAGAGACCGTCGAACACGCCCGGCGCCACGACCGTGTGTCCGCCCGCGAGCAACTGCCTCAGTTTCGTGGTGGCGCGCATTAGGAAGCCTCCTCATCCGGGCTGCAATTCGACTACATCGTCCGGCGCGAGACGGTCGGCAGGAATCCCTCGAGCGCGTGTTTCCAGAACCTCGCCATCGCCGTGGTGCCGTGGCCGCGGGTGTCTTCGCTCGCCGGAATGAAGTAGAGACGCGCGTTTTTGATGCGCTTGAGCGCGGCGTCGGTCAGGCCCGTTTCCGGCGGATTGCGCTCGTCGTCGGCCGAGTTGATGGCGAGTATCGCGGCTTCGATGCGCTCCAGATTGGGCGCCGGGTTGTAATCGCGCGAAGCCTCCCATTGATAGAGGAAATCGTTGGCGTCGGCGGTGAACGGCGCCGCCAGCCTGCCGTCGAGCAGCTTGTCAGCCGCTGCGCGCGTGGGCGCGAGCTTCTGGTAGGCCAGAGTGCCGCCGTTCGTCGCGATGCCGTAGAACGCATTGGCGGTCCTCAACGCGCGTGGCTGCGTCGTGTAGTTGCCGTCCTTCCAGTCCGGATCGTTGCGCACCGCATCGATGATCATCCGCCGCATCATCCAGTTGCGACTCGACATTTCGGTTGGCTGCGAGGCCATCGGCACCGCCGCGTCCATGAAATCCGGATGGGTCGTCGCCCAGACCCACACGTGCATGCCGCCCATCGAGTTGCCGAGCACCAGCCGCAGATGGCGCAGCCCCAGGCCCTCGGTCACCAGCCGGTATTGGGCGGCGACCATGTCGTCGTAGTTATATTGCGGGAACTTGGTGCGCAGTCCGTCGGACGGCTTCGAAGATTTTCCCGCGCCGAGCGCATCCGGCAAGATGATGAAGTATTTGCTCGCATCGAGTGGTTGGCCGGGGCCGAACAGCTCGCCGGTGAAAGCGGGCGTGAGCATGCTCGCGCCGGAGCCGGTGGTGCCGTGCAGGATCAGCACCGGTTCCCCGGAAGGCGCGCCGATGGTCGTGTAGTGCAGGCGCAGCTCGGGCATGACCTCGCCGGTGTGAAAGCGGAACTCACGGGCGACGAAATCGGCTTCCTTGGGCGCGGGGTAGTCCGCCGCGATGGCGGCGGCAGCAGACAGCGCCAGCCCCGCGCCGGCGGCAACCAGCAGGCGGGCGGCGGTCGTTCCTGCGTCTCTGATCGAGCGGATGCCGGGCCTCGTTCGAGGGTTCACTTTGGTCGCAGTCATTTTCACTCCAGATGAATGTTGGCGCCGCGGATCACCTTGGCCCATTTCTGCGTTTCGTCGGCGACGAGCATGCCGAAGGCGTCGGGCGTCATCGGCATGGGGTCACCGCCGAGTTCCTGCAGGCGCGTATTGAGCTTCGGATTGGCGAGCACCGCGTTGACCCCTTGATTGAGCTTCGCCACGACGTCCGGGGGCGTGCCGCGCGGCGCCGCGATGCCGTACCACACGCTTGCTTCGTAGCCGGGCACGATTTCGCCGATCGCCGGCAGGTCGGGAAGCGTGGGCACCCGCTGGGCGGCGGTCACGCCCAGGGCGCGCACCTTTCCCTGCTGAATCTGGCCGATCGAGCCGGGAAGGTTATCGAACATCATCTGCACTCGGCCGCCGAGCAGATCGGTCAGCGCCGGCGCGCCGCCGCGATACGGCACATGCAGGAGATCGACGCCGGTCAGCGCTTTGAACAGTTCTCCGCACAGATGCGGGGACGTGCCAACGCCGCCCGACGCGTAGTTGACCTTGCCCGGGTTGGCCTTCGCGTACGCAATGAACTCGGCGAGGTTCTTCACCGGCATGTCGAGATTGACTTCCATCACGTTGGTCAGCTGCATGGTTCCGGCGACCGGCACGCTGTCGCGGATGAAATCGAACGGCAGCTTCTCGTAGAGCGTGGCGTTGATGGCGTTGTTCGGCCCGACGAAGGCGATCGTGTAGCCGTCCGGGGGAGCGTGAAGGGCGAACTCCATGCCGACGTTGCCGCCGGCGCCGACGCGATTTTCGATCACGACGTTCTGTCCGAAATATTCCGAGAGATACTGGCCGACGAGGCGCGCGGTCACGTCGTTGGGGCCGCCGGCGGCGAAGCAAACGATCCAGCGCACGGGGCGCGACGGATACCCTTCCGCGCGTGCGAACCGGGAGACGGCGGGCAAAGCCATGGCGCCCGCGGCGAGACGCAGAAAACGGCGACGACGAAGTTTCATGCTTGGACCCCGTGGAGAAGGGGCGGAACGCTAACGCAATTAATGTAGGGCGCAATAGGCGCGGAAGCGCCGTATTGCGCCGCCTTTTTCCGGCGCAATACGCGCCTGCGGCGCTATTGGGCCCTACGATGACGACCCGATCGCCGCGACGATGGCGTTCACCATCGGCTTCATATGAAAGCTTTGCTCAGGCGCGATGGCGACGCGGCCGCCGGCCTCGGCGATCGCGTCGGCGACCACCGGGCCGACCGCGGCGATCCTCGTGCGCGCGAGCGCGTCGCGTAATGCCGTGGCGCGGCCGCTTGCCGCCGCGACCTCGCGCAGGCGTTTGACCTGCGCGGAACTGGTGAACGCGATGAGATCGACGTTTCCGGCCGCCATGGCATCGATCGTCTCTGCAACCAGACGGTCTTCGCTCTTCGACGCATAGGCGTAGCACAGCACCGGATCCGGGTTGGCGCCGGCGGTCGTGAGAAAATCGAGCAGCGCCGGATTCGCGTCGGGATAGAGCTGGACGGCGATGCGCCGCTCGGCGAGGTTCTCTCCTTGCAACGCCGCGATGATCCCGGCCGTGGTCGGCTCACCCGGAGCGAGGTCCGGCTTGAGCCCGAGCATTTGCAGCCGCCGCGCCGGCTTCGGTCCGCGCGTGATCTTGCGCACTTTTGCAAGCGCGGCGACGAACGCCTTTTCCATGCCGGCACGCTCAGCGAATCCGACGAGGCGGCCGAGGCCTTCGCCGGTGAGCAGGATGAGGTCGTCGGGCGGCCTATCTATGAAGCGCTTAAGCCACGTCTCGACCGGCGCGCCGTCCTCAACGTCTCGGATGGAAACGAGCGGACAGCGGACCGCCGTCGCGCCGTGGCGCTCCAGCATGTCGGCCAAAAGATCGAGTTCGCGCGTTTCCGGCACCACGATGCGCCGGCCGGCGAGCGCGTCGCTCATGGGACCAAGCTCCTGCGACGCGTTATATAGGTTTGCAGACGTGGAGCCAGGAGGCTTCGCCATGAGCGACGATTCTTCCGCATCGGAAACGCTTGCCGCGCGCTGCTGCATCGCCGGCGGCGGGCCGGCCGGCATGATGCTCGGTCTTCTGCTCGCGCGCGCGGGTGTCGACGTGATCGTGCTCGAGAAGCACGCCGATTTCTTCCGCGACTTCCGCGGCGATACGATTCATCCCTCGACTCTCGAAGTCGTGCACGAGCTCGGTCTGCTCGACGAGTTTCTCAAGCGCCCGCACCAGGAACTGCGCGAGCTGCGCGGCTGGATCGGCGATGAGATGATTCCGGTCGCGGATTTTTCTCACCTGCCGACCCACTGCAAGTTCATCGCGCTCATGCCGCAATGGGATTTTCTCGATTTTCTCGTCCAGCAAGCGAAGACCTATCCCAATTTTCGCCTGCGCACGCAGGCGGAGGTGATTGAATTGATCGAGGAAGGCGGCCGTATCGCGGGCGTCCGCGCGCGCGCGGCCGCGGGCGCGCTCGAGGTGCGCGCCGACCTCGTCGTCGGCGCGGACGGCCGCCACTCGACCGTGCGCGCGCAGGCGGGTCTCGAAACCATGGATCTCGGCGCGCCCATGGATGTGCTGTGGATGCAGCTGTCGCAACGGCCCGGCGATCCCAAGGAGAGCATGGGGCGCTTCGATCCCGGCCACGTGTTCGTAATGATCGACCGTGGCGACTACTGGCAGTGCGCCTTCGTGATCCCCAAGGGCGGCATCGAGGAGGTCAAGCGCCGCGGCCTCGAGGCCTTCCGCCAGGAAGTGGCGCGGGTCGCCCCGTTCATGCGCGACCGCGTGAGCGAAATCGCCGACTGGGACCACGTCAAGCTCCTGACCGTCGCCGTCGACCGTCTGCGCCAATGGTGCCGGCCCGGGCTGCTGTGCATCGGCGATGCAGCGCACGCCATGTCGCCGATCGGCGGCATCGGCATCAATCTCGCCATCCAGGACGCGGTCGCCGCCGGCAACATCCTGGCCGAGCCCTTGCGGCACGGACCCGCGACCCTCGACCAGCTATGGGCGGTGCAACGTCGCCGCGAGCTGCCGACCCGGATCACCCAGCGCGCCCAGGTGCTGATCCAGAACCGGATCATCGGCCGCGTGCTGACCACGCAGGCGAAGTCATTCTCCGCTCCGCTGCCGGTGCGCCTGATGCGCCGCTGGCCGTTCCTGCGCCGGATCCCCGCGCGCCTCATCGGGATGGGGGTCCGCCCGGAGCATGTGAAGGTGTAGCCGGAGTGCATATATGGTCATTGACACCATATGGCTCATCATGCCATAATTGGCGCGATGAAGGCCGAGTTGCTCTTCCATCAGCGCATCGACTACGACGACGGTGCGATCGTGGAGATGGTTCTGTGGCGAGTTCCGACCGCGGTACCGCCATCAACGCACGGCCTCAAATACTCGCTGTTCTATGGACGTCCGGGCATTCGGGAAGTTGGATATGACAACGAACGAGGCAAGGGCGATCACCGGCATCTCGGAGATATCGAGTCTCCGTATCTGTTCAGAACCGTCGAGCAGCTGATGTCCGATTTCTGGCATGACGTGCAGACCTTGCGAGGTGGAAAATGAGCGACGTGAAAATCACTGTCGGGGGTGCCTTCGAGGAAGAGGCGGCGCGGGGGTTTGTGGATGCCTGGCATCGTGCCGAGCGCGGCGAGGCATTCCGAGAGCGCCGTCTGGCGTTCGAAAGCTGGAATGCACTCACCCGCGTGCTCACAAATAAACGCATGGACCTGTTGCGTTATGTCCATCGACACGATGTCAAAAGCGTCCGCGCGCTCGCCAAGGCATTGGGTCGCGACTACAGTAACGTTCATGCGGACGTGCAGGCATTGATGGCCGCCGGGCTTCTGGATTCTGGGACCGAGGGATTGCGCGCCGATTACGACGCCATCGAAACGAAGATCGCAATCTAACTCTTGCGGTGTCGGCCGCCTCCAATGCCGTCCCTTGGAAAGACCGCCCTGGTTACCGGCTCAACTGATGGCGTTGGGCGCGTGGTCGCCGAACAGCTGGGAAAGATGGGCGCGCGCGTGCTGGTGCATGGCCGCGACCCAACACGCGGCGCGAATGTTGTCCGCGATATCCGCGCCGGCGGCGGGACCGCCGATTTTCTCGCTGCCGACCTCGCATCGCTGGCCGATGTGCGGCGCTTCGCCGATGCCGTGCGCGCGAGCACGGACTGCCTCGACATTCTGATCAACAACGCCGGAATCGGCAGCGCCGGCGCGGCGCGGCAAACGAGCGCCGACGGGCACGAGCTGCGCTTTGCCGTGAACTATCTCGCGGGATTCCTGTTGACCTATCTGCTGCTGCCGCTGATCGAACAAAGCGTGCCGGCGCGCATCGTCAACGTCGCCTCGGCCGGCCAGCAGGCGATCGACTTTTCCGACGTGATGCTCACGCGCGGCTACAACGGCACGCGCGCCTACCGCCAGAGCAAGCTCGCGCAGATCATGTTTACGATCGATCTCGCCCGAGAACTCGAGGGCACGGGCGTAATCGTCAATGCGCTGCATCCCTCCACCTACATGAACACGACCATGGTGCGCCGTGCCGGCGTGACGCCGATCAGCACGGTGGAGCAGGGCGCCGAGGCGATCCTCAACCTCGCCTCCGGCCCGGCGCTCGAAGGGCGCAGCGGCCTCTACTTCAACGTCCTGCGCGAAGCGCGAGCCGACCGTCAGGCCTATGACGCCGAGGCGCGGGCGCGCCTGCGCGCGCTCAGCCGGGAACTGACGGGGTTACGCGCAGGGGAAAAGGTGTAAGGATGGATGTCATTGCGAGGCACGTAGTGCCGAAGCAATCCAGGGAATGGAGCATGTAGCCCTGGATTGCTTCGTCGCTTCGCTCCTCGCAATGACGGCAAAGGCACAATCGATGGGCAAAAAACTCACCGACGCGCAGATCGCGCATTATCACCGCGAGGGCTTTGTCTATCCGCTCGACGCGTTCAGCGCCGATCAGGCGCGGCGCTACCGGCACGCGATGGAGGACTTCGAGGCGGCGCAGGGGCAGGAACTCGGCAAAGGGCATAACTTCAAGCCGCATCTCCTGTTCACCTGGGTCGACGAGATCGTGCACGATCCCGCCGTGCTCGACGCGGTCGAGGACGTGATCGGCCCGGACATCCGGCTGTTTCATCTCTCGGTCTGGCCGAAGAACGCGGGCGACGCCGCTTATGTGAGCTGGCACCAGGACGCGACCTACTTCGGGCTCGAGCCGCCCGTGCAGGTGACCGCCTGGGTGGCGCTCACCGACGCCTCGGTCGAGGCGGGCTGCATGGAGGTGATTCCAGGGTCGCACAAGCTCGGCCAACTTCACCATGCCGAACACGCCGACGCGAAGAATCTGCTCTCACGCGGCCAGACCATCACGGCGGATTTCGACAGGAGCCGCACCGAGTTCATGCCGGTGCGCGCCGGACAGTTTTCGCTCCACCACACGCACCTGGTCCACAACTCGCGCCCGAACCTGT
>Ga0210408_10005806_pt1 | contig 10780 bp, 8 predicted proteins | sample IncBWH4MmetaG_FD_155471 | JGI IMG/M metagenome (GOLD analysis project Ga0210408, IMG submission 155471) | Forest soil microbial communities from Barre Woods Harvard Forest LTER site, Petersham, Massachusetts, United States - Inc-BW-H-4-M | ecosystem: Environmental > Terrestrial > Soil >... | reverse complement strand
CCCGGCCCGCAGGGGCAAATTTCTCGGACGACGCGGTCAAGGGTTTCGAAGAGGCGATCAAGGGCAGTCCTCTCAAGGTCGCCGTGACTCGACGCGGGGACGCGAGCCTCAACGTACAACTCGATCTCGTGCAGAACGCGATGCAGGCCTATCCGGACATCAATTACATCGTCGCGATCGATCCGGGTGCGCAAGGCGCGGTGACTGTTCTGCGCAACAGCCGGATGCTCGGCAAGGTGAAGGTGATAGGCATCAACTTTATCCCAGCCATCTATACGGACATTCAGAAAGGCGACACCGAGGGCTCGGGCGTCGACTTCACGCCGATCCAGGCGAAGCTTGCCGTCGACATGGCGGTCCGCTTGCTGGAGAAGCAACCGCTGCCGGCAAAGTTCGCTGGTCCCACGCCAGCATTCATTACCAAGCAGAATATCGCCAGCTTCGTCTGGGACACGATGTTCGCACCCAAGGATTACAAGGTCACCTACACGGTCGACGCCAAATGACGCCGGCGGCGGCGCTCGACAGGCCGCACGATAGTGTTGTCTCGCTGAATGGGATCTGGAAGAGCTTCGGCGGACTTTCCGTTCTCAAGGACGTCAGCATCGAACTTCGTCGCGGCGAAGTTCATGTCCTGCTCGGCGAGAATGGGGCGGGAAAGTCGACCCTCGTCAATGTGATGATCGGGGCTCACGCCCCTGATCGGGGCGAGGTGAGGCTGCATGCAAAGCCGGTCGACGATCTCAATCCGTTCGTCGCCCGGCAGCTCGGGATCAACGCGGTCATGCAAGATTTTAGTCTGGCGCCGGCGATGACCGTCGCCGAGAACTATTTTCTGGGCCGCGAAGAGACCCGCGGCCCGTTTCTGCGCAAGGGCGAGATGCGAGCCGCGGCGCACGCGGCCATTCAATCTCTCGGCGTCGCGATCGACGTCGACACGCCCGTCTCCGACCTCAGCCGGCCGGAACAGCAATTGCTCGAAATCATCCGTGCACTCGGCGGCCGTCCCGGCGCCCTAATCCTCGATGAGCCGACGGCCACTCTCAGTCACGACGAAAGCGAAATTCTGTTTTCGACCTTGGACCGGCTCCGGCGCGGTGGCTGGGCCGTCCTCTACATTACTCATCGCCTGAACGAAGTGCATAGACTCGCCGACCGCATCACGATATTGCGCGATGGCAGCGTGGTTGCCCAATATCCTGCCGGGCAGGTGAGTGATGAGCGGCTTATCCGCGATATGGTCGGCCGTTCGCTCGAGACGTTTTATCCTGCCGTCCAATCGCAGGCCGGCGACGTTGCTCTCGCTTTGGTCGGGGTGAGCGACAAAAATGGCCGGATTTCGGATGTCACGCTCAACGTACGCTACGGCGAAATTGTCGGCATTGGCGGCTTAGTCGGCTGCGGCAAGGGTGAAATCGGCTCCATTGTATTCGGGTTGGACGCGTTGAAGGCCGGTCGTCTCGAACTGGACGGACAGCCGCGACGTTTCAGCGGGCCAAGGGACGCGTTGCAGCACGGGATTGTCTATCTGCCTCAGGATCGTCGCGGCGAAGCGCTTGCACTCAACCGCAGTGCGGATGAGAACATGACCATCGAGCGCATTCGCTCGGGTGAAGGGGCGGCGTGGGGCTTTCTTAAGACCGGCAGTCTGTCGAACTTCGTGCGATCGATGATTTCGATGCTCGATATTCGACCACCGGATCCGGAAAAGCCGGCGCAGGACTTTTCCGGCGGCAACCAGCAGAAGCTCGTGCTCGGTCGCGCCCTGAGCCGCCCGCGCAAGATTTTTATTCTCTGCGAACCGACTGCCGGAATCGATGTCGGTGCGCGCCTCGATTTCTATCAGCAGATGGAGCGGCTCTGCCAGCAGGGGGCCGCCATCGTCCTGATCTCGTCTGACCTGCAAGAGCTCATCCATCTGAGTCATCGCATCTACGTCATGCATCGTGGGCGTGTTGTGGGTGAATTGAGCGGCGATCGGCGCACCGAAGACGAGGTCACGCGCTACGCCTTCGGCGGATGAACCGATCGTGAAAAATCACCGAAGCGTGCCGAAGAAATGATCGAATCGACCGACCTGACCAAGCGAGCGGAGTTGCCGTCGCCTAAGCGCATAGGTGCGAAATTTCTGGCCCGCTTTGGTCCGCTCCCATTCTTGATCGTTCCGAGTATCCTGATTTTTGCTTGGGGCAATCCCCGCTTTTTGAGCGAAGCCAACGTCGTCAATATGTTGCAGCAGGGCGTCTATTTGCTGCTGGCCGCCATTGCGCAGTTATTGGTGTTGATTGCGGGCGGCTTCGACCTTTCCGTAGGCTCCAACATCGCGTTGACCAGCATCGTCAGCTCTTCGCTCATGGTGGCTGTGCAGCAGGCGTACCCGGATGCTGCCTGGCTGGCGGTGCTTGTCGGACTGGTGGCGACACTCGGAGTGGGCGCATTCGCCGGGGTTTGCAACGCGGCTGGCGTCGCGCTTCTCAAGGTCAATCCGTTCATCGTCACCTTGGCGACCGCTTCCATTTTTCAAGGCTTGACGCTTCTAATCAGTCAGGGGCTGCAGATCGAAGGGCTGCCGGAGCCGTTTGTCGAGGTCCTCGGCGCAGGTTTTGTTTGGCAGATACCGGTGCCGGCGCTGATCGCTATCCCGATCGTGCTTTTTTTCTATGTCCTGACCAGTTGGACTCGCTTCGGCCGCAATCTCTACGCCACCGGCTCCAATCCGAGGGCAGCGCTGATCGCCGGCATTTCTGTGCCGCAAGTTCTGTTCGTCACATACCTCTGCTGCGCGGTTCTGGCGGCGATCACGGGCTTTCTGCTGACGGCTCGCGTGGCGTCGGGCGAGCCCTTGCTGGGCGCGGAATTTCCGCTTCGATCCATTACCGCCGCGGTGATCGGCGGCTGCTCGTTGCGCGGCGGGAAGGGCACGGTCGTCGGCGTCGTTCTGGGCGTCGTGTTCGTCACCATCCTCGCCAACGGCATGGATCTGCTGCGCCTCGGTTCCAACTATCAGATGATCATTCTCGGTGTCGTGTTGATCGGCGCTGTCGTTCTGGATCGGTATCGCGCAGCATGACGCCAAAACTGAAAGCACGACCGCAGTTACGGCGGCGTTTGAATGCATTGAACTCATTGTCCGTCGTGTAGCCGGCCGTTGGCACGTATCAGGAGCAGAATATGGAACGTCGCCGTCTGATCAATGTCGCTTTAGGCCGCGAGCCGGCGGATGTCATTGTCGCTGGCGGCCGGGTTTTGAGCGTCCATACCGGGGAGATTTTGCGCGCCGACGTGGCAATCGCCGGCGGCCGCATCGCCGCGGTCGGCGGAATTGCCGTCCGCTAGCCGTGGCCCTCGCACCCGCATCATCGATGCCGCTGGATTATTCGTTTCCCCCGGCCTGATTGACGGGCACCTGCATTATCATCACACCTATCTCGATCCCGCCGAAGCTTCGAAGCTACTGCTGCGCAACGGCATTACCGGGACCGCGGACGGCTTCTACGGGGAAGCGATTGTCGGCGGCGCTGACGCGGTGCGCGCCCTCAAGCGTGCGGCCGACCGTCTCAAAATTCGCTTGATCTTTCTTGCTCCCACGTCGGCCTATCTGCAAAACCGCATGTTCGGCCTGAAACCCGCGAAGGCCGTGAGCATTGCGGACCTGCACGACATGCTTGATTGGGAAGGTTGCTACGGACTCGATGAGACGCCGTACTCCTCGGTCGTCGATCAGGACGAGGGGATGCTGGGTCTGTTCGAAGCAACCTTGGCCAAGGGGAAGGTCGTCACCGGCCATGTCCGCGGCGCGGACCGCTGGCAGGTGCAGGCTTTCGCCGCAATGGGCGGCAGCGTCGATCATGAAGCGGTCGATGTGGAGGACGTGCTGGCGCGAGCGCGCGCCGGCATGAAGGTGCTCATGCGTTTTGGTTCAGGCAGTCCCGATCTGCCCAATCTGATCGGCGCCTACACGAAAATCGGAATTAGCCCGCGGCAATTGGCGCTTTGCACGGACGTGCTGCTGCCGGAAGCAATCCTGGAGGGCGGCGTCGACGTTGCCGTGCGGAAGATTATTGCCGCCGGAATCGATCCGATCGAAGCGATTGCCATGGGTTCGCTTAACGTTGCCGAGGCGTTCCGCGCCGATCACGACATGGGGTCGATCGCGCCCGGGCGCTTCGCGGATATGGCGCTGCTTGAAGATGTGGCCACGTTCAAGATCCGCAAGGTCATCTTCGGTGGCGAAGAGGTGGTCGACCGGGGCAAGCTCCTGTTCGATAACCAGCGGCCGAGCTATCCGGCCTTTATGACTGATGCGGTGCAGCTGGCGAAAACCTATCGGCCGGACGATTTCAGGGTGCTGACGAAAAACAAGAATGGCGCTGTGAAGGTTCGCGTCATCGGGGTATCCGAGACCGATCTCGTCACCAGCGAGCTATTCGAGACTCTTGAAGTCGTCGACGGGGTCATTCTGCCCGACCCGCAGAAAGATATCGCGATGACCGCGATGATCGACCGGCTCGGAAAGGGTTCGGGCATGTCGGTTGCGTTCATCAAGGGCTTTCGGCTCGAAGCGGGCGCGATCGCCTCGACCCACAATGCGGTTTGCGAGAACGTGGCGATCGTCGGGACGAATGGCGCCGACATGGCGTTCGCAGCCGGCGAGTTGCGCCGCATGGGCGGCGGCCAAATCGTGGTGCGTGACGGCAAGGTGCTGGCGGCGTTCCGGATGCCGATCCTCGGCCTGTTCTCGGATCAGCCCTACGAAGATGTGCTGGAGCGTCGGCGCGAGATTCAGGCGGCAGCGGAGTCGCTCGGATGCACCCTCAACGATCCGTTGCTCAAACTCGAGTTCAGCTACGCCTGCGCCGAATTTCCGCTGTTGCGGATGTCGGAGGAGGGGTTGTTCCGAACGGACACCAAGGAACACCTTTCCGTGGTCGCGTGAGCGTACCCCGCTAAAGGTATCCACGTCGGCATGCGAGCGGAGCGTTAGGACGCACGCGTCGCCGGTTGGCGCTCAGCGGCGAACCAGGCCGGCCAAGGCCTCCATCACGGCGCAGACCGACGCGGTATCCTGCATCTCGAATCCTTGCGCCGCTCGCGCATAATAAGCCTGGGCCGAGGCGGAGAACAACGGCGTCGGGCAACGCAGGCTGTTGGCAAACGCATTGACGATCTCGATGTCTTTCAGATGCGTGCGGATCGTTGCGGTCGCTTGATCATAGTTCGCGTCGCGCATCAGGGGGCCGCGCACCTCGAACATCCGGGAGGTTCCGGCACTGTCTGACAAGGTGTCGTAGAGGAGCGCGGGATCCAACCCAGCCTTCATGCCGAGGACCATGGCTTCGGCCGCTGCGACGTTGTGGATGGAAACCAACAAGTTGGCGATATATTTCATCACGCTGCCATTGCCGAACGCGCCGAGATAGCGCTGCGCGCGCGACATTCCGGCCATGACCGGGAGCGATCGTTTGAAGGCGTCGGCGTCGCCGCTGCCGAAGATGACAAGGTCCTTGCGCGCCGCCTGCGCGCCGGTGCCGCTGACCGGGCAGTCGAGCATGGTCTTGCCACTCTTCGTTAGAACGTCGAGCGCGGCACGTTTCACGTCGAGCGGAAGAGTTGAGCATTCGATTACGATCGTGTCGGTGCCCGACGCCTTCGCGACTCCGTTTTCGCCGCCGACGGCCTCGGCAAGCGCGTCGGTGGAGGGAAGCGAGAATAGGATGGTTGGACAATGTTCCGCTACCTGGCGCGGGGAGGCGACGGCGATGCCGCCCATGTCGCGCAGGCGCTGTTGGGCGGCCGGCAACGGATCGTAGCCGAACACCTGATAGCCCGCCGCGCGCAGATTGTTCGCCATGGCAAAGCCCATGACGCCTGTGCCAACGATACCGACGTTTCCGTGCTCTGCACTCGCCAAGTGTCACCTGCCCATCAAGACCAAGGAAGGACGCCGATCCCGGTCAATGCGCTCCGACGCTGCGCGTGCGCGAATACATCGCCGTTGCGGCCAGGATCAGGATGCCCGGAAGCCAATATTGCCAAGCGGTGCCGAGGCCGAGGAAGCCGGTTGTGGCCGTGATCTCTTGCACCAGAATGACGCCGGCAAGCGCGCCGAGAAAGGAACCGCGCCCGCCGAATATGCTCGCGCCGCCGAGAACCACGGCCGAGATGCTCTGCAAGGTGTAATTCTGGCCGACGGTCGGATCGCCGACGCCGATTTGCGCGGAAAGCAAAACGCCGCCCAAAGCTGCGAAAAACGAGCAGAGCATATAGGCGAGAATGCAGCTGCGGTTGACCTGCGCGCCCAGGCGATAGGCCGCCACTTCGTTCGACCCGATGGCGCGAATCTCCATGCCGAAGCGCGTTCGCCGCAGCGCAAGCTCGAGCAGAATCGCCGTGACCAAAACTACGATGAACGCCACCGGCAACGGTCCAAAATGCGTTGTCAGGGTCTGCATGATCGAGCGGCGGAAAAAGCCGTCCGGCGTCGAGCGCAGCATCAGCGATACGCCTTGCAGCGCAATGAACATCGCGAGCGTCGTTATCAGCGGCGACAGCTTGACGATGCGGATCAGAAACCCGTTGAGAAAGCCGATGAATGCGGCGACGGCTAGTGCCACTCCAATGCCGAGGACGAAGAACCAGGGTCCGCTCTCTTCGCCGGCGAAAAAGGAAAGGATCACGACCACCAGACCGGTGAGCGGTCCGACCGAAAGGTCGATGCCGCCGGTCAATAGGACAATCAATTGTCCCGTGCTGACAAAGGCGAGCGCGCTGGCGAGGAAAAGAATACCGTTGATGCTCCGGGCGCTGAGGAATTTGTCGTTGACGGTTGTTGTGTAGACGCCAAGCAAGATGATCAACGCCGTCAGGATCAGGACCGGGGCAAAGTCGCCCGAGAGAAAGCGGCGTAGCCGCGCAGAGCGAGTCTCACCTTGTTCCTCGCGCTGGGTCTGCGCGCCGATTGCGGCGCCGGTGATATTCTCCTCAGTCAGTTCGTCGCCGGTGAGAGATCTGACGATCTTGCCGCGTGAAAACACAAGAACGCGGTCGCAAAGTCCTGCGAGCTCGACGGCGTCCGAAGAAAGCACCACTACGCCGGCGCCGGCTTTGGCGATGGTGCGGACGACACGGTAGAGCTCGATGCGGGCGCCGGCGTCGACGCCGCGGGTCGGCTCATCGGCGAGAAAAATCACCGGCTCGGCCGCCATCGAGCGCGCGAACAATACTTTCTGCTGATTGCCGCCGGAGAGATTGGCGATGGTCGCCTCGCCTGACAGCGTTTTGATCCCGAGCGTGTCGACATAGTGATCGACCATCTCGATCTCGCGCGTGCGGGACACAAAGTCAAAACGCGCGAGCATCTTGAGAACGAGCAGCGTCAGGTTCTCGCGAACCGAGAGCGTCAGCAGCACGCCTTCCGCGTGCCGGTCGCCGGGCAAATAGATGATGCCGTGATTTTTGGAGGAAACCGGATCGGACGGCGTCACCGAAGCGCCCCGGACAAGAATTTCTCCGGTAACCGGGGCGAGACCCGCGAGCGCGCGGATGAAATCGCGCTGGCCGTTGCCCTCGACACCGGCGAGTCCGACCACTTCTCCGGGTACCACTTGCAGCTCGACGCCCTGCAGGATCTCACTGCGGACGTTGCGGGCCAGCAGCAGCGGCTTCCCCTGATCGTCTCGCGTCGTTTTGTCGGGAAACGCCCACTCCACGGAGCGCCCGATGATCAGCGCCAGGATTTCCTGTTCCGACACGCCTGCGGCGTCGAACGTCCCGTGGAAGCGGCCGTCGCGCAGGACGCTGATCCGATCGGCAATGCGGCGTACTTCGGGCAAGCGATGCGAAATGTAGACGACGGCAGTGCCGTTCGATTTGATCCGCGCTATCTGCGCGAACAGCCGCTCGGTTTCGGCGGCCGTCAACGCTTCGGTCGGTTCGTCGAGCACGAGAACTTTGGGCCGTAGCGCCAGCGCCTTGGCGATTTCGACCAGCTGGCGTTCTGCGATGGAGAGATCGCTGACGCGCGTGCGGCTGTCGAAATGCGCGCCGACCGCGGCGAGCTGCTCCCTGACCCACGCGGCGTTGCTTTCGGCTTCCGAGCGTCGATGGGCCGGAACGCAATAGAGCAGGTTCTCGGCGACCGTGAGGTCGTCGAGAACCGAGGTGTGTTGATAGACGACGCTGATGCCCAGTGACTGCGCGAGCGCAGGCGAGGGCTCGGTGAGCGGCTGCCCACCGATTTCAATGCTGCCGGAATCCCAGGAAAGCGCGCCCGCGGCTACCGCCATGAGCGTCGATTTTCCGGCACCATTCTCGCCGACCAGCGCGTGGACTTCACCCTCGACCACATTCAGACTGACGCCGCCAAGCGCGACGACGCCAGGAAACGTCTTGACGACGTCCGATAGGCTGAGGACCGAGCGGCTGGGCATCTGCAACATGGAGATTGGAGTTCGCTATTCGGGCTTACCGTACTTTGCGAGCTCTTCGGCCGTAAGCCGGTTGGAATTGAACGTATCGGGGCCGGCGGCCGGATCGCAGATCGGCGCGCGGCCGCCCAGCGAATCTTCGAAGATACCGAGATCAAACCGCGTGGGCTCGTTGTTGGGAATGCCTTGCGCCGCTGCGATCGCCTTGCGCGCCGCAATCCGCCCGATCCAGTTCCGGCCCGAGATCGTGCCGATCTGAAAATTCGGATTCTTGTCCTTGAGCTTGAGATATTCGCAAGCCAAGCCGTTCGCCTCGAGCGAGCCGAGCGGCACCAGCGGCTTGTCGGCGGCCTGGTAGGCGCGAACGACGCCGAGGGCCGCAAAGCCGTCGCTGTCATTGATGACGGCATCGATCTTGGGGAATTTGCCAAGGAGTGCGGTCATCTGCTGCTGGATCATCGCCGAGTCCCAATTGGTGACAGGCCATTCCTTGTCGCCGGTGAGCAGCTTGATCTTCGGATATTTCTTGAACGTGTCGACGACGCCCGCCAGTTCGTGTGCGCTGACCGGATTGCCGGCGGGGCCGCCCAGGAACACGACATTACCTTCACCATGCAGCGCCTTGGCCACCCATTCGGCCCAGGCGGCGCCGGCATAATGCTCGTCCCAATCGAGATAGGCGACATAATCTTTGTCGTTGCCGGCCGGATCGGCGGCCCATGGCACGACCTTCACGCCGGCGTCGGTCGCCGCGCGCAGCGAGGGCAGCTGCGACTTGCCCCAGTCCGGAATGATAGCGAGGGCGTCGACGCCTTCGGAGACAAGGCCGTTGACATCGGATATCGACCGCTGCAGGTCGCCCTGGCCGATGCGGACCACTTGCTTGACGTTGGCGCATTTGGCCGCTTCGGAGCGGACGGCGGCCATCGAAGCGCGCGACCAGCCGTTGACGCCAAATCCGTCATGGATGCCGAGCGTTATCTTCTTGTTCCCGCAGAACGAGGAGTCCGGCGTCTTGGCCGCCTCGGCGATGATCTTTGCCGCGTCATCCGCGGCGGCGGCCGGCAGCAAGCCGGCACCGAACGTTACGGCCACAGCGAGCGCGAGCGGCGCTGCCGTGTTCCACGACCTATGCATGTGTTCCTCCTCATTTGTGAGCCTGTCGGGCCCGATTTGAACAAGTCCATTTACCGAACCCGCACCGGCTCTCCCGGCGAAGGGATCGATTCCTGTCGAGGTCTTAGCTGCCTCTTTACACCGCGCGCGCGCCCGCTGGGGCGCCGCGGATCACATCGACCAGCAGACGCCATGGCACGACGCGCAGCGACATGCCGAGCAAGATGATCGCCGCCTGAATTACGAATTGTGCAGATGTGGGCGCTCCCATGCCGATGACGACCTGCTGGAGCTGGACCAGAAAGATCGCGCCGATCGCCGTGGCGGCGACGCTGCCGGCACCGCCGAGCAACGACGTGCCGCCCAGCACCACGACCGTGATCGTTGGCAACAGATAGCTGTTTCCGACCAGCAGGCTCGGAACGCGCAAATAGCCTGCGAGCAGAACCCCGCTCAGCGCATAAAACGCACCGGCGACGGCGTAAGTCGCAACCTTGTAGCTAGTCACCCGCAAGCTCGCGGCGCGCGCGGCGCGTGCGTTGACGCCGACCGCCACGAAACGCCGCCCCCACACGGTTGCGCGAATGCCGATCTCGATGAGCAGGATCAGAGCGAGCGCAAAGATGGCCGTATACGAAATGCCGTAGATGCGGCCGACGGCGAAACCGCTCAGCATCGGCGGTACCGCCTCGGTCGACGTACCCTTGGTGAGATACAACACCGTGCCATAAAGCAGCGCATTGACTGCGAGCGTCGCGACCAGCGCCGTGACGCGAAAGCGCGTGATGGCAATTCCGGAGATCAGTCCGGACAGAAAACCGCACGCGATCGCGACAGCAATCCAGGGCACCAAAGCGGAATTGTCGCCGTCCGGATACTTGGTGACCAACACCGCCGCCAGAGAGATCACGCCGGGCACGCTGAGATCAAGCCCGCCCTGCTGAATGACCAGCGTCTGGCCGATCGCTGCAATAGCGAGGATCGAAGCGAACGAGAAGACGATTAGAATTGAGCTGCCGGAGACGCTCCCCTCCGCAAGCAGCGGACTGACAAGATAGAGAATGACCGTCGCGGGCACGATGAGCGCGAACTGCGGCGGGAGCGCACGCAGCACGCGCATCATGGTTGGCGCCTGATACACGGCGCGCAATGCGGCAGTCTATTGCACAGATCAGGCATCATGCCGCAGTCCGCCATCCCGAATTCAGTGAGATCGTTTCGTGTCGACTATGACTTCC
>Ga0210408_10005805_pt1 | contig 10781 bp, 9 predicted proteins | sample IncBWH4MmetaG_FD_155471 | JGI IMG/M metagenome (GOLD analysis project Ga0210408, IMG submission 155471) | Forest soil microbial communities from Barre Woods Harvard Forest LTER site, Petersham, Massachusetts, United States - Inc-BW-H-4-M | ecosystem: Environmental > Terrestrial > Soil >... | reverse complement strand
GAGAAGGCCCATTGAGGTCCCTCCCAGAGCCTGCGCGTACGCGGCGGGGGCGTCAAACCCGACTCCATCATCGCGGACCCTCAAGTCGAGTGCATCCTCGACGAGGTGCAAATCGATCCAAACGTTTCGAGCCTGCGCGTGGCGGGCGACGTTTGTCAGCGCCTCCTGAGCCACCCGGAAGCAGGCAGTCTCCAACTCCGGTGGGAGGTCTGGAACCTCATCCATCGAGAGGTGGGCGTCGATGCCCGTGGTCCGCTCGAACCGGTCCGCGAGCCATCGCAGGGCCGCGGGCAGCCCGAGGTCGTCGAGCATCGAGGGTCTGAGGTCCAATGCCAGGTCCCGCACTCTCTCCATTGCCTGGTCGACGGAGGAGATGGCGTCCCTGAGGTCGGCCGGGGCCGCCGCCGCTCCGGCCTGACGCTCGAGGGATGCCAAGTTGATCTTCACGGCGGTAAGGACCTGGCCGAGCTCATCGTGTAGCTCGACTGCCAGTCGACGTCGCTCGTCCTCTTGTGCTGTAAGGAGCCGCCGGGAAAGGGCCTTGAGCTGCTCGTTGGCCGCTCCGAGCTGCGCGGTCCGCTCGACGACGCGCCGTTGGAGGTCCTCGTTCAGCCGCTTGAGGTCCGCCTTCGCCTCCCGGAACTCGGGTGTTTCCACGACCTCCCACTTCCCGTTTCGCTTGGCCAAAGCGAAATTGTGTGTTCGCGCCACGTCCAAAACCTCGGCGGCTCCGGTGGTGGCGAGAGGATAAGAGCAGGACATGAGCATCCGTTTGTCGGCGAACCGCTCGTTTAGCATCTCCTCGAACTCGGAGAAGTCGTGCCAATCCTTTCTGTCCACCCAAGCTGGGCTGCCATTTGCTCTCATCCCTGGGAAGCCTCTATCCAGGGCCTGAGCGAGCTTCTGGTCGAAGGCGCTGATCATAAGCTCGAGGTCCAAAGGGGACGCGTTCAGAAGCCACTCCCGGTGTTGATGGATCTCTATGCTCCCTTCCGCTTGGTAGCGTTCCAGATCCGGCACAGCCCGTCTGAGCGCGTCACGTGCCTTGGTTGTCGTAGTAGGCTCGGTAACGAGCCAGAGGCAGAACTCGCCCCCTTCGAGCCCGGCCTTGAAGTAGGGAAGTAGGGTCCCAAGCAGATCATCCTTCGTCTCGAAGAGTGACAGAAGTGCGTGCCCCACGGGATGTCTCCCAAGAAACCGATGCCCGACTTTCGCAACGCCACCGCCATCCTGCTCCGATTATGCACCCTTAGGGAGCCGGCTGAGCGGGGTCAGGAAGACCCTAATCTCATTCACCCTGAGCCGGCACTGCGGCCGGTCGAGGCAGCGTTGAACTCCTGGACCTTCGCTACCCGCTGAGGTTCGTGCGTCGGAGCATGTCGCGGAAACGTGGATCGTTGCGCAGGGGATCAAAAAACGGATGCACTTTGAGCCATTGCAGAATATTTGATTGCTCCTTGTAGGCCTGCTCCAACCAGGCAAATGCCTGGTCGTTCTCGCCGAGCCCTAAATAACCATTCAACAGGGCAGTAGCCGGGACATAGGCTGTCTGCCGGCGTCGCTTCAGTTCGTCAAGGAGGCGAAGGGCCTCGAGACGGCGGCCGGCATGCCCATACGCGCTCACAAGCACACCGATGATGCCCGGACTACCTTGTGAGATAGAAACGGCTCTCTCGAGGACGGGGATGGCTTCCTCGGGTTTTCCATCGGCAATGAAGACGAATCCAAGATACCAAAGGGCAGTTGCAGCGTCCGGATCTACCGCCAGCACGCTGCGCAACTCGTGTATGGCCTCGTCATAGCGGCGGGCGTGGAACAGGATCCACGCGACGTTAGCGCCGGAAACCGCCAGAGGATCGAGCTCGCGGCCACGCTGGATCCAGACCAGGGCCTCGCCCGTGCGGCCCTGAGTTAGCAGCCATTGAGCAAGTCCAGCATGGGCAGCAGCGTCGCCGGGGTTCAATTCGAGGGCCCGCCGGTATTCAGCCTCGGCCTCCTCCCACTGCCATTGTTTCTGCTGCATCTGTGCAAGCAGGACGTGCGCTTCGGCAAGATCCGGATCGAGTTCCAGCGCTCTTCGGGCGGCGCTGATTGCTTTCGGGCACCAACTTTCGGGAGCGGCGCCGATAAAAACCGTGCTGAGTTCGGCGTACCCGTTTGCAAGGCCCAGGTACGCCGGTGCAAACGCCGGGTCTCTCTTTATCGCCTCCCGGAAATGACCAATACCTTCATCGACGCCGGCTCTAGTGTTGCCTCTGTTATGGAGGGCGAACCGGCCTTTAAGGTAGCTCTCGTACACTTCAGGGGAGACGAATCGGACTGCGGTTAACGTGGCGCGTTCCTTTCCAGTGATCGTAACCTCGACCTTTCCGGCGATGGATTGCGCCACGTCGCTCTGGAGGGCAAGCATGTCCCGAACCTCGCGATCGTAGGCTTCCGACCAGAAGTGGTCGTCCGTCGAGCCGCGAATCAACTGGGCGTGGACGCGAATCCGGCTGCCCTCTCGCATTACCGACCCTTCGACGATGGCATCCACCCGGAGCGTTCTGGCAATTTCTGGCACCGAGAGCTGTGTGTCCTTGAAGTGCATCACCGACGTGCGGGAAATGACGCGCAGATCTTGGATCCTGGAGAGGCGTCCGATCAGAGCCTCGGTCATCCCGTCAGCAAGGTATTCCTGTGTTGGGTCGCCAGAGAGATTCTTCAGGGGCAGTACCGCAAGGGACCTGATGGCCGGTGGCCTCGTGCCCTTGGCGCGGCCGCGGTTCAGCAGCAAAGCGAGGGTGAGGAGTGCGAGCAGGGCTGCTCCCCCGAGCAGCACCTTCGGACCAATAGAAATGCCTCGCTCTTCCGTGGGTAGAGGCGCAGGGCGCGAAGCTACCTGAGGTGGCGATGCGAGCGCCTGTACCTCTACGCTCAACTCGGCCAGAGCCGCCGGGTTGGAATCGCCATTGTTGAAGATGGTCGGGGCGGCGAACCGGTATCCCTTGCCGACCACGGTTTCAACGAAACGAGGCTTCTCAGGATCGTCCCGCAGCACCACGCGGATCTTGCGGATAGCGGTGTTAATGCCGTGGTCAACATCTAGGAAGACGTCCTTGCCCCAAAGGTATTGGGCGATCTCCTCGCGAGACACTAACTCCCCACGCCGTTGGATCAACAAGATGAGCAACTCCATCGGGATTTTTTCCAGGCGCAGGAGGTGTGCACCCCGTTGGAGCCGATAGCGGGACTGATCCAGCGTGAAATCGCCGAAATGGAATTGTTGGGCCGTAGCCACCCCCAAGCTGGCCCTGAGCGAGGTTCCTTATGATGCCTGCAGATGACCCCAGAAACAACGGAGCAGCAGCCATTTGCAGATACAGGCAATCTTTATCTGCTCTTGAGACGCTCTGCATTGCGAATGGAAGTAGGTCCGGCCATTAATGGGCCATCAGGGAGAAGATCTGGAACAAGGAGTCTGGGCTTCTCGGACTTATTGCCGCGTGCCCCTGCCGATGGCAGCGGCGGAATGAGAATGGAGAACAACCATGGCCAAGAAACTCCCGCACACCCTTCGCACTGGGCTAGCGCTGTTGGCGCTGGTCTTCCCGCTCTCAGCTTGGGCTGACAACTGGACTCTGCAGGTCGGCGCGCAGAACGGCGACAAGGCCCACCAGGCGCTTGCCTTTTTGCCCAATGAGATCTGGATCCACCCGGGCGACAGCGTTACCGGGACGTTCGCCACTGACGAGATCCACACCGTCACTTTTCTGATGCCAGCGCAGGTGCGTCCGTCCCGCCAGGTGGGATGTCCCGGTGCCACCCCAGATTCATCCGTCTTTGACGGCACCGCGTGTGTAAACAGCGGCGTGCTGTTGAACGGGCAGACTTACACGGTTGTTTTCCCTGTCCCCGGCAATTTCAAGCTGGTTTGCCTCGCTCACCCCGATATGACAGCCGCCATCCATGTCCTCGCGCTTTCGGAGCCCTTACCCCACGACCAAGCCTTCTATGATCAACTGGCTAACCGCCAGCGCGCCGATCTGCTCTCCGACGCGCGCGCCTCCGCGCACGTCCACCCGAAAGGCAACGCAGTAGCCGCCGGCGCAGGCAAGATCATAGGCACCGGCGGAGGCTCTGAAACCGCCTCCGTCATGCGCTTCATGGACGCCACCAAAGTGATTCATGCTGATGAGACAGTGGAATGGACGAGCGCAGAAGCGGTAACGAACCACACCATTACCTTTGGCCCCGAGCCTGCCAACCTGATTCCGCCCTCTGGCAACGTCACCCTGGACGTGGATGGAGCCCGCCACGCCATCATCAGCTCGCCATCCGACGTTGTACACTCCGGTTTTATTACCGCGGCGCCGCAAGACCGCATCGGCCTCCCACAGGCCCCGCTGGGCGTGACCCGCTTCCGAGTGACCTTCACTCAGCCGGGCGTCTACGATTACAAGTGTGCCCTGCACGACGGCTTGGGAATGCTGGGCAAAATCATCGTTCTGCCCTAGCGACGCAACGTATGGACGGACAAGGCGCGTCTCTACCAAGAGTTCAAACAAAAGGATGGTCAGCGCTGGGACTACGGCCAGGCCGCCGCAGCAGGCACGTCCAGCACCGCTGTTCCCCGCCGCGGCAGCGGCGTCCACCACCCGCTGGTGCAGAGTTGACGGAAAGTCGGCCAACCGGCCCTGATGGCTTGGTGGCTTGGGAGGGACTTGGACCGCCGACACGCGGATTTTCAGTCCCTCCCGGTGAGAAAAAAGAGGAGGACGACAAGGGCTGATCGCTCACCATCGGTCACCATATCAGCAGGTTGCCTGGGTGCGTTACGACGTCCTCTGACCGATAGTCCCCCTTCTTGACCGATGGTTATAGACAAGTAGTAGACAAGTAGGCTGACCCAAGTCGGGTCACCGAGGTGGGCGGTTTGAGTCCCATCCACTCCTGTCTGGCTGCTCGCCCGCTGGCTCTTCTACCGCGGGAGATCCTCGAGACGAGTCCCTAAACCAGCGCGGATCGCCGCGCGCGCCTCGCCAACTCGACGGAGGAACTCCGGGTGATTCTCGAGTCGGTACTCAAACCAGTCATCCTCGGTCTCGAACCCGATCAGGACTCCCGCAGGCCTGCCGTGACGAGTAATCAGGATCTCCTGATCCGCAGCAAGCTTAAGGTACCTCGAAAGATCATCCTTGACCTTTGCCAGGGCCACCCGGCGAGGCTGGGCTAGCCTCTTCTGCGAGCCAGGCGTCAGCTTGCTCTTTCGGGATGATGGCGAGGACTTCGACCGCTGTCTCCGTGACATCATAGAACACCCTAATCTCATTCACTCTGAGCCGGTACTGTGGCCGGTCGATGCCGCGCAAACGCTTGATGCGGCTCTTGCTCGGCTTCGTCGGCTCGTGGCGCAGGTGCAGCTCGATTGCGTCCCGGACACTCGACTGGATGTCAGCCCTAAGGGCCTTCAAGCCCTCGATGGCGTGAGGGGCCAAGACGATCTCGAACGGCATCTGGCCAGATTATAGCCAGAATGCTGTCCTTTCGCTATCCCGTTGGTGTTGGCTCGTAACTTGGTGGCCTGGGACGGAATTGAACCGCCGACACGCGGATTTTCAGTCCCTTCCGGCACCAGAATCGAGGAAGACGAAAAGGGATGATCGGTCACCATCGGTCACCATTCCAGCAGGTTGCGCGGATTCGTCACGACAGCGTGTGACCGATAGTCCCGCTTCTTGACCGAGGGTTCTAGGCAAGTAGTAGACAAGTAGACCAACGCAAACAAGCCTGTTCCTAACTGACGCCCGCGACACCACCCCCGCTTTCTTGGGTCCATGGTTCGGCGGCGCTGTTTCAGACCCAACTCTCCGACTTGAGCCCCACGACGCGCTTGAAATGCTTCAGGTTGTTCGTCACGAACGTAACCTCAAGCGACAGCGCATGAGCTGCCATCAGGGTGTCGAATGTCCCAATGGGCTCACCGCGTTGCGCGAGGGAGGCTGCCACGGCCGCAAATCGGTCCGCAGCAAGGTGGTCGAACGGAACCACCGCCACTGCTTGCGCAAACGTGTCAATAAGGCGATGGAGCTTCCGCGATCGCTTGGCTTCGGCGCCGAAACGCAGCTCCGCGAGGGTGATAGAGCTGATGCACAGCTCCGAGGGTCGATGGTCGAGTATCCGTGAGGCCACCCGTCCCTGGCCACGGAGAGCGAAGCTCACCGTGTCTGTGTCGAGCATGTATCGCCGCATCAGGCGAAGGGGTTCCGAACATCACGCAGCTGTCGCTGCACCGGGCGCGGAATTTCTTGCGACCAACCTCCCAGACAAGCCCGGAAGTCGTCGCTCCACTCATCCGTGGGCTCGAGAATCACACGCCGGCCTTCCCGCCGCACCACAACCTCCCTTTGTGCAGGGAACCGACACTCTTTCGGCAGACGAACTGCTTGACTGCCACCATTCTGAAACAGCTTCGCTCTAGTACCCTTCATGAACGTTAGTATAGACTATGTCTATACAGTAGCCAAGCAATGCTCCGTGGGCTTCCGCTCCAGCCCGGACTCCGCGAAAAGTAGACAAGTCAGAGCGTCTGGACGAGCCGCCGGAGAAGCAGAGGCCGGTGTGATCCTACAGTCTTGGGCTTGGTGGCCTGGGACGGAATTGAACCGCCGACACGCGGATTTTCAGTCCGCTGCTCTACCAACTGAGCTACCAGGCCAAGGCAACAAGGGGCAATTCAACCACGAAGGCGGCGGGTCGTCAAAGCCGGCTCGCCGGGATCGGTTGAGGTATACTGGGTCGGGAACAGTCAGGAGGAACCCAAATGCCCGCGCCGCCCGCCGGGAAGCTCCCCAAGGACTACGACCGCCTGCCCGTACCGCAGCCGCAGGCGACTAGTGCCCGCAAGCGGGACCCCAAGATGCTGGCCATCATCGATCCCGAGCGGTGCTTCGGCCGCGGCTGTGAGTACTGCGTGGCGGTCTGCCCGGTGCCGGACTGCATCACGCTCACCCCCGACCCGGCCGCTCCCGAGCTGAGCGTGTGCACGGTCAACCTCGATACCTGCATCGGTTGCATGGCTTGCGAGAAGTGGTGCCCCGATGACTACGACGCGATCCGCATGGTGCCCTTTCCCACCGTCGTCGCCAACCGCGCGGCCTACGAGACCAACACGTTCAGCGCCGATCTTCCCGTCAAGAAGATTGGCGCCTGAGATGCCGTGCCCGGGGCCCGCGCTCCCCTCGCTGATATCCGCGTCCTCTTCTGCTCGCCGGGCTTTCCGCGGAGCCGCGAGCTCCTGCGCGAGCGCCTCGCCGGCTCTCCCCTTCGCATAGTCGAGGTCGAACCCGGCCGTTCCCTGGAGGCGCAGGTCGGGGAGGCGTCGGCTCTCATTCCCTCGATGGCCCGCATCAGCGCGGCCGTCATGGCCGCGGCGCCGCTCCTGAAGCTCATCGTCCAGTTCGGCGCCGGCCTCGAAGGCGTGGACCGGGCGGCGGCGGAGGCCCGCGGCATCGCGGTGCGGAACGTGGCCGGCGCCAACGCCCAGGCGGTGGCGGAGCTGGCGGTGTTCCTCATGTTGGCCTTGGCCCGCGGCCTGCCGCAGCACCGGCGCTCATTTGCGGCGAGGCTGGTGGGCGATCCCGCCGGCTCCGAGCTGCGGGGTAAGACCCTTGGGGTGGTGGGGCTGGGGGCATCGGGCCGGGCCCTGGCCGGGATCGCCCGCGGGTTCGGCATGGATGTGATCGCCGTGCGCCGGACGCCCGCGCCCGACCCCCACGCCAGCTGGGTGGGAGGCCCGGCCGCTCCTCGCCCGCGCCGACTATGTGAGCCTGCATGTACCCGCCTCCGCCGAGACCCGGGGGCTGATCGACGCCGCGCGGCTGGCTCGGATGAAGCCTTCGGCCTATCTCGTGAACGTGGGCCGAGGCGGGCTCATAGACCGTCAGGCGCTTCTGGACGCGCTCCGTGAGCGACGGATCGCGGGGGCAGGGCTAGACGTTTATTGGGAGGAGCCTCCCGAGCCCAGTGACCCGCTCTTCATGCTGGACAACGTGGTGGCCACGCCCCACGTGGGTGGAGTCACGCAGGAGGCGCTGGGGCGCATTGCGGATCAGGTGGCGACAATGCTCCGGGAGGCCCTTCTCGGCGCTCAGGCAGGCTGAAGGCGGGAGCGTCGGGAAGCCCCCGCCCACCTGCCGGTCGTTGTTCGGCGAAGAGCGGAAGCCCCGGGCTCGTCCGTGCGGGGGCGCCTAGGCCTTCTTCTTCTCGGGCATGGGAACGACCGCACCCTTTTCCGCCTTCTCGCCCCGGGCGGTGGCGAGCGGCGGCTCCACCGAGGGCAGGCCCAAGCCCTTGCGCAGCCGGGAGTCGATCTCGGTGCGGATGTCGGGGTTGTCCTTCAGGAACTGGCGGGCGTTTTCCCGCCCCTGGCCCATGCGCTCACCATCGAGCGCGTACCAGGCCCCGGATTTCTCGATGACCTTGTGGTCCACGCCGAGGTCGATCAGGTCGCCTTCCTTGCTGATCCCTTCTCCGTAGAGGATGTCGAACTCGGCCTCCCGGAAGGGCGGCGCCACCTTGTTTTTCACGACTTTGACCTTGGCGCGGCTGCCGATGACCACATCACCCTCTTTTAGGGAGGCGATGCGACGGATGTCGAGGCGGATGGAAGAGTAGAACTTCAGGGCGCGGCCGCCGGTCGTGGTCTCGGGGTTACCGAACATCACCCCGATCTTCTCGCGGAGCTGGTTGATGAAGATGAGGCAGGTCTTGCTCTTGGAGACGATGGACGTGAGCTTGCGTAGGGCCTGGCTCATGAGCCGGGCCTGGAGGCCCATCTGGGCGTCGCCCATCTCCCCTTCCAACTCGGAGCGCGGGACGAGGGCGGCCACGGAGTCGATGACAAGCACGTCGACCGCGCCCGAGCGGATGAGGACCTCGGCAATCTCCAGGGCCTGCTCGCCGCTGTCGGGCTGGGAGACGAGCAGGTTGTCGGTGTCCACTCCGAGCTTGCCCGCGTACGTTGCGTCCAGGGCATGCTCGGCGTCGATGAACGCGGCCATGCCCCCCCGGCGCTGGGCCTCCGAGATCACGTGCAGGGCGAGGGTGGTCTTGCCCGAGGACTCGGGACCGTAGATCTCGATCACCCTCCCGCGGGGCATGCCGCCCACGCCGAGGGCGGCGTCGAGGCAGAGCGAGCCCGTGGGGATAGCGGGGACGTCGACCTTCTCGCGGCTTCCCAGGCGCATGATTGAGCCCTTGCCGAACTGCTTGTCGATCTGGGCCAGCGCGGACTCGATCGCCTTCGCCCGCTCGCTCTTGTCTTCAACCATTGATCCTCTCCTTCATGCTCACCGCTCTTACCATGCGAGCCGGCCCGGTAGTCCGGCCCATGGTCGAGAATCATACCCACGGGGGTGGCCAGCGGAGGTCCGAGCGGCGGCTCCAAATCTCCGATCCAGAACGATTCTAGAAAGCGAGCTCGGTGGGGATAGACAAATCCCTACAGGCAAACGGGTTAGTGCGCATCCTCATCGTCGAACCCCTGGAGACCTCTTGATTCGAAGCCCCCTTGGAGCGCTTGACCTAGCGCGACGCTCGGCAGCCGGTTGCGACCGAGCAGAGGCTGCCCCGGCTATCGGACCTGACTCGGCGTCGGTTCACAGTACCCTCGCATCCTGACTCGCCCACATGAGGGGCGCTACGGCCAGGAGGGCCGGAAGTTAAGCACCTGGAGTGTCGAGACCCCCGCCGACGTTTTGCGGCCGCCGCGGGAAGCGCGAACGGCACATCGAGGACGCCGATTCCGAAGAATCGTGGTTTAGCCCTTGGGCCCCCGCTCAGCCACGCTTCCGAGGTGGGGGACGCATGCTGAGCCGAGCTTTGGATTCAGAAAGCGAGACGAGGGCCCGGCCCGGGGATCTTTCGTCCTGTCGATCCCAAGCAGTGGCCGCCCGATCGGGTGCTCCGAAGGGGGCGTGCTGGCGGGCTCAACAAGCGGCTTTTCTCGCCTGTTGGTATCGCCTCGGACCCGCACCTCTTCGGGAACGCCGCGGCCTAGCTCGTCCCCAAACGAAGCGAAGCACGTCTTGTGCCCGCTCCTTGCAGCTCCGGTTTCCAAGAAGTGGCGGGACCTGCCAAAGCCGGCAGCGGGTCGAAGTCCTGATAGGCGGACCGGAGTGCACCCGCGGGACGGGAAAAACGCCCTCTCAGCCGCTACCGGGCCCCACCCCCGAGGTAGGCAGAACCACCTAAACTCACCGAAGGCCCAAAATTGCTCTCTTCTTGTGAATGTAACTCGTTAATATTCAGAGCCTTATGGTACGTGTCTCACCGGACACGGATAGGGAGGGGGCGAAAAAAAAGAATTGGAAGCGTGCCTGGGTCTGGTACAATTCCTAGGTTAAGCGGGCCCCCAAGAAGCTCCTGAGCATCCTGCTCAAGAGTGGCGGGCCGAAGATGAGGGCAAGGACTTGAAGTCAGGACGCGCAAAACGCAAGGCACATCGATCCATCCGGCCGGTGTCCCGCAAGCCTGCCGCATCCGGGACTCACAAAAAACGCTCGTCTCACCGGAGGAAGACCACGACTGTGTCCGCCAAGCACTTGAAGGCCAAGGCCCCCGTCAGCCGTGCGCGAGCCGCCGCTCCGGCGCGCAGCACCCACGCCACTGCTCCGGCCCTGGTGATGCCAGGGAAGCGCCGCACGCATCCGGTTCCGTCGCCGATGCCCCTGCGGCACGTCGCTCCTCCGCGACCCGTCCTCGTCGCTCCCGCCCGCTCCATGCCGCCCGCCCGGGACATC